>Ga0207952_1000120_pt1 | contig 81127 bp, 119 predicted proteins | sample SubbioR12Aug_8Ca_FD_184831 | JGI IMG/M metagenome (GOLD analysis project Ga0207952, IMG submission 184831) | Serpentinite rock and fluid subsurface biosphere microbial communities from McLaughlin Reserve, California, USA - CR12Aug_8Ca (SPAdes) | ecosystem: Environmental > Terrestrial > Deep...
GCGTTATTCTCCGAGGTCAATGCTGCCGCTGCTGATGCAGCCGCGTTGGTTTCTGCAGTCTCAGCGTTATTCTCCGAGGTCAATGCTGCCGCTGCTGATGCAGCCGCGTCATCTACATACGCCTGGATAAAATCACTGTGCCCAGAGGAGAACACATGCTTTGCACCAGCAGAGAAATTAACTGGACTGTTTGAATTGCTAGAAGCCACAACCGTCTGGCTTCCACCCCGGCGTAGCGTTGTAGCATCCACCATATCAGTGCTGCCGACTTCCCATTCCCCGGTGGTTTTACATTCAATCACATAGGGAAAAGTTTGACCGCCAAAACCATAGGCTGCGTTAAAACTTTGGTATGAGCTCTCAGCACCGGTCAAGGTGAAATTTCCCAACCCGGTTGTGGTAGAATTCTCAAATACCCTATCCTTTAAAATATCTGGCATGTTCTCTCCTTAAACCACAGGTTGATCGGTGAGAAGCCCACCCGACCCAAAAGTTATAATAGCATCCTCCCCCACAGGAAATGAGGTTGACCCTCCGAAATCTATGTAGGAAACAAGTTTATTTCCTGCTGTTACATTACGAATGACCGCCCCAGTGGTGGGCCCTAAATCAATAGTATCTGGTGACCACAGTATATCGCTAGAGTCCCACACAACAATCCCATCCACCTGTTCCACAGTTTTATTGAGGAGGAGTTCCCCACCCACTGTATAACCATTACCGTTAGCCAGTTCATATGAAGACGCGCTGCTCCAATCAGTATGATCAGCATCAAACACGTAATCATTAACGAGAGAGATTCTCAGCTCGTCATTCACCCCGTCGAAGTTCCCTTTTAAGGCTTCGGCCATTAGGTGGTTATATGTGTATACAGTAATAGCCATGATTACTCCGGTATCTCAATAAATTCTACTTCGAAAGCTTCTGTCGTACCACCCCCACCTAAGAGACTTTCTGGTTCCTCAAACGGTTTATTGAACCTGACTTCCAAAGTGCCGTAGACGGGGTGAGGATAGTGAAAACTCAAGAACAACTTATGCGCATGGTAGAAATCAATCAGGTTCTTCATATTGAAGGTGGGATTCACAGTAGCAGAAACCTCACTACCCTCAGTATAAAACCTCATCGCGGCAAAGGAAAGCTTGAAGATTCTCTGATCCGGCGCCGTAGGAGGGGCAGTAAAAATGTATGAGTTCCCGAACTGACCCCGGATACCTGATTCTGGATTGACAGTTTTCACTTTATGAAATGGAAAATCAAAGACTTCTAAGGCCATTACAATGCCCCCACTGAAATAGACTTCACCAGCTTCTTGGTTGCCCCGCCGCGTATCATATCATCGGTGATAGCGGCCACCACATCATGCTTGGTCATAGAAGGTCTCTCGTTAGGAGGAACCACATAGACGTTAAGGAACACAGGATCCGCTGGTTTTGAGTATGCTTGCGGCCTGGATTGAGACATTTTTCGATTACCATAGGCGTTGATCATATCCAGGTTTTCCTTACCGATCATCTGGACAGCAGACTGGCGCAGCATGTACTCACCCGGTTGGGCAAGGACAGGAACCGAGTCGCGGGTTGTGATACCACGACCTGTCGCGGCCCTCATCATCCCACCTTCTTTTTTACCTAAGAAGAAACCAAAAAGGTTACCTAAGAATCCACTACCCCCAGTGATGACGTTAGCTGCAGCAGCATCTGCTACTTTCTTAATGAGGCTCTCAACTATCGTTACCCCAAGAGCCCTAGCAGCATCACCCATGGTGGCGGTGCCCTTCGCCCAGTCTTGAAGAAAAGTAGATAGAGCAGCTCTAGATGCCTCAAGAGACTCGGTTATATTCCTATTAATATTCTTCCCAAGATCAAAGTTCTTCTGCATCTGCTTATTACTAGCAGCTACAGCCTCCTCGATGGCTTTCGACAACTCTAGATTATTCTGAGTAGAAATACCTATAGCAGCGTTATACTCCTCAGTGGCATCTGTTAACTGCTTATCCAATTCCAGCTCTTTCTTCTTCTCCGCGTTTACCCCAGCTTGTAACCGGGCAAACGCCTCCCTATCAGAAAGACTAGCCGTATCGCTATCAGCCCCTGCAGCGGACAGAATACTTAATCGAGGAACCTGACCATTCTCTGGAGAATAAAGCCCGGTTCTCACCAGGTTTAATTCATTTCTTATGCGTTTTATTTCTATACTAAGTTTCTCCGTATCAATTTCTTTTAACTGATTATCAAATGAGGCAATAGTGGCATCAGAGAACCTTCCGTAAAGAGGACTGTTAATATCTTCATTCTCCTTTTTAAGAGCATTCAATTCTGCTGACTTTCTATCTAAAGGTAGTGTGGCGCGTTGTAATTCCAGGTTTACTTTTTCGAATACAGCCTGAGTTAATTCCAAGAAACTTGCAGCGGCCTCTCCCACACGAGAAATAGACTCAGACGTCTTCTCCCCAGTTTTTGCCAATAGGGTCTTAAGTTTTAAACTTAAATATTCGACCCCCTCTTTACCCACTTTTCCTGATTCGATTAAACCCTTTAGTTCATAAAGCTCACTATCAGGTGTGATACTTGCAGCAGCCGCAGCAAACGCAGCTTCCATCTTCACAGAATCATTCTCAAGAAGATCGTCTAATGTTTTCTTCAGAGTATTTTGCAGTTCAGCAATATACTTCGTAATGCTCTCTTGAGCTTTAAGATTCCCTGAGGCTTCTGCTTTTGACAACTCAGATCTTTGGCTCTCTAATTCCAAAGTAATTCTGTCGATCTGATCATTAACACTCTTATATGGAAGAACTGTTTCACCAACCAGCCTGGCTTTTTCTTTTAAACTCTCCACATATGAATTATCAGCCTGGCTAGTTTTAGCTTCAGCCATTCGTACAAAATCTAATGCTTTATTTATCTGGGATTTTAACTCTAAACCTTCTTTTAGGCGCCCCTCAGATTCTATTCTTGATTTTTCTGTGCCTTCAGCCAACCCCTGTGTCTTCTTATAAATCCCTTGAATGATTTTCTCTATGTCAACACTGGCTTGAGTTAAGGTGGTACGAACATCAACTATGTCTTTTTTGTATATCTCTTGCTTGTTGGGATCAAGAAGATCATACCGGTTGTTGGCCATGAAGTTGAACATTGTGTCCGCACCAAGAACCCGTTCTCTAATGGGATAGAACGGAGAACTGGTTGGAGTAGTACCAGTCATCCCTTGCTGAAGAATAGAAACACTGGTAGGCGCTGGAGGAATAATATGCTTTATAGCCCCCGCTGCCTGTTGTAAAGTTAGGCTCTGTTGTGTAGAGGATATTCTTAATAGCTCTTGTAACCCCGCGTACTTCTCTGCGCTTGCTTCTAACTGGAGCTCTCTAAGTTTTTCTATTAACTCACCAACAGGGTCTATTGCCCCCTCTTTTATTGCTTTACCAAGCTCTGGAAATTTTATTTGGAGACGCAGTAACTCTGTTTCCAACGCGTTGTGATCGTCTGAAAGAAGAGCATATCGACCTACCAACCTGTCAATCTCTTCCTGATAACTATTTATTTTATCAGTTGCTGCCCCCACGTTAGATTGTTGAGTATTAAAAGCAGCGTTTGCTTTATCTAGTTGTTGATTTAGAGTAGGAAAAAACCTAGATAAGGTCTGCATTCCGACAATCAATGCTGTGATACCTACCGCCCATAGTGAGAGAGGAGATATACCTCTCCCAGCAACTCTTGCAAATGAAGAAGACAAACCGGTGGTTGCCACAGTTGCCGCTACAGAAGCTATCTCCACCCCCCTAATACTTTTTACTACGTTACTTAGACCAGATATCATTATAGGAATGTCTGTGATTAACGTGCGTAGTCCTATTGCTCCCGCAATATCAAATATTTTCTTACCAGCGAAAGCAACGCCGAAACCTGTAAGTAATGTGCCGAACGCAGGAAACACAACCTTCAAAGCCCTAAGAGTGTCTATGAAACTACCAGAAAGCTTTGTGATAACAATAAGAGCGTTTTTTACCGGTTCAAACCCTTGGTCTATAGCAACACCAAGTTGGCCAGAGAATTGTGAAAAAACATTTGAGAGGGAACGCATTTGTTTTGCGTTCGCCTCCGCAGCAGCATTAGTAAGAAGAATTTCTTTTTCAAGACGGGATGCCAACCCTATATTATTTGAGATAGCCAAGAACGCCGCGGCGCCTCTTACCTCAAATGCTTTGAACGCATTCTCAGTTCCAAAGCCTGCCTTAGTTAAATTCTGCAGTGCCCCAATAAGCCCCTGACTATTAATATCAACGTCATGCGCAGTCAAACCAACTGCTTGGAGCTGTTCAATCAACTTCTTACTGGGGTTTTGAAGTTCAATTATTACATTACGAAGACCGGTACCAAGAGTGGAACCAGACTTAATACCAGCGTTGGCTAACGCACCAAGCACGGCAACCGTTTCTTCAAAGGTAGCTCCAGATTGTGCCGCGGCATTACCCGCGTATTGAAGACCAGTTACCAACTTATCAGTGGTCAATTTCGTCTTGTTGATCGCTCCAACTAAAACGTCTGCTACGTGAGCAGTGTCATCAACACTTAGATTAAAAATATTCAGAACTGAACTTGCTGATTCCGCGGCGGTAGTAAGATCAGTACCTACCGCGGTTGCAAAAAGACTAATGGGACCTATAGCCTTCTTGATCTGTTCAGCACCAAAACCAGCCTGCCCGAGGATCAGAGCGGCCTTAGAAATATCCACCGCAGTGAATTTGGTGGTAGATGCCACATCAATAATTGTGTCCTTCAATCCAACCATCTCAGTATCGGTAAGATCAGCAACGGCAGCGAGATCTTGAAGTGCTTTATCAAATTCTACCACGAAGCGTGAACCAAAACTGAATAGGCTAAAGATCTGAGACATGATAAGGTAGTTGCCCAGTAGACCAGCTTGAATCTTGAAAAGCTGTGGTAGATAGTTTGGGTCACCTAGACGGTTCGCTATCCCCTGCGCCGGCGTAGTCCCACGACCAGGCAGGGCCAGCTGTGCGAAAGTCTTACCACCATTTACTGGGATTGACTCCTGACGCGAGGCAATAGCTGCTGCCTCTCCCCTCCTCTTGAGAAGAAGAATTCTAGCCTCTTCAGCACGATTTACAGCTATCAAACCTTTTTCAAGCTTGGCCAGCGCTGCTTGTTCTTTTTCAAGGATACCTAATCCAGCGGTTTGTCCCCGCGCTAATTTTGCATCAGCTTCAGCAGTGGCGGCGAATACTCTTGATCTCTGAGCAATAATCTGATCCGCAAGAATAGATTTATTCCGAGAGGCGATCTCTTGAATTGCGTCTTTCAATTTAATCTTAGGAAGAAGATCAAGAGCCTTTGATTGAGATCGCATACCTGCATAGATAGCAGTTACGAGATCCGCCCCCATTTTCCCGTATTCGCCTTTTAGCTTTGCGATTTTTCCCTTATTATTTGTAAGGGCTAGAAGATTCTCAACCCCGCCGGCGCCAAGGTTTTTGAGAAGATTATTAGCAGAGGTTCCTGCCCCAGCCATCGCTTTGTTGAATGCGACCGTCTCGCCGGCGATCTGCCCAACGAGCGTCCTCATGCTGTTGAAAGTTGTCTCTAGATTTCTGGCTGAGTTGTTGGATGAAAGAAGAGACTCTTGAAGCTTGGTGAGCTGATCAAGCCTCTGGATTACAATCTCTAAGGTTGGTTTATCTACAGCCACCTAGTTCTTCCCCATCATTGCGGCGAATTGCATCTTCGCCTCTACAGCGTTTTTAGGTGCCGAAACTTCTTCCTTACCCCCGCCGAAGAGACCAGACACAACGTAGGCCAGGATTTGAAGATCCTCGGTAGACCTCGCCCGTTCGAAACCCAACTTTAGCTTCAAACGGGTTTTAATGTCCCACTCTGTATTCTGCCACAGAATTGCTTCCGTGTCACTTAACCGGCAGTCGTAGGCCCAGCAGAGGCACTCCCCTCCGGTAAGGCTTCCGTACCAGTCGGTGATCCCATTAATTTCTGAAGCAGCGCTTCCGGGGCCGTCAGGTCTTTTTGCAGCCTCGTCGCGCTTTTCACGAAAAAATAGAGGATGTGCTCCGTCACCCAGGTCGTAACGCGCTCCCCGTCTTCAATTGTCATAATGAAATCATCAAGGGAACATTCCGACTTAGGTTCCCCATGCCCAGCGCGGGGCCTGAGAGCTTCCAGCATAAGCTCTGATTGCAGGGGTACGTTGAAGTATAGCCCATGAACATCTTCACCTGAGGCCATCGTGCGCGTCACCAGGCGCCGTATTAGACCAGCCGACATGAACAGTTCGGCAGGTTTATCGTTAACCATAATGCTCAGCCGATCATTCGGCTTTTCCATAGTTTCTGACATGAGTTCTCCCTTTGTTGTGTTGTCCTAAAAGAACAACCACCCCATGCTAACATGGGGTGGTTGACGCTGCAAGCCCGTTCGGGAGATAACGAGCGAGACGTTTTACTGGAGATACATCCTGGACTGATCACCACCGAACTCCGTATAGAACGGGTCAGTAGTAACCTGGCTGTAAATCGTGAACTCAAAGGGCAGATTGCCAAAGTCCTGAGACGTAAAGGCAAGGCTGAAACCTTTGATGATACGCAGTTTCGGGATCTCAATAACACAGACAGTGCCGTCTGCAAGCTTACCAGAGATCTTCGCAGCATAGTACGGCTGGTCATCTTTGGAACCAATCGCCAGTTTGTTGACGAGCAGAACCTGTGCATTGTCGGCGATGTCAGGAAGAGCCATCGTAACGGTGATCACTTCACCAGTTGATGTAGATGCAATCTCTCTGACAACGAAGTCATCTTCACTGTCGTTCTTGATCAGAATGAAATCCCCCGCAGAGAAAAGGGCATTGTCATCAACGACCAGATCGAACTCAGGAGGAGAGCCGGCAACGATGGCGCCATTTACTGCTGTGGTAGCCGTCAGAGCCGTAAAGCTCTCAGCATCCGCCAGGCCGAGGCCGTATGCAAGGTTACGCGCGGTATACTCATAGGTCTCCATCGTAGCACGAACAGGGTTGTTGGTAAGAACCGAGAACACGATCTCGTTCTTCACACCTTGACCAAGTTCAGTGTAAGAGGGTTCTGCCGTCAGCGTGAAGTTTTTCACGAGACCGATTGAGTGTTCTGCAGGATTGAGGTTGTGAAGATCAGCTTGTGGGCCGATCATTACAGTAGCGGTGTTCAGCATGAACTTTTGCGTTTTAGCTAAGCCGGGCATGGGAATCTCCTTTTTGCCATTGATTGAAAAATGTCTTCAACAATCCAATATATCATGTTATGTTTTAAGGAGTATAAATTAAACAGTGGCAAACCCTTTCATTAATATGAAAAAAGTCCCGGTGAACATCTACCTTCCTCCAGACCTAAACCAGGCCATACGAAACCGGGCCCGGAACAACAGCCGAAGTCTGTCTGGGGAAATTGAGAATATTTTGAAGAAGCACCTTCAGATGCAGATCAATCGAGAGATGGTGGATTCTCTAGAGCAAGACCAAAGCGAAGAACAATCTCAATCAGAGGCCTGACCTCAGTGGTCGTAAGAGGCAATGCTGCTGTTGGTCTCATCACTATGGCTTGTCCTATTGGTTCTCCATCAACGGTTCTCACAATAGGGATTGCAAACCCAGGCTCTAATTTTGAATAGAGATAATCCACTACAGGCCGAAGCCGGCGAAGATTGGCATCATCCGCCAAGGTGCATACAACAAAAGAACATGAACCAATATGTGTTTCTTCATCGTTCTCCAAAGAATATTCGGCTATTCCTATGAGATCCGCGTCTGGTAATTTATTCAATGTGGCGTTGCTATCGAAATCAAAAACCTGAAAATCATCCAGGGAGATGGCTTCTTTGGTTTCCTTACAAAACGCTAGTAGGGATGATTGAACATCTAGATAAATTCCACTCATATTACACCACGCCTCATTGCTGATCTCATTTCCACTTTCAACCAATACTCCATATAGGCACGAAGTACAAGACGCTTCCTACCAGATGCTGCGCCTATTTTTCCTCTGCCGGGTCCAGGGTTGGTGAGTTTTGCAGAAATATTTTGTCCAGTTTCGTGCTCGAAGATAAACGTCTCGACCGCCATATCATCCCCGCCGGCTAATACACTCGTCGCAAATTCTCCCGTTAACACAGGGAATGGTGTGAGCTCCACAAACGCCGATAAACTCTTCGGAAGCTTTGTCCTTTGGGATATTCTTGTTCCCTTTTTCCCGTATATAACTTTCTGGAATCCCGCCCTTCGTTGGATATATCTAACTTCTGCTCTATCCCCATGAGCAGTAGAGCCTAATTTGTACGTAAGGGTTGGCACACCAAAGATTGTCTCATAATTCAAGGAAGGAAGAGAGACACTCAAAGGAGTTCCTTTCGTTCTACCACTTTTATAAAACACATCCGATCGTATTTTATGCTGTTTATACCTACGGCTGGTATACAACTCAGTGAGCGGTGCCCAGTTTATAGGTTTCACCCCTTCAAACGAGGGGGATTTTTTCTTATTTACAATTTTATTGGTCAGAATCTTAAAGAATTTTTTATTGGTCTGATTTATATTTGTACGTATTGTCTTCATCATATTAATGATAGCAGAATCGATCTGATCCGTTAAAGAAGCGAAGATCTGATCCCCCAAAAGATTTATAGACTCTTCGTTTTTCTTACTCATCGCTTCTTCAATTCCAGGACGTAGACCCCTAAGACCATATCTGATTTAACAACCACAAAGTCCCCAACACGATCATCCACCAATACCTGGCGGTCGCAAATTGCGACATGTTGTTCTTGTGGGATGTGAAGATGATCAACCATTGATGCTTTCGGCTGAGTAGAAAGATATACCACCCCATTATCTTGATCTGTGAAAACTTCCTTCACACCAGTCACAGCGTTCTCTTGTACAGTACTCCCATACCACGTAAGAATTTGATCAACACCAAACAGTTTGAAATGCTTGTAGATTGGGTCTACCGAAAAACCTTCTCCATGCTCTGCAATGATATAGGTGGTGTCATGCGCAATCATTACATTCCCAGGGACCAAGAATGTGTTGGGAGCAGTTCTTAAATATCGACGCGCTGAGAGAAAGTTGCTAACCCGGCTAGTGTCGGGAATATCCAACATCTGCCCGAAAAATTCTCTACCATCAATGAGCTTGAACTGGCTACGAAACCGTTTTCCGACCCCAAGAAGCTTATTGAGCCCAACCATGGTTCACCTATGTGTTTGTGACCGGATCAGTACCTACGGCCAGTGTAGAAAGAAGCGGCGCCTCGGGAGTATCAATCTCTAGAACCACGTTCAGCAGGGATGAATATTTCTTCGTGAGTTGATCTATGATCCCTGCAAAATCAATGTTCTGAAACCGGTTATATATTGTGTTATCTGCCTGCTCCATTTGAAACATCGATGTCTGGATAGAGATCATCAATGCCAAGGCTGCTTTATATTTAACAGCTTCGATGACGCTCGGTATTAAAATAGAACCCCCTGAGATGATTGTGTCAAGATTCACAGCCTCCCCAGCGTCAAGTTTTACTCCGTCATACGCCCTGAAAATATCAATGGCGTTGTCTGGCGCCTCTGATGAACTTACACCTAGAAGATCCCGCACATCCTGCTCATTTAAGGGGAAGTTAAGGCTCTCCCTAAGGATGTAGCTATCCCTTATAAAGTAAGTCTTGTCTTGGTAGGTAAAACGGAATTCCAGATGCCTGAACTCGTAAGTCAAAGTGGAAGTGTTGTCGGCCCCGGAAAATTCCTCAACATAGGAAGTGGCCAGTGCTGGGACCGCCAATTGAAGCTCATCATAATAATCGATTATGGTGCCGGCGTTGTTTGTAACCGTCAAATAGACGCTATCAACATCAGGAACTACAAGTTCCCCATCCACCATAAAAGAAACTTTATAGGCGTAAGCTGAGCCGTCTTTCACATACTTTGACATCAATCATTCTCTTTCGGATCAAAATGATCATCACTAAGCTGTTCCAGATCTCCCTCTTCTGGCCCTTCTTCATCCTCAAGAGTTCCTTCCATCTCAGTCAAGGGCTGACCATGAATATCTACCCCGAGCATGGCGCAGTAAGAAGAAACCGCTAAGGTCTCATCCATCTTGCTGTCTCTCAACACCTCTAGGAATATATTTTGATTTGCGTCTTTCGATAGATTAGAGGCATAGATTGTTAACTTACCAGCAGCAATAAGTCCCTCCAAATATGAAGTAAGGGTTACTACAGTAGGGCGGTTCGGTTTGATACTCTCCCGGTTGGGAAGAAGATATGACTCTGGTTTTTTAGGTTTTACGATGCACTTACTCATTTTATTCTCCCTGTTATTTAAAAACCCCACCCACACATTCCTGGCGGGTGGGGTTTCTAAATTTATTGTAGTCTGGCGAATATTATTCGTCAAACACAAACTGGCTTCTGGTGTCACCAAATACCAGTTTGTAACCCGTGTTCTCCGTGCGAACCATCGTGATGGTTTGCGTTTGGATTGCACGTTCCGTTTCCTGGATATTGGAACCCGACTCAACGAGTTCTTCCAGCGTATCACCTTTGCTGAACCCGAGCAGGGTACCAGGTTCGGTAGCACTGGAAAGAACCGGCGTGATGTTCAGAGCCAGGTCGAGGCGACCAAGTTGAACACCGGCGGCATTGAGGTTGTCGATCGGACGAGCACCAAAGTTGTAGGTAGCGGCGCCAATGGTTTGCTTGCCAAACATCAGCATCCACTGCAGATACGCATCCCAGTTCATCAGGACTGTATCAATAGGGGTGCCGGCTTGTGCGCGTGAAACCAACCAGGCCATAAGGTGAGCCCAGTTGATTTGACCGTTGGTGGCCGTGATACCAGTTGGTGTGTTGAAAGACGACTGGTTCACTGATGGAGCGGCACCATTCACACCATCACCATTCGTCAGAATGGTGGTGGCGGCGGTTACCTTGGAGATTTCCAGCTCACGAGCGATCCGGTTACCAAACGGAACCAGAAGATCCAGAGAAGCCCGGCGGCTGAACTCGTACGAAGTACGAATACCAGAACCATGCTTGAAGATCTTCACGGACGTTTGAGAAGTCCTGATCGTACGGATCGGGATGCGGCCCATTTCAGGAACCGAGAAGGTATCGCGTTCCCCAGCGTCATCATTGATGACAGTGGAGAGCATCTCGTTACCGGCGATGGTACGGCTATTGGCAAGCATCGGCGCCACGATTTCGAATTGATCTTGACGGGTTGCAAAACGAACCACATCATCAATCACTTCTGGGAACAGGGCACGGGTACCTGGGAAGGTTTGGAAAGTTTCCGAAGCGGCTTGCAGATAAATGCCGTTTGCGAAATCATTCCTGACGGGAAGATTCAGCTCGAACAGAGCCATCTCATAACCATCGAGACCGTCCTTTTTATCAATTTCACGACCTACCGCCAGTTGGAGGTAGTTGCGAATATTGACGCCGAAGCTGGAAGCATCCTTCGCAAGCTTGATGCCTGCGTTCTTTGATTCCTGCTCAACATCGGACTTCAGCTCTTTTACGAGCTTTGAGAGATCGATCTTTTTGATCTCACTCAGGGGGCGGGTATTGATTTGCATTGTGCTTCTCCTTAAACCCGGATGGCCACGACAGCAGCGCCGCTGTCGAGGACTTCAACAACCAACCAATCCTGAGGATCGGAAGATTGTGCTTTTTGAACATACCCCTTAATCGCTGGGGAAGAACTGTCGGTACCACCGACAAGATAATCCCCAAGAGCAGGAGTTTCATCCGGGCTGGATGCAGTCGCATCAGGATTCACTACAAACTTGTAGCCACCTTTCAGCGCAATGGTGCCGATGCTGATGCCTTCAATGGCACGAACTTCTGCGACCATAAGGATACCGAGGATACGATCCCCGTTTCCTGCCAGCTTGACAGTATTTGCGGCACTCGAATCAAGAGTGACGGCTTTGCCTTCATCTGCCTGGGTAATACCTGACGCCAGCAAGAATGGATACTGGAACTCGTCATGAACGATACCCCGGAGAGAAGTGAGACCAATAGCAGCCATGTTCTATCTCCTTATTTCTTGTTCACTCGGAAAGCTTCCTTGCGACGATCATCAGACGCATCCGTCTGCTTCACATCCTTCTTGCCCCCATCAGAGTGGGTTGCCCCAACTGCTTGATGGAGTTTGAGCCCCTTTTCTTCAATCATGGTGAGCATAGCCACCAGATCTTCAGGAGGGGTTGCGTCAGCTGCACCGGAAGCGACCAATGCGGCTTTTGCATGCGGAAGCATCTTTGCAGTTGCTTCCGTCAATTTCGTCTCGGCCTTTTCAGCCCGAGCGTTAATCTCTTTCTCCGATTCGGTCTTTGCACCATCGAAGGTGGCGATTTTTTTCTCCGCCTCCGCGAGTTGCGCCGTCAAAGCAGTGATCTTTGCATCTTTTTCAGAGATGGAAATATCCTTCTTTGCCAAATCAGAGGAGAGGGTAGAAACCTTATCGATAAGGTCTTTATCCATTTTGTTATCTCCTTCTTTGGGTTGAGTGTCCTCGGTCAGCTTGAACGAGGCGGTTAGGACACGACTATCAACCGGCATTGCGCCGCTAGCAGCCAACCTGTCCAGGGTTTCCTGTCCCATGCTTTGTTTTGCACGGGGCAGAATCTTTGCGTCCTTAGATGCGCCCTTACCGACCAGGCTCATCTCGGAAAAATACTCCAGACCTGTAAGTCTCACGTGAACGCCGTCTTCCCCGATCACGTGACCTTCAGCACAGGTCAAATTGAAAAAATTCTCAAACGTAGCGTCTTTACCGAAGTAGTCAAAGTTACACTCTGAACAGAACGCATGCTTTGTAAGAACACCAACGCTTACCTCATCAACAATGGAGTTCTCAATATCATTGACGAGCTTGGTCTCCGTATTTGAAAGAGCAAAAAGACTGTGAAGAGTTGTCTCACCATGCGTGTCGCTCATTAAGGCGCCGTTGAAAACTTTCCCCACGGGGAGCTGTCGGGTGTCGTGCATAATCTGTAGGGGGATAGCTCCACCCGCAGCGTTCAATTTCTCCTGCATCTCAATAAGTGTTGAAGCGCTCAACCGAGCTTTATTCCAAAACCCACCCTTTGAAAGGGGCGCCGTGGATACCATGTTGGCTTCAAAAATTGAAAACTTCGACGGATCAGCGTCAGGATCGTCGAGTGCGAACCTGAGAGCAGACTTTATTTTCTCCGTAACGAGGACTTTTTTCCCCATGTAAACCCCTATCGACTTCTCTTTTAGGTATAACCTTATTTGCCACTTATTACAAGATACTCGTTGCTACACAACTAATATACCATAATATTTATTAATAGAAAGCAAAAATCCCTGTGGCTGTGGTGTCGGTTGCGTAGATCTGTTTAACGGCAAATGGGTAGTAAGTCTTCGCCAGCAGAGGCAAAGTCACATCCGTATCCGTTGGAGAGTTATCGTCGGCATCCGCCTCGAAAACCAGTCTGACGTTTCCCGCGACTGATACCATGATGCCGCGGGTACAATGAGGAAGCTCGTCATTATCGTCGGGAGTTACCGCGAAGCAGTGTCTCGCGGGAGCATTGAAACTATCACGATCACAATACCGGCCTTTTTCTGCCTTGGCTGAATTTGGAGAATCCATGTTTATTTACCTCTCTTGACTGTGTTTGATTTGGCGGACTTGTTATCTGATGGGGTTATACTGCGACCCAGAGGGTCTGAGTTAGGACTTGCACTTCCAGCGTCGACACCGGCGGCGCCAGCCATAGGCATGAAGCCCGTACCAGAAAGTGTTGGAGAACCTGTTGGTGGTGGCCGGTTGAAAATCTCGATATGATATTCAGCATCGGTAATAAGCCCAAGACTGAGGTTTTGCATCATCCTGGATTGGCGCATTGTCAGCATAGCTTCAAGCTCGGTCTTTGGACGAAGTTCTACATCATCGAACCTACAAACCACGTACCCTGAATATCCAGTGAGGCGCATCGCCAGAGTAAACGCATCAGAGAAAAGATCCGCCACCGGTGTATTGAGAGCTTGAGCGCTCAGAGAAAAAATCCTGGCCTCGACAGTAGATGTGTTTACACCACTCTCACCGCGACCGATGATAGAAGACATGGTCTTCAGCGCCGCCTGGTTCTGAGCATTTAACACATCGATGATGGATGTAACATCCATAGCGGTGCCGGGGCCCTTCTCATTCAGGATCTTGGACTCCACCGCATCAGTATGAACATAAACTGCATCAGGGCGCATCGTAGCAACGTCTGCAGCCACGCTATTCAACCGGTCTCTCAACCAGGTTGTCATCTTTGCTTCACTGCCAGCAATCTCCGCAGGAGCATTCTTACGAAGCACATCCTCAAGCACGGTCAGCTCGATGCGCGGATATCCGGTCTTTTGCATGATCCGATAAAGATCATTGATGACCTGCTGACGCGCGGCGATCGTATTGATTGACGAAACAAACGGGGATTGAGGATAAAGCTCTGTAGGATTCTGCCTGTGGTATTTGACAAACAGTGTTGGAATATCCAGTTGGAGTTTATCGCTGGAAGCCTTTGGTCTCTGTTCTGGCTTATACAAGCCAGGTTGTTTTTCGTACCAGTAAAGCTCCCCCGGGTCGACAATTCTGAAATCGTTAGGGATTAGAAGTTTATCGAACAGGAGCTCGGCAGCGCAAGCACCGCGCCAGAGAATACAATAACGAAGATCCTCAGAAACTTTTCCTTGAGAGTTGGTGAACTCAAAACCAGTTGAGTAGTCCGACCTTTGGAATAGCGACCGGCGTAGCGCATCGAGTTGCTCCTGTCCTGCTGGGTCAAGCTGACCGTTTTCATCATAAGCATATACCCGCAACGGCGTATCAGAGATTGTTAAGAACGCATGCAGGGTGGCCGAGGTATCTGAGTCGAATTTCAGAAGGTCGGTGATAAGCTGACGCGCATCCTGAGATGTCCGGTCGGTGAATATATCCCTAAGATGCTGACGAAAATCTGGAGCCGCAAGCACCTGATCAGAGGAGCTGGCATTAAAGGTGGAAGTAGAAGAAGCCCCCTTTGGGTTAGCTTTTCTCTTCGGAAGTATGATTTGTGACAGGCTCAGAGCCATTATAATCCCCTCACACTACTTTATAGCCAGGAGTGTTTATTCGCAATAGCCTTGTTATCAGATTTCGAGACCCCGATCAAGCCGGCGCCCCCGTCTTTTATATCAACAACCTTACCAAGAACCATAGTTCTCGTCTCCAGTTTTGAAGTTAACCTAAACATTTCAAGTATATGCGGAGCAGCCAGCATGAACCCAGTTGCGTGGAAGAAGTGATCATTCTTCGTCAGCTTTCTCCATTGTGCAGGTTCACCCGGCACTTCATCCCTTACCATGTCGCGGAGATGCTCTATGAACACGGTCTTATATTGTGAGTACCCGCTGATGCGTAATTTTCTCTTCTTAATGATTGTGGAAACTCTATCAAGAAACGAGGTGTGATTTACTTGGACGTGGGAAAGATTTTTCTCCACATCGTAAACCATATTGATGTCTTTTTGTCCTCGATACTCCACGGCAACGATTTTACCGCCTGATACATTAAAAACATCTTGAGCAGTAGGTTCATAAGGATGCCTATCAATACAACCTCCATAAACATTTGATGTGGCACAAAGATCTCTCACGTGTTCAACAAGTTGGTCTATATGAACCGTGTACATGTTGATGATCTCTGGGGACTCAGCGCTCCCGCGCCCGATAATGATATGGCACACCTGACCAACGTCTATACCGACCCAGATTCCTTCAGCCTTTGACGACTCCAGCGGTGCCGGGTTATCGGTCATACAGGCTATGATATCTTCTTTAGGAATTTGGATAGTTCCATCTGAATAGGGAAGGCCTAGAACTGTATTCCACCACCCGCGGGTGAACTCAAGCTTCTGATACTTCCAAAGTTCTCTGACAATATAATTGACCGGGAGTTTGTTGGTACAGAACGGAGTAACACGATAGCCTCTCGATTCTGTCCTGCTTGGATATTTTGAAACCCATTCACCTATGTCTGACAGATCCAGCCTTGTACGACATTTGGCGCACATCACAAACGAAGCAGACAAATCAATAACATCTTGATGCTCTACACGAAGATCAGCAAGATTCTCGATATTATCCGGGAGTCCAGGAATGTTGATATACTCTCTATTGAACTCAGGAATATTCCAGTTCCCGCAACAGGTACAGCGGCGCATATAGTTGTGTTGATCGCTGGCTTGCCAGTTGAGGTCTATGCCGAATGCCGGGAATGAGGGGGTTGAAAATCTTTGACTTATCTTCCAGGTGGAGTTCTGTAGACGAGAACCGAACAGACCAAGGGTTTGTTGATTTGAAAGATCTACCTCATCATTAAAGACGGCATCAGCGCTGATGGAAGTCGCGGCGGTTTCTATCGCTGCGACCACGTAGAGAAATGATCTTCCGAACTGCATCATCCCCATCGATCGGGAGTTTCCGTCCTGCGCGGCAAATACTTTATCGGTATTGATAATGGGCTTGATACGCCCACTTGAAATCCGTTCGAACATCTCCTGGGTGGGTAAGCTGTAAATCGCAGACAAACCATCGTGGCGCCTGAGAAACGCGAGGATTTTTCTGATCATCACTTCAGTAAGACCGACCTGAGATATTTTAATGCAATCCAGGTTGGGGTGCATGTCGTCCAGGATTTTTCTCTGGAAGTCGTATCCCTTAAACGAAAAAGGCTTTCCCAAAATTGTCGTATTTTTGCTGACCCACTCAGACATTGACATAGTGAGCGAGTCTACGGAAAACCTCTCGTCGGATTTTTTCAATAACTCTACGGCGAAACGATTTATGGACATTACTTCGATCTTTTTGCAGAAATTAACGAATTTTTAATTTTTAGTTCTTGTGATTTGCCACTAATTCATGGTATCACTGTTTTTATAGGAACACACGGAGAATAAAATGTCTTCAAATTTCTACCCACCCCTGCCGACCCAGCTTTTAAAGCAGGTAATGGATCTATATGAAAATAACCCAGAGTATTTCTCTGACCCGGAATGTCCGTATGACCAGAGGGTCAAAGATCTTTTCACCTGCACCAGCCCAGTGAATGATTTTGATTCGCATGCCCACGTTTCAAAACCCATGGGAGAAAAAGACCTCCAACAAGAAATCTCCGATCTATATGAAGGACTGAAAACTTATGGAGAGACTGCGAAAACTTCCGACAATGCTGCCGACCGCAATACTTATTTCAGGCTCTCAGTTGGGTTGCTTGAGAAGATTGTTGAACTAAAAGAAAGACTGATCTACATCCAGAACGTGAATACTTTCATTGAGACTGTCCTCGATGCTATGGGTGACATTCTCAATCCTGACCAGAGAAACGAATTCACAGCCCGGATTTCTAAACTGACCCTCGACTTTGTACCAGCAGAGAAACAAGACTCAATCCAATAGGGAGCCTCACCTATGCTATTCATACGCGCCTTCCTCTTTACAGCTGCCAGCTTATTGCTGATCAGCGCAGGTAAAGTGATCTACAACTTCTTTCCTCTCCCCACAGAATATTTTCCTCTCTCTATATCCATCTTCATCGGGCTCAGCCTGGCGATTGGATATAAGATTTACGAGGAGTATTGAACATGATTTTCGGACAGGAAGCCCCTAAATATAACGCCCACGGCATCTCGGTTGTGCCACTTGGAGCGCATGGGAAAAAACGTAAGGCGCCCTTCTTCAATGACTGGACGAAATGGAAAGACAAGCCCATAGATTCAGCCACCTTGGAAAACTGGTTGGCCAGGTTTGCAAACAACAACATCGGCCTGGTTTGTGGACCACAATCCCAAATCGTAGGTGTGGACTTAGATACTGAAGATCCCAAGATCGCCGCGGCGATCGAGAAACTCCTTCCTAAATCCCCGTGGCGCCGGGTGGGTCGTAAAGGGTTTGTACAAGCCTACAAGTTCAACCCAAAGTGCAACAACGGTAAGACCTTTAAGATCATAGACAAGAATGGAGCGATGCTCGTCGAGTGTCTGCAAATGGGGAACCAGTTTGTTCTTCCCCCATCCATCCACCCCGACACAGAGAAACCGTATACGTCTAACTGCAACTTGTATGATGTGCTTGATCAGCTTCTACCCCTTCCAGATGATTTCGAGGATCAGCTTCGCGCAGCGATCTCCCTTATCACACCGCTGGAGAACAAGAAGAGCTTCCGCGTTATGAACTATGTCTCCGCCGGGTCGCGCGACACAGCCATGACCCAATTCGCCGGCATGCAAGCCTACGCCATACAGCGCGGTGAAATCTCGGTCAAGACCGGCATCAACAACATGTATTCATGGGTCACCAACCAGGTGCAGCAAGTGGCGGGTGACGCGACTGACCCCGATAAAGGTGTCAAGAGCATGCTGCAGTTTCTGATCAAGGACATTCACAGCAAAGGACACATCCTCCCTACTGGTTGGGATGAGGACATGACCGAAGAAGAGCTGAAGGGTTACGGACTGATCTTCACGGAAGATCAACAAGAATGGACACATGATCAAATCTACGCGTACTTGAAGGGTGAGTTCGAAGCACCAGAGGGTGGCAGTTCGAGAAAATACACGGCTATAGAGCTGATGCTGAAAAAAATATCTGTCTCCCCTAAACTGTCGATCATAGAAAAGAAACGGCTGATGAAATATATCAGCGGAAATTCCCCAGAAAAAGTACCGATGGGTGTGTTCGAGGCTCGAGTCAGAGAACTACAGCGCGGCGGTATCGCCGGTGCCAACCATACCGAGATCGCCCACGAAGCGATAAAAGAGTTCGAAGATAAAATAGGCCCACTCGCCTTCGCCGAAGGTTTCTTTATGACTTGGGGCGGGTCTCACTGGAAGAAGGTTGTTGAGAAGGACATCCTGAGAATGATCGCCGTGGACTTCGGCGCCATGGATGCGGCAAGGAGGGAGAGCGATCATAAGGGAATCATGCGCACCATATCAACTCTGGTACCTCAGGAGTTGAGCAAGACCCGAGTGTTCGGGGTGAACTTCGCCAACGGGTTCCTGACCACCGATATGAGACTGGTAGAGCATCAACCCAGCTTCGGAATGACCTACACACTCCCGTTCAGGTATATGCCTAGTCAGGCTGGGAAGTGCCCAAGGTTCCTGAAGATGATGGAAGACTTCTGGGGTAATGAAAAAGATTACGCCGAGCGTCTTCATGCCCTGAAGGAAGTGATCTCCGCGACGATCATGGGTAAGGGACCCGCATACCAACAGGCGATCCTTCTAAAAGGAAAAGGCGGAACAGGAAAATCACAGCTCCTGAATATAATCGAGACGATGATCCCTGAAGAAGCCCAGATTGCACTTCCTCCAACGGAATGGAGCGAGAAGTTTGAGTTCGCAGGCCTGGCCGGCAAGTTGTTAAACGTCTGCGGAGAGTTGCCTGAGAAAGCATATATCGATGGCGCCGCATTCAAAAGTGTTGTGGCAGGGGATAAAAAAACCTCACGTCATATTTTTGGAAGCCCGTTCAGCTTCTTCCCTGTAGCAGCGCATTGGTTTTCATCGAACCACTTTCCCAAATCGAGAGACACCAGTTTTGGTTTTAACCGCAGATGGGCGATCTTCACATTCAACAACCACATCTACAATGAAGATAAGGTGGAATCTATCGGTAAAAGTATCGCGGAAGAAGAGATTGAAGAGATCGTGGCTTGGGCTCTCGAGATTTACCCGGAGATGAGTGGACGACCAACATATAAATTACCACCAAGCCATTTTGAAGCGCTGAAAGATCTTGAACTGACAAACTCAAGCGTCAGACAATTTCTTGTAGAACGAGTTGTGGTCGAAGAAGGCGCGACCATAGGTCTGGATGAGGCGCACCTTGCGTACTGGTCATACGCAACGGTTGCAGCCTCATCCAGTGCTGTCTCAAAACAACGGTTCAAAACCGAGATGGAAGACTACTGCAATGAAGGACGGGAGAAGGGTGAACTGAACATCACCTTCGAGCGCGGAGCCCAAGGCAAATTCGTATTTCATAATATGAAAGTGCTGAAGAAATGAAACTCCGTGTCATAAACGCTGGCCAGCTCTTGGACAGAATGGGTAACAAGCCCTTTCCAAAAGGAATTATTAGAAAAATTTCTGTTAAAAAATTGCTGAAATTGTGGGAAAAACAGATGGAAAAACAGAAAAGTCACAAGATTTGCCTCGATTTAAGCGCAATTTCTCAGAAAAAACCTCCTAAAATACCAAAAGTTCCTGGTTTTTGCACATTAACCACCAAAAATACCCACAGAGAGTTCGTCGTTACACCTGAACAGTTCAGAATAGCGAAGGACACCCAATGGTTTGAGGACAGAGGCAACATCCTGTATTGCCTCGTAGGAACCCGCTTCGAAACGTATGTGGGGATGGAAATAGGCGGGGGACGGGGCCCGTTTGACTTCAGAGAGAAAGAAACCGAGGAAACCATAGAGGAGAACCATGATGCTTAATACGATAAAAGGAATAGACGAGACGACGAAGGCTACCGTAAAACCAACTCAGTTCATTTACCTGGCCGGCCCGTACTCACACGACCTGCCATCGATGAGGGAGAACCGATACCTGGCGCACAAGCAATGCCTGACGAAGATGATGAACGAAGGAGACAAGGTGTTCGCCCCTATAGTGCAGGGACACCTTCTCGATCTGAACCATTGGGGCGGCGCCGAATGGCTCGGCTTCGACTTGCCGATACTGGATCGCTGCGACCTTCTTGCCGTCCTGACGATACCGGGGTGGGATAAAAGCTGGGGAGTCGATAAGGAGATCACTCGCGCGAAAGAGACGAACAAACCAATCGTCTATCTGGATCCGAAGGATTACGTCGACCATAAATTGTTGGAGATGCTCTAATGGAAACACAATACCTGAACCTGATGAAAGACATCCTCGAGAACGGCGCACAGAAGGGAGACCGCACCGGCACTGGGACGCTCTCCGTCTTTGGCCGTCAGCTTCGCTGTGACCTGACGAAAGGTTTTCCGCTCCTGACAACCAAGAAGATGCATATGAAGTCCATCGTGCATGAGCTCCTATGGTTTATTTCTGGAAACACAAACATCAAGACCCTGCAGGAGAACGGGGTTCGGATCTGGGACGAATGGGCGGACGAGAACGGCGACCTGGGCCCCGTCTACGGAAAGCAGTGGCGCAACTTCGGCGCGATAGACTTTCCGATGAGGGAAATCAGACAGAGGGGAGACGTGATAGTTCAAGAGGTCACCACCATAAAGATCAAAGGAGTCGACCAGCTTGCCAACGTGGTGGAGAGGATCAAGACCAACCCGGACTGCCGGCGCCTGATCGTAACCGGGTGGAACCCGATGGAGATAGGGCAGGTGAAGCTTCCCCCGTGCCATACGCTGTTCCAGTTCTATGTCGTCAACGGGAAGCTGTCCTGCCAGCTTTATCAAAGAAGCGCCGACCTGTTCCTGGGCGTCCCGTTCAACATCGCGTCCTACGCCTTGCTGACCAGCATGGTCGCGCAGGTAACAGGCCTCGAGCTCGGGGACTTCGTGCACACCTTTGGAGATGTTCACATCTACAACAACCATATCAAGCAGGCGAAGCAGCAGCTTCAGAGAGACCTGTTCGATCCTCCAGACCTGCTGCTGAATAAAGAAATCAAAAACCTCTTTGATTTTAAATTCGATGATGTTACTCTGGGGAACTACCACTCTCATCCGCCGATCAAGGCAAGAGTATCAATCTGAAGGAGATTACAATGGCTGCACCAAAGAAAAAGAAGGCTTCGAAAAAACCCGGCAAGTCGAAAGCCCCTAAGTACTAGACATCCGCCAGGCCCTGAAAACCCGTACCGCGAGGTACGGGTTTTTATTTGGGACATTTTTGCGGACATTATGATCCGTTTTCTCCGCATAAACGTCTCATATATGATCCTTTAATTGGCTACTTGGGACTTAAGGGATAACACTTAGACCTTTAATAGCGATGATAGCGACTTACGGGTGCCCGACACCGCCGGCGCCCGACACCGCCGGCGCCCGACACCGCCGGCGCCCGACACCGCCGACACCGCCGGCGCCCGACACCGCCGGCGCCCGTCCTATGTCCTTGACACAGGACAATTACCATAACCTGGAGTAAACGGTCAAAAATTTTTTATAATAGACCCAACATTATAATAGCACACGCCCTAGTTGTGAAAATAAAATCATAGTACCCTTATTATACATATTTATTATGTAAGTCATTGATTCAATTGAATTATATTATTTATTTTAATCGTTAAAATTGTGTTGATTTATTTTTAACAGTAGGCTATATTGGGGATAGTTAATTGATAGTCAATTAACGTAAATGAAAGGTTTACAATGGCCGGAGGTAGGTCTGATTTTCATAACGGGGTGCGCCCTGAACAAGGGACAACCATGTCTAAAATCAACCTGCTGCTGGTTAGAGTCTAACCTTTTTAATGGAGTGAAAAACATGACTGCTAAAAAAATCGACGTAAAATCTAATTTGAAAGCTATTAATACGGCTTTTGAAAATCTAGCTTCTGCCGACTCGGTAAAAAAAGGCGCGGTTGCTATTATCGCAAACAATAGCTTTGCATTGCTTCAATCAGGCGACTTAAATGCTCTCGCTGAATTGCAGGCCATACAAAATAACAAGGCGCTTAATTCGTCCGGCAAGTCGGCAATTTCCCAAGCAAAAAGCGTATTCAAAGCTAATCCCGATTTTACGGGAAGCATTTTGACTGAAGCAAAGCGCATGAGAGACGAAAAACGAGCTGCTGAAAAAGCGAAAGAAGCAGAAGCAGAAGCAGCGAAAAAATCCGCTCCAGTCATTCCAATGTCTGAGCAGGTAACAAAGTATCTTCTGCACATCCGGGACACAGATAAGGAGACGTTCGCTGCGATTATGGCAAGCGTCCTCCCGAAAACCGCAGCGGTCAAAACCAAAAAAGCCGCGTAATATCAACCACTTAGCAGGGCGCCGTCCTCACCGGCGGCGCCCTCGCTATCTTTTTGCTCAAACATTTTTCATGGAGAAAAATTATGAATTTCCAAAAAGCCAAAATTCTCGTTGCCCAAGCGCGTACATTTTCTGACCCCTACACTTTTCTGGTCAACTCGATGGCCGGCGCTCGTAATGCCGAAGAACTCGCGTACCCGCTCTGCGCCTATCTCGAGTTAGACTCTAACGCGGTAGTGCCCCAGACTCCCATGTTCGTATCCGCCATGACCATCATTGAGAATGCGCGGTATTACGAGGCACAGGCTTTCCTGCACAAGCTTGGGGTCCTGCAGACCGGCACCGCCCGTTCTCTCCTCTCAGAACTGCCCAGAAGCGCCCTGCAGGGGCCCAGGGACACCCTTGTCTCAAAGTATGAGCCAGACATCTCACCATCTGATATGATGCGCAAAGAAGCCGCGCAGCAGCGTTCTCTGACTGGTTCTGGTGGTCATATCCTGAAATCGATCAAGAAGCGTAAGTTCGGGGCCCCGGACGACAGGGTGTTCTCCCACTCAAAGACCGCATTCACAATCAAAACCTCAGGAGGGTTGATGTAATCGCCACGGGCACCCTCCCCGACTCCATGCGGGTCTCGAGGGTGCCCCGCTTGACGGGCACCGTCCGTATTCTGCGCGACACGCGCCACACCCTGTGTGCGTGATGCCGTTACGGACGGTGCCCGGATTGCGTTGCATGCTGATATAGCAGTTTGTTAGAGTCTAACCTAATGCCATACCCATTGTTTCACGTGAAACAATCGTCAGAACTCGCAAACCATTTTAACTCGCCGAATTAACTCGCCCATCAGTTTAACTCGCCGGTTTAGGCTGGGGAGGGTGCCCTCACACCGTTGTGCTATCTATTTGACATAGCGAAGCAGATACAATAACTTTCCATATTTTATACTCTTTGTATTCTATTTTTTATATATAATATAGATATAGTATAAAAGAGATACCATTCAAAAAATTATGAAAATACCCTTGACCCTGGAATTGGAAAATAAAGTGTAGTACACAGTGAATCGCCTATAAGTGAGATTTCACCATTTATTTATAATACACTATTATGACTAAAAATGTTAACGATTAGGGCACCATCCCCCTGATTTCTCTCATCTATTTTTTTCACCTTTTTTTTCATTTTCCTTAAAAATGACTTCCAATAACACGAAGTTATCTTACACTTTTTGAGCCTTTTTTGAAAACTCAAAAATGAGGTACTATAGCACCACTTTTATTCTTTTCCACTAACATTATGACGGATTATCAATATTATTTAATTACAAAATTTTGTTAGATTCTAACAAGACTACGAATAATATTTAATCCATAATAATCCCATTTCTCTCATTGACCCTACCTAAAAAGTGTATTACACTAGCCAACATATCTCCACTTACAATTCACAAAGGATTACATATGAAAAGCGAAGACGGATACTTAGGGTTCTACGGCCTGTCTCACTACAAACCAGAGAAATTCGAACCCGCAATCCCTAAGGTAATGAAGAAACACATTCTGGTTTTACCTGAATGGACGGAGCCTTCCAATTTTCGCCTAATGGAATGCGCGGAGCGCCGGGCGCTGATGGGCACCCTCCGTGATACCTCTGTCACTACCTTCGAATATAACCTCCCCTGGGTGTGGTTTGGGGGCTACACCACGAAGCGGAAGCATGCAACCTACCATGAGGGCAGCACCATCCGTCCCGTTGCGCGTAGCCTGTTCGAAATCGCATTCGGAGAGACGCCCTTCATTCAGGGGCGCCGTATGTATTCTATCCGCAAGAGGATGCCGCGTATCATGCCGGTAGAGGGATTCTATCTCAGCGATGTAAACCCGTTTCACTACATGCCGGCTGGACTCGGCCATTATCGAGAGAACGTAATAGGGTGGATGAACCGTACCTACCTGCCGCACAGTGATGCCAGTAAAGCTGACCGCTTCAAGAAATGGGTATTCGAGAACCGCATGCGGTACTGTTTCGACGATGTGTTCGACGGGCATGTGCAGTGTGAGGATGATACTTGGGTGGACAATGTACTCGCACTCGTCGTGCGCGAAGGAAAGGACTTCAGCCGTGAAGTAATAAAAGAACTCATGGACAGGTACAAGGCATTACCCAACAGCCGAATACTCGACCACCTGGATTTTTGAAACACTAAGGGAATAAAGGAGGTACTAAATGAGCTTAGTAATTATGATGCGTGAGCGTCATCTCGTGAATACCGACCCGCAGCGCCGTTGCTATTGGGGTGTGAATGCAAAGGAAGAATTGCAGTGGCAACCTTGGGAAGTCCTGGAATACACGAAAGCTGAGCACTCAGAGGAGCGCCTGAAGTTCTGGCGTAATCTTAATGATTACGCTGTGAGCCAGCGTGGTAAGGGCGCTAGAACGGAGTTCAAGGTCGTGGAGGCAACAGATTGTTAGATTCTAACAAGGGCACCCTCCCCATTGAGGGAATAAACAAAGGAGAACGAAATGGCTGCAGAATTTATCTATGAAATCCTCCCAGGTATTATTACCAAGGAGAAACTTAACAGTCAGCTGAGAATGTGGCAGGACAACGACCGGGTCAGAAACGGCCATCAGGAAGGTTATTCAGGGGATTGGCAAACTGTGAATGAAATAAAGCTTCATCCCGGAGTCGTAATGGGCAATAACGAAGCATCCAAAATAGCCCAGAACTTAGCCGAGAAATGGCAATTTGGGTATGCTGTCCATTATATGGACACAGAGAAGGGCGCCATGACTTATGTGGGCGCCTGGGCTGCGTGTTAGATTCTAACTGATGGGCACCCTCCCCATTGAGGGCAACAACAAAGGAGAACGAAATGGCGACAGAAGAACAAGTTTGCTGCAGGGAAAAACTCAGCGATAAAATCGGGATGAAAGCTGCACAACAGGTGCAGGACGATTTGGATGCGCAAGCAAAAGTGGGACGAGTCTCATTTAGCACAAACTCAGCTCCGTTGGAGGCCTTGGTTTTAAATCTTGAGGAGCGCATGAGAATGTTAGAAATCCGAAGTGATGAGGTTGGGGATTCAATCACCAACCTGGACAATCGTCTCGGGTATCTTGAGGAAAAGAGGATGAAGAATGTGTCAAGCTATATCGACTGCATCAAGTTGGTTCGTTCCCTCTCAGGACTCGGCTTGAAGGCGTCAAAGGACGTGGTCGATACGCTGAAGGAGCGAGGGTACATCAATGCGGATATCTAAAATCAACCCTGCGCGTAACCTCGACCCGCTTTACTCAGCCTACACCCTGGCTGTGCACACTATGGGAGCCTATCCCCATAAGTCCAAGGTCAGCGGCAAGGAGTTCATCGAGGGGCGTTATCGAAAGGCTGTGGCCATCGCCCATAAAATGGGCATGGTCACCCGAATCGGGAACGTGGAGCGTGAGCTTCCGGCGGCTGAGTTCTGCCAGGAGCTCAAGTGCCTGTTCGATTACGTGACCTCTGAGTATGACGGGGAGGCATTCGCCTATCTCCTGAGGGTACTCAAGTACCTCACCAAGAGGCGTCCGCCTCTCAAGCCAGTCTTCATGAATTGGGACTGGTGGAGGCAACTGCGTGATATCAACAAGGTGATAAGGGAGAAACAAAATGCTCAATGAGTGGGAGAGAAAACTTATCGCCGATATCTTGAGGATGATATGGGCAATCCACAACAACGATGTTGACCATGCGAAGCTAGACCGCGATATCACCAAGTATCTTGTCCAACTTCAAGGACCACCACACTAAGGAGAAACAAAATGATTGACCAACCTGCTGACTACGATGAGGCCGTGAGTGTTATCAAGATTCTCATGGAGACCATAGGTCTTAAAGACCAGACCATTAAGTCAATGCGTGAGTCGCTTGATATACATGAGCAGAACATGAAGACTTATATCTCTATCATGAATAAGGTAGCTGATATAGGCGACAAGCTGTCCCAGCTTCGGGATATCGCAGCAAGGACAGAGAAATGACCGACAAATTCAAACCGGTAACACCAGAAGAATTTGATAACTTCCTGCTAGCATATCCACGCCCATTAGACAGACACTTGACGGCGATTTGCGAACCACCGCAGATTTCATACAATGATTTCACTTTAGGTAATTGGCCTGATAGCGTTGTGGCGTCGTTTTGTATCGACGATTACCTGGAAACCGATGCCAAGAAATACAGGCTTGTTGATGGCAGAAAAGAGACAAGACACGTGGTGTTAAAATGACAGATAAACTAACAGAGAGCCCGTGCCGATGGTTTAAGGCTTACAAGGCAATCAGCGCCCAGCTGTAGCTGCCTACCATACCATCAGAAATACACAAAAGCATGGGCTTAAAAACTATGGAGAAGGAAATGACCGAGTTGCAGAAGGCGATTGATTTGATAAGAGCCCACGACACGATTATTGCCGAAGGTATCGGTGCAGATGTGTGGCAGGCAATTACAAAACTCATCGAATTGGAGGCCGTCAACAAGAAACTGAAAACTCAACTGATATTATCAGAGTATGGTGACGTTGTTGAGATGCTCCAGGGCGACATTCGAGAATTTAAGGCGCGGATTAAGGAACTGGAAGAGGAGAAACCATATGTAAATTTTGAGGATGAGCTTAGTAGAAGGCTCCTTGCTGGGTGGGTGCGCCTTCCTACCGCGGCGGTCATAGTTGCAGCGGAGAAGATGGATGGGCTGATATCGACATTACGATCAATTGAGGAGAACAGTCGTGATCCAGCGAGTTGTGCAATTGCTGGAGAAGCCTTAAACAGAATGGGAGAAAACAAAATGTTAGACTCTAACATAATGTGGAGGCCGGTCTTCAACTCCAAGTTTGGCCAATGGAGGATTTGTCACAACGGGGGGTGTGAGGTAGGCGAGACCAGTATCATTGCCACCGTTCACACATCTTTGGATGAGGAAACTGACGAGAAGACTGCACATCTGATAGCCTCGGCTCCCTATTTGTTGGTGGCGTTGGAGGAGGCAGTATGGAGGCACGAAGACGGTCAGCAGGGATATCAGCTTCACCCTGAAAACTATGAACGCGCGAAACAAGCAATCAAGAGATCGAAAGGAGAAATATAATGCAAACTTATCTCGTAATGATCTGGTTATCCGCCACACCTGCAATATGGTCTGGTGGATACATGGAAGTCTCAAGCATGAGCGCGTGTCATACCGTCGCCCGTCACATGGCTGAAGACCCTCTGAACGATATCATTCCTACTACATACTTCTGTAGCCAGGATATCATCGACCCGAGGATGCTGCACCCCAAACAAGAAGGAGAGAAATAAGATGTTGAAACGTGAAGAGATTGAACCACACTGGACTGACGCATGTGCGAAGCTGCTGGTCGGCAAGACCGTCAAGCGCGTTTATTATATGGGTAAGAAGGATGCCGATGAACTGGGTTGGTCAGGACGCTCACTCATTATTCAGTTCACTGATGGGACTGAGATTCAGGCCATGTCTGATGATGAGGGCAATGATGGCGGCGCCTATGCCACCAACGACGATAAGCTGCCCACCATTCCGGTGATATGATGGGCTCGATAAAGAGGCGCATATTCAAATTGCTTGATGTGTGCTCAATAGCCATCATAATCTATGGGCCGTTCTTACTAGCCTATTTGGTCAAACTATTATGGGAGTGGATGAGATGAGCAACGCAGTCGAGTCCATCGAGCAGGTGCTTCAGGAGCATGCTGAGCGAGGACTGGAGATACGTGAACTCCAGCGAACAATCAGGAACCAGGACACCCGCATTGTCATGCTCGGTCAACTCCTGACTACCTGCATCGGTTTGTTAGACTCTAACAAAATCAGCTTGGATGAGCAGTCAAAGCTTGATAGGGTGGGGCTGACTGCGTTAGGTCTAATTTGCAAAAAGGAGAAATGAGATGAAAATAGGAACAGGGTTTAGCCCAGAGGAAGTATTTGTACAGATTGTTGTCAACAAGGATGAATTGTTTGCTCTGACTTCACGTGGAAGAGTATTAGCAAAAGCTGCCTACGGTGATTGGGTAGAGGTTGATATGCCTGAGATTGACGAGCAGGGATACTTCATCACAGGAGTGCCTAAATCATGACCGCACTGCTGTTTTGCATCAATATTCTTATCTGGTCTATTGGCTGGAAATCCAATCATGAGAAGGTCACCATGATTATATCGACCTTCATGGTTCTTATGGTTCTTATGAACCTTGCTGGTCTGCTCCTGGTGCTGCAATGAAACTGCTTTTTCAGGATAAGCTCACTGAACTGTGGTCGGGTGATTCCACAAAATACACAAACATCGGGGCTAACTTCGTGCTTACCAATCCATATGCGGTGATACCTCACCACCTTCGGTCATGTCCAATGCTGGTATGTGACTTCGTAGAGAGAGAAGCTCTCGCAGAGCAACGGTGCGGTTCCAAGCTCGAACTGGTTAGCAAATGGCATCTGGGCAAGGCGGCTATCTGGGTTGGCAATGCCCCGAATATGAAGGTCGATCTATCTGACCTTGTGTCAGAGGGCATCTTCTTTCCTGAAGCGCTCCCCGCGCGGCTTCTGGCAGCCTACATCAAAATCTTCCCGAAGATGGTTGTGTGGGATGGGTTCATGGGGCGCGGTACGGTCGGTAGGGTATGCCGGCGCAGAAATATACCATTTATTGGTATAGAGAAGGATGGGCTTCTCGCAAATCAAGCCTATCAATACGTGTTAGGAGAGTGACATGAAGGTTCTCGCTGAATTGATGGAGATGATAGCCATCATGATTGTTGTGATGTGTGTGATTGCTACGATAGGATTTCCTATTATCATGGTTTTAGCACCATGAAAAAGAAATTCAACAAGGCAGCAAAGTGCATCTACTGCCTGAAGAAGGTTCGCAAGAACCACAATAAGAAGCGATGCGCGGAGAAAACGTGGAACGAGAAGGATTTATGAGTTCACAGTGGATTTCAATCAATCCGTTTATACAAGACGGGCAAGTGTGGTATGGAGTTCTCAGAAACACGGGGGGTAGTGGCTGCTTGACTTCTGTCCGTATTGATATTTTTCTGAGAGAAGTAAGGCGATTGCGGTGGCAAAAGGAATTGCCTTCCGCCGTAAGATAGCCTGGGTTGATGAATATATGAATGAAGGGAGCTAATCATGACCAGCAACAGCGCACAAATGTCTCTCGAAGAGAAACTCGTCCAGCATATTAAGACGACGAGCTTCATGCTCCTCATCGACGATGAGGACGCAATCACCGAGCTTACACGCCGGGCTTTGACGGAGGCTCTGGTTCAAAAGAGGAGAGTGAGCACCAATTCATATGGTGGATACACCGAGCATGACTCTCCTGTGGTTGAGGCTGCACGGAACGTGGCGACCAAGGCTCTCGAGAAGCTTATGCAGGATGAGATTGATAAACTTCTGGCAACCCCTGATACGCTGATTCAGCTGCGCAAAGCGATGATGATGATGCTACCAAAAATTCTTGAGGAGAAGATTGGTGCAGTCTATCAAGGTATCGTCCAGCACTCCTCAAATGAGGCGCTTGAAATTCTTAGAAATGGAGGGTTCATAAAATGACGTTGTATCCAAAAAGATATCGAAAGACTGACCAAAACATTCTACGTGCTAAACGTGCGAAGTCTGCTCTCAACCTTTACTCGGGTGGTCTGTACGGAAAGCCGGCTCCGATCACTGAGGAGAATATCGCAGATTTGGTCTGTGACCTTCAGCATCTCGCGCGTCAACATCAGATTAATTGGCAGGATGTACAGGCTACTGCCATAGTTCATTTTGAGACTGAGGCACAAGACCAGTCAGGTCTACGTTAGAGTCTAACAACTAGGGCACCCTCCTTGCCCAGACACGTAAGTGTCTCAACCTTCGGCTGCGTAACGAGGTCCATTCCTCGTATGGCACGTCTCTGTTGATGGGGTGGACGAGTAAATCCATTAAAACTCATTGTGTGGGCACCCTCCCCGCTGACCTTCCCTTGGCCGGGAATAAAGTGGGGAGGAGGCTCCTTAACCTAGGAGAACGACGATGAAATATCTACCACTGATTCCAATCATCTACTTACTAATGGCCATCTTCACCTTCGGGCATGCTGCTTCACACTGTGAGAAGCAGACCTATCATGTGTGTGATAGTGGAGACCGCAGCTTCCGCGGAATGGCGTCGGCAATGGTTTGGCCGATGTATTGGTCATGGGAGTTGCAGGAATGAGAAAGTTCATTTGGGAGACCCGATGGAGGTTTGGCCTCTGGTTGTTCAGGAGAGCGTTTGATGTATGCCCTAAAGACGCCGCGCGATACAATCTATTGTTGGCTCATCTTGTTTGGAGCAGGAGTGGGCAGCTTGAGGCAGACGAGGAGAGAAGGTATGGAAAAACCTGAGCCTACCTTTCGGATGCGAGGCGATGCAGTTCTGTCATTCTGGACAGCAGACCCAGCACCTTGGGGAGACGAGATTGTCCATCGACGATGGAGGCATGCCACTCCGTTGGAGTGGGAAGAGGCTGGAAAGAAGCCTAGGCGCCCTACGCCGAGGCGGATACTTCAGAAGGACGGAAAGAGGTACTACGTTGTTAGATTCTAACAAAGAAGGAGAGAAACATGAAGCAACATCATTTCGTAGCCAGACCCGCTGTTATTATTGAAGAGCGGATTGAAGACGGTCTGACTTTTTATGAGGCTCACCAGCTTGTAAACGGGAAGATAACGATTACTGGTGTCGGGCTAACCAGAAACGAAGCGAGGATGAAACTGGAGGAGAAATTGAAATGAATTCATTCAGGGAGCCTAACGAAGTGGCTAGAGAGTTCAATACCGAACCTGACCCACAGGGATACAAGAACTCTGCATGGAAGCATGCAACCAAGCAAGAGTGGGATAGTGCTAGTGAGCATCGTCGAGAGATTCTTATGAAACCCAACGGCATCATCTTTGTGGTGGCAGCATGACCGAAGAGAAATACCATGTGATGGTTCACATTGAGGTAAAGCCCGGTAAGTGGGAGTGGAGGCCTATGAGACCAACTGGTGGTAGGCCTTATGAGTTCGATAAGGCGACTGCAGAGTCGTGGGCTCATACATACAACCTTGAGAATGGTTTCAAGGGTCAACACAAAATCCAGAAAGTGGAAGTAGCGAGGATATATGACTAAACAAAGAACCAGAACCATGAAAGAGGCAAAGCTTTGCGCCTTGTGATTGCCCAGCACGATTTACTTGGTGAACTCCGTCAGATAGTGCGCTACTATCACGAGCACGAAGGGTGCTGCGGTACTCAGCAGGCGATGAGCACCCTGCTGCGCAGGGCTGCAGCCGTAATAGAAAAGGAGACAGAAGATGAGGAAACAGTTCCAACAGGCATCTGAACTGCCGAGGCAGGTTAGCTGTGATGTTCAGGGCTTATGTCCCAAATGCCTGCGACCTGTAGGCAAGTGGCATTCATGCAAGAGATTCCTGCGGGAGTGGAATTGGGTGAAACGTGCCGCTTGAGTTCAAGGACGCATCACCGATAATCCTGTGCAAGGTTCATGGGGTTGTTATGTCTGATAGGGACAATCGTTGTCCTCAATGTCTGAAGGAGGCTAAGAAAAATGACGCTAACAAAGAGGATTCTGGGCACCCTCCGTAAGGCAAGAAACGGACTGAACGGCCTTCAGGTTGATGAACTCATCAACGAAAACCCTGATGATTTCTATGCTGATACACATGTTGTGCTCACAACGCTTGTCCGATGTGTTAAGCGAGGGTTTGTCCTCAACGAGGGAAAAACTAAATGTAACCACTGCCTGGCGGTTCTCAACAACTATAGGATTACTGAGGAGGGGATAATTTTTCATGAAAAAGGATGCAGCGTTAGAAAAGAAGTTCAACGAGAAAGCAAAGAAGACCAAACACTGTAACCATTGTGGTAAGACAGTGCCTAAGAGCCACGTTACAAAGTGGTGCAAATACGCTCAACATGTGAAAGGGAATTGATATGGCTGAAGACCAGAGACCTGTGCTTGAAGACAAACACAATGAGGCTATACGTGCCGGCTTGGCCGTTGTCGCCAAGAACAACAACATGAACCAGAAGGCCAAGATGTATATGCAGTTTGGCGTCATTGTGGCGCTTGAGGGCATGGGCATCCAAATCCCGCCAGTCTGGTACATCATGACGATGGCTGGCCGTGAAATCTTCACGGTAGAGAAACCGAAGAAGGAGAAACGCGCATGACTTACGAAGTACAGCACCTTGTATCTGGGTGTTGGTTCAACAATTGGGTGGTGTATGACAGCGCTATGACCCCTCATCCACAGGAGTTCCCCACAGTCACTGAGGCGCAGGCCGCGTTGGACGAGTTCTTTGAGGATATTGCCGAGTATATCCGCGAAGAGACCCGCAACCCAGATGAAGGTTACTCACGAAGCGAGTTCAGGATTGTACCTGTTGGTACAGGCAGCGATACTGACGTGGATGATTTAAGCAGACAGGAGGAAACAGTGGCTAAATCAGCGAAAGAACTTTGGGATGAAATCTATGCTTATCTCCAGGAGACGGAACAGGAGTCGTTCGACGTATTTATTGATGATGAGGGCGGCGACCCAGACAACCACATCCTGGGGAAGGCGCATGAATTCAATGCCCTCTTCAACCACAAGTTAGATTCTAACAAAACGGAGGAAGAGGATGACAATAATCGTTGCTCTTAATTCAGTTGGAACTGAACCGAACACGTTGGTATTGGCTATGTGGTCTGAAGATTTCAAGAAGAGCACCGATATTCAGGTCACTAAGGGGAAACTTGCGGCCATGAAACAAAAGAAGAAATACAAGTTCGTTGAGTGGACTGAGCTGCCACCATCGGCCTTGACCGCGGAGATCATGCAGAAAGAGGAGGATTTGGAATGAAGATGCTTATAATCGTAGAGGGCGGAGTGGTGCAGGAGATTGTCACCGATGGTGCGCCAGAAATCTACCTGCTCGATCGAGACGACATGATGGCCAATGCTGAAATCGCCTTGAAAAGATTCAACAGTGGTTACCCAGCCATGATAAAAGACAAAAGAATTGGAGATCGCATCACCATGGCCCGGATGGAGATCGAGCAAGAACAGGGCATTCAAAACCTTCAGATAGGAGCATCAGCATGACAGCAGAGTTCACCGGCGATCAGATCAACGAGATGATTTCTAAAATCCAGAAATATGAAGCAGAGCGTTCTCTGCTCATTCAACAACTCAAGGAACAGACAGAGTTAATTCGCAAGCCTATTCCGCTCCGCATGCTTCTCCTCCATGGCCGGGTAGACCCAGAGGCATCTCCTGGGGATGATTGGGGTTTCGATGGGCCGACTATCGAGGGAATTGTCTATGTGCATGCGGTGTATCGAAATCAGGAAACCGTTGGTTTCATTACACAAGCCCAGGCGGAATACGCTCATCGTCAGACAGGGTGGGATTTTTTCGATGAAAAAACCTTGGAAATAAGGTACTATGACGATCTGGTCGTGATTGACCCACCAGGTCAACCCTCATCGAAAAAATTCTTTGGGGACAAAGAACTCCAGATCATATCTAAGGAGTAACATGGATACCGAACTCTCAATACTCCTTCCCCTCGCGAAGGAGAGAAAGCCTTTTGACCCTCTGGAGTTCATTGCGACTCTTGACAGGTACACTGATGCTAAATTCCAGTATTTGAGGTATCAAGCTGATGGGCAGCGTTCCATGCTTGAGCATTTCAAAGACCAATCAGACCTAGAGCTGGGGCGTCTGATTGAAATCATATCCCGGCGTTAACAAAGGAGAACTGAATATGGGAGACAGAGCACTCGTTATTTTCGTCAGCAAAGACCGTTCCGAGGTATCACCGGTGGTGTATTCTCACTGGCAAGGTGAAAGCATTCCTCAGTTTATTGAGGATCTGAAAGTTTACATGGGGGAGAGAAAGGATGATGTGCAGTATGCGACTGCAAGATTCATCGGTTTGCTCCACGCATCAGTCGACGACTCACCGCTCGGCCTGGGTGTCTGGAATACTCCAGATAACATCAAGGAAGCAGCAAAAAACCTGGAGTTGATATCCTCAATCAACACGCTGGAAGAATATTCCCACGGCGATGCCGGTGTTATCATCGTCAAAGCTTTCGACTTCTCGTGGAGGGCATTTGGCGGGTATCTAAAGGACGTTGCAAATGATGATGGGGGTAAAGCTGCTTGAAGATAGCAGCCCTCATAATCCTGTTCCTGTTGTTAGACTCTAACACGGCTAATCCCGCGTTGGACGTCCAGCAACGGGAACTGGATTGCCTGGCGACCGCGATCTACCATGAGGCGAGGGGAGAACCTACTCGTGGTCAGGTCGCGGTGGCTGCGGTTATTGAGAACCGCAGGCGCTCTGGGTTATATCCGGGTACCTATTGTGGGGTCGTCTATCAGAAAGCGCAGTTCACTGGTATCAAGCATGCACGTCCCAGATTTGGATCGAGAGCTTGGGCCCAGGCCATGGACATTGCCTCAAAAACATTCAAGAAGAAACTGTCTGATCCCACGAAAGGTGCGCTCTGGTATTTTGCACACGACAAAATTCCGATGCCTGTGTGGGTCTCGGGAAAGGTATTGACGGTGCGTATCAACAATCACTCGTTCTACAAAACAGGAGGGAAATATGGGACGACCTAAGAAGGTGAAAGACCAAGGGCGCCTGGCGCCTTTGGGGGACAAGAGAGACTGGGCTCTTATCCAGAAGGAGCCTGGATACTGGAAAGGTTTCTGGAACACCAGAAATCCAAAGAAGTAACTTAACCACTAACAAATGGAGAACTGATATGATAATCAATGAAGCAAAGCGTTTTCTTCAAACGGACGGGCTTGACAACGTCCCCCGTCAATTTTCTATCCAACAAGGCTCAAAGGCTTTCGAAATCTTGAGTTCGAACATCTATTCGGACAAACCACTCGCCGTGGTTCGTGAGTATGCTTGCAACGCCTGGGACAGCCATGTTGAGGCAGGCAAAACTGATGTACCTATTGAGGTACACATCCCGAACACCCTTGAGCCATATTTCTACATTAGGGATTTTGGGGTCGGCATCTCTGAGGACAATATCTATTCCATCTATACGGTCTACTTCAATTCCACGAAGGGCAGCAACAACCAACTCATTGGGGCGCTCGGATTGGGATGCAAAAGCGCCTTCGCCTATGTAGATCAGTTCATGATCGAGTCTATCCACGGAGGAAGAAAGAAGTCCTATGCCGCATTCATCGGGCCTGATGGAACACCGACAGTCACAAAGGTGAACGATGAAGTTTCGTTAGAGTCTAACGGAGTAAAGATCCAGGTACCGGTGAAACCTTCCGACTTCGGCGTCTTTCTTGAGAAGACCAGGGATATCTTCAAGCGGTTCCCTGTTATGCCGGTGTTGGTGGGCACTGATGAGAAGATCGAGCCTATAGATTATGTGTTCAAGTCGGTAAACTTTGCTATGAAGGAAACCGGCGGTAGCTACTATTACTCATACCGGGGGCAGGGTGCAGTTGCCGTTCAGGGCAACGTCCCATACCCCATCAAGCTCGATGTAGTAAGTGATCAGCTTGATGATCTTGAGAGGAAAATCCTCGAAAGCTCTGCGTTTGATCTCTTCTTCCCGCTTGGGAGTCTCAATATCTCAGCCTCGCGCGAGGCTCTGCACTATGATGAGAACACGAAGAAGTCTATCGTGGCAGTTGTGAAGGAGATCAAATCCAAGATCAAGGAGGAGTTCGAAAAGCAGATTGCAGAGGCGCCAACCCTCTGGAAGGCAAAGCAGATTGCTCTCTATACTCAACCTGGAGAGAACAACGGCGGATTGACTTCCTTTGCTGGTTTCATCCGCGGTCAGACGTTCCTCTATCAAGGACAGGAAATCACACCTGATAAAATCCAAATATCCGTGAAGGATTTCGGTGTAGATACAGAGGAGCTGTTATCCGGTCAGTACTACATAGATCGGATGGATGATTATCGCCATCTGCAAAAGAGAATCTGCAGGTATAAACGCCACGATATGATCGGTGTTTATCCAAAGGAGAATACCTTTATCGTCTTCGACGATAAGAAGGTTCCCTCGTTCAAGAGGACAGTGATATATTACTTCGCAGACCTTCTGGACTCGAAGAAGATCGAGAGAGACTTCAACATCTACATGGTCAAGGTTCCTGTCGGGCAAGAAGCGGCAGTCCTTGAAGCGTTGGGGAACCCGCCGGCTTCCCAGGTTTACTATACCTCGAATATGCCGGAACCACCGAAGAAAGTGAACAAGAAGGGAGACCCTTCCACCTACAAAGCCATTCGTCAGGATAAGATGAACGCAGTAATAGAACTGCGCCAAATGGTTCACAATAACAACTGGCGATTTGATGACTGGACGGCGCCGGGGATGAGAAAGTCTGTCAAGTTCGGTGATGGGGGCTTCTACATGAAGGTCAATAATCACCTGTTCCTGACCGACACGGTTATGTTTGATGAAAACAAAAAACCGAGAGCATCTTATGGTGACGACCTTATTGTTCAAGGTATGAGGGCTGCTATCAATATGGGTCTTGTTCCTAAAAACCTATATGCTGTGAACAATACTGAGGAGGCTGCTCTCAAAGAATCTGGGGCTGATTGGAAGAACTTTCTTGATGTGCTGCCAGGGCTTGTTGAGCAGCATCTTCTTGTACCAGAGAACATGAGGAAGGTCTCACTTTATAAGTCTACCGACCAGTTGCAGAAATCATTCGGCTCAATGGAAAGGTTGATCAGAACTATTTTCAAGAATGACCTCTCCAAAGGTAAACTTAAACCTGCTTTGGAAAGTTTATGGTCGGCCTATCAAAATTCTTTTCCTACTTTGGGTAAAGATAAAATGTTCACGTTCCCAGAACGGGAACGATGGGATCAAATCGAAAGCCTTGAACTGCTGGTTCAAGGTAAGACCAAGAAACCTCTAAGAATAAAATCCTCCGAGGAGGGTGATAAGGTGCTTTATATTCTGGATAACTATTATCCCCAGCTGATTCCTCTGGCATATAACTGCAGCTTTCACTACTATTCTGAAACTTCAGAGAAGGTGACTCTGTTAAAAGAGTTCATCGAGCTCTGTGAGAGTGTCTACAAACGTCCTAAACCACAACCAAAGAAGGAGGCTACAATATGATCCCGTATATTTTTACATCCGATGCTATCTCCCTGTTCCTTCCCGATAACAAGTCGTTTTCGATCAGGAAAGACCACAAGTATTTCAAGGCGCTTGTGGAGGCTATCAATGCGTCAGACGATACCGCTGTTCTGAATGTCGTCGACATGGCGCAGAAGATCGCAAACTTCGTCGAGGGAAAGGTGGTTGTCCAGAATGGGCAACTCTTCTATGGAGATGAGCTTCTCAGCGGGGCGATCGTTGATCGTATCCTGCAGGGTATCTCGATGGGGTTGGAGTCGAAGTCCTATATCCTGTTCCTTGAGAACCTGATGAAGAATCCTTCCTTTCAATCTCGGAAGGAACTTTATCTCTTCCTGGAGGCATGTGATCTACCAATCACTGAGGATGGTAGGTTCATCGCCTACAAGTCAGTGAGGGATAACTACTATGACGCGCACAGCGGCAAGTACCTCAATAAGGTTGGCGCCATCATCGAGATGCCCCGGCATCTCGTCAATGATGATCGTCAGCAGACATGCTCCGCCGGCCTTCACGTGTGCTCCAGGGCCTACGGGAAGTTCTCCCAGCGGCTCCTGCTTGTGGCAGTCAATCCCGCGGACGTTGTGTCAGTTCCCTATGACTACAACAACGCGAAGATGAGGGTCTGCAAGTATGAGGTCTTGAAGGAGATCGAAGAGTTCCAATCCTTCTCAGAAGACCCGGTCTGGGGCGATGATGAGGAAGAAGAAGGCGAGATCGATACCTGCCCGGAGTGCGGGTCGTCCCCAGAAACCGGAGCGTATTGCTCAAGCTGCGGGGCGTCATTGTCATAATACTAACTAATCTCAGAAAATTTTTCAAAAATTTCTGGTGTTAGAGTCTAACCGGTGGGGGCAATAGGGCTCCCGCCGTTTTAACAAGGAGGATAAAATGGGCTTAGATATGTACTTAACTGGCCGGCGGTCGCTGCGAAACAATTCTCGTCCAGAGATTGACGGACATCCTGTTTCTGCCGAAGAAGTTGATTTGGGTTATTGGAGAAAACACCCAAATCTCCACGGCTTCATCGTCAGAGAATTTGCCGAGGGAAGAGATGAGTGTCAGCAGATAGTTCTTTCTGAAGAGAATATCGGTGCTATCATTGCTGCAGTAGACGGCAATACTCTTCCACCCACATCAGGTTTCTTCTTTGGAACCAGTGATGGTTCGGAGAAGGAAGAGGATTTGAAAATCCTGAACTCAGCGTTAAAGTGGTTGGCCAATGAGCAAGACGGTGAATATCGTTCGGTCAACTATCAAGCATCATGGTAAGGAGAGAGACATGACAACAAACAAAGCACAACTGCTCGTCGATGATAAGAAACTTGTCGGCGATGATATCCTTCTGTGGGCACCGATGGTGCCTGTAGCCTCAAGAACACTCAGAACCTTCCAGAAGTATAAAGAGCTGGAAGAAAAGCTGAACACCGATAAGGCATTCCTGCGTGAGCAGGCTCTGGGCAGGAAAGTCTCGATCGTAATCGAGAACACCGGCACAGTGCAGATCAAGACTCCCCCTGAATCAAAACCAACGAAGAGTTGGGTGGTTAATGGTGATGCTCTTGGGGCGCTGCCTATTTCCATCAAGAAGATGCTGATCAAGAAGGGTGTGATCAGGGTCGAGAAGAAACCCGCCAGAATATCCACAGCATCTGTGGATATCAGGCCAGTCTAAACTGTGTGAGCTATAGAAATAATTCTATAGCTCACCTTTTATAAGGAGGTTGCAAATATGACGCTCACCTTTAGGGATGCAATGATACTCATCGGCGGGGTTTCTACCCCGTCGAAGATGCCGGGCTACTCTTGGAGCACATCGGCTCTTGATTGCCAAACCGGTACCCAGCTGCGCGAGAAGGAAGGCTCTGTATGCTCGGGCTGCTACGCGATGAAGGGGAACTACAGGTTCAAGAACGTCAAGGAGGCTCACAATAGGCGGCTTGAAGCCATAAAGAACCCGCGCTTTGTCGAAGCATTCTGTATAGTATTGAACTCCCTCTACTCAAAAACCAGGAAGGTTTATGAGAAAGATGGTGTTGAGATACGAGAGAACAGGTTCCGCTGGCATGACTCGGGCGATATCCAATCGGTAGATCACTTGAAGATGATCGATGAGATAGCCCTGGAATGTCCTCATCTAGACTTCTGGTTACCAACGAAAGAATCCGGTATGTTAAATGAATTCATGAAGAAACATGAGTTTGCACCGAACCTAAATGTTCGCTTGTCTCACCCGATGATCGGTGGTACATTTAAGGTGAAGCCTAACGGGTTGAATTTTTCTACCGTTGGGGTGAAGGAGGCACCGAACCACTGCCCTGCATACAATCAAGGTGGAAAGTGCTTGAGCTGCAACAACTGCTGGAACAGGGAGATCGTCAGTGTCAACTATCCAAAACACTAGAGAAGTGAGAAGAAGGATGATTAGAATAGGGGATATCGTTACGGCGCCGGGTGGTGAGGGTGTAGGCCGGGTGAAGGCAATCCAAGGGGCTGCTGTCACTGTCATGCTCGACACTCAAACCAACCTGGTGAAAAAATACTTCCTCGCAGCAGTAAAGAAGGCGCCGCTGTCGGAAGCAGCACAATGGGAGGAACTCAATGGCTAAAAAGAAAAGGGAAATCGTAAAGCATTCAGAAGCTGATGTTGTTATCGTCCAACTTATCGGTGGGAATAAGAAGGGAAAGAAAATCCTCTTTGAAGATATCCTTGCCGCCGCTCAGAAGAGAGACATCAACGTGATTGTTAGGCAGGTCGGAGAGGCCAGCCTGATCTATAACTTTGACCCGATGGAAGAAGCGTTTAAGAGATAGGCCCCTGTCCACTCCAGGGCGGGTGTGCTTACCCGCGGCAAACAAAGTCCTATCGATGGTGTCGTCAGGGGTTTTGGGGAGGTTGCGTGATTATCCTCACCCACTTCATATCAAAGCCGTGTAATAGGATAGAAGCAGGTGTGGCCTACCAGGGAGCAATCCCATACAGGGCCAACTTTTCAGGAGGAAGCTATTTCTAAGAAGAACAAAAAGAAGCGCATCATACCAAAAGGCGCCTGTTATTATTGCGAGAAGCCAATCTTCAAACGCACTGGCGGAGATTGGGAGAGGACGCTTAAGCATGATGAGGCGACTGAGGATCATATTCATCCCCTCTCTAGGGGCGGGAGAGACATACCTGAGAACAGGGTCATGTGTTGCCATGAGTGCAACCAGATAAAGGCTGACCTTTCTCTTGAAGAATTCAAGCTTGTTTTACAGAGGAGAAAAGAAAATGACGGACGTGTTTTTGGAGCTGTCCCAGGGAAAGAGAAAAGTCCTCCAGAAGGTGGAGGAAATATCACAGGTCCACGAACAGAAGTGGGTCGAAAAAATTAAGGGGGAGAGGGCTCCTAAGGGCCCCAAGGGTGCGTTCATTGTGTCGAGCGTCAATGAGTGCAACCTGGCGGTAGAGGAAACTTACGGGGAAGTAGTATCAATGATGGTTCGCGCGGGAACCCTCATCATTTCCCTTGAGGGAGAGAAGTCTGAAGCCGCGCTTAAACTTGTAACAGAGGAGGAAGAACCTGATGAACCCGTTGCTGCAAAATCTTAAGAAAGAACTGCCAGTCGTGCTGGTACCTGTCAAGGTTGAAGTGTCGGCACAGAAGATCTGTGATCAGTTGTGCGCTGCGTTTGAAGGAGGCAGCAATTACTGGTTACGAGCAGCCGCACTGATTGACTCCTTGGTTCCACCTAAGAAAGGTAACATCTGGTACGGACAAGAGAAAATTTACACCCCCGGTTTTAGATGTGAGTTGGGGTATGATGATCCAGAAGGTCCAGGTGAGACGGTGAAAATTATTACCTGGGATGATCTTGCGAAAGGTCTCCAGATTATGGCAGAGAAATATCCTCGGCATTTTGCAGACGTAATAGATGAGACCGGGGATGCCATCACTGGTGATGTCTACATTCAATGTGTTATCTTCGGAGAAATAGTATACGGATGATCAAGTTTTAGTTGACACCTGAAATGGTTTCAGGCTACGACTAGAAGACGCCACAATCATGTGGCTTAAGTGAAGGAAGAAAAGATGAAAACGAAAGTCAAAAAACAAGAAGTGATCAAGAACCTGAAGACAACCGGTTTTGGTACGATTGAACTCAAAGGTTTCGGGCGCCGTAAGCTTGAGAAGCTGATCGACGCAGCAAACCTGGGAAGCACTGATAAGTTCCAACCGGTGAAGATTACCATTGAAGCTGAGATCGTCGACATCTCGAACTCTTTCGATGGTAAGGGTCAAGAGTTCCAGCTGAGCGTCAAGAAGCTCAAGCAGGTCGCTTGACATCCGACTCTGAAAAGAAGGTTGAGGAGACGGGGTTAACTCCCGTCTCCCATCTTCGTCTTCTGCAAGAGAAACGCGCAGAGGCACAAGCTTCTATCTACGCACAGCTCACACGGTCGGGCATGTCCAGGAAAGAACGGCGAAGGATCAAGAGCCAAGTGAAGAAGGCCATCGTGAAGGGTATAAAATGAAGATCATTCTTGTCTGCCGTTCAGGTGGAGACTACAGACCACAGCATGCCAACTGGTTGATGCAGCAGCTTCCTCAGGGGGCTAGGGTCTCTATCATTACGGATTTTATACACGCGAACTTCATCAGGAATGCCCACGTAATTCCGCTTGAGAACTCACACTGGCTTGGTTGGTGGAGCAAGATGGAATTGTTCAGACCGGGGGTTATTGTGGAGCCAACGCTTTATCTAGACCTGGATACGGTGATTAAAGAACTCCCCGGCAAATACTTCTTCAACAAGCGGAGCGTGGTGCTCTCTGATTTTTATAAGCCAGAGAGACCTGCATCAGGAATGATGCTCATTCGTCCGCAGGACTGCGCTTCTGTGTGGGATAAGTGGATCAAGTCTCCAGAACAATGGATGAGGGAGTGCGGCTCTCATGGTGATCAGGCATTCATCGGTCCTAATTTAAAGGCGGATAGATGGCAGACGCTATACCCAAAAGAGATCATCTCATACAAAGCACAGTGTGTGAAGGGGAACAGGTTCTATAGCCCAGACGCGGGAACCTTTGAGACCGCGAAGATCATTTGCTTTCATGGCAAACCCAGGCCCTGGGAATCAAAACAGGATTGGATACCAACCTATGCAGGAGTATAAGGTAACGAAGCGTTGCCACAAGGTAGCTATCATAGCCAGTGGATTGAGCCTGGTTGGGGTGGACTTCTCCAACCATGGTTTTAGAAACGATGGGTATATAATCTGCGTGAATGATTCATGGAGGAATCCTCTTGCGCCAGACCCAGATTGTGTGGTGACGATTGACACAGTGAAACTCACCGAGAGATTCAGAGGCTGTCCTCACAAGGTGATCGCAGGTGTTCCTGATAATTTCGGTACCCACAAAGCAAAAGAACCCATAGATAGGATTCCTCCTAAAAGATCTCTGTTGACGATGAGACGGTTAGGGTTGCTTGGTTTTTCGGAAGACGAGGGCGCCATCCATAGCGGGGAGAATAGCGGGTACGCTGCCTTCAACCTGGCATACCTTATGAGACCAGAACATATATTCCTATTTGGGATAGACCTGACGAATATGGGACAGCATTGTCACCAACATACTGATCCTAGAAAGAGACTGCCTGTGACAGAGGACAGACTACCCGGTAATTTCTTCTCTGTAGTCCCTCAAGTAGAGAGTAAAGGCATCAAGGTGATAAACGGTTCCCTTATTAGTAAGGTGCCTCATTTCAGGCAGGTCTCCCCGCACGAAGCTATCCGCGCGTGGAACTTTATAGGGAGTGAAAATGATAGAGTTTAAAGAGCTTCCAGTCCTGACTAAGAGGAGTCTTCTCCATGTATTCTTTTCGGGGAAGCAAGGAGACTATAGCACAAATCATTTCCATTTCCAGGGAAAGGACTATGACGCTGGGTATAGCCGGCTCTTCGTAAGAGACACCACAAACCAATGGTACAACACTGAGGATTATAGTAACGCGGTGTTGCGCATAAGGGAACGCTGTTCAATGTTTGAAGATGTGATCTTCATAGGGTCAAGTATGGGTGGGTACGGGGCTCTTAAGTTTGCCCTCGACTTCAGACCAAGAAAGGTGTTGGCATTCTCTCCTCAAGTAGAGACGCCATTTGGTCCTGATCTTTCTTACTTGTATTCCAATGTGATGGAGAGGCCTGAGATTGAGATACATCTGTGTAGGACCTCGAAGAATAAAAACTGGGATGATCTGGGGGCAGCACAAAAATGTCCTTCTGTTCTAAAATTATAAAGCACGACTGCGATGATCATAACTGTGCAGAGATCCTAAAGAATAAAGGAAAACTGCGGGAGATTATCCTCAATGCGTAAGCGTGTGATGGTGGTTGCTCACCCAGATGATGAGACTATATGGGCGGGTGGACTTGTCCTCCTCAACCCAGGAGACTGGACTATTATCTCCTGCCAGATTCCTAAAATAGATCCTGTCAGGTCAGATAGTTTCCTACAAGCATGCCGGTTGTTGGGCGCAAAGGGTGTAAACAGGCCCCAGGCGTTAGACCCAGACTTCCACTTTAAGTTGGGGGATATGGATTTATCTGGATACGATCACATCGTTACACACGGGCAAAGGGAGAGTATGGTCACCCAGACCATATCAATCTTCATAACTTCGTCATTAAAAACTGGGCAAATAAACCTATCACCACTTTCGGGTATTTGTCCGGGAAGTATGTGTTGAGGTTAGACGCGCTGACAACTAATAAGAAGTTGGACGCGCTTAAAAAATACGACTACCTACGCTCCATGTATGAGAGCGGAAAGAACATTCCCATGTGGAAATCTATAGTAAATAATAGATATAAAGGAGGTATAAGAATGGATGTGGAAACTTATGATGGAGCGTGGCCAATATGACGCACCCAAAAGCACCAGACGAGTGGTTCAACCAGAGGATCATAGAAGGAAACGGTATCTTTGATCGTGATTCCTACGAGCTGATGATGTCAGCTGTGAAAAGTTTCAGGACAGCTATCGATATTGGGGCGCACGTGGGAACCTGGTCTATCCCTATGGCGTCTCACTTCAAACAAGTCATGTCTTTTGAACCTGACTGGGTGAATTTCAAATACCTCCTGGCTAATACGTCTGGGATTAATAACATCATCAAGCACAACATAGCTCTTGGTGCTGCTAATGAGTGGGTAGGAATGGAGAAGGGGTCAGAGAATAGTGGTCAGAGTTTCATATCGACCAACACAAAAAATCTATCCCAACCAATTCTCATGGCAGCTTTGGACGATTACGATCTTTCAGGAGTAGATCTAATCAAAATAGATACTGAGGGATTTGAGTTGAATGTATTGAGAGGGGCAGCGTTTACGATAGCAAAGTGCTCACCAGTTATAATGGTGGAGCTAAATGGTTTGGGTAAACGCTACGGAATCATGGACTCGCAGGTGAAAGAGTTCCTGGAGAGCTTGAGCTATAAACTATTTGGAAAACAAAATAAGGATTATGTGTATGTCAGAAAATACGATGGACAGACCTATCCCCTGTCCTAACTGCGGGAAGAACCTTCTGCTAGATGTGACTACAGAGGCTTATCGTTGTTCCTGTAAGGCCAAACTTGTTGAACGCTCGATGGATCTAATAGGGCTCTGCTGTCCAAGATGCAACTCTAGTGCTCCGCACTTCATGCCGTTCTTCAGTGAGCAGGGAGCAGTCTGCGCTATCGCATGCTTCTCATATGCATGCCAGGGGACGACGATGATCTTCATCAAGAACGGAGTATTGGAATCTGTTGAGGTTGGACATATAAAAAGGTACGAAGACGATGATCCGAATTTTAAAGAACCAGCTTGACCAGGAGGAATTTAAATCGTATCTAGAGAAATTGGGCGCAGACTTCTCTAAGGAGTCTCCGTTCTTTTCGTTCAGGGTATCTGAACGATGCTACACTCGGTTCTACGACAAGGTGTATGTAGACGGGTGGGATCTAATAGGGCCAGAAGAAAACCTGGTTCTAAATTTTATCGAAAGGAAGACTGAGATGGAAACAAGCGCAGTAAAGAAAGAGATCGAAGACAACGGCATTGAGCAGCAGGCGCTTTCAACAGCAGAGTTTATTCCTGTTGAGAGTTCCAACCTGGAAGCTGTAGCCTATGTCGCGGAGCAAAGCCTGCTCTTCATTCGCTTCAAAAGCACCGGGACCTATGCGTTCTATAGCGTATCCCCCGACACTTTCAAGACGCTTCTGGGCGCCGAGAGCAAGGGCACGTTCTTCAACGATACCATCAAGGGAAAGTACAGCTACGCAAAGGTGGCCTGATGGATAGACAAGAACTATCGATCTACTGGAACTACTCAATGGCAGTCTACAGAAATACGGTCGACGCAGAGACGCTCGATGGTCGTATTGATGTGATGCTACAATATACGGAGATCAGCCCGTGGCTAAGAACAAAACTCACCGGTCTCCAGACCGTAAACAAGAGGAAGTTAGCCGCTTAATGACTGCGTATCCGTTTGGACTCCACCAAGACCCCGAAAACGGGGCTTGGTGGATGCTCCAAAAGAACGCAGCGCATAACGCGATCGGACTTCCTGAAACCACCTGCCCATTTGTAGTCCCTACCAGAGGGGAATGCCCTCACCAGGTAAGACTTACTGGTGAATATCCAGAGAGCAACATATTATCAGACTTTGCAGAACTGCTGGACAACCCAGGTATTCTAAATCACTTCCTACCTATGGTGTCTCTACCCACAAAGATCATGGTGATCAGGGCGCGTCCTAACCATCACAGGTTGGTGGCGAACCTTCATAAGCTGTCTTGCCCAACAGCAAACATGTGTGTTGTACTGACGGGGCCTGTCTCGCCCATCATAAAGAAAGCAGCCGTGGCTTCTCTTTCTAATATGGGGCACCTTCTTATCATAGGTGCTACCGACTTCGCCTCATATAAGCTCAGAGAGATAGTGAACCAATGCCTGGTGACCAATACTAAGCTGACGATCATCTCTGAGGACGATCTTACGCTATCAAGCCGTGGTGGTCAGTACGCCAAAGTGACTCTCGAACAGGAGTCAAAGATATTCGATTTCCTTTCTGTTTGGGGGGAGGAGGATGAACAGTTCCCAACCTTGGGGGCTTATTATCTATACAACAAGATGCGTGGAAATAGTATTTAGAGGAGGGAAGAATGCCAGAACCTTTATTCGATTGGCAGATAGATGATCTCGCGTTCTATATGAAGAACGAACGATGCGTAAATCTCAGCGACCCAGGCAGCGCCAAGACTCCTACGGTTTGCGTCTACTTGGAGTGGCTTTGGAACAAGAAGAAATGCAAGTCCATTTGGACTATGCCTAAATCGCTCATGCGCAAGAATAGGGATGAGCTTCTTCGCTTCACCAACTTTACGAAGGCGGACATTGCGATAGTGGATGGAACCCCTGCTGTTCGTGAGGAGATAATGAATAGGCCGGCAAAAGTGTTCATCATGGGCTTCAAGAGATTCTCCGATGATTGGAAGAAGATCAGGACTCTTCACCCAGAGATAGATATGGTGGCTATCGATGAGGTTCATATGGGCTTCAAGTCACACAATAGTCAGAGAACTAAAGAGCTCTTCGTGGCGATGAGAAGCATCAAGCACTTCCTTCCCATGTCTGGGTCTCTTATCGACGGGCGCCTGGATAGCGCATATCCAACCATCCATATCATAGAGCCTAGATATTACACTAATCATTGGTCGTTCATGGCACAGCATGCAATCTCTGACGAATACGGCAGAGTTATAATGTGGAGCAACCATGAGAAGCTTGGGAGAATATTCAAGAGGCATGGCATTCGTCGTACATTCGAATCGGTTTGGAAGGACGCGCAGAAGCCAGTCATTATCACTGAGAGGGTGGAAATGTCTGAGAAGCAGCGTAAAATCTATAACGAGTTCGAAGAGAAAGCCATCCTCGAATTGGAGGACGGTTACCTGGAAGGCTTCAATCCCGCTGTGAATGCCATACGCTGCCGCCAAATTATGGCTCACCCTGAGACCTTCAAGCTTCTTAAGGAGGGGGAGATCACTGGTAAGGATGAAGCTCTGCAGGTTCACCTTGAAGATCACATCAACAAGAAAGAGCCTATTCTTATCTATGCTGCCTTGGTTCCAGAGCAGGAACGTATTGCAAAGATATGTACGGACGCTGGTTTCAAGGTTGGGCTTATGAATGGGGCTACGTCCGCTCCTGATCGGTCAGACATAGACGAGAAGTTTCGTTCAGGTGAAATTGATTGCATCGTAGGATCACCACAGGTCGCAGCGGTTGGTTTCAACTGGGGTCATATCGACCACGTGGTATTCACCAGTCTCAACTATCAGAATGTGGACTTCGTACAAGCATACCGCCGGGCGATCCGCGGGGCGCGTAAGAAGCCGCTGCGCGTAACGGTGCTTGAATACGCAGACTCAATAGACCAGAGGATATTTCAGATCGTCAATAAGAAGTCCTTGGACTTGGCCAAGGTGGATTCCAGCTACGATGTTCTCACTCTGGGTTCCCAGAAAGAAGATAGTATTCTGGATAAGGTAATTGATGCAAGAAAAGCAAAATAGTTGTTGACCGGGTTTCCCCAAACTGGCATAAATGGGTTGTCCTTCAGAAATTGTTTCTGAAGGTTACAACGAAGAAGGAGACCTATCTTATGTCGCAACCAAATCCTGTTGACGCTGCCATTGCAAAAGCTGAAGCGCAAGCCGCAGCAAATGCTCCATCCAATCTGCCCCAACAAGGGCAGGTGGTAGATATGGTACCGGCCAACGGTACGTACTCTGCACCAGCCCCGGTTAGCCTGGGAGACCTGAAGAAAGGAATGAACGTAGATTCATTCCTGAAGCTCAGCTTCTATGGGATGGCTATCGGGAATCCTGAACCTCTCTTCCAAGGCCCAATCAAAGCCAAGATCGATATGGCTGAGTTCCAGGCTTTTGAAGGGTTGGTTTACGGTAAGCCTCCAGTTTACATCAAGACGTTCGACCGTATCACGGAAGAAAATGGTGGAAGCTGGGCTGATGCAATGAACAAAGCTCGTCGCGCAGACCCTTCTGCTCGTTCTTACACTGGTGTCAACATCTCTGCTACGCTGCTGGAGAATGTCGCTGCTGATGGTAAGACGATTGCAGAAGCCGGCCTCCGCATCGGCTATTCGACGCCTCAGTCGGCTCGTGCGAACATGTCGAAGTTCGTTGAAGAGGTCACAAAACTTGGCCTGATCAACAGCTGCGTCGATGTTCTCATCGGCTACGAGAAGCGTACGAATAAAGACGGTCAGAAGTGGGGTGGTATCACTCTCGAACTGATCGGCGAACACAAGTCTTAAGAGTCTACCTAGGACTGCGGGGCACCGTCCTTAAAACGGGCGGTGCCTCTTTTTTAGAGGAGGGAGTTTGATGATAAATCTCACCATCGTTGATGGAAATAATTGGTTCAGGCGCCGGGCTGAGACCGACATAATGGGTCTCCCTGTTAGGAAATGCTTCCAGGAAATTCAGGGGAATAGTGAACACGTCATCGTCGTGTGGGACGGCATGAACGCCAACGCGCGGCGCCGTGCTATCTATCCAGATTACAAAGTGAAACGGATTACTCCTGGAGAGGACATATTCAAGAGCCAGGATTTACTGAAGAGACTTTTGGTTCTTGGTAAGGCATCACAAGTCCAGGTGGATGGTTACGAGGGAGATGATGTGGTTGCTGCCTTGGCTCTCTACTACAAAGACAAGGTGGACAATATCTTCATCGAGTCAAATGACGCTGACTTGGGGCAGCTTGGCTTTCCTATGTCCCGCGCGACACCCCTACCGGAGAAGCCTGAGTTCATTGCCATCTACAAAGCGATAGTGGGAGACGCTTCAGACAACATCCCTGGCGCTAAAGGTTTCGGTAAGGGCTCGTGGGAGAAACTCACTGACGCACAGAAGCGCATGCTGCACCACGTTGTGGCAAACTGTATCAACGAAACTGAAACCGTGATTAAGGCTAAGGTGGAAGCTTTCTTTCCGCCGAAGGCGCTCACCTGGTTTGTAAAGAAGGAGAACAGGATGCAGGTTCTGGACTTCTACCGTATCGTGAACTTCCTACCGATCCCAATGAGCGTGATACAAAGTAATACGCGGGTGGGATTGAACGTGCCGGGTGAGGCTCTTCAGATTCTGGAGGAATATTTTATATGAGACCCTACAAGATCGTGAAATGGAGAGGAACCTATTTCATGGTGGCTAGATGGTTTACTGAAGACGACATGATAAGAACTGACCAACTTATAAAGGAGTACAACAATGACCAAGTTCAAACCACAACTGGCAGCTAAAGTTAAAGCAGACGAGAAGAAGGGTGAGACGTTCATTCAGAAAATGACTGACTTCATTATTTCCGAAGTCAAGTATCCAGTCCTTGCTTCCCCAAAGCTTGATGGTATCCGCGCCATCGTTATTGATGGGGAGGTAAAGAGTCGGAAGCTTATTAACATTCCTAACAAACATGTTCAGGCTTTACTGGGGCAGCAAGCTCTGCAGGGGCTCGATGGAGAACTGATCGTAGGTAATCCCTGCGATCCAGATGCCTACACGAACAGCTACTCTGGCGTCATGTCAGAGGATAAAATCCCTGAGTTCAAGTTCTATGTATTCGACATGGTTCCAGAGTTGTTGGGTTTCGAACCTCCTAACAGGGAATTTAATACCCGCCTTAATTGGGTAAGACAGTGGATGCTGGACCATTCCACCTACGGACATTTGGTGGAGGTAGTTCCTCACGTACTAATCTACTCCGCAGAAGAACTGATCGCCTATGAAGAGAAGATGGTTGCTCTTGGTTATGAGGGAGTGATGATCCGCGACCCGAAGGGCTCGTACAAATATGGACGATCTACCCTAAAGGAACAAGGTCTCGTTAAGGTCATTCGCGTTGAGGATGGCGAGTACGAGATCGTCGGGTTCAAGGAGAGGATGGAGAATAATAATGAGAAGACTACCGACAACCTTGGACGCAGCAAGCGCTCTTCCCACGCAGAAAATAAAACTGGCCGAGGAGACCTTGGGTCTTTCATCTGCAAGATGCCTAATGGTGAGACGTTTGACGCAAGCGGGAAGATGGACGACCCAACTCGAAAAGAAATATGGGATAACAAATCTAAGTATCTGGGAATGATGGCCAAGATACAACATCGCCCTTATGGGGGCTATGATAAGCCCAGGTTCCCTGTGTTCCTGGGATTCCGTCACGAAATGGACATGGATAAAGAAGGAGAAGCAGCATGAAAGAATCAGTGATACATGGGGTTAAGAACTATGTCTTTGAGATCAGAGATCCTCAGGATCAGCAAGGTGCATCCACACTGGTGAAAGTAACCCAAGCAGTTAATCTTATAAATGCAGTGGGGGCAGTCATGGGGGCGCATGATAATAAAGTCATCCTCAGTGTCTATCAGGAGGTTTGATGGAACATACTGAAGCAGAGAAAACTGCGCTAATGAAAACCTGGGCTTCTCATCATGGTTTGAAGCTCCATAAAGGAAATAGAAACTGGGCGGCGCTTGTTAAGCCTCCCTATAAAAAACCAAAGACTCCTATGCAGGATCACTATGGACCTGGAGACGATCACTGTTCATTATGGTACAAAGATGGAAAACCATACTGTTGGGTCTCTCAACCGTATGGTCTAAGACCTAATGATTTGTTAAGGATGATGGCTCATGCAAACTTATATGGGCTTGACTTCACAATAGGGTCGTGGCCAGCTTGGTACTATCCAGGGCGTGTCCTGTTTGTTGTTTGGAAAAGGAAAGACTGATGGAACAGATCCCCACAGTACTGATCGACAGGAGAAACATATCAGAACAGATGCCCATATTGTTAGAGAAGATGAAGTCTTCTACTCTTGTGGGGTTTGATACTGAGACCCAGGACGTTGACTTCGCACACGATGGCCTGAAAAAGTTTCGGGGTAAAGATGCCTCGCCATTTGATTGGCGCCGTATGAAGATCACCGGGTTCTCTTTATATTTCGACGAGGATACAGTGGCCTATTACTTCAACATCCTTCATAAGGATGTTGAGAACAGGATTGTGTGGCCTGAGGTCAGACAGTTGTTTGAGCTTAAGCCGGCTGGTTGCACCATGGTTTGTCACAACGCACCGTTTGAGTTAACGGTGATGGGAAACGATCCAGACATAAATCTGCCCGATGTGGTTTGCACTATGCAGATGGCGGTTTCAGCTTGGGGGCCTGATGAGTATGACCATAATGATTATATCAATGCCCAGTTCGGGGAGATCAAGAACCTGTTCCCTGATATCGAGATGGCTTTCAGGAATCATCGTTCGAACGACAAGGATGAAGAAGGGAGAGATAAATTGTCGCCTCTCCAGGCAGAGCTGATCTCAAAAATTCTCGGGAAGAGTTCTGATGCCACGCATTCCTACGCCGGCTTCACAAAGAGCCTCTCTTTCGGTTACGGCCTCAAAGGTCTTGTGAAGAAATTCTTCGAATACCAGATGGCTACTTTCGAGGAGACCTTGGCTGCGGGGGGCGCCACTCACATGGGTGAGTTGACGGGAGAGCAGGTAGCTGATTACGGTGCTGACGATGCTTATTGGACAGTGAAGTTGTTCTATCGCATCTACCAGTACATGAAGGAGAATTGTCCAGAGACGATTCCCACATTCTTCTCCCAAGAGAACCCGATGATTTATATCTTTTCTGATATAAGACGTCAGGGGTTGAAAGTGAACCCAAAGGGGATAGCAGATCGTACCGCCCTGGAACGCGCTGAGTTCGCAAAGGTATTGCGCGAGGTCAAGGCAGCGATCAACGCGCTGCTGCCGTTCAAACCAGAGTTGGATGAGAAGTTACTGAAGTACGAGAAATGGTATCAGACGAAGGGTCAGTATTACAGACAACGCCTGTCTAACTGGGCGGCGTTACCCGACAGCAACGATGATAAGATTCAGGCTGCACAGGTCAGCAGCGCGGTCTCCAACGCCTGGCTCGGCGAGAAGAACACTGGGGATATAAATCTCACTCACTACTTCCAGAGCCGGCTTCTCATGTACGACCTGACAGGTTTGCCCCCCATCCTCTACAAGGGAAAGGTTCAGTCGGACGCGGAGACGCGCGGGGAAGTTAAGGACAAGCTGCAGAAGATGCTCAAGGCCCTTGAAGCTGAGCCTGAAGGCACCCAGCCAGCCCAGACCAACAAGGCTGAAAATCTTAAACTTTGCATAACTATGGTCACCAAGTTGGGGGAACTGGCCAGTATAGAGCAGCGCATGAAGCTGTATCTGACGCCCTACAGCTTGCTTACAGACCCTGAGACTGGGCGGATGTACCCAGAAGTGTCCAGCATGCTTGCAACCCGCAGGATGGCCTGTTCTAACCCCAATGGTATGCAGCTGGCGAAGCGAGGGGAGAGCACTTACGTCCGAGGGTTCTTCCTGCCAGACAAAGACGACCACGTGTTACTTTCCATAGACTGGTCACAGATCGAACTGGTCTTGATCGGGGAAGAGAGCGGAGACCCAGAGTTCAAGAAGGCTTTTGGCCAGACACCCTATAAGGATTTACATATTGGGGCGGCAGCAGACGTCTTGAAAGTGATGATCCCCGAAGTCACTGAAGAGATGCTCAAGAACATGAACAAGATGAAGCCAGAAGACCTGCCCCCACAACTGCTGGTAAAACCAAATGGGGAGCCGCTCGACCCCGCCAAGGCAAAGAAGTTTTGGAGAACAGAAATCGGTAAAGGTTCCAACTTCAATTACTGGTATAGCGGAGCGCTGTCAACTGTGGGGGAGAAACTCGGATGGACGTCAGAGCAGATGTGGAAAGCCACCGAAAAATATCGTGAGAGATTCGCGGTGGCTGAAGCCTGGAGAAAGAAGGTGATCGAAGATGCCACATGGACTGGCTACACGATGCTCCCTGACGGGCACCGCCGGTCTCGGTGGGAGATTACTTATGACTGGACGAACATCACGCACAGAATGCTTGAGGCTTACAACGCGCCTGGGCTGAAGAACTTTGCTCCGACTCTCATCAAGAACCTGAAATCCCGAGCTGGGAACCAACTGGTGAACGCAAAGATTCAGGGCTCATGCGCCACGCTGGCGAAGAGATCCAGCATCTCTATCAACAAGGAGATCAAGTCTGCCGGATATGACGCATTGTTTAAGATGCCAATCCACGATGAGTTGCTCTTCTCTGTCAATCGTAGGGAAGTAAAAGACTTCCTACCTATGGCTAAGAAGATCATGTGCACTCACCCTGAGATTGTCAAAGACCTGGTGATCGACGCATCAGCATCAATAGGTTTGACCTTCGAGCCATTCGATCCAAGGAAGGCGCCTGTAGGACAGATCGAGATTGATGAGGCTCCTGACATGTTGGGATGGAAAGAAGGTTCAAAGCTTAACCTGACAGAGATTGAACAGGCGATGGATTATTTATTCGATAAAAGAAAGGAGATCGGGATATGAAGAATGACGGTACTGCAGCCCAGGATGATTTCGTATCTATGATGGAGGAGAGATACGGGAAGAATGTTTACATTTACCGCCTCACCGACACGAAAGAAATCAAGGGAGCCTTGAAGCAGGGCTTTGTTAAGAAGACTCCATCGGACTATATCGTCACTGCAAACGGTAAGATGATCTACGCCGAAGTGAAGTCCACTATCGACCCTAAGAAGTTTTCCTTCAAGTTCCAAAAGGGGCAGCATATAGCCATGCTTCGGCAGACAAACGCCGGTGGTGATTATATGGTGTTCATCAACTCTCTGCACCATAAGTGTTGGTATATGGTTCCAGCAGAATTCTTTTTAGCCAACGAGAAAAAATCAGCAACGTGGAAGGAATTAGAATGCTTTATACTGACGTCATGGTAGACATAGAGACTACGGGAACAATGCCCGATCGACACGGCATCCTGCAGATCTCGGCGGTTAAATTCAATCTTGAGGAAATGACGGTAGACCCCGAGTTCTTCAACGTATGTATGTTCAACGCACCCCATCGGTCATGGGATCAAGGAACAGTAGCGTGGTGGAACAGGAAGCCTGATGTTCTCAAGAGCATCATGCAGAGGGCTCAACCGTATCAGAAAGCGATAGGAGACTTCGCGGATTGGAGCTATCCGGCAGGGCATCTGCGGTTCTGGTCAAAGCCGTCCCACTTCGACTTCATGTTCCTCTCATCATACTTCAACGATGCGGGGCTGGGAAACCCGTTCCATTACAGGGAAGCGTACGATATGCACAGCTATCTGCGAGGCTTATGGTTTCCAGAGGTTCCCCCAAATCTTGAAGTGAGGGTCGCGGGGCCGGCGCACGATGCATTAAACGACACGCTGTGGCAGCTGAAGACACTGTTTGCCCACATTCAAGCTAGGAAGGAGAAGCTCAGTGGAAGTTAAACCATCCTACTCAATCATCTTCACAGGGGGACCCGCCGTTATCGGCGACCCCCACCTGGGGAAGAAGTTCACAAACGGGGTTCCCCTCGATCGCCGAGGGGAGCGTGAGGCTCATCAGTATGAGACCTTCAGGGTAAGCCTTCATGCTGCAGCAGAAGAATCATCCCTGGTGGTTATGATGGGAGACCTGTTCGACCAATACATGGTTGAAGGTTCTGACCTTTATGAGACCTACTTGATCTATAAGGAGGTAGCGGAGGCACACCCGGCGGTTCGTTTCGTTCTTATAAGGGGCAACCATGATGTGTCGAGGTATATTGCCAGAAGGAGTTCTTTTGATATCCTGGCAGCGATGCTGGAGAAGTTCAACAACATCATCGTAGTCTTACAACCAATCCTCCTGAAAGAAAACTCAGACGTATATCTTTTCTTTCCCTATGACGCGTTCCAAAGTACCCGAGAACTACTGACTGGGATTATGCGGCAGTTTACTACGCCGGGGGAGAAATACACCGCAATCTTCGGCCACTGGGATATAGAAAGTTTCGGAGGCAGCGATTACAATTTATGCCCATTCGACCTACTGGCTCCAACACTGGTAGATGGTGGGAAGATTATCACTGGTCACGTCCACGAGGCTCAGATTTTTACCATCCCTGATGAAACCTTCCAGGTTATAGTCACAGGCTCTATGCTCCCATACTCACATGGTGAAGATTCCAATGGTAACATATATGTTACTATGACCCTCGCCGAGTTCGAGGCTGCGCCCATCTCATTCAGGGATAAGTCGGTTCGTCTCCTGCTCCGTCCGGGGCAGGTTCCCCCTGACAACATCGATGCCCTGCAGATTTCCCACAAGTATGTGGACGACAATAAAGTCGAAGAGACAGAGGTAAGAATGACAAACTTCTCGTTTAAGGAGTTGTTCGAAAAGGTTTTTTCAGAGCACGGGCTGGACGAGGAAGTGACAAACGCCTATTGGGAAAAGTACAAGGAGAAGAATACAGATGATCATACAGCTTAATTTTGAAGTAGAGTTTGCCTCCACGGGGAAGAAGTTACAAGGTTGTCACGAGTTCAAACCTGGCATGACTGCAATCACTGGCCCCAATGAGAGTGGTAAGTCGATGCGCCTGGAGATGATTCGTTACGCCCTGTTTGGTACCAAGGCCTTGAGGGCCCCGTCCTCATCGTATAAAACACTTAACGTATCGATGTGGTTCACCGTGAATGGAAAGAGTTATTCCGTTGTACGTAGTACATCTCACGCGTCTCTGAAGCAGGATGGGAACATGGTGGCCAACGGAACCAAGGCCACCAACGCGGCGATGATTGATATCTTTGGATACAATCTTGATGTGTTTGATACGGCCAATGCTATCTGCCAGAAGGAAGCAGAGTCCTTAACGCGAAAGGCGCCGGCTGATCGGAAGAAGATGGTGGATAAGGTTATCGGCTTGGAGACTATAGATGATCTAGTGAACGAGGTCTCTGAACAAATCACACTCACAAACGCGGAGATCAACGTGGCCGGTAAGATGTTGGGTGAGGCTCCCCAACCACCAGAGGTACCCAATGGGTACCAACCATCAGAGACCTTGAAGTCTCTTCTGATCGTCCACGACAAGCGGCGGGAAAGGGAAATTCAATACAAAGCACAGTTGGACGCGGCTCGGGTAGATGAACCAACTCCCCCAGGAGGAGAGCCATTACCAGCTGAGTATGTTCAATCTCTCATAAATCAGAAGGTGGAGTATGACACACTACAACAGTGGGTAAAAGACTCTACGCAGATTTGCAACGAAGTGGAGAAGGACTGGGCTAAAAATAATGTACGCTGGTTAGCGTACTTGGAAACAGCATCAATGGAATATATGCAAGAGTACGTTTCCAATGGATACGGAGCCTTGTTTGAGAAGTTCCATGATTGGAAAGCCAGACAGGCAAAGATTGAGGAACCGAAGATCTCGCTGGCCGAGTTGGCTTTGGTGAACAAATACATTCAGAACTACATGATCAACATCGATCTTCGTCAGTACGAGAATGATGGGGTTGAATGCCCACACTGCCACGTATCGTTTAACCTTGATCAGTCAAAGATTGATGCACTCAAGGCACAACTTCATAATATAGATGAGGGAGCAGCGAAAGAACTTGTTACAAAACATAACATATCTTCTCTGAAAGATTGTGTAAAACATGCCCAAGCCTGGGATCAATACGAAGGAATCTTGAGCATACCAGAGCCACCTATACCCGCGGGTAAATTCTTGGGATCGGATAGATATGTCCTGGGGGTAATAGAGGATTTGAGCAAAAGAGATTCTGATGAAACTACGTTGGCTGTAAGACAAGCCAATAGGGATAAGGCCATCGAGTCTGTGAAGGGTAAAGAAGATCCTACTGATAGGCTTCGCATAGCTACGGAAGATTTAGGAGAGTGGAATAAATACCGAGATTTAAAAGAGAGATGGGATAAGTATGAGGCACTACGCGCGGAGTTGGAACCCTCCCTCGGTATCCTCGCGGACTCCGCACAGGAAAGAGCATCCTGTTCCTACGCCCTTAACCTCTCTCTTCAGTATGAGAGAGATCTCAAATCTTTTGACGAAAGAGTGTCAGCAAGGGCAACAGCGGAGCAGATGGTTAAGGAAACAGAGGCAAAGTTGCTGCAGCTTACCACTGTGAAGAAGGCTCTTGCTGCTTTAAAGCCGCGTGTCAAGTCATATTTGATGCCAAGTCTTAACCGCGTGTCCTCAAATCTTTTGTCACAAATGACAAACGGAGCGCGAAATAGAATTGAAATCAACGACCAGTTTGATATACTGGTGGACGGTCAGTCTGTTTCAGAGATGTCTGGATCTGGAGAGGCCATCGTAAACTTGGCTATCCGGCTGGCGCTGGGCACCGTCCTCACTAACAAGGTGTTCAGTGTTCTTCTGGCAGATGAAATTGATGCTTCGATGGATAAGGAACGGGCGGCGTATACGGCAGAGTGTTTGAGAAACCTGAAGCAGACCATTTCTCAGATCATCATTGTCAGCCACCAGAAACCAGAAGCGGATTTTCAAATAGAACTCTGAGGATGGTATGTACGTACCAAGAGAAGAAAGGAAACAAATTGTGAGTGCGCTTCTAGCAGCGAAAGGAGACCTGACCGCCGTATCACAGCGGTTGAAGATCCCTCTTGCGAGGGTGAAGTGGGTTGACGTTGTGGAGAACAACCGGTTTGGTATTAAGATCGAAGCGCTTCCGCGCCCTGAATTGTATCCATACATCATAGCTGTCAGGGATAATGAGTCATGCCGTGGGTGGGGAGCTAAAGACCCAGTGATAATGGAAGCCCGTAGGCTTTACAACGAGGGTCTGGTAGAGATCACGTCAATGACCCATGAGAACATCGTGGTCTTGTATGCTATCCCCAGACGAGAGAAAAGAATCCGCCAGGATTATTTCAAGTAGGAGAAGATAGATGAGAAGAACATTTTGGATGAAACTACGGAGCTTCATACTGGGTTATGGGTGGGCATGATGAACACGAAAGACACCAATCCCAAGGATGCCATAGGAATAAAGAAGGCTCCTCTTTCCACAGTGCCCTGCGCGGTACTTATGGAGCTAGGTGTGGGTATGTTGGAGGGAGCATGCAAATACTCTCGGCATAATTACCGGGTCGCCGGCGTTCGCGGGTCTGTCTATTATGACGCAACAATGCGGCATCTCATGTCGTGGTGGGAAGGTGAAGATCTAGATCCTGACAGCGGCCTGTCCCATATCACCAAAGCTATTGCTTCTCTTGTCGTCTTGAGAGACGCGATGATCAACAACAAAATGACTGACGACCGTCCTCCCAAGCTGCCGGAAGGATGGTTGAATGATCTGAATGCTAAGGCAGCAGCACTACTGGAAAAATACCCAGAACCAAAACCCGCCTACATAGAAGGCGATCAACACAAAGGAGAAGTCTAATGTCGACGATGAGAGCAAAACTGAGGGTGAGCTACATTAAAGAGCACGAATATGACGGCAAAAAGCAGGGTGAGAAACTCAGCTTCCACGCTGTTTGTGCCAGCAAGTATCCTGAAGATGGTTCCGACGAGAACAATACCTACGCAAAGTTCTCTCCGAGCGCCAACTTTGAGATCCACGTTGCCAATCCTGCCTTGTTCGACAAGTTTAAGGTCGGTGAAGAGTACTACGTGGACTTCACGAAAGCTGAATAACCCTCAACATAAAGGAATACAACCATGCAAATGAGAGATTACCTGGAGCAGAGCTCCAGAACGGCTGACGCTGAGCCGCGTATCGACCTGACCATTATTGAGACAGAGCATAAACTTCTCCATGAAATGACCAACATGGCCATCATGGGTCTGACGGGGGATTTTATGAAGCGTACCCTATTCTATCGGGTGCATAAAGGTCTCGACGATTACTACTCAAAAGAGCTTGACCGGGTTAATGAGTTGTCAAAGGCGATTGACACCACAGGCGAGATCAACTTCATCTCCGATGAGATCAATATGATCCACGCCATTCTCGGCATCCAGAGTGAGCTGTCAGAGCTTACGGAAGCACTGGTAGGCGCTGTTACCTCTGGGAAACGCATTGACGTTGTTAATGTGAAGGAAGAGGCTGGTGATATTCTATGGTACACAGCCATGCTGCTCCGTGCGATCGGCAGCAGCTTTGAGGAAGCTGCCCAGAGCAATATCGATAAGCTGAAGGTTCGCTATCCTGAGAAGTTTGAGACGCATCAGGCCGTGAACCGTGACCGCGCCGCCGAGAGAGCAGCCCTTGAAGGGAACGCATAAAATGAACATCAAAGAATTGCTGACGTTGTCACATGAAGCGATCAGGGATAAGGGAAAGGATGCCAGGGTGGTTGTGGCAATGCCATATAAAATGAGCGGGTCATCCCTCCCCTACGGGGTGAATGGACCGGTTTGCCACATCATAAAGAGCAGTGAGCAGATGACGGTGCTGGAGTTCAAGGCCCAGGAAGTCCTGGATTTTGTAGCTGGCGATAAGACGGTCGCTGCCATTTAGTCTTAGCACTTCTCATAAACGGCATTGTTCTTTTGAATTTGATCGACGGTCTTTTTAGTGTCACGTTTTGAAAACGAAACTGGGTCATAGGTGAGACAGAAACTCCCTGGTAAGTGTTGACACCCAGAGAGAAGAGCGATCAGGATAATCCACCTTAAATCCATCAATCCCTCTGGTACTTTTTATCGAGCTCGGCGCGGAACTCTGGGTCATTATCCAGGCGTTCACGTATCTTCTTGGCCTCTGCTACAGCCTCAAGGGTACGAGCCGCCTGGCGCCCACGCTCCTCGGCTTTTGCCCTACCCCCGGCAAGGTGAATGATGGCCCCAATAAGGAGGCTAACAATCGCCAGGCCGAGGATGTAGGGCAGCAGCGTCATTTCTCGATGTTCCGATCAGTGATGAAGATCTGGATCAGGCCAACAAGAGACATACCAGCGGTCATAATGGCTGCAGCCTGCTCTGGCTTGAAGGCCAGACCGGCGGCAGTGAGGATAGAAAAGATACCCTTCCAGGTGCTGTCGTGCTTTAGGTATTCGAAGATGTTATCAAGAAAGCTGTTCATTTTGATTCTCCCTTTTGCTTGGTGAATAACCTGGCAAAAAATCCAGGCCTATTCTTAGTCTCAACCGGGGGTGGTTTTTTGTCAACCTCTTTAGGAATAAGAAGTTCCATATTACTTAAGAACCAGTTGGCTCTGTTTATCCAACCATCGTGGTTGACCACCTGCGCGGGATCCAAATGGATAATATTTTCATAAAAATCTTTACGTTGAGTAACGATCTCTGTCAGGACGGCCTTCGCCCCATATTTCTCCACCGCGGCTCGGGCCCAGGTTAGGGTATAAGGGCCTATCAGACCATCAGGGCGGGGCGCGAAGCACTGCATGTTCTTCAGGCCCCATTGCAGGATGCGCCCAGCATTGCCGGCGCCGTGGTTAACCGCCATGTCGAATACTAGGCAACGAAGACATTCAGGAAGCTTATTGCAGCTTACATCGTTCCAATAAACTTCAGTATAGATCTTAACCGCGGTCTCACGTGTAAGGTTCTGCACATCCTTATCGGTAACAGCCTTGGTGAGATAGGATTGAAGAGTCCTCTTAGTGATGCCGAATTTGGTGGCGCCCCCACGGTCGCTCTTTCGGTTAGTGTACTTCGCCCCACCCTCAAACCGGTCGATTGTGTGGTTGATTATGTCGTCTCTTTCAATAAGCATCACTTATCCCCCAACCCTATATGTGAGATGATAAAGTTTGAGAACAGCGCCCAGATAGTACTGACGAGGATGCTGACACCAGTAATGAGGCGCATGTTGAACTTATCTGTAGTTTTTTCCTCAACGTCAGCAGCTATTTTGTGAGCTTCAAGAGTGCTCACCTTGGTAGTGAGATTATTGAGGGTTGTATCTACCCGGTCAAACCGGCTCTCCATGCTCTTGAAGTACTGTACGATCAGATCTTCATTCATCTGGCACCTATGCGGTTGGCTCGTTAGTATTGCTATCGTCAAGCTGGAACTTCCCAGTCATTACTACAACCTCGGTCTCCGTACCATCCATGAGTCGGAACTCATGATAGTACAGACCGGAGGTCTCTTCATCAGTATCGTTGTGGTCAAAAGGAATCTCGACGGTGCCCTCGCCGGTGATCTCGCAGTCCGTTTCATCTTTCTCGATGATATAGGTGGTTGACTTCGAGTTCTTTGAAACACGATAAAGCATGGTCTTACTGTCGAGAGGGACGAGAGCCCCGTCCTCATCCTTGATAGTGAGAACAATCTTCTTGACCTCACCCTTATAAATCTGAAAATTCTGGTTTATCTTAGCCATCTTTATTCCTTAATCGAGCCCTGAAGGGCAACGTCCGTATGATATTTTCCTTCGAGAGATTCAAGAACATTGGTAGAACCGGTTAGGGGTATCTCTGGGCTATATATTCCATCCAAATTGTTGGTTTTATCAGAGGAACCAAGGAGAGCAAGCGTCGATCTATAAAGCCCAACAAGATAGGTGACGCCCACCTTGACAAAGTTTAAAAACCCTGTCCCCCCTATACTCTTTCCACCTATTGAACCTAGACCTGGCATTTGACCTCGTAAGATTATTATACTAGAAAGAAAACCTTCTGACAAAGGCTTATCTTGTATCCTATTCTATATAAACAGATATAGGCTTCTGCACCCACTCGCTACCACTATACCATTTTACGGTCTTTAGCACAAAATCCCCTGAGTAATGTACATCTATTTTATCATCGGAAATCTGTTCGAAATCCGATGGTTTCGTGAAGGCCACACCAAGAGCACTTAATCTTGTTAATGAGATCATAATCCCTACACTATTATGAATGGGTCAGTGTTTGCTGGTGCTGCAGTGAACGCAGGATTTACTGTGATTAATTTAGTAGTCCCGTTGTAAGCAGTAATCGTCCTAGCCTCACCTGAAATCCCACCACCCGTGAAAACAATAACCCTTTTTTTATAAACGTCATCCACAGAACTTGTAAGGTCGGTTGTCATCTGGGTGGTAGTCAATGTACCCGTTATTGCAGTTCCAGGTTTCATAGAGGCGGCAGACAGAGCAAGATTTGCTGCTGCTGTTGCTGATCCATTTATATACCTGGCATTAGCATTAATTTCATTCGCAACAGTAAAGGTCAGCTTGTCAGTCTGAGTTTTAATAGCCCCTACCTCAGTGTCAACATAATCGTCGAGGGTATCAAGACTCGTTTGACTTGCCCTGCTCGAAATGGTTGCATCAAGATTTGATGCAGTTAAACCTGTGACTGAACCAACACTACCTGACAGATTACCGGTAATATCACCAGTGATGTTCATCGTCTGGTCTGGAAGATTTATCGCGGTAAGACCAGCGCCTGCAACACCGATCTCGGCTGTATCTACCAATATGGCCGCGGTATCTACCTTCATGGCTATAATATCAGCAGCTACATTTGTCCCTGTAGCGTCTGTGACCACCGATTGATAAATAGTCGTCGCGTCTGCTGCAGGATCACCTATTGCTTGGCCGAATGTTCCTTGTGTTTGGTGACCAGTGGCGTCCTCATCCCACACAGCATCCGCAATAACCGCAGCGGTTGGAATATCACCTACCGCAGCAGGAGAGGCAGGGATTAGATCGGTCTTCGCCTTGATAGCAGCAACTTCAGTATCCACAAAGTCATCGACGGTGGTAATCATCGCAGGGATATCCCCAGCAGTCTGCGTAGTACCGGCCACCTTTATAATATCCAGGCGACCGTTACTATCCACACTTAGAGCTGTAAAGTTTGGAGGCTTTGTAAATACTGTAGCTGGGGATGCAATGACTGATATGTTGGCTGTAGCAGACTTACAACTAAATAACAATGTATCTGCGTTTGTCTCAGCCTGTGATAGGTCAAAGAGATAGTAGCCCTTCGCGTTGGTGGCATCCATTTCTGTGGCTGAGGTATCTGTCAGAATGGTTACTGTTCCATAGTCTTTACTCACATAGGCTGTGAGGTTGGCCGCATCCCCCGTTTTAGGAAGATTGGTAGTGGCATCGAATGCGAACACTATCACTTTCTGACTTGCTACGTTCTTAAACATTATCGGCTCCCATTTTCTATTAACTGCCTATAGTACTCCGTATACGGATTGTTGGTAATAATAGGTGGTCTTAATGCTATGCAAATTCTAGCCTGTTTTGAAGATGCTGCCAAGGTGTCTGACGTGGCGCCTGTACTACCAATCGAGGCTTTTTTCCCGGTTATAACGACAAAACCACCACCAGTATTAGAGTTAGTTGATACGTCACCACGTTCGGCAACTTCCGTCAAATTAGAATTAGTCTCGCTAGAGCCTTGAGCGGAGTTTGAATCGATAGCGTGAGCCACCGCCGCAACTATCATAGTGTTCGCAACCGTTGTGGTCACAGCGGGTATGGATACTGCTGTATCAGCAGTTGAAAGAACATCTCCAGTATTTACATCCCACGGGTCACCAGAAGTAATGCATCCACTGAATGCAAATATCCGCGCAACAGTATGGTTGCCAGAGTCTGCAACCGTCGGACCACTTTCTGAACCATTATCCCTCTTCCAAAAAATTGCTAACCGGGTAGACCCGGCAGTCGCAGCTGTTCCTGTTCCTTGTGGAGAACCACTAGTAACTTCAGCATACCCTGTAGGAGCACTGATTGTTTCATTAGAACTATGAACGACCAATAGTAAGATATCATTCAAAGCATGACCGGTTGGTAAACCTGGTGCTAAAGCCCCTGCTCCCTTATCTGCTGTTCCAGCTGCTCTGAATTCTATTGCCATTTATTTATCCAATAAACACATGAGATGTTTCACCGCCACCACCGCCAGGTCCTGTATAGGTGCCTCCACCAAACGTCACTGTCCCTGAACCTTGTATAAACGATCCACCACCAAGAATGAGAGCTCCTGCTGTGTGATTATATGTTGATGTATCAAAAGTTCCTACCTGACTATAGATGTAGGAGTTGCTTGTAAAATTACTAGCTTGGGTCAAGGTCGTACCGAAACACTCACAAAATATAATTCCGGGACTAAGTGAAGTTGATGCCCAGGTTAAACCACCAGTATCCAAAGTTGCTGGGCTTCGGTTATAAAAATATGTATTAAATGAGCTTCCAAGAATTGACATTCCTGAAACAAGCTTTAATGAACCATAAAATTCAAGATCACGACCACGGGTCCAGGTTGGAGTATTTGTAACCCCTGTGCAATCTAGTGCAGGCACTCGCGCATAATCATATGTTACAGTTACCGAACCAGCTGTGATTGAGTTTGCATCAAAGAAGCATGTGTCCTGCGGTAATGGCGTAGTCGGTGAAATAAGGGTTGAGCCGCCAGAAGTTGTGTACCAGTTCGAGGCGGAAAAATTCACCGAAACTGCGGTTTTCATGTAGCAATTTTTTGCAGTATTAAAAGTTATCCCGCTGTTGCCTCCACAATTACCTGAACCTCCGGTGACGCCAGACAAGTTCCAAGAGCCTGCGCCAGAGCCTAAGATGTCACGTAGGTCAATATAAGTACATGAAACGGTAGCAGCAGATATTGTCCTTTGTGTTCCGGGTGCGTTTGAACCAATGAAGACGCGCTTATTGGCTGCTGTGCCATTGGAGGTAAAGGTGCCGGTTACTGTCTGATTAGCAGCGAGAAAATAACCATCCGTCCTAGCATTAAGACTTGATCCAGACACGGATAGGGTGAGAGTTCCGAAAGTGTTCGCTCCCGTAATTGTAAAATTAGCTGCAACCGTCATGGAGGTGGTCGTGAATGTACCGTAAGTCAATCCTCCACCCGCGAAAACAACACCTGTGAATGGGTCACCCATATTGATTGTTGAAGATGCAGCGCTTAACGTCATACCGGTAGAGGTACCTATATTCCAAACCGTAACGCCGGTAGTAGTTGGGATCGTCCATGTCGTTGTTCCAAGTGTCAAAGATCGGGTATTAGAGTTGTTTGAAGAAAAAATTACCCCGCTAGTTGCACCAACAGTCTGATTGTTTGTAATGAGGGAACCATTTGTAAGTGTGATGGTTGAACCTGAAACGGAGTTACAAGCATCTTGGAAAGTCCACTCGCCACCAACACCATCGAAAGTAAAAGACCCAACACGCTTTGCTGCTGTTGTGATATTATTACCCGTAGTTGTTGATATAAATTTAATTAATGAGGTTGCAGATGGTATATAAGTCATACCAGAAACTAGTTTAAAATGCCCAGTGGTACCATCCCCCACGTTAAGCTGTTTTGTAGTGGCTTGAAGAAGTGTTCCACCAAAACCGGTGAAATCAACAGACCGGCATAAATCAGGCGCCCCACTAGTTCCATTGATAGTAAGCGTCCCGGTACTAGAACCAGGAAAAACTATATCATCTGCCGCTGTGGGAACCTGTGCTGGTGACCATGCCGTACTGTCAGACCAGTTTTTTGTCGAACCAGAAACCCATGTGAGTGTTGCCATGCTATGTCACCGTAATTTCGCGGGTGAGCGGGTAATCCCACTCCTCTGGATACCTGGTGTTCTCTATTACAGTTGTAATTAAACCTAGACTATCTGTAAGATCGATAGAAACTGATGTTGCAGGCTTATAGATATTTTCTTTCACAGATACTGTCTCATCAGGGTTGGTTTTATCTAATGCGACTAACACATCATGTTCACCCATTAGAATAGGTGGATTAGGATTACAAGTAATATAAAAACTTCCCGAACCAGAAATAACAGCTGGTATTTCAAAACCACACGAACATCCAGCAGGTACTGGCTTACCGCCTACCTCTATATAACCACCAGAATTATGAACCACGAAAGAAGTCATACCAGTGTTCCCTGTAGGATAAGAGTTACGCGGTTGACAGTAGACACAGAGTCAACCTTGAATCCTAACACGTCACCAGCAGCTATCGAAGTAGTCCAGGTTGTTAAGGTCAAATCCTGGTTTTTTTGTGCTGAAGAGAGCGTGGGTTTCTCTGAACCAGCTATGGTATCAGCAACTGTCGGAGGAAAATTTGCATAGGTATCCTTCCATACGTCGATAACAATAGAACCTACCTGATCAGCCAAGATGGTCCATCCTGTTATAGTCATACCGAATGGTATTGTGATGTACCCTTTGATACCTGTGGTAATGGCGGATCCGGCGCCATCAATAGTAAGACCAATTGGTTTGGTGATAAGGGTTTCATCAACAACCTGATCTGTATCAATCCATATATCACCAGCGGATGGTGAAGACGGTTCTGTTGCCGAAACCGTTAACTTACGGCTTGCTTTAAGCTGCTTACCCCCAGTTCCATCGAACTCTGCTAACTGGCTGTCTATCGCAGAGCCAACGCCGAGAGCGGCGTTCGGGACGTTTACGGTTACATCACCAGTCCCGGCGTCAGCACCTGTCGAAGAAAGACTTACGTTTGTTCCTGCCACAACTTTTTTTATTACAGCCTGACCAGACGTAACGGCATCCAGATCGTCCCTCTGGATGCCGCTGTCTTTTACCTGTCCGCCACGTACTTCTGTTCTAGGCATAGACTACCTATTATTTACGATAGTTGACACGGATCTTATCACCAGAGATAGGAGCAGTGAGGTAAGTGATCGTACCCCCTGAGATGGTGTAGTCATTACCGGCGCCGGGTTCTTGCTGAATACCGTTCAGGAATACTTCTTCAGTACCTGCAGTCGGGGTATTCGCAAGAGTGTAGGTGACGTTTGAGCCATTGACCGCGCCTGAAGGGGTTTCGCGGGTTACAAAGTTTGCTGCCTTATAGACCGTTGCGGCAACCGTGAGCGTACCATCAGCGATGATGGTAGCATCACCACCCATTGTTACAGGAGTCAACACCCCGCCGGCGCTTGCGATATAGACCTGACCAGAGGTACCTTGCTTAACACGCAGACCGCTGGATACTTCAAGAGAAGCATCACCAAGGGTTACGTGCAGCTCGTTCGCATTCACAGTCAGAGAAGTGTCACCAGCTATAACGTCGATAGTGTCGCCAGTTTTGGTAAGACCCGCACCTGCCGTAATAGTTCCAGCTGAAGAGAACTGAGAGAACGCCAGAGCCGTGGTGTTGAGGGTGATAGGGTTGTTAGTAGAAAGAACCCAGCCGGTATTGTCATTCGTAGTACCTTCTTCGATGAAGGTGAACATACCAGAGGTAACTTTTGCCGAAGTGTTGGCGTCAGTAACTCGAGTCAGGACATAGGGCACACCAGCAGTACCCTCAGTTGACACATAATACAGACCGTTGCGGAGCCCAGCAGCTTCGTTCTTGACCAAGATTCGGTCATTAAGAACAGTCGCCACACCATCGACAGTGAGGACACCGTTTGCGTCTGCAGTCAAAGCATTGGCCGCAAAGGTGTTAGCAGGAAGAGCTTCAGTGGTAGCAACCCGACAAGAATCTTTTATATCAAGACCCTGTTTTGCTGCATCAACATCCTGCTTCCGTGCAGCATCACTATCTGCAGTAGGAGCACCAAGGTTGGTGAGTTTGAAACCACCCATGGATTGATCCGCGGTAAAAGCAACTGAACCACCACGGAGGATGAAGTTTGCCGAGTCGGCAAGTTTGGATGTAGCAATCGCCGCTGCTGCTGCGATCTCCGCGTTGGTGATCGTCGCGGCCCGGATCTGTTTACCACCATCGATTTGGGTACTAGCCATTTTATTTCTCCATTAAAGTTGTTGATAATCAATTATCATAACATCAGAACTCGACGGGGCATAGCCCATTGTTATCTGATTAGCACCAGTTTCAGTATAGTCCAACCCCGCCCCGAGCGCCAGCCTCAATCCATTAAGGTAAACCTGACTTGACCCAGGTAGAAAGTCCAAAACGGTAGTAAAGATAAGGTTGATTCCGTTCATTACTCCGGTGGGGGTTTCATTATAGACCTTGGCTTTTTCAAGCTGCTGCTGGATATGAGCCGGCAGCTCGTTCACTATATCCTTCGTGCCAGCCGAGAAAACAACGAAGGTGTTTGCATTCGAAGACTGTATGACCGTGTCTCGAACCAGGGTGGTGGCATCTGACATGTGTCCCGTTCCCAGCTCCCACTGGTTTGCGGTCCGGTGGCTTATGAAGTAATAAAACTTGTCTGTCCCCCCAGTACCGAACTGTAGAGAGAAGGTTCTTTTTCCCAGTATAGAGGCAACGACTAACGCCCCGGCACCGATGCTGGCTGTGGTCTGTTGTACAAGGTTACCAATCTTCGAAGCCATAGTATTTCCCTAGAATAAATTATGACGCTTTTAACCCGTACAGTCTTCCCTTACCGGAGGTGATATTTCCAGAAGAAAATTTAATCCTAAAAGCATCTATATCTGCCGTTGAGTTTCTTACTCCGTCACCGTCTGTCATACAAGGATCACCAGACACATTTTCGAAATTCATCTTATAATGGAATACCTTCTTACGCGTAGTCCCAAGAGGGTTTATAAAATCAACAATACCTGAGATACCCTCGGATGAAAGATTACCTACCCCACCCTGTACCACATGGTTAAGCTGTATAGAGGAACCGGTTGTTTCCTCATCATGGTTTAAAGTGGCATAACCGATCTTAGTTGTTCCACCAGACCATAAATAATCTCCAGCAGTGGTTGCATAGGTAGATCCATTATTAGTTGAGGTTTGAAGATAAAGATCAGCCCCGTCAGTTGCGGGGCGAAGATCCTCAAGCACCAGGCGGTATGAAGAATAATCCGAAGTGATCATACTTGTGAAGTTAAGAGCGGCACTAGCCGAGGCTGTCAAAGTACCAAGCAGTGCGGTGCCCCCAGTAAATGACGATTGCGCCAACAGGGTCGGAACACCTGAGGCATTAAAACTTAATACTGTATTTGGAGTCGCATTGGCAGCTTTAGCCACAAGGTTCAGTGTGGCGTTTGTGATCTTATCGTTGGTGATGATCCCGTCCGTGATCTGAGAAGCCACAGTCAATGCAGAAAGATACGCTAGTGCCCCGAGGTTTGAATTGAGAGGGACGTTGCCAGCACTAACGCCTGTGTCGACAAGGGCAGCTGTCCCTAAAGCAAGAAGAGTTCTGACCGCGGTTTTGTCGGAAGCAACGGGCAGATAAAGGCCCCAGTTCTTCCAAAGCTCCTCCCATCTGGACGAAGTAGAATTGTAATATAGGGCGATCATTTTACTTGTATCGTCAAGCACCAGGTTGGCGCCGGCGGCTAGATATATCTGTCCAGTACCACCTTGGAGATGACGAATAGTAATCACACGAGAAGCGTTGGTGCTTTTAAGAAAGAGGACTTTGTTTCCCACATTTGTAGCAAGAATATTATCTAAGTTGTCCGTTGAGGCTAGTGATTCAGTATCGGCTTTGACAAAAGTCTTATCGGGGGTCATGGATCCCGCGGCTATTTCTATTGCTTCTGGCGCCGCCGTAGAGACACAAATCTGGGCAATGAAATCGTACAAGGTTCCGAGTGCTGCCTGGTATGCCGCTTCGGTTGTACCACTATCAACCAAATCATCTTTTACAGGTAACTCTGCCATGTTAGTATCCTTTTATTTCTACGTCGACCAGACCGTCAACTGCGTTGTCTGCAGCATCGAAAAGCTTTATCAGTGGACCAAGTGTAGGGTTCTTATCGAAGATACGGTACCCGATGGGCGAGTTTACCCCATCATCCTGTATGATAACATTAACTATAGTTATGACGCTATAGCTATTTGTGGGCGGAACGCGGGTCCCGGCAGCCAGGATTGACACGTCTTGGTGACTTTCCTTGATATCCGGCACGTCAATAATCACAGAAAATTCTCTTATAGTTCCCCTTGTTCCCCCACCAAAGATCGTGATCCTTATGTCATAATCCCCTGGGACTATGTAGGAGATATCAGGAACAGGAACCCATTCTGTGGCCGATTGAAGTTTGAACTCCACAACATAACCATTATCATCAAGGTCAACACCAAGAAGAAGATCTCCAGCGACAGTCGTGGTGAAGGTATCCTGATAGGTCATCTCCTGATAACTGGTTCCATACATGGCTCCACCATCATACATAGGATCCGTGGGGACCCCTGTATACATGAGGCTCCCATTGTCGTTTGCAACAAGATCGCTTCCCGACACGGTGCAGTTTGTTTTTGTGCCAGGGAATGTAGGATGATAGTCGAACTGCTCAACCACATTTTGAATTTCTGGATTACCTGCATCCTTAAAGACAAACCCGCTGTTCGTTGACACCACCCCAAACGCATCAATCGCCCTAACCATTATCACCCGCGCCGACAGTGGGATGAGGTTTGTATAAAAGCTGGTGTGCGTCAGTATACCTTGATGCGGCTGAATTCCGTCTTCCCAAGAAGTCTTACCCGCTTGGTTATGATACCTGAGTATGAAACCCACGAAATCATCTGGTGGGTCAGCATACCCCCAATAAACCTCCCGATGGTTAATGAGAACGAAATCAACATCAGCAGGAGGATCAGTCGGGTTGGTCACATTGAAAAGATATTTAGGGACACTTTCTATACGGCTGGTGTAACCAAGATATGATTTTCCAAGAATTGCAAACTCATACAACCCTGGAGGATGGTTCTTGATTGTATCCCCTTTGATAATATCCCTCTTCACAAAAGGATCATCTGTGTTTGCAAGACGAGACCATACCTCAAATGAGTGGTCATTTGAATAATATTTGTAGGCGCCCCTGTCGAAGGTTGGATTTATGATCAGATGAAATGCGGGTTCTATGGTCATGTGCCACTCACAAACTGTTCAAGGAATGTGCATGAAGTAGGGCCGGGTGGGTCAAAGGGATCAGGGAGAACTGAATAATCTATCGTACCAGTGTCCGTAAGATTGTCAGAGTCATACCACTTATTGCGGTTGATGTTGATCGCCTCGATAGTAAACCGGTCTGGACTACCATCTACTTCTTCTACCTTGAGTACCCTGAAAGGTCTTGGTGTGCCGAGGAGAGTTGGATGCTCAAGCGTGAATACCGAACGAACAGGGACTACGTCCTCAGGAAGCACCGAGGATAATTTCAATGTAAAATTGTAGCCTAAGGTGCTGTCTTCGATGGTGGCTATGAACACAGTCCCATCGGTTAATGGAAGGTGTACTTCATACGGCATACCGGCCTCGAGATATAAAGGATCACGAAGGGTTATAATATCCCTATCATCATTGATCGATTTGATCCTGCCCGACAACCCGTAGCCCATATCTGGATCGCATATAAGGATCACGTCAAAGGGACTGACCATTCCACCCAGGCGGTTGGTGACGAACCTTACGATACACGTTTCGGTATTGGCAGTGATCAGTTTGTATTGACCGCGGCGGAGCGCTTCATGAAGATTGGTGCACCCGACTGCAATGAAATCAAGGGGGATACGTCCGTTCTTATCGATCAGATCCTGATCAAACACCCGACGACGATCCACGTTCCAGTCTAGATCAGGGTTAATAAACGACACAGTTATATCGTTATATCTAGTTTCCATGTCTGTATAGCTGTATTCAAAACCTTCATCATAGACATTCTCCTGCACAAAAATGTGCGAAGCAGGATCATCTTTATCAACCCTCAGGAACGCCTTACCATTAAGGTCGTCAAAGAATGTTGCATTGAAGGCGCCGGCGATATACCGAGCAAGTTCTTTCCCAGGTGTTGGTTCAGTGACGTATAGATTCAAAGTGTATCTTGGTTGGAATCCACCTTGACCATCAGGAACCAGTTCGTCGCACCATACGGCGGCGTCATACACATCATATTTATCCAAGTTCACTTCAGGGTAATAGCTCTTGATACCAAACCGGTCGTTCATCACAAACTCATAAAGACACCACGCGGGGTTGTCAGTCCAGGCAACCTGCCAGGAACCATCCCAGATTCCTGTATACTCCCGCGTCTCAGGATCATAATTGGTAGGGATCTTCACAAGCATCAAGTCGTAGATGCCAGACCATGTGGGTATGCTGGAGAATTGATCTGTGGCTTCAACCAACAGTTTGACTATCGCAGTATTTGGGTATGTCCTCGAATCTGTATTTCCCTCTTGAAAGCTTTCCCAGCTTATATCACGGAAAATTTTTGTCGTGTTTTCTTCGCTGATCTTGGTTACTCTTAGATCATAAGGTTCTCCTATTTGAGAAACCACCTGGCGTATTTCTTTTACGTAGGTACTGGAAGTATGGCCGTTGATCGTGATATCAGCCCCATATACTTTTATCCACGTCCCGGAGGAAGCTGCTTTATACTCAAGACGAAATGTGACAGGGGTGTCCAACATCCCGGTTTCACCTTGACGAAACAATCTCTGCACAGCAATCCGAAACTCTATGAAATTTATATCCCCACTGATCGTCTGTCTTATGATGGGGGTATCTGTAGCCATCACCACCCCAACCTGGGAATTGTTTGTCGCTGGACTACCTAAAGTCGTAACCAAAGGTGCAGGGCTGGGAACACCTGGATATAGGGAGAGGGAAAAATCCGTGAAGTTATCCTGACCCCCCTGATTCTCAAGGGGGGTATTTCCTATGAAGAAATCTTTATTGCTGCGCAGCCCAGAGATCACACCTTCACAAAGGCCAAGAATGACCTCGATCGTATCTTTGCTGCGGAGGTTTTCTGGGGATGCCATAATCTACCTAATATACCACTTTCCACCAATTATACAGTGATCATGGGAACAATCAATATACTCGAACTGAGACTTCTTGGCCAGGGTGTCCACATGCACCATCAGGAAGCCGTTAGACCACTTTTCCCCGTTGCAGTAACTGGCCTGGCGCTTATGACCAGAGCCGAGTTGGTGCCATTCGAACGACCCAATTAATGCACTGAAATATGTAAATACTTTATGGGTATGATGGTGACCGTTCCACCCCGGAAGTCCAAAATTTGCACCGTCTGGGAAGTGGTGCGCGATCAGGCAGTCATAGAGGGTAGTCCAGTTCCGGCGGAGCTCGGCAGCGTGATCAGCCTTTGTGAAAACCCCCAGGTCCGCCGGTGCGATATAGTTGACCTCATATTTCTCCAGGCCAAGAAGCCCAGGAATAGTCATGTGATGAAGGTCATGCAGGATAGATTTCACCTGTGGTGCTGTCTCTGAGAGGAACCGCAATAGTCGAAATTCGTGGTTTCCTTCGATGAAGATTATCTCTGCGTTGGGGCATACCCTACGAAGGTCATCAAGAAACGCATGCACCCACCGGATGCGCCCCACAACGTCCCACTCGCGCGGGTCGACTGTATATTTTGAAAACTCTGGGAGATCAAAAATATCCCCATTGAGAACAATCTTCTCTGGCTGCACACGCTCAGCCGTGCTTATAAAAAGCTTTCTCCAGAAAGGATCACACTCAATATCATGGATGTCGCTACCGACCAGGACTGTTTGAAACCTGGTGCCAGAAGGTTTTAGGTAGGTACTAGACCAATTTCTTTTCTCCGTGTTCAGCTGCTTTAGTTCATCAACAGAAGCATGCTTCGCTATATTGGATTGATGTTTATCTTCTGTTCGTGAGGCATCAAGACCAGCTTGTCGTTTGAATTCTCTGAAGGTTCCAAACAGGTCTATCCATCGTTGCTCCTGCAGCTCACTATGTTTCCGATAATCTGACCGGGTTATTTTCTTATTTAGTACATCAGAAAGTTTTCTTATCTCAGTAAGATAGTCTTCCTTCGATGTGCCAGACATCATATACACCCATGTGTTGTTGTTAAGTCGCCACGTCCACCGCATCCACGTCGAAACTGAGATAATGCCCAGCCACCTTATGCCTACCGAATCCGATAGGGATGCGAGTACCAATTCGTACTGTGTTTTGGTTGGCGCCTAAATATCTGGAGGCGTCAGCGCCTTTTCCACCCCCAGTATCGGTCTTTGGTGATGGAGACAACATCTCCAACAGTCCCCCTAGAATAAGCATCTTACCGATAGTCATCAGAACACCATCAGTAGAGGCATACCACAAAATCCCTTGCGAGATACCCCCAGCGCCCGGTAACCACAAGGCCGCGGCTATGAAAAGAGCCCCAAGAACTATTTTGAAAAAACCTCCCTTACCGTAGGAAAGGTTTGGTACGAGATGAAGCTCGGTCACATCATTTGCAATTGGAAGGAATAGACTATCCTTAGTATCAAAACCCAGAACCTGTATCGTGTGTTTATCTTCCCCCACAGAGGAGTCGAAAGCTTTTGTCTGCCTTGAAAACCCGTTAAGGATTTCGGCGACATTGATCCCCGAAAGCTCCAGCCCGTCAGGAGCCATATCTTTCAAGTATCCATGAAGGTGAATTTTTATTTTTCTTTCACAAGACATTATCAAGTCTCTCCTTTGGAAAACAATTGAGAGCCGAGTCTATATTGCAATTGTACACCTGAACCCCTAATTTATCCAGCGGTTCGACAATATAGTTAAAGTCCTTTATGAATCTCTCGAACTTCTGTGGTTTATACCCAGATGTAACCCCAGGGGGATGGTTCCCGCAAAAGTTGTCCCTCCGATCTTCGTCATACTTCATATCATACCCCAACAGAATAATCTTCTTAACCCCATGGTTAACGGCCAGATTGATAGCCTGATACCCTGAATTCCCCCCTGTGGCAAGATAGTTTGGCCGAAGATCAAGGCCGTGCTTTGCGCCCTTATTAACATAGGCCACATCTTGACAAAGAGTTTTCTCCATACTGATTTTATGTTGCCCCCGAAAACGCGGGACTCCTTTATGATAATTCCACCATCTTGCGTCTGCATGGTAGAGGATATCGGCATGCGGCGCTAGTCGCCAGGCAGTACCAACTGCGATTATAAGCCCGTTTGTAGAAAGGCATTTCTGTACTTCACAGAGGGTTAAAGAACTCCCAGGAGCGAAAATAAACGCTCGATCGTTTCTGATTACTGGTTCATATTCTTTAAGCAAGGGAGACCTCTACCACTGAGTTTTTATCTTTATCATATTGAAAACATCTTACCCCGTCATTTCCTATTACCAGATGAGGAATCTTACCCCACGCCTTGAAGGTTGGGTAATCATCTTCAGATAGGTTGGCAGAGGCGCCGGGGTGGGTGTGCCATGCAGCAATAGCCACATCGCAATACTTGATGAGGTCTTCAGCAGAGATAACCGCACCGTCTTCCGGTTTCTGAGATATGTTTTTTACCTCTACCAAAAGTGTGGGTAGCAAGAATCCTATGCGCTCCTTCCCAACCTCGCTATAAAGCTTTTCAAGTCTAGGCTTCGCTTTTTTTAGCAGCGTTAGCATCTTCAATCATCTTTCTCTTATGTGGAAGGAGGTAGTCCAATATATCAAGATTTTTCTCCACGGTTTTTATCTCGGGCATGTCTTTATGCCTCAGAATCCTGGTAGTGAAATGTCGTAAACCACCACGATATGGGGCTAAAGTGGAGAGCTTCTGGTAGGGATGATGGATAACTTTTCCGTCCCCAATATAAATCGCACAATGGTTAGTGACTGTTTTCTTAGGATCTCTCTGGTCTGGGATAGCAATAAGAAACGCATCCAGGAGTTGGATCTTGTCGAGCGGAATATCATCCATAGTCTTAAAACCCTCAGAACGAAAGTTCTCTTCATACAAGTCCATTCCTGATAACCACCAATCATCAGGCCTGGCATAGTTGGTCAAAGTGAGTCCAAGGTTATCACGATAGATATCGCAGGCCAAAGTGTAGCAGTCCTGCTGGCCGTGGATAAATTTTCTATTCAGCAAATGTTGATATCTGATTCTCATTATGACAGGCTCACCGCTGGGAAGTCTGGTGGTATGAACATACGCCCCGGCACCAGGAACTGTTGCCCGTCTAACATGTCCCTCAACTCAAGACCTATGAAACCGCTCTTGACAGTGGCCACTCGGCTAATACGCCATTGCTGCCGGCGGTAAATAGGAAGGTCGGCATCAAGATGAACCTTCAAAATCCTATACCTGATAACCACACCGTTCTCCAAAAGCCCATCCCCAACAGGAGCAGAGAATACCGATGCGGGATTTGCGAGAGTGAATGTCGGTCTAGAAGTCTGGTCATCTGCATAACTTCCCACCCCCTCAATCCTCACACCGGTTCCAGTGTAATCATGCCCCTGCCAGTTGCGATCGTCATTCAACTTAATGCGTATTTTTGTGGCCTTGTCATTAAGGATTATCTCAAACAGATCCACATAAGCATCTGCCTCAAGCTTCTTTGCATCAGCAAACTGTTCCGCGGGGACATCCATGGCGCCTGTGTTGATGATAAGAACCTCATATAGACCACCAAACGCCTCGTATTCCCTCTGTGGCGCAGGAACAGAAATACTGCTGGTGCTGAAAGGACTGCCCAGAAACGAACCACCAGACGTTGGGTGAAACGTATCGATCATATCTAATCCTTTATGAGCTTAGCCCTGAGCGCATTAGCCTTTTCTTCAAGCGCCATAGCAGGCATACTACCTTGAGCAATAAGCCACTCGCGCATAGCCCTGAAGGTTGCCATGTCGATCTCTCTAAGTTGATGATAGATATCCCCATTGTGTCGCTGCTTAATAAGATCCTGGCAGTCTTCTACCACCTTTGTTTCAAGGTTTACCTTCTTCAGACTTCTATCAAAAGAGGTCTCAAAAATAAGTTGTCCTATAGGCATATCCTCCGTAACTACTGGTACTTGACCCGCGGCGCACATACCATCGGCGGTGATTCTACCTGTGGTCTTATCATATTGAATTATGAACATTTTTCTCTCCCTTTATTAAGCGAATTCTATTGCTTCCCACGAGTCAGTTACTGTTTTTGTAGAAGATGAACTATTGCGTTCATTTCTTACAGACGTAGTTGATTGAAGTTTTACAGTGGTAAACTCTTGTGATGGATTACTAATTGCAGCACTGGCAGTATACCCAAGCCAGCTTACCACAGTCTTTCCAGTATTCACAGCACCTATTGTACTATCCTGAGTCGTAGCGCTGGTTGCGATAACATTCGTACCACGATCTACACCCACCACATCTGTAGATTTAAACTCGACCGCTGTGGCCTGAGTTATAGGGTCCGCACCAGTGGTAGATGTTTGTGTAGTAGCAACCGTGGTGGTGTCTTTTATCCAACAGTATGGTATTCTATCAGCCCCGGCATTTCCTTCAGCCCGGCTTACTCCACCATAAAAAAGACATGTTTGAGCTAAAGTAATGGTTGAAATGGTGGCTGTACTCTCTGCAGATGAACCAGTAATGGAGAACTGTTGGGTGTTTGAATTCAATACCCCCGAGGCAAATTGAACAGCAACATAACCACCCGTTAAACTATCTGTAGCAGTTCCCCTTCTAAAACGCACCCCGGTGGCTGAAGAGATGTCCAATCTTCCCCTTACTATACTATGGTCAATAGTAGAGCTGTCTGACGTGGCTCCTAACAGATGAACCGCGGAGTTTGTTGTAGTGATGCTTGATATAGTCGCCGTCACAGACGTGTCAGATGAAGTCAGGGTTATAGTCCCCTGCTGGATAGAAGCAGTTACCCCAGAGTTCCATTGAACAACAGCGCCAATAAGCGTGATGGTGTTAGTGGCAGATAAACTATTTCTATACGCCGTCACCGTAGTTCCATTAGTAAGTTCGGCTCTACCCATAGATGAGATAGAGCTTTCAAAAGTATTCTGACACGTCTGACCACCTGGCCATATGTGCGACCTTGCAGTGTCAACGCTACTGATTGTATATGTGGCCGAAGTCTCGTTAATAGGAATTGTAATACTGTATGTTTGAATTGATTGAACTAGACCTGCGGCAACCGCGGGTCTTATTGCCCCTAACCCAGCTGGAAGTCCGAATAGCCCCAGAAAAAGTTGCGCTGAGTTTTGAGGTTTTGCCTTCGCATAAACAATCTCAGGACGATGAGTAGTCGCTGGGGTATAGAGGATCGACGCCATCGTCAAGGCGATAGCAGTAGCAGTCACAACTTTTTTAAGGTTGTTCATCATGCTGCCGTATCCCCCAACAATACCCATTTTGCGTTTGTACCGGTGTTGCTTTCTACAAACAAAGTCCCGCCGGCATATTGTCCAGCGCTCTTCGTATGAGATTGACGGTTCACTAATGAGCCCCCAGCTTCAGCGGCGAAGGTAATCTGACCAGCGCCTTTTGCATACCACGTGAAGGCTGTTCCTTTTGGAGAACTGTTTTCCAAGGTGACGGTGATGGCAGAAGCATTGCTGAATGAAACTATTTTACCAGTGTCGCCATCGACCGTTGTGTAGGTAGTACCAGTTTGATCGTTGAAAACACCAGTATAACCATACAGCCCGTTGCTATCATCGATGAACACACCAGAGTTTTGCTGCTTGCCTGATGTACCATCGTAACGAGAAATTGCATTATCTGTAGAAGAGACACTGAAAGGGACTGCGGCTTTTACGGTATAATTCAAGCAGCGAACAACCCCAGACGCCTCACCTCTAAGTGTGGCAGTATCCCCAGCCGCCGTGGTGATATTTGCCCCACCAGGGAGGATAAGGCTTGCCCCGTTTGTAAATGTGAGAGCCCCATCAAACACCACCTTACACTCTCTACCTTGGGAAAGAGTGATCCCAGTGATGGCAGTCGTACCAGTGATGTGAACATAATTCCCAGTTGCTGTATCAAGATTGGTGGTCGTAGCACTAGCAACGTCAGCCCCCTGAGTAAAGGTCTGGGGATTGAGCAGAACATATTGCGTCCCATCGTCCCAGATCAAAGCTGGAATGTTGATGACTAGATCACCAACCGCCAGAATGACAAGTGCTCCACCAATAGATTTCTTTATATTTCTGGTCGCCAAAGCCGAGACGGCGACAGTTACTACCCCTGAAGTATTAGTGGCTGGTGGGAGGAATATGCGTGTGTCGTTTGCAGCATAGGCACCGAGTGCCGGCGTGGGTGTGAGGGTGATCGCATTAGCCGTACCACCGACAGTACCGCCGCTCAGAAGCGCAGCCGGCGCCACAAGCATTGAGGCAGTCACAGATGCTGCCTTGATAGTCGCTGTGGCTGGGTTAAGCAATTCCCATCTTGTATTAGCGGAATTGTATTCAAAGATACAGGCATGCCCCGCCCCAGCAATATCCCCTGGAACGAGCGCTGTACCCCCGCGGGTGACGATATTATAAGCCGTTACTCCGTCAGGAGCAAAAGTGGGATTACTTATCGTGTTGGGGCCTAAAGCTACCACAACGCAAAGTGTTTTATCCGTTAGGGTAAGGTCAGGGGTAAAATTCGCAGTGATAGCATCAGCGGTACCACCCGCATCCGCGATTGGAATAGAACCAGTAGGGCCCGTATCCCCCGTTGTTCCCTTATCCCCAGTGATAAGAAACTGTGTAGTCAGGATGTCGTTATTACTAAAGGAACCGTTCCCCGATACGTATGCAATAGTGAATGTATCCCACGAACCATTATCCGTTATTGTACCGGTGATGTTGAAGATCGCGTAAACTGTTGGGTCTGATTGTTTGAAAAGACGAGCCTTCGTCTTGATGGTTGAAGTACTATCATCAAGAGTGGCCAGCAATGCGGCAATGGCTTGGGAATCATTAGTCGTCTCATGGATATACAACGCCGTGGCTGCTGACAGCACAGCATTGTTCACTTTCAAATATCCAGTTGTGGGATCAGATGATGTTGTATCAGTGGAAAATTTATATGCAAAACCGGCAGCTGCTGCAGAAAGAACAGCAGAAGCTGCGGCGTTCGACGCCTGGGTTGTCGCCGTCGAGGCAGAAGTTGAGGCGGATGATGCGCTGGCAGCCGCGTTGGTTTCTGCAGTCTCAGCGTTATTCTCCGAGGTCAATGCTGCCGCTGCTG
>Ga0207952_1000121_pt1 | contig 80977 bp, 85 predicted proteins | sample SubbioR12Aug_8Ca_FD_184831 | JGI IMG/M metagenome (GOLD analysis project Ga0207952, IMG submission 184831) | Serpentinite rock and fluid subsurface biosphere microbial communities from McLaughlin Reserve, California, USA - CR12Aug_8Ca (SPAdes) | ecosystem: Environmental > Terrestrial > Deep...
TGAAAGCTGTCGACAAATTGACGATCATAAACAGCATAGTATTAATGCAATACAATGCCGTTTACGATCGCCGATTTTCGGCGCTTTGACGCGGCTCAAATGTGAAGTTATTTGTTGCGTTTGGTATTAGTTTCGAAAGAGCTCCAATAGACAAAAAAAAGACCCACCAGAGAGATTCTCTGGCGGGTCTCATCGAACACTTCTCTAGGAGAGAAAAATACTACACTCCAAGAGCTCTGCTGTTTGCATCGATAAGTGCTTGACGAGCCTGCAATGCAGCGCCCTCATTTTGCACTTGAGCATTTGCGCCATCTTTGTTGTCTTGCGCAGTTTTCTGTATCTGATCGCTAATGACACCAGAAAGACTTCTTTGTGCTTCAGCAGCACCTTGAAGCTGCGTATTCTGTGCCTGTAGACCAGACACGATAGCATCCTTCCCAGCACTTGCCATTTGCACAAACTGCTGGTACCGAGAACTAATCCTACCATAATGGTTCTCAACACTACCGATCTGTGAGTGTTTCTGCGTGAGTTGTTCTTGCAGATTCTTCGCCACAGCTTCCCTTTCAGTAGGCTGAAGGTGCGCTGCTGCATCACTCACTGTCTCATCTGTATACGTGTTGCTAAACTTATTCGCCTTCATGTCTGCTATACAAGCATCCCTTTGCGTAATACGGGTACTTAATGCATTTCTCTTAGCTGCATAATCAGGATCGTTAAACGGATCAAGATCTTTAATTTGATCTTCCAAAGCAACTGGCTTATTAGTCACGGTCGCCGTTGACGTCGAGTCACTCAAGCTTGTTTGGAACTTATTAAGACCTGCAACCTCTGTATTAAGAGGGGTCGTTGCCTTATCTTGAGCACTCGAATTGTATTTATCAGCCGCCATACCACCGACAACAATCCCAACCTGACCGATGTTTTGGAACATCCCAAGTTTCAAGTTATCAGCTTGTGAAGTATACGAAGACTGAGCTGCATTAGCCATAAAAGCTGTCACCGCAGGAGTATTTTGCAGATTGTCAATCGATATCTGCGTCATAATCTGTTGCAATTGTTGATACTTCTCTTGAAGTTCTAACATAATCTGCTCAGCTTCAGCCAAGGCTCCACTCATCACACACACACCACCGTTGCCCATACTACCAGGAGAACCGGCCCCTGCATCGCTACTGCCTAGAGAATTAACGGAGTCTGTCACATCTTTCATCTGCTGCGTAACGGTCGTGACCAAACTTACAATCTCTCGCTCCTGCTGCTTACTTACAGTACCAGCCTTCTGAACGGTACCTAGCGTTTCCTTCAAGCTCTCCATGTTCTCATCAAGACTCTTACCTGTATCCTTGACTTGCTCTATAACCTTGCCCACTTGCTGTATCTGGAAGACACCTTTCTGCAAGTCATTCTGAGGTCCGTCAGCCTTCTTACTAGGCATCACCGGCATAACGTTTCTGGAATCAATAAATCTGGTAGTTGTCATTTTATTAACCTTGTTTATATTATGTTAATTATATCTTTAATTATACACTATACAGCGACTTCTGTCAATAGTTTTGCCGCTTCCATTTCCGCAGCGCCCATCTTCTGGATCGTAGCATTTAAGCTCTGAGCTTCCTGCTGAATAAGAACCGCAAACTGCTGACTTGCAGTCTTTTCGAAACTTTGGATATTCTTTAACACAGTCTGCATGATCACCTGCACAAACTGCTGTTCTCCAAGGTTCTGCATAATCGTAGCTTGGGCGGAATCTATCCACGCTGTACCGCCAGCACCCACAGCCTCTAAGGAGCTACCCACTCCGGTCAGGAAGCGAGACACGGACTGAACCGTTCCAGAGTTAAACTCCACGCCTAACTTACTCATGACCTGCTCCAAGAAGGAGCTCTCTCCTGCCTCAGCATTCCCTAAAGCAAAGCGAGCAGAAATTGCCATCAAAATTGCCTGAACAACCCCTATGATCATCTTAATGATCTGGTAGGTTTCATTATTATCGAGCTCAGTTTCCGACTTGAACTGTAGAGCAATTGCTTGGGTGGAATCCACTAAGCCATTGTTCGTCATGAAATTCATAGTCGTCAAAAGAGCTAATTTCTTAATAGTCTGACCTACGGCGCTTTTCGCTGTAGCCTCAGCTGTATCAGTAGCCTCTTCGGTAGCTTTTGTCGCTTGCCCTGTAGCTGTCGAAGTAGCCTCTTCCATTGCGTCTTCCGCTTCCCCAACCAATGTTTTAGCCACGGTAGAACCCTGCTGACCTGCTACAGTCTCCACATCGTCACCGATTTGCTGAGCTGCTATCTCACTCATATCTTGCATCTCTATCTCAACAACCTGATTAAGCGCCGTCTTAGCAGCGGAAGCACCTACGTTAGCACCCACCTCAGCTCCATCTTCTAAGGCATTTCCAGCGAGCTTTGCCATCATAGATGACCCTGCTCCGTCTGCTGCTACGCACAACACAGCAACTACGACAGCAATGAGAATATCCGCAACGACCTTTGACCATCCGCTATCATTACCATTATCTATCGCTTTAGCAAGATCATCCGTCAGAGATCCCATGACATCGACCTTTCCATTTGTAGCTAGACTAATCGCCGTAAAAGCCGCCATTGTCACAGCTAACAAGATCGAACCAGCACCACCAGTAACGACAGCTACAGCTACAGAAGCCACTGTCAAAACCACCTGAGCAGCAATCATCACATCCTTCATAAAGGACGCATAGTTCAAGTTGCTCTGGTAAGAATTAGAGTCGATCGTCGCCTGGTTTGTCGACACCTCATAGTTCACAGTAGAACTTTGACTCATCCACTGCTGATCCGCTGATCTATCCTCGTGAACCTGGGCCAAAACTGCTTGCAAGTACTGTAATACTTCGACAAGTGCCGCCGCCGCTGCCTGCATACCGCTTTCAGAAGAATTCCCAAGTAAAGGAAGAATACTCTTAAGCAATTGATCAATAGAATCGATCATCCCTTTTAGCTGCCCAATGTCAGCGGCCTTCAACTGCTCGAAATCCGACTTAATGGCAGCTGTATCATTGGCAATATTCTGCTGGCATTCTTTTGCATTTGCTTTCACAGTAACAAGCTCACTCACAGCACAAGCCAGCTTGTACGCAAGATAAGGAATCCCCGCCAAAGAAGCCCCGAAAGTAAAGAAAGAAGCAGCATAACAACCTGCAATCTCACAAGAAAGCTCCACGATTTCATGCTCAAGATACGTCTCCGCGGCATTATCTTTAGCTAACTGATTCTCATTCGTTTGAATGTCCGCGAGCTTGGCATTGATATCTGCCGTCAACATAGCCACCTGATTCGCATACGAATCGATTGCGCCCTGCTCGTTCTGCTCCAACTGTTGAGCTGTAGGATTGGAACTTTGCCCATTCTGCCCATTTTGCGCCTGCTGAGACTGACCATTTTGCTGCTCATAGCTAAACACCTGAGCACCGGCCTGAGTACCATTATTCTTAATCGCTGTTGAAACCTGAGCCAAAGCATTCTCATCGTGACTTACAACTTCCTGTGCATTAGAGATATCGCTATTAGTCGTCGTGATATTCTGATTGTCTTGCGCAATATTCCCTTCAACAGTCGTAATCTGCGCTTGTACTGCATCGATATCTGCCTGACTACCACCGTTCTTCTGCAAATTAGCCAACTGGGCTTGCAAATTCTTTAACGCACCCTGATCTTGTGCCAGCTGATTATTCAACTGAGAAAGATCGCCCTCTAACGCCTGAAGCGCTGCCTGATCCCCACCGAGTTCCTTAGAAAGATCTTGGAACTCCTGTTCGAGCGTAGCTCCTTGATTAACCCACAACGCCATATTCTCAAAAGCCTTATTGACATCTTGAGGTGTATAATTAGCTGCCATAACATCACCGATTTAATTTTTTATTTATTAATATAATTACTTAAACCCGATACAAATAAGCCTACTAGCTTGTTCCACTACCAAGAACCTGCGCTGCATAACTCTGCAACCCAACTGCCGTGCTACCCGCCTGTACAGCAGATGTCAAATTCCCCTGAACCGCCTGTAACTGCTGGGTCCACGTGTCAGACGTATTCTTCAACTGTCCCTGCTGGTTACTACTTTGCGCTGAGGACAACTGACCCGCGTTCGTCCAAGGCTGCATCTGCAACTGAACCTGCGTTAAACTAGAACCTGTCTTACCTTGAGCCTCGTTAGCAAAGTAAGTAATCATCTCCTGAATCTGCGCATTATTGTAATACATCAAATCGGTCGTCGAACCAGGCACAAACTGCAAAGGAGAATCATTAGTGCCCAAGAGCCTAGACGGCAAAGGCTGCCCCGTAGGACCCAACACATCATTCTGATCACCAGGAACACCGTACGCCCAATCTGTCTGGTTCTGTACCTGAGCGTTCGCCGACTGCTCAGACAAACTACCCGTCGATGTCAACATACTACCAGTAGAAAACTGCGTGTTAATGTTGGCATCTAACATCATGATAGTAGGATTAATTCTTCCGTCGCTCATAATTATTACAACCTATATTAAAATTATTTAACTAATACTTAGCCTTTATCAAAGAGTTAGCGAGCGACAACGCCCCGTTCACCCCTTGCGTCACACCGAAAACAGCCTGCCTATTCGAATTGTCCGAACTCACATTTGACTGACTCGTCTTCACACTAATCTGCACCAAATTACACTGGCTATCTTTCTTCATAGCATCCGTGTTGTACGTAACCTGATCAGACTGAGCTAAAAGAGCCGTAGAAGGATCAGGGTTAATAGAATCGATCACGTATTGTATACGGTCCTGTTCAAGCTGCCCCGCCCACTGCCCCTCTAAGACCATCAAAGAGATGGCCAGACCCATCGTGTTAGCACTGTCAGCCACAAACTTAGTTGTATCCGCGCTATCCGTGGCAGTCACCGAGTTATATAAAGCCAAAAAGCAATTCATAGATAACTCCTTATGAACTCTTCTGGTTGTTTACAAACGTCTCTTCAATCGACATCTGCGACTTCATCAACGTCTGAGCCAAAGACTCCCACTGCTCTTGCGTACCAACGTTAAACTGCATCTGCTCTTGCAAAGTCCCGTTAATCGTCTGAACGCTCTGACTTACCGTCGACAAATCCTGCGTGATAGTATTATATATACCAGCAGCACCCGTCGTATCGTTCTTATTAGACACATCACTTAAAAACGTACCCAACTGATTTGAAGTACCCCAGTTACCTGAGTTCTGAATGTTACTAAACTGTGTATTCAAGTCCGTCAAAGCACCATCGATCTGCTGATACGCGGTAGAATTAACCCCACCAAATAAGCTAGGATTCTGAGTTAGACCATTCTGCAGATTCTGAATCTGCGTCATGATATCATTCAGGCTAGTGTTATTCGGATCGCCATTCTGAGCATTCGCCAAATCATTCTGGATCTGTGTGATCGGACCACTATACGCTGCAGTAAACTGCATCTGTAAAGACACGTTAGAAATCTGGTCACCAGCTACGCTTAAGTAACTCGCGTCACCTTTCGCATAACCACCGCTCATCGTAGGATCCCAAACGCTTCCTGCATCGAGAATCTTAGTCAACCACACGTTCATAAGCATGAACGGATCACCGCTCGAATTCTTCCAAGTGTCAATGTTACCCTGTAACTGATTCTGATCGACATCCTGAACGTTGTTCACGAAGTTGTTATAACTATCAGCCGCTTGCTGAATACTAGGATTTGACACTATCCACCTTCCTTTTTATTAATTTTTTTTGGTCTCGCCCAATCGAATCCAGACGAGGCTGAATGGGTAGCTTTTTCTTCTACTCTGCGTCGAATCGCTTGGACGTCTTCCCATTCCTCTTGTGTATAATTCTCTGGATCATCCACATAGTGGTACACTTCCTCAACGGTCTTGCCGTTGGCTGCACAAAAATGTGCAAACACCCCCCTAACTTCTTTCTGGCATTCCCAAAGTCTCAGCATCAGCCCTTCTGCGTCGCTACCAGCCCCTTTACCTTCGGCCTTTAAAGCTTGGAGTTGTCGCACACACATAACCATATTCCTAAAGCACCCGACTAAAGATCCTAGCTGCGCCTTATTAGGGCTGTCGCTATTAGCTAATTCCTCAACTAGCTCCGCGAACCCTTCTATGTTTAATTTTGTTTGTGTACTCATAGTCTCATAATCTCCCTACTTTTATTTTATATCAGATAGATATGATAAATCAAGATAAATCTTTATTACCTTATAACTGTAGATTTAAATTTCACAAACAATTAATTTAAACTGCGATAACAAATTCTTAACAAAACCAGATAGAAATAAAACTAAACACGCTAACAATCAATGTTTTACAAAAATTTTGAATACAACGACAAACATCTGTAAATGCTTTTGTTGCTGATATTCAATGGATTATAAAATAAAAAACAGAGACTTGTAACACAAAATAAACAACGTGTTTATGCTCAAAACTTTATATTAAAAAGTTTTTAAAACGTCTGTGTTATAAAGATTTAAGAAATGGGAATACTTTTAAGTCTTCCGCGATCAATACATTGGGAAATACAGCAGAAGCTTCAGTCAAAAAATCTGTAAGATCTTGATACCGAGCAGAAAAGTGCGTGAGAACTAACTGATGGACACCTGCCTCCTTGGCAATTTCGGCAGCTTGCATAGCAGTTAGGTGGTGGTGTTTTAAAGCGAGATCTTGATGTTTACTAAGATAGGTACTCTCGCAGAGAAGGAGGGATGCCTTAGCCGCTGTATGAAGAGCGCCCTTGCATGGCATTGTGTCCGCAACATAAGCGAAGATATCTCCACGACGTAAATAGCTAACGTCATCTAACCGTACTCTTTTGCCATGAACTTCGATATCTCCGTGAGCCTCAAGAGATTTGACAAGAGGCCCATCGACACCGAAAGAACGTAGCTTTTCTCGATCGAATTTTCTCTTGTCCCTTTCCTGGATCCTCCAACCGAGGGTATCAATCCCATGATCAAGGTAGTATGCCTCTATTCTAAATCCATCATCCTCGATGACAAGCCCTTCTTTATCCACGGGATGTTCTATCACCTCAATCACTTCATGATACATGCTACCCTTGCGAAGGCGATCAAAATACACCTGTCCACTTGCGGGATAATAACAATGGATCGGGTGAGTCACTTTGTCGAGATTCAATCGCATCAGCATAGAACCTAAGCCTAGGCAATGATCTCCATGGAAATGGCTGACAAAAATACGAGTCACACAAGTAGGAGCCACATTAGCAAAGATAAACTGTCTTTGCGTGCCCTCGCCCGGATCGAAAAGCAACCCCTCATCATTCCAACGCAGTAAGTATGCGCCATGATTACGCTGGCGAGTAGGCTGCTGGCTAGAACAACCGAGGATAACAAGATCTCGTACAGTCATGTGGGACTTCTGGAAAAAAGTGGAATACGCGCAAGAAAAACACCTGTTAAACCACCGATGATGTGGGCTGTATTGGCTATATTACTCACGATTCCCTCGATGCCAAACAATTGCAATCCTAAAGAAACCATCTGTAATAGCCCCATAGCAAGAACAAACAGCACGAGAAAAAGAATGGTGCTATTGCTCAAAGGATACCCTTCCCAAGGACTGAGTCGCTGCCTCATCCAGATAAAGCCTACCATTCCGCACACGATGCCAGAAAACCCTAGAAAATAGGGTCCACTCATGAGGTATTGTGCGACATTAGACACGATTCCAATGATGACCATGAGTAGAGTCATCCGCCATTTGCCAGTCCTTTCTTCAATCATTCTCCCTAGAATGAGAACCCAACTCATATTGAAAAGAATATGTAAAAAATCACGATGCAGAAGGCATGGAGTAAATGCCCTCCATAGCTCTCCCTGTCGAATTTTTTCAAATAATGGAGCTGCCGTATAGGAAGCTTGTCTCGATTGTATTCTATCGAAAGAAATATCAAAAATTCCCTTCCAATAAGGACAATGCTCTATAGCGATGAATTGCGCTTGTACATCTGCGGGTAATGAAGGAACCTCTTTCAAAGATTTCAGAGGATACTCATGAAGTAAGTTCTGTATGGTAACAAAGCACTGAGGAAAATCAAATAAAAGATTCCTTTGCAGGGGAGTCAAACCCACTTGCAGAGCCACCATTCCTTCTTCCTTAACAAGACGCGTTTCTTCAACAGAACTCCAAAGAAAAAGTAAAACGCACAGGGCTATGACCATATGCGTCAATGCATGGCGCCCTTTTGTTGCTGGTAGAGAACGTTCAAATTGGAGTCGTATAGGTGGCTTACCTCGGGTAACAACTTTAGGAGGTGGGACAGGGTTTTTTGGCTTTTCAAATTGTTGTAGAGCTTCTAGAGGAAGAGCCTCAAATGCAGCAAAGGCTTCCTTAGATTTTTCAAAATCCTCTTCATTGATGACCCATACAGAATAGCTATGTTGCGTCCCTTGGAAAGACTCTTCATAGATCGCCTCGATACCCTGGTCTTGCAAAAAGTTGGTGCAAGCATAGGCTTTACGTTCATCCTCAAAACGATTTAAGAAGCGCATAGTGCCTGTATTTTTTCTAGGATCTTCGATGTAGAGAGACCTGGAACTAGTTCAACGATGTGCACTCTTCCTTGATGTTTCTTGACGATTTCTGCTTCGATGCAATTGCTACCATATTCGGCACCATTCACATGCACGTCAGGTCGTACACATTCCAACAGAGCCCTAGGATCAGTTTCTTCAAACCACGTCACTGCATCGACAAATGCTAGAGCTGCCATCATCTGCAGACGATATTCCAAAGAAATAATGGGCCTTTTTGGGCTCTTGTACGCTTTGATGGAACTATCTGAATTAAGAGCCACAAGTAACCGATCCGCTTGGAGCGATGCTTCATAAATAATTTGTAGATGACCGGCATGTAGAAGGTCAAAAGATCCATTAAGCGTCGCTATTGTTTTACCCTCAGCACGCCACAATGCAACTCTCTCTTGCAACCGATGGGGATCTACAATCTTAGTACTTAAGAAAGTGCCTAAGTTACTTGGCATTTGGGAAAGCAACACGAAACACCTCTTCGTAGTATTCTATAAAATGCACTTCGAGCCCCTTCTTTAAATAGGCTGGTAGCTCCGCAAAATCACGTTGATTGTCCTTGGGGAAAATCAAAGTTTTAACGCCGCTTCTGCGTGCTGCAATCAATTTCTCTTTAAGCCCCCCGATGGCAAGAACCTTACCGCTTAAAGTAAGCTCTCCTGTCATGCCTAAATCTTGTTTGACGGGCTCACTACGCAATAACGATAACATCGCAGTTGCCATCGTAATCCCTGCAGACGGTCCATCTTTGGGAGTTGCCCCTTCTGGAATATGCACATGCACTTGCGACTTCTCAAAAAAAGAAGCTCCAGGCGCATATTTATGCATAGAGCTCTGCAAATAACTCCAGGCAATTTGAGAAGATTCCTTCATGACATCACCGGCTTGGCCAGTGAGTTTCATTTCCGTTTTCTCAGAAGGAACGCGTATCGCTTCTATGTAGAGAGTAGCTCCACCCATGGATGTCCAGGCCAGCCCCATACATACCCCTACAGGAGTCGTCTCAAAATAACGATCTGTGGTAAAAATAGGTTTACCTAGATATCCCGCGAGACTTTTCTCTGTAATCACCTGTTTTTTGAAAGGCTGTTTTTTCTTACCCCCCTCACCGTAACGCACTACCTTGACAGCCACTTTGCGAAGAATTTTTTTCAGTGTGTTTTCCAAGGTGCGCACTCCCGCTTCTCTTGCATACCCATTGATCACATTCGCAATAGCCCCTGGAGTAAACTCGATCTGCGATGCTTTTAGCCCCATACTCTTGCGATGCCGAGGAATAAGATACCGCTTAGCAATTTGCACTTTTTCTTCAAGAATATACCCAGATAACCGCAAGATATCCATACGATCTTTCAACGGTTCAGGAATAGTGTCGAGCACGTTAGCTGTTGTAATAAAAAGCACATGAGATAAATCGCACCGCACGTCGATATAGTGATCGAGAAAATCACGATTTTGTTCCGGATCTAATACTTCTAACAAAGCAGACGCTGGATCTCCGTGATAACTATTCCCTATCTTGTCAATTTCATCGAGCATGATCACCGGATTCATCACTTGCGTAGATTTCAAGGCTTGCACCATCTTGCCGGGCATGGCGCCAATATAGGTTCTTCGATGTCCTTTAATTTCTGCCTCATCACGCATACCACCAACGGAAAATCGATAAAATTGCCGGTTTAAAGCTCTTGCAATACTTTTTCCAATGCTAGTTTTACCTACTCCAGGAGGCCCTACCAAACAAATGATACTCCCTTTTACGCCGCCCGATAGTTTGCCGACGCTAATAAACTCCAAAATTCTCTCTTTGATATCTTCCAAGCCATAATGATCTTCCGTCAGCACTTTTTCTGCTTTTTTAAGATCAAGACTTTCTTGGCTGACGATACCCCAAGGGATCACCGTAAGCCAATCGAGATAATTACGACATACTGCATATTCCGACGACTGCACTTCTAGAACTTGAAGTTTTTCTAATTCTTCATCGATCACCTTCTTAACGTCATCCGGAACTTTTCTCTTAGCTAACCGCTCCTGAAATTTTTCGACATCGCAAGTCTTGTCATCCTTTTCAAGGCCAAGCTCTCTCTTAATTGTCTTGAGCTGCTCTCTGAGAAAAAATTCCCTCTGTGTTTTAGAAATCCCAGCTTCGATCTTTAGGTTGATACTGTTTTGCAATTTGCTCAAATCGAGCTCTTTTTTCAGCAAAACAAGCGCTTTATCAATTCTGCCTTGGAGATCGAACGTTTCTAACACTTCTTGCAACTCGTCACGTGAAGCTGTCGTAAGAGCTACAGCAAAATCTGCTAATTTTCCAGGCTCGGTGAAATCCGAATGCCCTAGAAAAATCTGTAGTTCTTCCTTGAAAAGCGGGTTGAGCTTCAAAAGTTCTTTAATCGTCGTGATAATACTGATTGAATACGCCTTGAGCTCTTTGGAAAGTCTCCCGGAAGGATCTTCATGAATTTTAATCGCAGACCGCAAATATTTTGATCTAAGCGGCTTGACAATAGAGATCCTCTTTTCCATGTTAAGGACTACCTGCGCCCCTCCCTGCTCCATGGGAATAATTCGCAAAATACGTGCCATAACGCCCACATGATGCAAATCGCTAAAGCCTATATTATAGACGTTAGCTTCTTCCTGCTTAGTCAAGAAAAGCCCCATACACTTGTGCTCAGACTTTGCTACCATCTTAAGCACTTCATAGAAAGGTCCAGGTTCAATCATGACAGGAGCTGCCATCCCTGGGAAAAAAGGTCTACGATTCAGGGGTATGACAAATACTTGCTCTGGAAAAACAGGATGCGCCTTGCTTTGTCCTTCCTCGCCTTGTATCGATTCGCGGACCGCTTCGATCAAGATGTCTTCACTATTGTCTTCAACTGGATCTGACGTTTCATCGTGATTCAATATTTGCCTCGGGGTTTCAGCGACAGATTAGCGGATAGTTTATGGAGGTAATTGCAAAACTCAGGGTTCAATCGATTTTCTGGGCCTCTTGAGCCAGTTTTCGATTCTTTTTTGCGGGGTAATATACGAATGTTGATATTATCCCGCAAAAAGGAATCGAAAAACGACGAATCCTGAGTTTTGTAACAACCTCTATGGGAATTTCTACTCAATCCTGGCCTACTATACGTAAATCTCGGATAAGCCGCCCTATGAAAAAACGTATTTTTCAAGCGCTACCTGTCCGAAATCCCAGGTATTATACACAAGGATCCTCGAATACCCGAGGAAGAACTTACCAAGATGTGAAAAAAGCCGCAACTTGGTAGAATAGGCGCTCTATGGCTGATTTATTTATCGATGGCAGCTCTTCTGCCACTCTCATTGGGTTAACTAATGGTTTGTGTCGCACTCTGCCTAGTAGGGCCCCTTCTGACGGTGTAGTGTTTCACGCCATCCAAGAACTTCTTGAAATATCCCATCTTTCCTTACAGGACCTCTCTTCCATTGCGGCAGGCAGCGGTCCCGGCTCTCACACTGGCACAAGAGCCATCGCTGCTATTGCTAAAGGGCTTGCCCTAGGATTAAAAAAACCTTTTAAACTCTTCCCCTCCCTCTTACTTTTTCTTCCACAATCAAAAGGAGCCTTAGGCACTTCGCTTCCAACAAAAAGTGGCCAATTCCATGTACTCACATATGATACTCTAACACTCCAAGTGATGCATAATGGCTTGATGTCTTCCGACGCTTTAGACGCTCTTAAACCCAGCTTAGATGCTTTTGGCTATGACTATTCTCCCTGCCATTTAGCAAACTTTATAAAAGCTACGGCATCCTCGTCACTCAACACTTCTCTTGACTACCTAAATTTTCCTTGAGCAACATTCCTGCAACTTTAGATTGCCCAAATTTTGCCTTGAAGCGTAACATCTTGCAATTGTAGAAAGCATCTACAAAAATAAACGGGCGTGGTTGCAGATCGCATCTCACGCTAACATTGAATTAACCCAAGGTCATCAAAAAGGTCCGCATGCCCAGCGTAAAAGTCCGCACTGGCGAACCCATCGATAAAGCCCTTCGTGCTCTCAAAAAAAAGTTAGACAAAGAAGGGATTATGAAATCCGCCAAAGCTCATCGTTTCTATGATAAACCTTCTGTAAAAATGCGTGCTAAGTCTAAAGCAGCACTTAAATACAAGAAGACTAAGAATAGCCATTCTAATTTCTAATCTTGTGTGGTTGCCACTATAGAGGTTAGCACTCTTGAATAGGGATTGCTAAATAGTCCCTGCAGCGGTACAATCAATCCCTAAACCACCTTGATTATATTTTATGGCTGATTACTACGGAGTCCTTGGAATTTCACGTGATGCTTCTCAAGAAGACATCAAAAAAGCTTATCGAAAAAATGCACTCAAGCATCACCCTGACCGCAACCCGGGAGATGCCGAAGCTGAACGTAAGTTCAAGCAAATTTCTGAAGCTTATGAAGTTTTAAGTGACGAAAATAAACGCAGGATCTATGACCAATACGGCGCTGATGCCCTTAAAGCAGGTGCATCTGGAGCTTCAGGTGGTGGTCCTGGCTTTTCTTCTATGGAAGAAGCTCTACGCACTTTCATGGGCGCATTTGGTAGTGGTGGCGCTGGTGGCGAGTCTATTTTCGACTCTATTTTCGGGTTTGAATCCGATGGTGGCGATTCCAATGCTCGGCAAGGCGCTAGCAAAAAAATGACGATGGACCTCTCTTTTGAAGAGGCCGTTAAAGGCATCGAAAAAGAAATTGCCATCACGAATCTTGTCACCTGTTCTAAATGCCATGGATTGGGAGCTGCTAGCGAAAAAGGCATTAAAACCTGCTCCCGTTGTCAGGGACGAGGGCAAATTCACCAAAGCCGTGGCTTCTTTAGCATGACAACAACCTGTCCACAATGTGGCGGACAGGGTCAAACGATCACCGATCCTTGCACAGAATGTCAAGGACAAGGTCAAGTTAAGCAAAAGCAAAAAGTCGACGTAAAGATCCCCCCTGGTGTCGATACCGGAATGCGTCTACGCATGTCCGGCCATGGAGACGCTGGTGTCGGTGGCGGTCCTCCTGGAGATCTCTATATCTCTATCAACGTGAAACCTCATGAAGTGTTCCAAAGACAGGGAGATGACGTTCGCATTGATTTGCCTATCAGTTTTTCTGAAGCAGCTCTTGGTTGCAAGAAAGAGCTCCCATCTCCACATGGTCACACCTGTCGCATTCAAATTGTTGAGGGTTCCCAATCGGGCAAAGTGATGCGCGTACGGGGCGAGGGCATTCCTAATGTGCACGGACAAGGTAAGGGCGATTTACTGATCCACCTCATTGTCGAAACTCCTGTTAGCCTAAGTGACAAGCAAAAAGATCTCCTACGTTCTTTCGCCGAACTAGAAAAAGAACACAACTCTCCACGTAAACGTGGGTTTCTCGATAAAGTCAAAGCCTTTTTTGCCTGATTTTGACACGTTTAAAGAGTAGACCGCTTTCGAAGTCTTAGCTTCAAAGCGGTCTGCTGGAATAAAACAAATGATTTACACCTATGTCGCGATTTTGCTACACAACCAAAATATGGAAAAAGGTGTTATTATCGTCACAGGTTCGAGTGGAAGAATCGGAGCCAATGTGGTTCAACGCCTTGGCACCGACTATCGAATCGTAGGATTTGAACTATTAAAAGCGCTCTATGCTTCGAGTAACGAGGAACTTGTACCTGTTGACATCGGTTCCGATGAAAGCGTTCATCAAGCCTTTACCCACATCCGTCACTTCTATGGAAATAAGATCAGCGCTGTCATCCATCTAGCTGCTTATTACAGCTTTTCCGACCAAAATTATGCTAATTACGAACGTATTACCGTCCGAGGTACAGAAAGGCTCTTGCGGACACTGCAAAATTTTGAAGTAGGGCAATTTATTTTTTCAAGCACCATGCTCGTACATGCCCCATGTGCACTCAATCAGTCCATCAATGAAAATTCTCTCGTAGAGCCAAAATGGGCCTACCCTCGCTCAAAAGTAGCAACAGAACAAATCATTCATGAACTCCGAGGAAACATCCCAACAGTTATCCTACGCATTGCAGGTGTTTATGATGATCACTGTCACTCTATTCCTATAGCCAATCAAATCCAACGCATCTATGAAAAACAACTAGAAGCACACCTTTTCTCTGGAGATCTTCACAGCGGTGCTTCTTTTATGCACATGGATGATCTTGTCGACGCTATCGTTTTATGCGTAAATCAAAGAGATAGATTGCCTCCAGAGATCACTCTGCTTCTTGGAGAGCCTGTCTCATTGAGTTATGTTGACCTGCAAAACCAGATCAGCCACCTGCTTTTTGATAAAGATATCAAAACCTTTTCAATCCCTAAACCTCTTGCTAAAATCGGAGCTTATCTTCAAAACTCCATACCCTTTGTCCCGCATTCTTTCATCAAACCTTGGATGATCGATATTGCAGATGATAATTATACTCTCGACATCTCCTTAGCCAAACGTATTTTGGGATGGGAACCTAAAAGAAATCTTGAGAACACTCTTCCCCTAATGATCGAAGAATTAAAAAAGAATCCTGCTTATTGGTACAAAAATAACGGCCTTAAGCCCTCAGAGCCTGTTTAAAATCTAAAGTTCTGTCGATTTTTGGGTTCTTTTGAACCGTTTTTTCGATTCAAAAGAACCCAAAAATCGACAGAACTTTAGATTTTAAACAGGCTCTTACAGGATTTAGCACGTCAATGGAAATAAGAGTAAAAAACTTCGCCCTTCCCCTCTGGGCTCCCTTTGCGTTGATTTTTCTTGGATTCTGGTTGCTTGCAGCTCCTACGACTTTTGGATTTGCTGGTTCTTGTCTTGGAAATAGTGATATTGCATGCGGGATCGTACTGATTTTTTTAGGATGGACCCTACGCAACAACTTCAATCTATGGATCCCTTGGACAATCAGTCTGATTGGTGTCTGGCTCCAACTAGCTCCGCTAGTGTTGCGTATTCCACAAGCAACAGGCTATCTCAATGATACCTTTACTGGCGTGATGACAATATTGTGTTCATTACTCATAGCCACTCCTCGAGAAGCAAAAGGAGAGGATGTCCCCAAAGGATGGTCCTATAATCCCTCTTGTTATGCGCAACGATTGCCCGTGATCCTTTTGACTGGTCTTTGCTGGTTTATGGCCCGCTACTTAGCAGCTTACCAGCTTGGATTTATCACTACTATATGGGATCCTTTTTTCAAGCACGGAACAGTCGATGTCATTACTTCTGCTATTTCTAAATCGCTTCCCATCCCAGATGCGGGCCTCGGGGCCTTTGCATACACGATGGAATGCCTTCTCGGATGTCATGGAGGAGGCTCCCGATGGCGCACTGCGCCATGGCTTGTGATCTCTTTTGGTATTTTGGTCATTCCAGTAGGACTGATCAGCACCCTTCTTATCATTCTTCAGCCGTTAATTGTTCACGCATGGTGTACGCTATGTCTTGTTATAGGGCTTGCCATGCTCGTTATGATCACACTCACCATCGATGAAGTAGCAGCTTCCCTGCAACTTCTCAAGCGAGGTCATCGATCTGGACTCTCTGTTTGGAATCTTCTTTGGAATGGCTGGCCTAGTGAAAAAGAGCGCCTTGATCCACGAAGTGTTCCTCTTCAGGCATCCTTTGTAAGGCTTTTCAAGGCATTTTCTTATGGGTGTGGGATTCCTTGGAACTTAGCTTGTAGTGCCCTTCTCGGCGCAGGACTCATGGCTCTACCTTCTTGGTTTCACCTACCCAGCATCCTTGCAAATATCGATCACGTCTTTGGTGCTTTAACTGTGGTTATTTCTGTTATTAGTATGGCAGAAATTATCAGAAAAATTCGCTTCACTTTATGGTTATTTGCAGCAGTCACAACGATCATCGCTCTTATCACTTCGCAAGGAGTGGAGCTCGTTATGCATGTGAGTATAGGAATCCTCCTTGTTCTCCTTGCTATCAGAAAAGGGCGAATTAAAGAATCCTACGGTTGAACAGCCTTTTCTATACACCCCACAATCGTTTCTAAATACAGCTGCTGACGCAAGCTATCCTTACCGATCTCAGAAAAATCGTCAAAAAAAGGAGCTCTAATAAAACTCCGAATCAGTACTGTGACTAAATGAGGGTCAAGATCTTGACGAATCTCCCCCTTGTTCTGCATGTCTAAAAAAGCCTTTTCGAATCCCACCTTTTCAGCGAGCTTAAAATCGCCCAGTTTATTACGCCGATCTTGCAGCCTTTGCCATGTTAAAATACGGGTCACTCCAGGATGCTTGACTAGATATTCCAAACTATATCGGCAAAAGTTCATGAGAAAATGACGTAGCCCGTGCCGAGTGTCAATGGAGGCAATACCTCCCTCAACGTATTCCTTGAGCAAAAACTCTTTGGTATGTTCCCACAAAGCTCTTTTATTATCGAAATAGTGATAGATAAGACTCTGATTCATTTCCTTAAGACACGCAATGTCACTGATAGAGGCGCCTTCATACCCTTTTTCAATAAAGACTTGGCTGGCTGCTTCTAAAATCTCTTGACGCGTGTTTTTACCCTGAACTCTTCTGTCCATGATTATTCTGCGAATGCCCTCATTAAACAATCGACCGCGATCTTAACGTATTTCTTCTCTTTTTCCAGATCCTGATCAAAAGCTGCATAATCATCAAAAAAAGGAGCCCTTAAAGCATTTCGAATCATTAAGATGGCTATAAAAGGATCTTGAGCAGACCGAATTTCCCCCTGCTCTTTAAGGCTCATCACTGCCTGCATTAGCATGTCTTGATCTGACATCCGCAGTGTCGCCAATTTTCCAAGCTCCCCCTCTAAACTTTGCCAACTCAATATTCTGATAATGTCAGGATGTCGGCAAAAATAGTCGTATCCTGAATGAAAATACTGTTCGAGAAAATAACGGAGCCCTTTATCAACCTCAAATGAAGTGCGATTGGCCTCAAAATATCCACCAATCAGCTCTTCTTTGACGCATTGCCATAGCTCTTCTTTGCTAGAAAAATAGTGATAAATCAGACTCTGATTGACATCGATTTTTTTAGCCACTTCACTAAGAGAGGTCCCTGCAAATCCATTTTCGACAAACAACTTACTTGCCGCCCTAAGGATGCGTGATTTGGAACGTTTGCCACTCTCTTCTTTATGACGCTTGAATCGCACGATAACTACATGTTTTAAACTTCTTCTCCTTAAGAAGTAAATAATCTGCTATTTTGTTTTCAATACATAAATTAATTTAATGTTCAATAAAATATTTAACTATCGAAAATTATAATTTTAATAGAGAAGGTATTTTGAACGAACGTTCAAATACTTTTGACGCAGCCCTTCTTGGTATCCAATAAGGCTCCAGGAAATATATGTCTCCTGTGATAACTGATCTAGCATGAATCGATTCCCATTCGCCTTGCAAAAGAGCTCTTTTTCCACATTTTTTAATGACCGAACAGCCTGCTTGAATTCATGAGGGTATAAAGATTTAAGAACGCCGATCATCATGTACTGGACCATCAAAGGTCTGTAAGCAGTTTTATCTCGCACTACAATCTGTACCCCATGACAATCCTTTCCTTTCATAGCTCCATAATAAGGCCTATAGTGAAATGGGACAAAGACGACCCCAGGGAGTTTTTGTTTATTGAGTTTGTCTGCTAACTCATCCGCATTCACCCAGGGAGCCCCTACTATCTTGTAAGGAAGGTTAATCCCTCCTCCAATGTTAACAAAGTTCAGTACACCTAAAATACCTGTCGATGCATAAAACAAAGGAGTATCGGGTTCTGGAATATTTGGGCTTGTTGGAATCCAAGACAACCCCGTATCTTCAAAGGTCATCTTTCTCTCCCAGCCTCGCATTTTAACTACTCGCAACTTACATCCAATACGATATTCCCCATTGAAAAACCGAGCTAATTCTCCAATGGTGAGCCCATGACAGTAGGGCACATTGACATACCCTATGAATGAGCGCCACGCTTCTTCAAGCATCGGACCGTCAACGAGCAAGCCTCCTAAGGGATTAGGTCTATCTAAGACAACGACTTCAATCCCTAACTTTGCAGCCTCCTCCATGACATAGAAAAGAGTTGAAACATATGTATACGAACGAACACCAATGTCTTGGAGATCGCAAACAATGACATCAACATCTTTTAACATCGCTTCCGTAGGTCTGCGATGTTTTCCAAAAAGGCTATAACAATGGATATTGTGTTTGCTTTTGCTATCGACAATGGCTTCTTCAGCATGAAAGAGTCCATGCAATCCATGCTCGGGAGCAAAAAGAGCGACCAATTTATATTTGTTTGCATGCTCTAAAAAAAGCTCCTCCGTACTTTTCAAGGAGGAGTCATAACTTGTGTGATTCATGAGAAGCGCAACTCGTTTTCCCTGTAGAAAAGAATCTCCTCCCTCACGAAAAAAACAATCGACTCCTAAATCCACCTTGCCCCAAAGGAGTGAACTTATTGTGACGCATGCAAATAGCCAAGACCAAAATCGCATTCTATCCCCATTGGAAAATCTCCTAAATGTACCAGGTTACCCTTCTCAATTACACTTAAAATCACTTCAAAAGTGGCTTCCACCATAGCACACCGGGAAGCTAGTTTTTGCATTTGCTTAGAAAATGTATAAGCAAAACCATCTTGGGAAAACTCGATAATAGACTTGCATAACTCTCTTCGTTAATGGATTAAAAGCAGGGCTATTATTGCAGATTGGTATAAAATGTGGTTTATGCTAAACCAAAATTAACCTGTGACCACTTTCTAAAGAGTTCAGTGTAAAAACATGTTCGTCGTAATAATACAGTATGTAAGATCTAGAGAGAGACAAGAATGAAAGCGGTCCGTTTTCATGTTCATGGAGGACCTGAAGTCCTTCGATACGAGGATGTAAACACTCCAACGATCAATGCCGATGAGGTCCTAATACGGGTACGCAGTGCTGGTGTAAGCCCTTTTGATGCGAAGGTGCGCCGAGGATACTACAAGGATTTTTATGGTTCACTGCCGCACATTCTTGGTTGGGATCTATCTGGAGATGTCGTTGCTATCGGACTCGATATATCCTCGGTCAAAAAAGGCGATCCTGTATTTGGCTATATTGATGCTCATCGCATGGGCGGAGCTTATGCGGAATACGCTATACTCAAAAAAGATGAAGTGTCATACAAACCTCTACATGTTAGTTACCATGAAGCAGCCGCTGTTGCTATGAATGGACTCACAGCTTGGCAAGCCCTTTTTGATACAGCACATCTTGAAAAAGGACAAACTGTACTCATCCACGCGGCCGCCGGGGGGGTGGGACATCTTGCTGTACAATTTGCTAAATGGAAGGGTGCCCACGTCATCGGCACAGCTTCAGCCAAAAATAGAGAATTCGTCTTAAGTTTAGGTGCAGATGAGTGTATTGATTATACAACCACTCCTTTTGAGTCTGCTGTTAAAGATATTGACCTTGTGTTGGATACAATCGGCGGCGATACATTAAAGAAATCTTTTTCAGCTGTAACACCAACAGGTGCAGTTGTGACAATTACAGACTTTGAAGGAATCAAAGAAGCTGCTCGATATGGAGTAAAAGGTTTGACTGTTTTTGTTAAACCAAATACAAAACAACTCTCTGAAATTGGGCATTTGATGGAACAGGGCAAGCTTAAAGTGCAAATAGAAAAAGTTTTTCCTCTGCAAGAGGCCGAAAAAGCGCATATCCTTTGCGAGACAGGACACGGAAAAGGAAAAATTATCCTCATGGTCCCATAAAATGAGAAAGCATACTCGTTATCTCCCCTCTGTTAGAAGCTGTACTATATAATCGTAATATCTAAAAATTTATGCTTGAACAGACTCTTCTCGATACGATCTCCCGATGCACTACAGATCGTTTTAGTACTGCAGACATTAAGAAACTTTTCGAAGTAGCCCGTGCCAACCTTCCAAGAACTACTGTCATAAAAATAGATGCTAAAAAAGCAGGCATTGCCCGACCTCTTCTGATAGGACCCAAGAATAGTTTTCTACTTATGATCGATACAAAATGTGGAGACATCCGCGTTGGTAAAGGGGATGCAAAAGTCGCAATGTTTGCGATTGATTTAAGCACTGCCCAACAAAAAATCGTCACTGTCAGTAAACGTTCTTTATGCACTCCGATGAAATGGGAAACCTTAAACCATGAAATTGCTATCTTAGGACGACTTAAAGGTATTCCTGAAATTCTTCAACTGGAACTGTCTCTGATTACTGATGATGAATGCTATATGATCACGAACTATTGCAATGGGGGTCAACTTCTCACTCAAATCGGGCTGGGAAATTTAGATGCTAGAGAGTGCTTACTTATCGCTTTAGATATTGCCAAGGGAATCAAAGAACTGCACTCTAGGAGCCTTATCCACCGCGATCTAAAACCCCATAATATTTTTCTTCATGAGGAAACCGGCAGACCCATCCAAGCTGTCATTGGCGATCTCGGCACCGTCTGTGATCAAACTGATATGGAGGCACTGAAACAACTCTTTGGTAATCCTCTTTGGATTTCTCCTGAAAAAGCTAAAGTACTAGCTTCCACAATGACTCCAGAAGAACAAATTCCTTTTTGGCAACAAGCCACAACAGTTAAAGATGATATTTGGACCTTAGGGACTCTTTTTTTTATATTGTTTCGCGGCGGAGTGCTATCTTGGCAGCTTTCTCAATCCGCTGCTGAACCAGCTACTGAAACGGTCCGGCGATGTGCTAAGCTTGTCCAAGAAAATGTATCGGAAAACATTCGACAATCCCATCTCCCACCACAACTCATCCCCCTCATCGATGGGATGCTCCGAGTGGACCCTATCCAACGTTTGAATGCTGATGAAGTCTACGATCAACTGCGTGTGATTTCCGAAGATTTTGATGGTTTCAAGCCATCAAACACGACATATTAAAATAACCCTTCCCCTATGAAAGAAATCGAAATTTCAGATGCGATTTTTTAGTATAGCCTATTTCATTTCGGAATGGAGTTTCAGCCAAAAATCCCCTGAAACTCCATTCATTAACCCTCTTCTATTTGTCTTTAGGAGGTAACTGCTGCATTTTAAGAGGTGTCTTTCTAGAGAGAGTCGTGTTCTCAGATATCTGGAACCCCTTAGGGGCCCTAAATGTTGGAAAAAGACCACTTTCTAAATTTTCTATTCGTGCCTGTACTTCCTTGAGTTCTACCCCTACTAAACCAGGATTGACGCTTTTTCTAAGCACCATTGTTTGAAGGTCAAAATTTACTGACGGTTTTTTTGTTTTATTCGGAGTTATCGTCATTGCACGAAACTGGGGCTTAGGTGTTACTCGGCATACTTCAGCATGAAGAATAGCTAACCCTCCTAGATCATCAGTAGTTGCAGCCGCCCCTCTGAGAACGTCCCAAAAATACTCAAGAAACTTTGGATTTTTGTCCGCATGGGCCATGACTCCTCGTATTTTTTCTAATAGCTTTAGTTTATCGACCCCTTGAGCATCCAGAGTGCATAATAATCCATGTAACCAAGTGCGTAAAAGATGTGCTTTATCCTCTTCTCTCATGCTTTGCACAGCAATCTGGGAAGAAAGAATTGCATACATCTGAATCCCTAGTTCTTTAAAAGCATTATGTGCATTAGATAGCTGCCGTGTTCCCGAATCCACCGGATGTTGTCCTGAAAAAATAAACGTCGGGCCCCGATAACGACGTTCTACGCTCCTTTCTTGTAGCTCTTTTAGCACTGCACGAGATACGCCACATTCTACTACCTGCACCTCACAATGCATGGGCATCTGCAGAATCTCTTCCTTGGGAAGCTTGAAAAGCTGCCTGTTCCCAGACAGTACTAATGTTCGTAAAGTTTTAAGCTGTTCTACTCCTGCTGGAAGTGCGGGTAAATCGTTATATGATATGTCTAGTGAGGTCAAAGCATGGAGCTGATATACCTCGGTAGGAAGTTCTATAATGTGGTTATGAGCCAATGTCAAACTTTCCAAGGCTCTAAGCTCACACACTGCTTTGGGAACTTCAATAAACCGATTACGAGATAGATTAAGCTTCGTCACAGCCTGCAGCTTGGTTATTTCTGGCGGAATTTCTGCTAAAAAATTGTGGGACAAGTCTAAACTATTCAATCTGTCAGCAAAAAGAACGCCTTGAAATACCTCGGGGAGTTTATGCAATCCCATCTTGGATAAATCTAAAAGTCTTGCACCCTTATTGCGAGCAAAGCTAAGAATCCTTTCTCGAACCTCTTTTCGATTTTCTCTCGGGAGACTCGCTTCTGCAACCCAAGAATCAAGATACCCTTTTAACTCTATCACTTCCGGAGGATCCATCTCTTCTACACCCTTAAATATCTTAGAAAATACCAAGTCCATTCGTTGTTTAGTGTAATGCACAGTTGTCTGGTCTACCCCTTCTGACAACACAGAGAATTTACCCTCCAATTTTGCAAACGAAATCTCCTCCCTAATAGCTTCAATACTCTTGATCCTAGAAAACTGAAATACCAACAAATCGTCATCCCTATCAGCAACACCTAGCATGTGACGCAACAGTTCATTAAAACCTTTTAAATCTCTAACAGAATCAATTGCCATATAAAAACCTATTATTATTTAATAAAAAATTATACAACAAAACAACAAATTAAATCAAACTATTTACACTAACGCGACAGAATAAATTATTTAAAAATGAAAAATATAAAAAACAGCAAACAACTAACAACCAACAACATAAGCTAAAAAAAACCAATCTATATGGATATGACCTCCGTTTTTTGTAAATAAAAAAATTTACATTTCTTTCTAAAGAGAGTACTTACCAGTTATAGGTCCATAGCTAGCCCCTGTGCATTATGAACGATAGAGCAAGATTAAAAAAAATTTCTTAAGTTAATGCCTTGGGAGAAAGGCTGCCGTTGAAAGCGCCTTAGAAGCTGTACTAAAACCTGGTTCAGTCGATTTTCGATCCAAATGATTGGGGGGCAATATCGACAAAGGTATATAGCCCCCAATTTTGGAGTCGAAAAGCGGCCAAAATAATCCACAAAAGCGACGAACCCAGGTTTTAGTACAGCTTCTAAGGCAAGGATACCATATACAATGAAGGAGATCTTATGCACATTCTTGGAATAGACATCGGGGGCACAAAAATCACAGCTTGCCTTGGAGATGGAACAGGAAAGATCTTAGCTTCAAAGCGCATTCTTACCCAACCGCTTGGAGGATCGAAAAACGGGGTAGAGGCTACATTTGATCTCATCCAACAAGTGCTCAAGGATTCTGAAGTAGATATTGCACATGTGCAAGCTATTGGGATCTCTTCCCCAGGACCCATCGATTATAAAGCTGGAAAAATGCTCACCCCCCCTAATCTTAAAGGTTGGGAAAATACAGAATTAGTGCGGCTTTTTAGAGAGGCTTTTAAAAAACCTGTATTTATGAACAACGATGCCAATGCTGCCGCTATTGCCGAATACGAATTTGGTGGTTGCAAAGGGATCCCTAATCTTATCTACCTTACTTTAAGTACAGGCATGGGCGGTGGAGTCATTATCGATGGTACATTACTACAAGGTGCATCCGATACAGCTGGAGAAGTAGGCCATTATGTACTAGATATCCACGGCCCCTTCTGTCCTTGTGGCTTAAGAGGATGTTTTGAGGTCTATTGTGGTGGTGCCAACCTCGCTAAGATGCTCCAAAAAAAAATCAAGCATGAACAGGTCCATACACAAATCCTTAAAGAAGCTGGTGGTAACATCGATACCATCGGAGCCAACCATCTTATCGAAGCGGTTAAAAAAAATGACGCTTTTGCTCTATCTATCTGGGAAGATTTTATTGAACGGTTAGCTCAAGGAATTGGGGTTATTTTAATGTGTTTTAACCCAGAAGCGATTGTTCTGGGAACGATGGCTATCCATGCTCAAGATTTGTTATTGACTCCCTTAATTAAAACTCTCCCAAAATATGCATGGAAGCAACCCATTGGAGCGTGCCGCATCGAAGCTAGTATTTTAGGCAGCCAAATCAGCGAGCTCAGTGCTCTAGCCTTAGCGATTTCTGGATTAAAGGGTCACGCGTAATATGCGCACTGAAGTAGTTTTGGGAATGATCTTGACTTTCTTACAAGCAGCAGGGACCAGGTAAGTACGACCTAATATCATCGTTTCCATCCCTCCCTGAGTAGTCAACTCTGCTTCCCCTTCTAGAGCAAAAAATACTTGGAAGCTCTCCTCATTCACCATAGGTTCCCATGTCTCTATAGTTTCAACGTACTGCATCTCAAAGTATGCTGTTTTAAGAAGACGTTCTATGTGCAGTGTTTTATCTTTATGTAAAAGAACAGGCACGCTCTTTGGAGAAGGTCTATGGACCCAGTCTATAGCTTGTAACGCTTCTGAAATATGTAAGGGTCTGGCTGTTCCATCTTTCTCTACGCGACCCCAGTCATAGATGCGATATGTGGTATTAGAATTTTGCTGCACTTCCAAAAGAAGGCATCCTGTGAGGATGGCATGTACTGTGCCACCTGGTACAAAAATGACATCCCCGGATTTCACGGCAATCTTTTCCAAAACGTCTAAAACCGTGCCCGTCTCAATAACCTTTTTAAAAGCTTCTCTATCAATATTAGGCTTTAGACCTGCATACACAGCAGCTTGCTTATCCGCCTTTAAGACATACCACATTTCCGTTTTAGGCTCAGCTCCGAGTAGCCTAGCCTTAACATCATCAGGATGTACTTGGATACTCAAGTGTTCGTGGGAATCAATGAGTTTAATCAAGAGAGGAAATGCAGAAAAACGTCTCCCTTTTCCTACCAACCCCTCACCTAGTTTCTCTAAGAGTTCGTGCAATGTAAGGCCTTGCCAAATGCCATTTGCCACAACGCTCATGCCATCTTGACGATCAGAAATCTCCCAAGATTCCGCCACTTGCTCAGGGGCTTCTGTACGATGAAAATCAGAGACAATGTCTTTGCCACCCCAAATATAGCTTTTGTAAACTGGTTGAAAATAAAGGGGGTAAAAAGTTTCCATGCCCATTTTTTCTATAGATGTTTGGGCTGAATTGTCGTAAGCAAGGCGTGATGATCGCTGACTGCCGACTCCGGCTTACTGAGATCATTCATAGGAACCAACACCGTTTTGATGTCATACTCTTGACACACTAATGTCTCTGGAGAAAAAGGGAGAGATCGGAGTAGTAAGGCGTAATCGATGATCTGAAAATTGGGATCAATGGATTCCGGATCCTTAGTCGAAGAAAAAAACCAATTCGTGAAATAATCCGTGCACGTCCTATTATTCTTATTAATTTCTGACTGATCTTTATTATAATCGTTGTGGAAATGTTTACAAACAAGAGCTTCAGCAGGTTCTTTGGATCCATAAGGAATATTCAAATCCCCACAGAGAAAAAATGGAATCGTTCTATCTAAATCTTCATGCATTTTTTCCAAAATTTGCTCTAGCTGTAGAGCACGAATCTGAGCAAATTGGTCCCAATTTAAAGACTGCATATGTGTTGTGTAAATGTGTCCAAGCGCAGTTGTCCCATCTGTAATAGTAAAATCAAAAAAACCATAATTCATTGGGAATCCCGTTTCTGCAAAACGGGTAAATTGGGGATTTTCAATAGGATACTTACTTGCGACAAAAAGTCCGCTTGGACGCCCCAAGGTATTCAGAGAAAACCCAAGAACACGCGGTCCCATAGCACCATAAAAATACGTATACTCATTCTTTAGTGCTTCATACAATGCAAGGGAAGCCTCTTCTTCATGGACTTCTTGTAGACAAATCACATCTGCATGAGTCTCTAGAATTTTTTTAGCTAGTGGAAGAACCCTTTTCTGCCAAGGCTGGATAACTCCCCCGTACAGATAAGGAAAGTTCCCAGGAACAAAACAAGTATTGAGCGTCAAAATTGTGAGCTGTTTTGGGGTGTTATCCTGTAAAGTCGCTTTACTTGGAGTTGCACTCTCCAGATAAATAAACGGGTTGCTATCATGCTTTGCATTGATCTCTTTAAGTTGGCTGATTGTTCTTTGCTCTTCTTTCGTCAGCCTGTCCTTTATATTTTCATAGCTGTCTAGGAGATGTTGTATCTCATGTCTTTCATAGGGAGTTAAGGAGGTGTCTTGTAAAATCATCTCCTTACTACAGGTCATCAAGAAATGAGAAAGTTTTCCGTTTTGAACAAGAACCTTAAAAATAAAAGCTTGAAGCTCTGCAATCGCCTGCGCTGCATATCCCTTGGATGGGAATTCGGTCTGCGTAAGAAAAGTAAGAACGCTAAAGTTTCCTAAAAGCTCGCTATTAAGATGATTCCATCGCCTTAATATGTTTTCAGAAGTTTTTTGATGGTCGGGAATAGAGAGCAATGCATCAACAGACTGCAAAAGATTGTCTTGTGCTTGGCGCAGATATTGACTCACTTCCTCAGAGGTCAGAGGCAATACCCCATGCTGATCAAAGGAATCTGTCTTGGAACTATCTCGTAGCGCAGCTACAAACGTGATCGGGAAAATCAAAACAACAAGCAAGATATTTTTTAGCATACTATTCCCTTCTTCTTCTCGGATCAAACACCTGGAATACTTACATTTCCTTCGTTATCAATCTCACACTCTCTAACAAGTAACTCAGGGGATGCCTTGGCAATGCCTGCTATTTTGTTAAAATTCAATGGAATCTTAGGATCGGCTGTATGGTTTTCTAATGACTCCAGGTGCTTTTCCAAAACTTTCGAAATACAAGGCAACCCGAGTGCAATGGTCTGCGAAAGTCTCTCTTCCCTTGATGCTCCTAATTTTGCATTGCTAGAAAGATTGACAAGCACAGCAGGAATATAGGTAGGAGTGCGCCCTTGTTCCTGTCCCTCCTGAATATCCCATTGAGCTATGATTTTAGCGTGATCCTGGGAACTCAGTGCACCGATAGAACGCTTTAAAAGAACCCCATCTTCAGGAGTAAACAATCTGAGCATGGCTCCAATGCGAGCAAGAGCTCGATCTATTCGAAGTTTCGGATCCAAGCCAAGCCAATTGGCTCTCACAGTCAAATACGCGTTGTAAGCATCCCACTCTGTTTTCTGAGAATCCATTAACAACCTACAAGCATCGGCCGTAGCTCGCATAGCACGATGTGACGTCTCCGTATACACAATAGAAGATCGTCTATTTACATGTCCCAGGGCCCCTGCCACATCACATGTATGGACAAATAGGTCAAAAGAAAGTGCTGTAGAGGAAAGCTTAGATGCTACACTCTGTTTCAGCTTTGCAAACATGGCAGGCCCACCTTCTAAGTGAGTCACATGACCATAATGCGCTATATTGGCTATCTCCAATAAGAGCGCTTTAGATGCCGAGGAAAGTCTTGCAAACGACGGGCATAATTCTGGATGTTTTTGAAGAATGACAATTGCCTCTCCATAAAAGTCATCATGATCAGGTGCTACCACCCCATAAGGTTTGAATATTTCCCTTGCCTTTTCGCTTTTCCCCATATCACCGAGAACTAGCGCTGTCTCCATTGCCTGGGCTATTTCTATTGCGGACATGCCACAATACGCCGACTTTAACAAATCAGCTCCTTGTGTGTGCAATGCGTCAAAACTGCTCTTGCTCAGTTTGCTCTCTATAGGCTGAGCCGCTGTAAATTCCTGATATGCTTTTTCGCTTCCGTTGAGAATTAATCGTAAACAATGCAGCGTCATCATCGTCCGATCAAATTCGATAAATTTTTGACCAAATAGTTGCTCTGAATAGGCTCCCTGGGCCGTAGCCTGTCCTTCTTCCGTTTTACGAACTTTTACATCTGCCAACCAAAGAATTTCTGGATATTGCTCTATACATTTCTCCACCCATTCTTTTCCCTGCATAGTGCTAGACGTGATGGGCTGTACAGGCTGAGGTGTAATACCAGAGACAGTAGCCGCGTAGAAATAGCAGGGAATTGTTAATAGAATCCCCATAAATATACATTTTCCCATTGCATATATCTTTTGCATCCTCTCTCCTAGCATTGACATGTGATTACGATCTCTTTTTGTCTATCCAGTCTATCCTTTCTTGTCCTTTCCCCAAATGATTAATGATTTTTTTAAAACGCGACGATGTTTTTTTCATAGCTCGCGCTAACACGTAGGATCCCCTTAGGGGGTAAATTTTTTTTTAATTGTTTCTGTTCCTTAAAATGTAGAGACTCTTCGTGGAAGTTTTAAGATTAAGCACTCCGTTCTTCATGACCTGTCTCATTCATTCTCTTCTGACTTTCTTTGGCAAAGGCGGCCAATAGAGGCACTCCATCCCGCGCCGTCGCAACATCGAGATTGGCATCATTTCCGGAAATAGAAAGACATGTATGGTATTCTTCGTCTCCATGAAAAAAAACACCCTCGGCAATGACCTCGGACATTGGCTTAGATTCTTCTACAGAAAGAGGAATCGTATTGGCAAATACTCGTGTGGCTGAATTCTTAACCAGATGATTTAAAGTCACTGCATGATGCGCGCGTGGATGCACTAAAGGTGGATAAAAGCCTGCCCGAAGGACCTGAGCACCTGTCTCTTGGATCCTTTCGTGGATATCGGCTGCGAATCTTCCTTCTTGAGAAAAATAATGATCTTTCTCTGCTTCAATAATAACAACTTTACGCTGCACTCCATTACCCTTATTAGTTTCTAGAAAATGCAGCAATGCTTCCTCAGGATTTGCGTCCCATCCGCTCGCTTTAGCAGCTCTATGAAGGATGCAATTCACAGGAAATGGACAGTGTTTATTCAATATTTTTCTTATCGAAGTAAGCCCCCTGTTAATGATGATTGTATGAGGGATAACATCTGGCTTAACGTCTCTGAAACTCTCTAAGACGACATTTCCCAAAGAATTCGTTATCAAAGAATCAATGCGGATCCCCCTTTGTTTAAGAGCCTTTAAGACTATAAGAGGCCCCTCGCTAAGAGCCTTTATTGTCAATGGCTCCCATCTCCTACGTTCTGTTCCCTCTTCTTTTTCCGCATTTCCATTGAAGCTGAATAAAATCAGACGAAACTTCTTACCATATACAGACTCCTTAGATTCGCATACCCGCAATGAAAATATTTGCGATATCGCACCCGGTGCTTGCACTTCCACATCCCTAATTACAAAATGTTGCCTAATGCTTTCGAGATCTTGAGTATGATGAGATGCACTCTCTACACTAGAGAGCGCTGACGTCGTATCTTTGGCCAATTGTTGTTCTACGGTAAAATGGGGATCCATAGGCGTCCTATACAATGGCAAAAGGAACTGCCTTAGTACTAACCCCACCCTCCGTAGAAGATTCTCACAAGGATTCCAACTTTGGCTGATTCTTTGGTTGCCGTCAGTCGAGGTGCTTTGATACATCATTACTGGAGATAAAGTGCCTTGCATAGGTACGACCCCGCGTTTCTGATCTACAGTAGCCATTGACATTCTCCCATAAGTTTTTACTATCTCTAAAAGCGACTATGATATAACTGAACCAGTTGACTCCAAGAAGGAATGCCTTTGCCTTCAGCGTTGAGACGATTTCTATCAGCTTCAAACTTGCCAATAAATTGGTTAAAGGCATCTTGGTCTAGCACTTGTACATCCCCTTCTTCTAATATGGCTGCAAGGCGCTCTTGAGTAGACAGATCATCACTCCAAAATAGATATAACGTATCGGCATACGTAAAATACGCCGACATCCTCTGAGGAAATAGTTTTCCCTTACTTAAGGCATGCTCAGGAGTCGACTGATAAAATGTTTGCACTTCATTTCTATACTGAATTGCTTGATGTCTGAAAGCATCTTCACAAGAGCACAAAAGAAGTACAATCTTATAGTCTGCATCTTTTATTTTAGCCAAAAAATTTGGGACATGTTCTCCAGTAGACGTTGTACCTTGTGCAATGTTCATTCTCCTGGAAAAGCCTTCTTCAAGAAGCGTATAGGCAATGTAGTTAGAAGCACCGCACCACTTATCATAGGCCTCTTTTACAGCTAGAACATACCGCTCATGTCGAGCATTGGTTAAAGCAGCTAAAGATTGGCTATAATACGTATGTGCCATGAACTTCAACGTCCTTTGGTCAGGGTCCAGGTAAAGCAATCGGGATTGCAAAGGGTGCTTATCCAAAAATCTCTCAAGAATCGTTGTCTTTCTAGCGCCAGGGGCTCCAGCTGTAGCCACGTATAATGGTTTGCCACTCCAGCTTGCCTGCACTTTAGAAAAACATACACTTCTGACCACGTTCAAATCTTTTTCAATGGCCTCTTTTTCTTCATCACTATACTCCTTCAAATATGCGCTCACCACCTGTGGAGAGAAGAAAAAATAGTCCGACGATTGTTCTTCCTGCGCAATTGTAGAAGAACTCAAAAAGCACAGCACTCCAAGGATCCAGTTCAACGGTGTTTTCTTCATGACCTTTCCAATGTTCCAATCTAAAGCAAGCTAAGGTTATTCAAGAATTTTCGATTTACATCAAATCTTTTCAATAAATATGCTCTGTTCTCAAAAAAATCCAAGGAGCTCTAATGACTCTTTCTCTCTCTCTGCACAACACCATTGAAAAATACAACGTTCTAGAAAAGCCTACAAACCAACTCTATGAGTATTTCAAAACTCATCCCAGCCTCTACAAGACAGCGTTAGTAGCAAATCACCTTTTCCGTGCTGTTTCAATGGCAGCTTTTGCATTAGCTCTTCCTTTTTCAATTCCAATCAGCGCCGGCATCTGTTTTGCAGGATCGTTATTTTACCGGCTCACTGTTGAAACCCACTGTGCTTATAAATTTGCCTTACCAGCTTTTGCAGGATCGATTGCACTGCCTATGGGCCAAACAGCTCTTGCTGATTTGATCAGTGGTGTAGCTTTTACTTCCATGAGTACATTCGCTCTTGCTCTCGTCTCATCCCTGCCTCTTACCGCCTATTTTGCCTATATAGCTTTGACTGTTAACCATGATGTAGATAGCCGGCGGTAAAGCAGGTTAATCTTGTTGATAACAAGGACACATTGTGGCATCGGCAGATGCCACAAACCTATAGGGATTCCGACTTGCATTTAAGTGCTATGATTTCTACGGGTTGAATAAAAGAATCGACGTTTAAGTCTTTGACCCAAGACTTAATAAGTCGAGCAAAACTGAAAACTATGCAAAGGAGCTATGCCTATTGCTCCAATCCACGTTGTGCGCTTTGAGCACTTGTATGCTGTATCCATTCCATCATAGAGGCGTATACATCTTCTCGCCCAGTTAAAGCATGCCCTAGATCTTCGTAACGAGCGTACTCAAAGTTTGTCTTACCCGCTTTGTCAAAGGCTTCCTTGACCCGATCAGCACTTTTGACAGGTATTATGACATCTTTAGCCCCATGAATCATGTACATTGGCATATCGATCTTTAAAAGCGTGGAAAGAAGATCTTGACGGAGATAAGAGGCCCACCATTTCCAGGTTTTAGTGCGATACATTTTTAATGACTCAGGCATTTCCAATATTTTTTTGTAATATTTGTCCTCTTCCTCAGGAAAGATCACACCCCTTATCTTAAAACCCAGCCTTCTCAATACATTAGATTGCCGAATATGCTGTCGAGTTTGGTACTTCATCTCTTCTGCAAAAGAGATCCCTCCGCCAGAGCTTATGAGAACAACCCCTTGAACAACTGAGGGAAAGGCAAGAGCCAATTGAGGCGCTATTTTCCCCCCTTCTGAAGCTCCGAGTAGAATACAACAGCCATTGCCTCTTGCTATCTTACCTACCCGAAACTGTTTCAACAACAATGCATAGTCACTAAGTCTTTCTTCTGCACAGTCGTGAGCAATAAATTCTTTTTTATCGATCCCCTTTGGGGTAATCCCTCTTTTTTCAATAGAGAGAAATCCAATTTTATGGGCATTGCACAAAGAGGCTAATTTTTCATGATTTCCCGTAACACTGTTTTCATGAGAACCATCAATGAATATCACTAATGGAAAATCCTTTTCACTGTCAGGAAAATCCAAAATTCCTTGGATAAGACTTCCATCTTCTCTAGTAATGGATATATTGTCTCTTTCAGCAAATAGCGAGATACTTGGAAAAGAAACCAAGAGAAATAGCGCGTAGCAAGCAACTATACAATAATTCATAGAAAATCTCCAATAGCCTCCGTCACAGGCCATACACTACAGCAAAACACCGACTTTCAGACAACAACTTAAGAGGATGATTTTGGTGCGATTCGACATCTAACAGTTTGATCATTTATTTACGCTGCCCGTTAAGGGAAAAATGCGGCTCTTGATGTCCCAGCCATCCCTATTGGATAGGTTTAAAACGTAGTTGGTTTTCCCCATCTACAACAACACTCTCCAGGAACATAGTTAATGGACGTACCCAAACATCCCTATCTCCATACAAAGCCTGATATACTACGCTCTCTTCTAGGGTTTCACTATTACGCCCTACAGACACAATTTTATAGCGTTTTCCCCTATAGTGCTCATAAATCGCACCTTCTACTAACGACTTAGCTTGAGTCGAAAAAGGTTTTAAGAGCTCATTTTGAGGAGGAGTAGGAGGATTATAGTAGCAACGCAGTTCTGTCATTTTGCCATTTTCCCAATGCATAAAATCGACTCCGTAGAGAATCAAATCATCCAGCGTGATCTTAAACTCCAGAATTCCTACATTTCCATCTTCATAAGCATTAACAACTTCGTAAGAAATGTTGCTGGTTTCACTAAATTGCTTTTTGAGGACATTCACTACTGTTTCTTTACCTCGTACCCACTTCAACGCTGGATCAAATAGAGCAAAGTCCTCAGTGAGCAAAGAACCGATTGCATCTGCATCTTTATCAGTAAAGAATTGAGCGAATTGCATTGTTAAGTCTTTCATTGTCAAGTTTTTTACAGTTAACATTTTGTACGACCTGATTAGGATATTTCTTTAAAATTTGGAAATTTAAGCTACATCCAAATCGACCTATTTTAAATCTAGGCGCTTATATTTACAATAACCTTACTGAATCACTATTTTATCTGAAACAACTTGGACTTTACCATTTTCGCCCTTTTCTCTAGACTACCTGTGACTTCTAAAACTTCAATTTCATCTAATATTCCTAGTGAATCTTCTAGGAGTATCTCTTGAAGTTTTTCATCGACCTTCATTCTGAGCTTTAAATCTTCAGAAGCAGGTACAGGAATGCGATTTTCAATGGGGACAAAAATAATAAAGTCCAAAAGACGAATAGCCTCTTGCATCATTTGTATCCACTCTTCGGTATCAATAGATTCTCCAAGAGAAGGACTCTCTGCAATGGCCAAAGCATAGGCCAAATAGTCTAAAGGGCTCCGATCGAAAATCGTGTTATTTCGACTCTCTTCAATAACTGCCACTGAGCGCTTGAGCTGCTGCTCAAAATCTTCTAAAGAGGGCGGATTCGAGAACTCATAACCGTCTTCCTCAAGAAGAAAATAAGGTTCATCAACCGATGTGTAATTTGGGAACTGTTCCAACAAAGCTGCTATTAGAGTTGATTTCCCGGAAAAATGCGTCCCAGAAATTGCGATTCGCATATAGCCCAGTCCTTTCTTGAAAATCGTTAATCACAGACGCAAACTACGTCCTTATCAAAAGAGTCCATGTTCATGCGCGTTATTTAATAACGACTCTCCGTAAGTCCTAAGTAAATACCGATGTGGCAGCTGCATCATTCTTAAAAAATGGATCTCCCATCATTTCGTAATAATTTAGACGCGTTGCCAGATCTCCGGTATGCAATTCGAAAAGATGATTATCGTAATCATAAAAATAGATCGATCTTCCCTCTTGAGGATCACGGGACCGACTCGGTCTTACCTCCAAACCCAACTCATGAATCTTTGATTCAAAGAGCGGTAGATCTGCTTCCACAACATGGAAAGCGATATGGTTATAGGAACGTGCTAAAACAGGCCCTTCCATCAGGGCTATCCAAAGATCTCCAATCAGAAGAAATTTTTCTCTAGAGATTGAGAATTTTCGATTTTCACTCGAATACACTTCGACCGCGTCAAACAACTCACTAAAAAGTTGGGCTGATTTTTCCAGATCTTTACAAAGCAGTGTGATGTGACTAACCCCTTTGATTTGCATTTTTGATTACCCATCAACTTCTAAGAAGCTGTACTAAAACCTGGGTTCGTCGCTTTTGTGGATTATTTTGGCCGCTTTTCGACTCCAATTTCAGTTGTACGATTTTCCCGTACAACTGACTAAACCCTTCTTTTTCAGAAAGTTGAATTTTTAAATCTGACCAATATCGTCTCGGATTAGAGCTTTCGGTCAAAGCCTCTATGATATCGACCACTGAAAAATACCATTCGCCTTTATAAAGGATCCGGCGAATTTTCTTGTCCTCAAAAACAGCAATTTTATTCGCTGCCTTCTGGAGTTTTTTCTCTGAATTCTGCACGACACAAACCACAAATTTAGAAGTAAAAGAAAAATTGTAGTGGAGCACACTTATTAGAGACAAGTACTATGAGAAAACTCAGAGAGCATCACAAGAAGTATATCAAAAATGTGCCAGAGACTAGAATCTCGATCAACAAGGCATCCAAATTTTGATACAACTCATTGATAATGAAATGCTCGGAACTGGACTCGAACCAGCACGCGTTATTCACGCAAGGGATTTTAAGTCCCCAGTGTCTACCATTTCACCATCCGAGCAAAGGGACCCCCGCGAAGAGGGTCCCCGAAAGATTTTACAGATCTTGAAAATTTAAGGAAAGAAAGAGTCTTCTTCCGGAGCAGTTAGATGAATATGAGAAGATGCCTCATGTTCCATATCCCTTTGTCCAGACTCAAACAGCGGGGGCTCATTCACCTTTGCGGTTGAAAGAGAACTTTCCATAATAAGTGTATCTTTGTAACGAGCCAACGTTTCAGAAATAAGGGTTGTCGGGGGAGGAATAAGTGTGCCGAACAAAGGTGATGAAACGGTAGGAGGCGTTTCATCAGGAGGGGCATCACCCCCTAAGACAACGGCTAGCGTTGTTTCTTCAGGGTGTTTTTTCTCCGTCCATTCCTTCATCTCATGCCGCTCATCACCTGATCGACGGCGGCGATGACGACGACGATCACGTCGTTTATCAACACGTTGTTCCGTAGGCACCACTTCAGATCCCTCTTCACTTTGAGAGGGCGTCTCAACTAGTTCCTTTTCAGGAACCACTTCTCGCTCTTGTGCATTGCGTAAGGGGGCTTCTCTACCACCGCCGATTTTAATCGATTTTTCGACAGAGGCACTCTTCAGCAAGACTCTTGTCTCTTTCGTTTCTAGTACTTCATAATCACTCACTGGCAAGAGAAACGCTTTAGGTTTTTCTAAGCAGCGAAAAAACAATGCCGTTCCAAAGGAAACGACTTCCACAGCTTCGACAGTATATTCTTCGTGAGCACTACCTTTGCTGTTACGGACGGATAGCTTAAAGCCATCCCGGGCAGTGATCACCGTTTCGATAATAGGTTCTCGTGTAAAATGCACGTTGAGCATCCATTAAGGTTAGATCATGCGATTGGGTCTTTCGCATGAGATGTTGTTATTCTCTGGTGGCTATATAATCGATCAAGTCGACGACCCGACTCGAATACCCCATTTCGTTATCATACCATGCCACTAATTTGTAAAAACGGTCATTTAAAGCGATTCCTGCTCCTTTATCGAAAATGCAGGAATAATGCGAACCGATGAAATCCGAGGAAACCACTTCTTCATCACAAAATTGCACAACGCCTTTCATATCACTTTCCGCAGCATTTTGCACTGCTTTGCAGATGTCCTCATAAGTCGTTGACCGACTGAGACGTACTGTAAGGTCCACAGCAGAAACATCAATCGAGGGCACTCGAAACGCCATACCAGTCAACTTCCCTTTGACAGCAGGCAAGCAAAGTGCCACAGCTTTTGCAGCACCAGTGGATGCAGGAATGATATTAATGCTAGCTGCTCTGCCACCCCGCCAGTCTTTTTTTGAAGGGCCGTCAACGCTGGGTTGCGTAGCTGTCATTGCATGAATCGTTGTCATTAACCCTTCTTCAATCCCAAAATGATCAAGAAGGATTTTAGTGAGGGGAGCTAGGCAATTCGTCGTGCAAGAAGCATTGGAAAGCACGATATCTTTTTTAGGATCGTACTCCTTGTGATTGACACCATAGACAAACGTCGCTACACCCTCTTTAGCAGGCGCCGAAATAATAACCCGTTTAGCTCCTCCCTGCAGATGCTTTTCCGCGTCTTCCCGATGCGTAAAAAGACCTGTAGACTCCACGACATAATCAACGCCGAGATCTCGGTATGGGAGCTTGGCAGGATCTCTTTCAGAAAAAACTTGGATGCTTTTATCTTTACATCGAAGACTTTGACCCTCAGCCCACACCTCATAGGGAAGCATTCGATGTACTGAGTCATATTTTAGAAGGTATGCTAAGTTCTCAGCAGGCACGAGATCATTGACGGCAACAACTTCAAAATGCCTAGATTTCTCAAGAGCCACACGTAGAAATAACCTTCCAATTCGCCCAAACCCGTTAATCGCTACTCTGGCTACCATTTTGGTCCCTCTTTCGCAGTCAAAGCGTCGATCTTATAGAAGCATAAGCACTGTGTAAAGTAGAAAAATTGAATGACTTAAAAATGAAGCAATGCGCAAAAGATGAGTTTTTACGCATTGCTCAAATCGAAATATGACTACTCAGAAAGGTATTCGAGAAAACATGTAGGAGCATTGTCTCCTACTCGCTGACTTTTACGAATAATTCGTGTATATCCACCATTACGCTGCGCAAAGCGCTTAGAGAGATCCAAAAGTTTCCCAATTACCTGACGATCATTATTATAGGAACTTTTATCACCTGCTTTAGCAGCCCGTTTTTCTTTAGTGGTCAGCTCGTTATACGTTACCATGAGCGTAGCAATCGCTTTTCTTCTGCTGAAAAGCGTATCTTCTTTCGCTACCGTAATCAGCTTATCAGCATGACGGCGTAACTCTTTCGCCTTAGTCACTGTAGTTTCAATGCGTCCATGTTCAACAAGAGATTTCAGCATGTTAGCGATCATGCACCGCCGATGAGATGCCGTACGTCCGATTTTGAATGTGTGTTTTCCGTGTCTCATGCTTCTTTTCCTGCTTTTTCTGTCTGATAATCTACAACGAAATGTTTCACATTTTCACGTGTAATGCCAAATTTGGCAAGATCCATTCCGAGATATAGACCCATTTCTTCTAGTTTTGCTTTGATCTCATTTAGCGATTTTTTCCCAAAATTTCGGAATTTAAGCATTTCCGACTCAGGCATAATAACAAGCTCTGCAATCGTATCAATATCAGCGCCTACTAGGCAATTCGTTGAACGAACGGAGAGTTCTATTTCACTAATCTTAAGAGCTAACTTAGCCATGAGAGCATCACGATCTGTGTTAAGCTCAACTTGATCACGCTCAAATGTTACATTAAGCATCTTCACTTGATCGAACACTTGGAAATGCAAAATACCAATCTGTGTCGCAAATGAAAGCGCTTCTTCTGGAGTAATACGACCATCTGTCGTTACGTCGAGAATCAAACGATCATAGTCAGTATCCTGTCCAACACGCGTGTTTTCTACAAAGTAGTTAACTAGCTTCACAGGGGAGTAGGCCGAATCAATAATAATTTCATCGACAATCTTATCCAAAACAAGGTGACGCTCGGAAGGAACAAAGCCTCTACCAACCCCAATCTTGAGATCTACTCTCTTAGTAAGGGGTTTTGTGACGGTAAATATCAACAAGTCTGGGTTAACGAGATCATAATCTGATTCCCCAAGTAAGTCCTTGAGAGTCACGAAATATTGGCCACCTGATTTTTCGATTTGTTGAGGGGAAATATCAAGCATTTTAGTGACAACTCGTCTTTCATGGGTCACTTGATCTTCTGTTGAAAGCTTACGGAGAAGCGCTCCCTTTAAATTGAGAACAATATGCGTCATGTCTTCCACGATTCCTTCAACAGCTGCATACTCGTGGGGAACCCCTTCAATACGAAGGGAGACGATGGCAGGCGCCTCGAGGGAACTAAGCATGATTCTCCTGAGAGCGTTCCCTATGGTATGCCCAAATCCACGCTCAAACGGTTCTGCGATAAAACGCACTTGATTAGGTTTGCGCGACAATTCGTCGACTTTAATTTTACTGGGCAACTCAAACTTGCCGTACTTGACCGCCATGTGTCAGCTCTCCTCTGGAATGTAAATGATTAAACGCGTCGTCTCTTGCGCGGACGGCATCCATTATGTGGTACAGGTGTTTTATCGCGGATCACCGTGATGATAAGGCCTGCACTTTGAAGCCCTCTTACGGCAGACTCGCGTCCTGCACCAGGGCCGCTTAAATTCACTTCTACTTCTTTCATGCCCTGTGACATCGCCACCTTCGCAGCATCTTGAGCAGCAACAGTTGCCGCAAAAGCAGAAGATTTACGCGAGCCTGAAAAATTAACTTTACCAGCTGAAGCCCAAGAAATCACATTGCCTGCTGGATCGGTAATGGCAACAATCGTGTTATTAAAAGTCGCTTTGACATGTGCAAGTCCACTCGGCACTGAACGAGCAACTTTCTTTCTCGCCTTTGCTACTGTGGGCTTTTTTGCGGTGGTTTTTTGTGCTTCCTGCTTATTAGCCAAGAGTCCTCTCCTTAGAAAATGCTATCTGTTATTTTTTCTTGTTAGCAACGGTTTTGCGTTTACCTTTACGAGTACGAGCATTTGTTCGCGTACGCTGTCCTCGAACTGGAAGCCCTAAACGATGACGCATGCCTCGATAGGAATGAATACTAATTAAACGCTTGATGTTGTTTTGTACTTGACGGCGCAGATCCCCTTCAACGACATACTGTGATTGTAAAATCGCGTTAAGACGAGCGATGTCTTCTTCTGTGAGCTTGTTCGCACGCATATTACGATTGAGTCCAAGCTTATCGATAATGTCGTTCGAAAGTTTTCTCCCCACTCCATAGATATACGTCAAGCTCACTTCGAGACGCTTACTGTCGGGGATATCGATTCCAATGACCCTAGGCATATTGTTCCTTTACACTTCCTGATTTACTGCGAAAAATTTACCAGGCTTACTGGTTAAAACTCAAGTTCTTAGAGACCCCTACTAGCGTCCCTGTAGTCTTCCATATTTCATAAAGCCATCATACCGCTTCATAAGTAAGTGAGACTCAATCTGTTTCGTTGTATCTAAAACGACGCCGACGAGGATTAAAAGCGATGTGCCTCCGAAAAAATATGTGATGGTGGCATCAACGTTTAAAAATTTCCCTACTAACGTCGGGAGAACCGCTATAGCTGCCAAGAAAAAAGCACCTGCAAATGTGATCTTATTCATAGTAGATTCGAGATAGTCATGTGTAGGTTTGCCCTGGCGAATCCCCGGGATAAATGCTCCATTTTTTTTCATATCTGAAGCAATTTGCTCTGGATGAAACTGTGTTGCTGTCCAAAAGTAAGTAAAAAAAATAATGAGCAACACGTATGCAATAAGGTAAGGCCACTGTCCTGGAGACAACCAACTAGCAAACCGGCCAAGCCATTTTTCCTGACCCGCGAACTGACCAATAGTTGCTGGAAACATCAGTAGTGATGAGGCAAAGATTACTGGAATCACACCTGCATAATTAATCTTGAGTGGAATGTGTGCCCTATCCCCTTGTCCCTCTTCAGCTCCTACTGTTCTACGAGCATACTGTAGTGGAATTTTACGCTGCCCTTGAATGATCAATATTGTACCAACAATAATCAAAACGAAAACACACGCCAAAACGATAAGTGTTGAAAATGTAAGGCGCCCAGGCTCTTGAGAGTCAAGATTAAGCTGTTGAATGATCGAACCTATCGTAGTGGGTAGGCTAGAAAGAATTCCCACAGTAATAATTAAACTGATCCCATTGCCAACACCTTTTTCTGTGATCTGTTCACCAAACCACATCAACATAATCGTTCCCGCTGTCATTGTGAACATGACAATAAGGTAAAATAACCAAGGAGCACCAAACATCCTAGGTTGCAGCAGTTCGCTAACAATTAGACCTGGGCTCCCGGCATGCAATTGCAATGCATATTTAGCAAAAAGACCAGCCTGAAAGAATGCTAGCCCAACGGTTAAAAGACGAGTCAGCTTACCAATTTTCTTTTTTCCTGATTCGTAGTTTTCTTTGATCTCACGCTGAAAACTTGGAATCAGAGCAACAAGCAGCTGTAAAATAATCGAAGCGGAAATATAGGGCATAACCCCAAGAGCCACTATTGTCATTTGCGCAAAGGCTCCGCCAGAAAAGACATCCATCAATTGGAAAAGGTTCTGGCTTCCTCCTGTAGCAGCTTTAAATAGCTGAGCCGCAGCTTCGCCATCGATCCCGGGAACGGGGATATAGGCGCCAATGCGACAAACCAAAAGGAGTAAGAGCGTAAATACGATCTTCTTCTTCAGCTCTTCGACGGAAAAAATATTTTTTAATGCTTGCCACATAGTTCAAAACAGTAAAAGAGCAACCCCTCCTTAGCCTCACGGCAACGAAGAAGCGCCCTTTTTAATAACTTAGTTTTTCAAGAGAAAAGAACCCTTTTCAAGCTCTTCACGCGCACGCTCTGAAAGCAGCGCAACGTCGAACTTTACTTTCTTTTGTAGCTTTCCACCAGCGAGAATCTTAAACGATTTGGAGGTCTTACGGTTCAAAATGTTCTTTTCAATTAAAGTCTGAGCGTTAACCACTTCACCATCTTTAAAGAGTTTATCGATTAGACCTAGGTTAATCGCTGCAACATCTGTGCGGAATCGACCATTAGCAAACCCTCGTATCGGTAGCTTTCTGTACAAAGGCATTTGACCACCCTCATAACCATAACGTCTCTTATACCCAGAACGAGCCTTATCGCCCTTATTACCCCGACGACAAGTCTTCCCCCGATTAGATCCAATTCCTCGACCTACACGTTGAACATTTCGTCTTGTACGTGTGGTATCTTTGAGTGTCGAAAGAGTGATCATGCTAACCCTCGATTTGCCATAGATTTTAGACGATTACGGAGCATCGAAAGAGCCCGAATAGTCGCGCGCACTTGATTTAGTGGGTTATTTGAACCAAAGCTCTTTGCGACAACATTTTTTATGCCACCGAGCTCAAGCACTGCGCGCACCTTGGAACCAGCAATGACTCCAGTACCTTCTGGTGCAGGCTTAAGCATCACTTTTGCACCATCCCACTCGACAGTGATTTCATGAGGAATGGTTGTTCCTTCCATTTCGAAACCGAATACGTTTTTACGCGCAGCTTCTCCACCCTTACGAATGGCATCGGATACTTCATTCGCTTTTGCGAAACCAAAACCTACATTACCCTTTCCATCGCCAACAAGAATCAAAGCGGAAAAACTAAATTTTCTTCCCCCTTTGACAACTTTAGAGCAGCGGTTGATGTAAAGCACCTTTTCATCGAATTCAGTGCCGCTGTTTTCTTGACGTCGATTCTGCTGTTGTTGTGCCATTATAGATCCTCAAATCCCCATGTCTTAAAACTGCAAGCCCGCTTCACGAGCTCCAGCAGCAAGTTCGGCGATGATGCCATGAAACTTATATCTTCCGCGATCGAAAACAATCGCAGTAATCGATTTTTCTTTTGCTTTTTCGGCAATTAATTTGCCTACTTGACGTGCTGAATCTTTGCACTTACGCGCTTCTGCATTTTTGGGAAAATCTTTTTGCTGCGTTCCTGCGCTCACAATCGTTAAATGACTTTCATCATCGATCAATTGTGCTGAAATGTGCTGATTTGTTTTATAAATACACAGCCTTGGTTTACCAGCATTTCCCCGAACATGCTTTCTTATACGAAAGACTCTTCGTTTACGTCGTTCATTTCTCTTGATGAGAGAACTCTCCATAGAATCTACCTAATTCCTCTCTTGACGATTACGCAGCTTTACCTTTTGCAGCTTTACCTGCTTTCTTACGAACGTGCTCGTTCTCATAGCGAATTCCCTTGCCTTTATATGGCTCGGGAGGGCGTTTACCGCGCACCATGGCAGCAAATTGGCCTACCGCTTGTTTATCTACACCTCGAATAATAATCGTGGTGCTTTTTTCCACTTCAACTTGTACAGTCTTAGGAATTTCCAGTTTAGTTGGGTGCGAGTAGCCTAATTGCAGATCGAGATGGTGACCTTGCAAAGCAGCACGGTAACCAACGCCAATGAGCGTAAGACGTTTTTCAAATCCTTTAGATACGCCTGTCACCATATTATTGATGCTAGCACGGTACAAACCATGGATCACTCCCGTCACCTCTACACCTTCGTCGAACTCAACAAAGAGTCTCCCTTCTTCAATGCGCACTTTCAGACCGGTTGTAGAAGGAAACTCTAGCGACCCCTTGGGACCTTTGACGAGAACCTTTTTATCTTGGATCTTCACTTCTACATTTTTTGGCAGCTCGATAGGGCTTTTACCAAGTCGTGACATATGATGAGCTCCTTAACAATTACCAGACTAAACACAATAGCTCGCCACCAAGCTTTTGCTTGCGAGCTGATTCGCCATCCATCACTCCTTTAGATGTCGACACGATGGCAATACCCATACCGCCTAACACTCTAGGAATTTTATGCGAATTCACATAACGACGTAACCCTGGAGAGGAAACACGTTTCAACCCTTGAATGACCGGCTCACGCCCCTGTGCATATTTAAGGAAGATTCGTCCTTTTCCGTCCTCTTCATTAACCAAGAAGTTATCAATGAATCCCTGTTCTTGCAGGATACGAATAATATTCACTTTGATTTTACTAACGTGAAAATCAACAAATCGATGACGCGCCTCTCTTGCATTGCGTATTCTTGTCAGAAGATCAGCAATTGGATCATGCATTGACATTCGTTTTTCTCTCCTCTTCTTCTTTGAAAGGCATGCCTAGTAGTTTGAGCAGCTCAATACACTGTTCGTCGTTCGTTGCTGAAGTCACAAAAGTAATATTCATACCCTGCGTTCTTTTTACTTCATCAAGATTGATTTCAGGGAAGATCTGCTGATCTTCTAGACCCAAGGAATAATTTCCAGAGCCGTCTCCTTTGAGCGAAAAACCGCGAAAGTCGCGAATGCGTGGAGAAACGATATGGCAAAAACGGTCGAGAAAGTCGAACATTCTTTTACTACGCAATGTCACTTTTGCTCCGATCGTTTGTCCCTCGCGTAATTTAAAATTAGCAATCGACTTTTTGGAACGCGTTAGCACTGCCTTCTGCCCTGAAAGAAGGGCTAACTCTTTAAGACAATCCTGAACAGCGTTTTTATCTTTAGTCGCTTCAGCCATGCCCATGCTGATCACGATCTTCACCAGCTTTGGCACAAGCATGCTATTCGAATATTGAAACTTCTCTAGAAGTCGTTTTTTGACTTCTTCTTTATATTTTTGCTGTAATCTAGACATCGCTCATCAATGGGTTGATTCTTTTTTCACCTGTCGATAGACCACTTCTTTGCCACCATTAGCATAGAAGAGCTCCTTGCCCCCTTTAGATGTGGCTCGGACTTTAGCCCGAATTTTTTTTCCTTCCGCATCACATAGGACAACGTTAGAAATATGCACCGACATCTCGAGTTCAAGAATTCGCGAAGAAGCGGCGCGGTCTTTACTTTTTACATGCTTCTTACGAATATTAACGCCTTTCACAACAACGCGATCTTCACGTCGTGAGAGCACGGCTCCGATCTTGCCCTTTTCGTTGCCGGCTATGACCAGAACCTGGTCACCTTTTTGTATCCACTTACTCATACGATCTCCCGATGCGAATCACTCTAAATAACCTCTGGCGCAAGCGAAGTGATCTTAACATAACCACCATCGCGCACTTCTCTGGCCACAGGGCCAAAAATACGAGTACCCTTCGGATTGTCCTTGTCATCAATAATGACACAGCTGTTGTCGTAAAATCGAAGAAACGAACCATCTGCTCTTCGGATATAACTCTTAGTACGTACAATAACAGCTCGTACAACCTCTCCTTTCTTGACGACCCCCTTAGGATCCGCTTCTTTCACGGAGCAAATGATGACGTCTCCAATACCTGCGTAGCGTCGCTTCGATCCTTTTAACACTTTAAAACACCGCACCCGCTTGGCGCCGGTGTTATCCGCTACTTCAAGTTCGCTTTCCTGCTGAATCATAACTTTACTCGCTAGCTATTGACTACATTTCCAGTAACGGTCTCTACGACTCTCCAACGCTTAAGCTTGGAAAGCGGTCTTGTTTCTTCAATGACGACACGCTGGCCGACAGAGATTCCCTGCGCATCTTCAATGTGCGCATAGTACTTTTTCGCACGGCTGACAACTTTATCAAAATTAGATTCACGACAAGTTCTTTCAACAAGAACAGTTACCGTTTTCTGCATTTTGTTTGAAATTACAACGCCTTCACGAGTTTTCCGAGCATTTCTGCTATCTTCTTGCATATATCCTCATCACAAAGACAGGCTTCCACTTTTTTGTCTCAGGAAAGTGAGAACCCGTGCACGATCCTTGACTTTTCCTCTTAGCACAGAAGGCTTATCGAGTTTCCTCGAAACAGCTTTTTCATTGCGCAATACGAAAATTTCCTTCGAAATTTCGTGGTAGAGAGCTTTCAGCTCTTCAACACTATGATCCTTAAAACGGCTGCTCTTCTTCATTGTCGCTCCTAAACTCGTTCCACGCGCTCAACAAAGCGTGTCTTGAGGCCCAATTTTGCTGCTGCTCTTCTCAAGGCATTCTGAGCCATTTCTTTCGGCACATTTCCTACTTCAAAAAGGATTCTCCCAGGCCGCACTACGGCCACCCAATGGTCTGGAGCCCCCTTCCCTTTACCCATGCGTGTTTCAGCAGGTTTTTTCGATACAGACTTATCAGGAAAGATGCGAATCCAAACCTTGCCTCTTCTATTGAAATAGCGATTAATCGCTACGCGGCAAGCCTCGATTTGGTGATTTGTCACCCGTCCTCTTTCTAAAACCTGCATCCCAAATTCACCGAAGTCGACAAAATTGGCAGCCCTGCTAAGGCCGGCATGTTGGCCTTTTTGCATCTTTCTATGCTTGACTCGTACAGGCATCAACGCCATAAATCATCTTCTCCTATGCAACTTTTGTGGAGATGTCTTCGCCTTTATTAATCCATACTTTGACACCGATGGAACCATAAGTCGTCTCCGCACGTCCATGAGCGTAATCTATATCAGCACGAATCGTATGAAGAGGAATCCTTCCTTCTTTATACCATTCAGTACGAGCGATCTCTGCTCCACCGATCCGCCCCGCAATTTGTACTTTAATCCCTGCAGCACCCGCATCAATCGTGGCTTGCATAGCTTTTTTCATAATGCGACGGAACGGAACTCGACGCTCGAGCTGTTTCGCAATCCCATCCGCAACAAGCTTAGCATCCAAATCAGGGCGCTTGATCTCTTCCACTTCTATCCAAACTTCCTTCCCAGTCAGCTTAGATAATTCCCCCTTGAGGACATCAATTTCTGCACCTTTTTTCCCAATAACAAGTCCAGGACGTGCAGTATGAATAGTCACTTCAATTTTTCCGCTCATACGTTTTATCGTGAGCTGAGAAGCTCCGGAGCAGCAAGCTTTTCCCATTAAAAATTTGCGGATCATATGATCCTCACCCAGGAGATTGCCAAACTCTTGCTTGTTGGCAAACCAAACTGATTTCCAACGCTTATTTCGAACTAATCTGAAACCTGTGGGTGACGTTTTTTGTCCCATATTACCTTCCTTCCTCAGCTGCGACGACGACCGTAAAATGACTCGTACGCTTCATGACAGGCACTCGCCCGCCTTTATTCTTGGATTTTGCGCGCTTTAAAACAGGACCTGCATCCACGCGCACTTCCTTCACAATAAGATCGCGACGTTGTACATTGAGGCGCATTTCAGCATTTGCCACAGCACTATCGAGAGTTTTCTGAAGTAATCTCCCTGTTTTTTGCTGGCAAAAGTTTAACTGCACAGTAGCTTCTTCAACTTTTAAGCCGCGAATCAAATCGGCGACTAGACGAGCCTTACGGGGCGGCACGCGGAGATGTTTCGTTTGTGCTCTTGCAAATTGCATGTCTTAATCCTCGTTACGCTGCAGACGATTTAGAGCCACCAGCACCACTGCTGCCAGCTGCTTCGGCAATTTTCTTTGACCCATGCCCTTTAAAGACTCTAGTCGGGGAAAATTCTCCGAGGCGATGTCCCACCATATTTTCCGATACAAATACAGAAATAAATCTTTTTCCATTGTGTACGTCAAACGTATGACCGACCATGTCGGGAACGATCATTGATCTTCTAGACCACGTTTTAACCGTCTTTTTTGCCCCGGTTTTGTTCATTCTCACCACTTTATCCATTAAAAAGTGGTCGACAAAGGGGCCTTTTTTCAGCGATCTACCCATGAGCTTCCCTAATGTTCCTCTATTTTCTACGGTCTTTCACAATCCACTTATTGGACTTGCGCTTATTGCGAGTTCTAAAACCTTTTGTGTACATTGCCCATGGCGTCTGTGGCAAATACCCATTGTGTTTACCTTCACCACCACCATGAGGGTGGTCTACAGGGTTCATAGCAGTACCCCGCACAGTAGGACGAAACCCTTTCCAACGCATACGACCCGCTTTTCCCTCAATGCGGAGATTTCTCTCTGCATTAGATATCGCTCCAAACGTGGCCTTGCAATCTTCATTAATCATACGAACTTCGCCAGAAGGCATCTTCAAAGTAGCATAACCATTGCTCCGCGCCATCAGCTGAGCAGACAGCCCTGCTGAACGGACTAACTTTGCGCCGCGCCCTGGAAAGATTTCAATGTTATGAATCACAGAACCAAGCGGCATATTTTTAAGGGGCATGCTGCATCCAACTTCGAATGCCGACTCAGGGCCGGAGGAGACAACATCCCCCGCTTTCAGGCCTTGAGGAGCGATAATATAACGCTTCTCCCCATCCTGGTAGCTCAACAATGCAATATGCGCTGTTCTATTCGGATCGTACTCAACAGAGGCCACTTTCGCAGCAATGTTGTCCTTGTCACGCTTAAAATCAATAACACGATAAAAACGCTTTGCACCACCACCACGATGACGGCAAGTCACATGTCCATGATGATTGCGACCATTCGTTCTTCGCTTAGGCTGCAATAAAGCCTTGCAAGGAGACACTGTCGCACGCCCTGAAGCACCGATACGTGTCAACTCTTCATTACTGTTAAGGATCAGCTCTCGCTGACCTGGCGTGACTGGACGGAATTTCTTCGTCATACTCGCACGGACTCCACATTAAACTTTTTCATCAATACTATCGCCAGGCCGAAAGGTCACAATAGCCTTCTTGAAGGCGCTCATCACCCCAATCCTTCCACGAACTCTACGAGTCTTGGACTTAACATTGACAATATTAACCTTGACGACCTTCACTTTCTTATCGATATAGATCTGCTCAACAGCCTGAGCGATTTCAATCTTATTACTTTTGCGATTGACGATAAAAACCGCTTTCGGCGCGTCACATTTTTTTACACAAGCATTGCTGCTATTATACTGCAATTGCTCCAGTACGCGCGCCTTTTCAGTCACGTGGCGATTCTTTATAATATCGTAGGGAGTTTTTTTCAACATGTTACGCCTCGCGACTTAATAAAGACTTCAGTTCATCAAACGCTTCGCTGACAACAATGACATCCTGACAACAAGTCACGTCATATCCATTGACATTCTGCATCAATCGAAGTTCTGCTCTGGGAATATTGCGCATACTCTTAAGAAAATTCGCGCGATCACCACCTTCCTTAAACAAACTAGGAGTCATGAAAAGCACCCGCTTCCCCTCTAACTCTCTCTTGCGAAGGAACTCAGCCACCACCTTCGTCTTAGGCTCGGAAAGGCCCCCGATATCCAAGACATGCAATCTAGCTTCTCGGATTTTCTCTACAAGAAGATGCCGAATTGCAGCACGTCTTTCTTTCCTATTGATGCGCACAAATTGGTCAAACTTAGGCCGTGGAGCAAATACGCGCCCACCACCCTTATACTGCGGCGAACCAAGATATCCTTGACGTGCGCGTCCAGTCCCTTTTTGCGGATGCGGTTTTTGCCCTGAATGGCAAACCTCAGCGCGAGTTTTAGTGCTCGCCGACCACTGTCTCGCATTAGCACGCAGAGCAACCAAATAGTCTTTGATTAGCTGCGAACAAGTCTCGCTAGAGAGAAGCTCGCCGTCGATCGTCATTTCTTCGAGAAGTTGACCGGCTAAGTTATATTTTTTGATCGTAGCCACGATGTACCCCTGCTCTACTTTTTATTCTGCTGTTTTGCATTTTGTTTCTTGACGGCTTTAGTGATGTAGACAAGCCCTCCACGAGCACCTGGCACCGCCCCTTGAACAACGAGAAGATTCTTCTCTTGATCCACCGCTACAACCTTGAGATTTTGGAGAGTGACACGATCATTCCCCATACGCCCAGCTTTTTTCTGACCAGGCAAACAACGCCCCGGGGTACTTCTCATACCGCAGGAACCGCCATGTCGGTGAAAACCCGATCCATGCGCAGCCGGACCGCCAGAAAAATGATGCCTCTTAATTACACCCTGATATCCCTTGCCCTTCGAATCGCCCACAATGTCGACAAATTCGCATTCAGAAAAATACGCAACACCGATCTCTTGACCAAGCTGATATTCCGTAGGGTTTTCGATTCGAGATTCTGCAGAATGCTTTCTTGGCTCAACTCCCGCTTTTTTGAAATGTCCACGTAAGGGCTTGGTAACTCCATGCACCTTAGGCGCGGACACTTTCACAGCGGAAAGCTGGATTGCATTGTATCCATCTCTGTCAACACTCTTAATCTGAGAGACGACATTGGGCTCAGCAGAAATAACAGTGCAAACGACAAAATTACCATCTTTGTCGAAAAGACGAGTCATCCCCTTTTTAATGCCCATGAGTTTCAAAGTCATAAAGTACCTATCGCTCGAATTTTCGCTACCGCATGAGTTCCTATTTGACAACGCCCACAAGGCGTCCAGATAAGAAGATAAGGCGATTTAAGATAAGGGCTGCAAGAAGCGTCGAATGGCTCTGCTCTTCTTATCCGGCGTTGTTGGTCACCCAACTACACCTCGTTACTGATCTTTTTTAAGATCAAAGCGCGAAGATTAGCATCTTAGCGAATTATGACCAAGCTAATTTTGTTTTTTGGCTTCCTGAACAATATTTTCGACGCGCCTAGAACGTTGGTATGAGGACACCATCAGAGCAAAAATAACACCCAGAACAAGAATCATCCCAACAAACTCCCTAGTCTTCACTCAGCCCTCTCAAAACGCAATCTGCCGATTTTACCCACTCGCCTCTCTTTTTCGATAGAAGAACTTTTCGCCAACCCCAGCATCAAGATAAATTTTCAACAGATTCGACCTAAATTTTTCGAAAATCTAGCATCACTCAAGAGACTCCTGCATAACTCAGTGCCTTTGGAAAAAATGATTCGTGTTAGCGAGATTTCGGATTTGGGCGAGCCCACATACGCGAGACATCTCATAGGGGGCGAGCAAAAAACGAAAGATCGCAAAACGAGCATTTTTAACGAAGCTGCTGAGTTATACCAAACGCAATAAATAATTTCATATTTGAGCTGCGTGAAAGCTGTCGACAAATTGACGATCATAAACAGCATAGTATTAATGCAATACAATGCCGTTTACGATCGCCGATTTTCGGCGCTTTGACGCGGCTCAAATGTGAAGTTATTTGTTGCGTTTGGTATAATGAGCTTATTGAAACCTCTGAAAACTTAGCCTCTTTGTTAAAAGAGATCTTTTCCTATTTAAGAGACTCCTGCACAACTCAGTACTTTTGGAAGGGCTTAAGCAAAAAAACCCACGTGTACCGCGGGTTTTTTTATGATGCCTAAACAGATCTTATTAGAGGCAGGGAGCGCTTAAGCTACACCCGTTCCGCAGGTTCTAGGACCGTTTTCTTGTGGAAATGCCCTAAGAGCGTGAAAAAGAGCCCATTTGTAGCTAACGCTGTCATCGGCCACCCTAAAGAAATCGGCACTACGGCTGCAGCTAACGTAATAGCCCCCAAAGACTGAAATGAAGAATTTCTGATAATATTGAATAGGCTGTTTACAGCCTGCGCCTCAGCGTACACCTTGGACTGCCGCCCCTTAGCCGCTGCTTTCTCAGCCTGCTCTATTTTCCCCAATTCTTCCAAAGTACCAAAACTCATTGTAGTAACAAGAGCTCCAGCAGCTGTTAAGCTCAACATCTGAGCGGCGCGCCGCCCTAATGGAGATATCTTATCAGAGACCGTTTTAACAACATCTGCAAATGGCACAAAAAAGTCACAAACCTTGTTGAGAACATCGCCAAAGGTGTAGAGCGAAGGGGTCTGAATAAAAGTCACCAACTTCTGCCCCGTTTCAACACCCTTACCAGGAAGAGCAGCTAATTCACCAAGATTCTTGGCATCCTTGGCTAAACGGTGCATATTGCTGGCAGCAGCACAACCAGGGTTAGCTACTAAAGTCCACTCTGCTGCAAGAGCCGCTGGCTTGAAAACCATGTTTTTCATACCACTTGATTCTTTGAGGTACGCAAGAGCCGTCTCTGAAATAGCAACGTTTTTAGAAGTAACGCTTTTTTTGGACGAAGAGACATGAGTGGTTAGCGGAGCTGCGCATGGAGCGCACGCACGAACAACAGGCATAAATTCCCCTAGTTAAATGCATAATGAAGTCGCGTCAATTATCGACTCTTCCATCGATAAGAGCAATTGCATTTATTATTTTAATGGCCCTGGAAGGCGCCTAAAAGGTTTTTTTTGAAAAACTCCTTGTCTATTGCAGGACTAAAACCGTTTTTTCAAAATAAGCCTCTAGCAAGAAAAGAATTTCATAAACAGAAATCCGGGCTGGTTGCTCATAAAAAATTAAGTAACCGCTGAGAACCTTGAAGAAATTCCTGGATGGGCATACTTTTTTTGCCTTCGATTTGCACCTCCAAAAGCTGCAAAGAACCTTCTCCACAAGCGACGATAAGATTACTTTTCGAACGCTCCAAAATCTCACCAGGAAGGCCTGCAACATCTTTACGTAATGCTGCACGTCTAATTTTAAGCCGCTTTTCCCCTTGCCCAAGGCGAATAAAGCACCAAGCCCCGGGGAAGGGGGACAAGGCGCGAATTTGATGATAAAGCGCCTCCGCCGGCTTATTCCAATCTAGCCTTTCGTCTTCAGGACGTAATTTAGAAGCATATGTAGCTTGCTCGTGATCTTGCTCTATTTTAAGAACAGAGCCTTTTTCGATATCATGGATTGTCTCCAAGACTGCGCAACAAGCCGCTTCTAGTAAACTTTGCTCTACCTCTCCAAAAGTTGCACTGTCTTGTATCAGCACCATTTTTTGCTTCAGCATAGGCCCAGCATCTAATGCTTGCACCATTTCAATGATCGTGATCCCTGTTTCTCTCTCCCCATTCATAATAGCCCGTTGAATCGGAGCAGCACCACGATATTTAGGTAACAAGCTAGCGTGGATATTGATACATCCAAAACGAGGAATGTCCAGGAGATTTTGCTTAATAATTTCCCCATAAGCTACGACGACGAATAGATCTGGAGATAATGCTCTTAATGTTTCTGCAAACTCTTCCGTTGAAGCCTTGATGGGTTGAAAGAGAGGGACTTGCGCTCCAAGCGCAAGTGCCTTAGCTTTAAGAGGGGAAGGTTGTAGTTCAAGATCTCTACCCCTCGGGCGGTCGGGCCGAGTGACTAGTGCTATAATTTCGCATGCAGGCTGTTTCTGCAAAAAGGCGAAAACTTCTCCTGCAAAAGAAGAGGTCCCAAAAAAAACGATGTTCACTTTACAATCGTTCTTCAAGAAGCTTTTCAATTTCTTCCAGATCTTCCTCTGCTTCTTCTTCTGGATTATCAAAAAGAGGGTTCTGGAAACCAATCAATCCTCTTTTGGTTGTACGACAAAAGTGCAACCAATGTGCTATATAGGGATTAGATACCCCCTCGTTTTCAATGGCATCGAGCGCTTCATTTAATTTAAGCCCTGCCCGATAGGTGATTTTAAAGACTCGCGCCAACTCTCGACGCGCTGCCAAAGAAAACCCATGACGTTTAAGCCCAATGATATTTAACCCGCCAATTTTATAAGGAGAACCCGCTCCAATAGTGTAAGGAGGCACATCATGAGCTATGCGACTAAATCCACCAACCATCGCATAAGCACCGATACGACAAAATTGATGAATTGGCGTCATACCCCCTATGATCGCGCAATCCTCAACAATCACATGACCCGCCAACATTGCAGCATTGGACATAATCACCCTATTGCCTATTTCGCAATTATGGGCCACATGGCAATAAGCCATAATAAGGCAATGATCTCCAATACGCACGACAGAGTTTTCTTGACAGGAGGAGTTGATCGTAGCAAATTCACGAATCTCGCAATGCTTTCCAATAACGACAAAGGTTTTCTCGCCTTGGAATTTTAGATCCTGCGTTTTTGTTCCAATGCTAGCGGAAGGCCAAATCACTGTGCCCTCACCAATTGTCGTATACCCATCGATGTACGCATGCGATTTGATCTCAACACCATCTTCAAGAGTCACATTCTTCTTGATTATAGCGTACGCTTCAATCGTAACGTTCTCACCTATCTGAGCACCGTCTTCAATGATTGCGGTAGGATGAATATTTGACATGAGAACCCGTTCCTTAGAGTTGGTCCATATCGACCAGAGCAAAACCAATTTCCGCTTCTGCTACGAGCTGGTCGTTAACGGTGGCCTTTGTTTGTACTTTCCCCCCTTTTACAGAAAGGAGCATGCTCGAGGCATGGAGGTGCAATGTGTCCCCAGGCTGAACTGGACGTCGAAATTTTGCATTGTTAACAGTCATGAGCACTGCAGTTCTTTCTATATGCCCTTTTTGATGAATAAGAATACCGCCGGTTTGAGCCATCGCTTCCAAGACAAGAACTCCAGGCATGATGGGAACGCCGGGGAAATGACCCTGAAAAAAATGCTCATTTACCGTAACATTCTTCACCCCAATGATTTGATTTTCCTCAAGATTGAGATAAATAATCTTATCAACGAGTAAAAACGGATAACGATGCGGTAAAATACGCGATATCTCTTTAATGCTAAGGACACTTGTGGCGCCCGTAAGATTCGTTGTATGAGTGCTCATTAAGAAGGCTCCCTATTAATCTGATTTTGCAAAAGTCGCGCAAAAGCAACATTCGTAGCATGGCCAGATCGAATAGCTATAATATGCGCTAGCAGAGGATTTTCCATTAAGGAGAGATCTCCTATGAGATCAAGAATTTTGTGGCGAACCATTTCATCGGGGAATCGCAATCCTTCCGGATTTAGGACTCGATCTTCTGAAATAATCACAGCACTCTCTAATCCACCACCTTTGATCAATCCTTTTTCTAATAGAGGGGCAATCTCCTCATATAGACAAAATGTGCGACAAGGAGCTATTTCTTTCTCATAGCTTTCCTCATCCACAGCAATTGTATAAAATTGAGATCGGATGAGCGGAGAATGGGGATAGTGTAGTGTGTAGCTAATCCGAAACTCTTGAGCGGGCAGTGCAATGATGTGCGTATCTTCCTGAGAGAAAAAAACAGGGGCTCTTAAAATTTTCGACAGCTTCTCTTCCGTTAACTCTTCAATCCCCGTTTTCTTAATCATTTCTATAAAACTCAAAGCACTACCGTCCGCAATAGGCACTTCTGGCCCTGTGAGGGTAATTAATGCATTATCAATATGGAAAGCACGCAGCGCAGAGAGAAGGTGTTCTACCGTCTGCACCTGGATTTGGTCATGGCCCAGTATTGTACATCGAGGGGTTGCTTTTACTGAGTGTAGTGTAGCGCGAAGAGGCGCAGCGCTAGGACAATCTAATCTCTGAAAAACAATGCCATGTCCTGCATTAGCGGGGTGCATCACTAATTGAACGGGTTGTCCTGTGAAAAGTCCCTCTCCAGAAAGGGAAACAGAGCGCCGCAGCGTACGCTGCCGTAATGGCAATGGACTGCTCGAAGGTCTATAGACTGGAAAGACTTCTGCGGACAATCCCTATCCTTGTGTTTTTCTATTTCTGTAGTCGGCTTGAAAGTTACCGTCGAGAGATTAGCTAAAATACCCCTTTTTGAGCAAGCCAGCTTCTAAAAGAAGCTCGCATCCGCTTTTCAAATGAACAGAAAAAATACAACCCGAAACAACTACTAGATTAAACAGAATCAGAAAATCTTTTAAAAGATAAATAAAAAGCAATAAACCCAAAACAAATCCCAACAATTAAGGCATCGCCAGTTATGGTATACAAAGTAGCCATTTGATACTTTGGAACCTCAACATGTAAGACTCCTTTAGCCTCAGTAAGCCGCCCAACCGTTCTTCCAAAAGCATCCACCGCTGCCGTTATCCCGGAATTACAAGCTCGTACTGTTGGAATGCCATTTTCAACTGCTCGTAATTTACCGTGATCAAAATGTTGTTGAGCTAGTCTTGATTCAGGATACCAGTTGTCATTTGTCAAATTAACAAATAACCTAGCACCCATTAGCCGACCTTCCCGAACCAGATTAGGAAACGTCTCCTCATAACAAATAGAAACAGAAAGCGGTAATGGACTAGAAAAAACTTTAGCACCCTTCCCATGCGTGTAAAAGGATTCAATGCCATAGGCCTTGGTAAAAGTCGCGCACCACTCAAAAGGAATATACTCGGCTAATGGAAGTAAAACACGTTTTTCGTAGTGATCAATCTCATTCTTCCAAGGCGTAAAATGCATGGCAGCACTGTAACAATGCTCCATAGAGTCTTCATCATCCATCCCAATAATAATATCCGCATGCAAATGGTTAGCCAAAAACTGACTGAAAAAAGCATTAGAGACCTTGCCTTCCTGAAAAAATGGGGGTGCCAATATAGGGAGAGCCTTGAGAGCTTCCTGGCCAAATTCCTGGGCAAGAAGATCTCGTGCAGTATGATAATCGTACACCATCTGGTTCGAACGGAAAGGCACTGCAGACTCTGGCAAAGCCACAAGATCCACTTGCCTTGTTTGATGAGGAATCAGACCTTGAAAAATACCTCTCCACTGTTCCCATGGAGACATAAATTCTTTAGTTCTCCCTTCTAATGGGGTTTTTTGAGAGGGCAACATCCCCGGCTGCACCAAAAGCGCTTGGAGGGTCCCTTGACTATTTACTTTTCCAGAATGCCACGAGAAAAGCATTCCACTATACAGATATGGAAACATGGCAACAACAGCCCATACAACCACTCGTTTTCTCGATAATACTAATGTGCGAGCTCGAAGGGCAAATAAATTGGTCATGATCACCCAAAAACTCAAGCCCAACACGCCCCCTACTGAAGCTAATTGCATACCCAATGCATAACTAGTAAGAGCAATTCCCAAAGGATTCCAGCTAAATCCACATAGGATATGGAAACGGATCCACTCCATAAGAGTCCAAACACCAGCCAAAGCTAAAACTCTTGAGACTGATAACACTGGAGATTCCAGCACAAAGACACTCAATAATCCAAATTGCAGCCCCAACCAACATGAGAGCAAGGCGTATATGACTAAGATGTAATACCCTTGAAACTCTATGGAAGTCATCCAAGAAAGCTGGATTGCTTGAACTATCGAAAACCAAGAAAATGAAAGCCAAAAATGTTGTTTCCGGAGAGAAAACTGTTTTAAAGCATCCCAAAAAAGAGCATAGCCTAGAGCCGCTGCCACCGGGGCTATCCAACTAATCCAAGCCGGCTGCCCTAAACCAACAATCAATAAACTTAAGATAACTTTAAAAAAATTAGAAACTCTCACTTCAATGTTCCTGTGCAACCTTTGGCGATGCTTTCCTGGCACAACTCCCATTACCAAATGCTAATAAAATAAGCAGTCCACCGAAAACCGACAAGTTTTTCATAAAATGAGGCATTTGCGCTGCACTTTCTTCTGGAGACATCATCCAAAAAGCATGGAAAATGAGTGTAGTGGGGACAATAAAAAGAATGAGAAGAAAAGCCCCTAACCGAGTTTTTACCCCGAAAAACACCAATAATCCCCCTAGGATAAGCAATACGATTCCAACGATTGCTAGACTTGAACTCCAAGGTAAAATCGTTTCTGTTAAAGCTCGAGCCAACGGCGAAGAACTATTTCGATCCAGTAAAACGCATAATCCATTTTGCAACATTTGCACCGATTCATTCCAATTAAGAAGATGATTTAAACCCGCCAAAATAAACAATACACTCATGCATATCCTACCTACACATGCTAAAACCATCTGAATTGCTTTCATACACCCTCTTGTAATATCAACTTTTGACATGACAGATTGGACCTTATTTTTCTAGAAAGAATCCTTTTATGTCGGTATTATTAATGCAAGATTATGCCTGCTGAAATCAACACATTCCGAAAAAATCATTTGACGAACATTTTAAATTTGTTCGTTCAACCTACCTGTCCTCTTGATCTCTTCCTTGCCGGGTACTTTCGCGCACACAAAGCCATCGGCTCTAAAGACAGGAGATTTATTAGCGACACTGCATATGGAATCATTCGTTGGCAAGGCTTGATTGATCATTTTCTTAAAGATCCCATCTCTTGGCAAGCTAGGATTGATACCTTTCTTTCCCTTAAACCTGAATCTCATCTGCAAAACCCCCTTCTTCCCCCGCATGTCAAGGTGAGCTTTCCAAAACTCTTTTACGATCTGCTCTCTGAATATTTAGGAGAAGAACTAGCCAAAGATTTTTGTTTTACAAGTAATTTTCCTGCACCAACTACGGTACGAGTCAATACACTTAAAACCACACGAGCCTCTCTTTTAGAACGTTGGACGCCCATCCACCAAGTTTCTCCTACCACGGTCAGTCCTTATGGAATCCTTTTTCATCGCAAAGTGAATTTCTTAGAGCTTCCTGAATTTAAGGAAGGCTTATTTGAAATACAGGATGAAGCCAGTCAACTTATCACCGATCTTGTTAGAGCGCAACCTGGCCAACTCGTGCTCGATTTCTGTGCTGGTTCGGGCGGGAAAACTTTAGGTTTTGCTCATAAACTTGCAAAAAGGGGGCAAATTTACCTCCATGACATCCGGTCAAGAGCTTTAACAGAAGCTAGAAAGCGGCTTGCAAGGGCAGGTATCCAAAATGCCCAAATTCTCCTTAATGCGGATCTTTATAAGCGAGGCCTCCAAGGAAAAATGGATTGGGTTTTAATCGACGCCCCCTGCAGTGGGACAGGAACTCTTAGAAGAAACCCCGACATGAAATGGAAGTTTCAGATCGACCATCTCCAACAGCTGATCGAGCTGCAGAGAACTATAGTCTCTGAAGCTCTAACATTTCTTAAGCCTGGGGGACACTGTGTCTATGCAACCTGCAGTATTTTGCCCCAAGAAAATGACCAACAATTAGATTTTTTTCTTAACCATTTCCCTTTAGAGTTAGTGGAAACACCATTAAGAACCTTCCCTCAAAAAGGTGCTATGGACGGATTCTTTGGAGTCATTTTACGTAAAACCCTATAATGTCCAAATAACCATCTGACTTGAAGTGAGGCTATGATGATTTTTCACCTGTTTCTTTTTCTCTCCTTGCTCACCGGAGCCTCAACTCTCTGTGCCTCATTGTCAACTCCTATTTCTGCCTATGGAGAACCTCAAGAGATCGTCATCTATAATAGAATTCTGGCTCGAGTTGGAAATAAAACCATTTCTGTCCTCGACCTCGTTAAGAAGATGGACCTCTTTCTCAATTCTAACTATCCCCAAGTCCTAGAATCAAAACTCTCTCGTTTTCAATTTTACACTTCGAATTGGCGAGATGTATTAAACCAAATGGTCGATACGGAATTAATGCTCCATGATGCTGGAGAAAAAGATTTCTCTATTTCCGATGGGGAAATACGAGAAACTCTCATGGCTCGATTTGGACCTAACGTCATGGCCACGTTGGATAAATGCGGGTTAACCTATGAAGAGGCACGTCAAACTGTCCGCGACGATCTTGTCGTACAAAGAATGAATTGGTTTAAAGTCCAGGTAAAAGCCCTACATGAAGTAGGACCACAAGACATTAGAGAGGCCTATCAGGAGTATTTAAAACAACATCCCAGAGAAGAAGAATGGACGTACCAAGTGGTTTCCATTCGTTCCCCCCAGAAAGATCTATCTGAAAAACTTGCACAAGAGGCTTTTTCCTTACTTCATGAAGCTAAAATCGACATGGCTACCTTACAAGAAAAGCTTCACACAAAAGAAAAAGAACAAGAGGGGCTTTCATTTTTTGTTTCCGATCTGCTCGTTGCCACTGAAAGAACTATTTCTAAAGCCCACCGAAAAGGCTTGGAAGGACTTAAAGAAGGCGAATGCAGTTCTCCTATCACTCAAATCAGTGGAGCTGAACAAACTCCCGTACAGAGGATTTTCCATCTAAAGAGCCATGCGATTAAACAAGCCCCTCCTTTTAAAGAACTCAAAGACCAGCTCCGACAGCAGCGTTTGGACCTCGTCATGCAACGAGAGGACAGTGCCTACAAGGACCGCCTCCGACACCGTTTTAGCTATTTATTTGTCTTTGAGGAACTTCCAAACCAATTTGAACCATTCAGTTTAGAATTTAATCATTCTTGATGGGTATTTTTCGACCTAATGAACTAAGAACCTTCCTCGAAGAGCAGGGAGCTGGAGCTCTAAAGAGTCTTTCTCAAAATTTTTTGATCGATGGCAACATTGTAAGAAAAATCCTTGCTGCAGCTGCGGTTTGCCCCTCTGATACCTGTATAGAGATTGGACCTGGACCAGGAGCCCTAACCGAGGCTCTACTTCAAGCAGGCGCCCACGTCATAGCTATTGAAAAAGACAAAAAATTCGCTGCAGCCCTTTACCGTTTACAAAACACTGACCATTGTCTAACTGTTTATGAAGATGATGCAGTAACCATCGACACCTCTAAACTCTTAAAAGAAGGCTCTGCGAGGAAGCTCATTTCTAACCTCCCCTACCACCTTACCACACCACTTATTACGAGATTTTTGCCTCTATATCCTGAGATAACTTCGATCACCGTCATGGTACAAAAAGAAGTTGCGCAACGTTTTGTCGCTAAACCAGGAACCCCCAACTCCAGCTCTATTTCTTTATTTATTCGGCTATTTAGCGAGCCTAGATGGTGCTTTGATGTTCCAGCTAACTGTTTTTATCCAAAACCCTCTGTGGTTTCGTCGGTCATTCATTTCGATCTAAAACATCCCCCTCCAGGCATCAATCCAGAAAAGTTCGAGCGTCTAGCAAGAACAGCCTTCCAAAAACGCCGAAAAATGCTTAGAAGTTCGCTTAAAGAGGTTTACCCAGCAAAGGTTCTTTCAAGAGCTTTCGAACACACTGGTATCGATCCTTCCTGTAGACCTGAAGAACTCTCTTTTGAGCAGTTTACTTCTTTGTATCGTCAACTTTTCGACGATGAAGAACCCTCAAAACTCCCCCCGTTACCAGCGTAACCGCCCCCATCATGCCAAGAAGTGGGATCGTCAGAGGGGCTGAAGAAAACGTTTTCCAATGCACTAGCAAAGTCTGCCATAACGTAGGCTCAACACGTTGACTTGCAATCAATCCTGCCTTGCCTAAAGGCGTACTCTGCATATCCAATAACACCACCTCGCCAACAGTTTGTCCAGCCTCAATCGGAAATTGAGGAACCATCCAGTTTACAATAGAACGTATTTGAGGCTCTTCAGAAGGGTAGTAGGTTAGTTTTAAATCCTCTTGAAGCCTAGCTACTAAAAGTTGTTTAGCACCGGGAATCTCCAGCTTAAACTGCTCATGTTCCTTTGAAAGCAGCACCCGATTCATTTTTTTCTCGGAAAATGCCGCTTCAAAAAGCATCTTAGCATCTTGATACCGCTCATCCGACTCCTTACATTTCAGTAATACTGCGACTAATGTTCTATCCCCCTGTTTGGCAGCTGCTACCAAATTAAATCCCGCAATCTGCAAGTGCCCTGTTTTAATCCCAATCGCCTTTGGATAAAAATTTCGTCCCGGCTTCATCAGACCATTTGCTTGCCTAATAGTCGTCGCAGGTTGCTTGTTATTAGCCGGACGCTCATAACTTAGTGCCGATACAATCGTCTGGAACATGGGATTTCGCATGGCTAGGCTCGCCATCAAAGCCATATCGCGAACTGTGGTTTTATGAGCAACGTGATGAAATCCACCTGGATTAGTAAACCATGTGTTCTCAATCCCTCTTTCTATGAGAAACCGATTCACATTCTCCATAAATGCATCTATATTTCCTCCAAAATGCTCTGCAAGGACATTAGCTGCATCATTGGCTGAAATAAGCATCAATCCGTATAACAACGTTCGAACTGACACGATTTCACCGGCCTGCAGATGCATATTTGTAGCTGTCGCCTCCATGCGATATGAGGGATATTTGGCAGGGTCGCTCCTTTTAAGATGGACTGGACTATACGCAACCGCTTCTTGACTGACTTTCACTTTTTCATCAAGTCGATCTCCAAATGTTTCCAAGATGTACCAAGCGGTGGCTATTTTGGTAGTACTTGCTGGGTACGCCGGCAGGTCAGCATTTTTTTCAAAAAGAACGACGCCGCTATCTGCATTCACTAAAATGGCCGCTTCCGCCCGGGTCGACAATTTAATTTGTCCAGCATCGACTAAAATTGTCCAAAAAAAGAGCAGAAAAGGAACCAACCACTTCATACAAACCCCACATCCATGGGAAACTTTTTATCAGAATTGTATTTTTTCTCCACAGAAGGATTGCGAAAAAAATGATGAGCTGCTTCCTTAGGGTTTTTAGCAGCCCTACTTGACAAAGCAAACTCTGGCGAGGTACAATGAGGGTACCGGCCGAGTGGTTTAACTCTAGGAGAAAGAATGACTAGCCCAGCTGAGCTTGAAGATGCGTTCAAGGACTTTAGTGAGAATTTTGGAAAATGGGTTCCTGATGGTGTCATCCCTGTGAGTTTGACTTTACTCCATGACCTCGGGTTGCTACATCATGAGCACTTTGAGCAGAGCACCAGTGATAATTTTGCTCAGTTCTTTCACGTGCTCGAAACGCAAGAAAAAGTAACACTCTTCAATCAACAATTCGCCGTATGGATCGTGCCCAAACTTATCGATGATCAACCAACAACTCTTACATTCATTGCACTTCTGAATAATGGAGCAAAACCCCACCTAGAGATTGTATTCTCTACAGCAGGTGTGTATAACACTCCCAAGTACATCCTCAAAGTACTCCAGCATTTTATCTCTGAAGTGCTCGATACTGAAGCTGTTATTTCCTCTATTGGGAAGAAAAAGAATTAATCCTTTGAATCAGATCCTGCTCTGATGTTGAAGCTGTCGCTGCACAAACGCAGCTGCAGTGAAACCCGTAAAGCTAGGAGCTGATTTTTACATTGGATTATTATATAACTCGTTCACCTGAAAACATCCATATTTCGATCTCCAACAACGAGACATCCACGCAACGCCTGTAAGCAAAAAATCAGCATTCGAACTTACAAGAAAAAATCGACCTTAGCAGGTAGACCAGTTACCAAAGTCTAATTCGTTCTTGTTGTTCTTTATCTCCGGGGACAACTATAGATATTTGCCACTTTGCTAGATCCTAGGGCTCCAGAAAATGCCATGATTCTCGGCCAACCGGGAATCCGATAGTCTATCGGACAATCGCCCTGATTTTTATAATATTATTTTACTATTTATAATAAAAAAATCTCTCTGACTTGCACAAATCTTATTAAAGATACAAGATACTGCGTTAAATTGAATTGTCGTTTTCAAATACATGCTATTTCGTTTACTGCTTTTAGTGATTGTTTTTCCCTCCTCTGTATTTTGCAATCCTTCTCATGAACAAGCGCCCTCAGAGATGGATGGAGAACCTAATCTTCTTGTAGGCGATATTGTCGATCCCTTTACTGGCTCCTGTTTTTTACATACAGAGGATCTACGGGTGGAGGGGTTTGTTCCTATTGTCATTGAAAAGACCTACATTTCAGATGACTACGACAAAGAAAATAAAGGATGGCACTTTTCTTCCTATCTTGAGCTCAACTACTACACAAATATTATTGAAGAAGATGGGGATGAAATTCTTTACGAAGAATGCCTTGCCGTTGTGCCAGAGCGCTCAGGTGGTTTTGTCTATTATAAAACAACAGATAGAAAACGCTTCGAAATTGACTTTGTTAGACATAACAATGGGTTTATCAATAGGAATGGGGGGTCGATTAGTGCGAGAACGAATCTAAAAAATCAACGTTTGGAGTTCGATGGAAAAAGAACTTTTTGCGTTAAGACTAGCGATGGGGGAGAGCGCATTTATGTAGGTAAAGATAGAGGCAGCTATAGCTTCTATTTGCAGGAAGAGCGCCTACCTAATGGTTGTTGGTACCTATATTCTTACGACAAAAAGATGAGAATTACCAATATTCGATCTACCAATCCATCGAAGACTAAAACATTTGCTTGGGTGCATTTTATCTATGAGAGTACATCCTACAAACACCCCAATTTTTTTATCGAAGCTTCAGACGGAAGACGGCTTTATTATCGGTTCACAGGTAGTCAATATCTCATAGAAACAGACAGTCCTGAAACACCTAAAGAAAGATTTGAATATCGTAAGACTTCACATAGATCAAAATTATTAGAAAAAAAGAGTTTGCCTAGTGGAAATTGGACGCAGTTCCACTATTACTCTAAAGGTATAAACCAGGTTGGAGATCTACAGATTAGGTTATCAAGCAGTACTGACAATCGCTGTAATCGTATCAAGATGCTCGAGTTCTCAGGTGGTTCTCTAGAAGAGACAAACCCTGCTTATCAGTTCATTTATCAAGGCGACTCCAAGTACAAAAACATCACAGAAGTTCTCGATCCACAAGGTAATAAAACAATATACAGCTATGATGACAAAGGGAAGCCTCTTTCCATCACACAATACGTTTTAGAAAATGGGCGATTGAATTTCTCAAATAAGTGGACCTTTGCTTACGGTTCAGGTCAGCCCCATGGAGAGCATGAACTGATTGCATGTAGTATAGAAACTTCTTATCAAAACGTTAATAGTTCGCGAACTTATCTCTACGATACTTATGGAAATGTTCTTGAAAAACGCATTTGGGGCAATCTGTCTGGGAGATCTGGTGCGCCGCTTAACCTGAATGATAAATATCTGCCTGTTACCAATGGATGTGAGACGTATACAACCAAATATGCGTATTCTAAAGAGCATTTATTGATTCGTTCTGAAGAGGAAAATGGGCTTGTAGTCACTTATGAGTATTTACCAGGGACCACTCTTCTTTCTGCCAAGTACACATGGGATAGACATCGACTCCTTCGCAGAGAATTTATTCAGTATAACGAGGACAACATCCCCATTTGCCACATTGAAGATGATGGGAAAGATCCTAATCCTGAAATCTTCAGGGATGTACTGTATCGGAAAATACTTCGCATTCGACCAAAACAGGAAATGCCTGCCTGTGGACTTCCAGAACAGATTGATGAATTCATGATGGAGAGATCTAGTGGTAAGGAAGTTCTTCTTAAGAGAACTCTGATTCACTATGACGACCACGGATATGTAATCAAAAGAGATATTTTCGATGCTCAAGAAAAATATTCTCACTCTCTAGGTTATGAGCGCGATGAGAAAGGGCGCATTATTAAAGAAATAGATCCCTTTGGAGCAGCAAAGCTTTATGCCTATGATGTCGACGGCTTTAAGATCAGAGAAACCACTCCAAGCGGAAAAAAAACGATGCATAGCATGTACGATAGCCGTGGGCATCTATGTGCTACAGTCGATGCAACCACCGATGGGATGAGCCATAAGACAACGATCATTCACGACCAGCTAGGTCATCCAACACATATTATCGACTATTTGGGACATGAAATCTCCCTTACAGTGGATGCATTTGGTCATCCCCTAGCCACATGTCTTCCTGATAAGACCTCTTCCTTTCTAAGAACCTTTAATGCACTCGGTCACGAACTGACATATTGTGATCCAGAAGGAAATCTCAAGAAGACAGAATACAATGCTCGTGGCAGCACTACTCAAGTGACCTATCCAAATGGCTATACAGAAGAATGGTCCTACGATCCAAATGGGATGCTAAAAGAATCTATTGATTGCGAAGGTAATCGACAGATTTTCGAATACGATGCTCTGGGACGCAAGCTATCGCATAGTTTTGTCGATGTACATGGAAATTTACTGAAAAAAGAACAATACACTTACGACAGTTTTTTCTTGAGAGAACATATTGATGTAGCAGGTAACTGTACACGCTTTGATTATGATGAAGCCGGGAGGAAGATTCATCAAGTAGGAATACAGGAAACTTTCTATGCATACGACGAGCTTGGTCGATTACAAAAAACGATTCACGGAGAAAGCTCAACTCTCTGTGTTTACGATCTCGTAGATCGTGCTGTCGAGGAAAAAGAAGAAACCCTGAATGGGGAACTCCTTTCTCATCGTAAAACCATTTATGACTTAGATGGACAGGTCATTGAACAATGGGCGTGGAATGGCACTTGGGATATAGAAAAAACCTATCTATATGATGGGCTAGGCAGAATCATAGAAGAAACCGATGCTTGTGGGCGTGTCATATCCACTACATACGATGAGTCATGCCTTGATCCGCAGGGAAATACGCTCCTTCGAGTCATTACAACAGCTCCGAACGGAGTGCGTACCATCGAAACAAGAGATCTTTTCGATAGGCCATCGCACATAGAGCAGATAGGTATCGCTGACGCACTGCTTTCTCGCGTCGAATATGCCTATAATTCCAGAGGATTAAAAACCCAAGAAATCACTACACAAGTAACGCCAGCATCTTCCATGAGCCAGCAGTGCGTAGTAAGAGACTGGGACTGCATGGGGAGACTTGTGTGTCTCAAAGAAGCCGCAGGAACCGAGTATCAGAGGAACACACAATATACCTATACCCCAAGAGGACAACTCTCATCAATCTGCAAACCTGATGGAGTTCTTATTAGTATGAAGTATGACCCTTTGGGTAGATGTATCAGTAAAAAGTCAAGCGATGGCACTATCGATTACCGATATCACTATAATCTTTTAGATGAGGTGCTTTCTATTGAAGATCGGGTTCATCAATTGACAAGTTATAGAGATTACGATTCATGGGGACGTTTAATTGCTGAAACACTAGCTACTGGTATAGGAACTCAAGTGTCTTATGACACACTTGGACGTAGGAGCACTTTCATACTTCCTGATGAATCTTCTATTGTCTACAGATATGACCATACCTATTTAAGAGAGGTCGCTAGAATAGATGGTGAAGGCAAAGAATGTTATACCCATCGTTACAGTACTTATGATGCTCTAAGAAGAGTAATTTCTTCAGAATTGCCTTTCAATCTAGGTAAAGAGCAATGTTGTTATGATCCTTTAGGAAGGATCATGGAAAAGCGTTCTCCTTATTTCTTTCAAGCAGTGCTTAAGCAAGATCTCATTGGTAATGTACTTAAGATCGCCATTGATAATTCCACAAAGAACTACGAATACGATGAACTTAGTCGAGTTATCCAAGAACCGCAGCATAAGTATAGTTTTGATAGTGTACACAATCGTCGGAGCAAAGATGAACAGCTTTACACTGTTGATGCACTCAACCGATTACATTCTTCTACAGAAGTCTCTTTTACCTACGATGCAAATGGCAACTCCGTAGTAAGAAATTCACCCCAGGAAGAAATCCATTTTTCTTACGATGCCCTTGGCAGACTGATTGCAGCAGAGAAGGCTTCAGTTTGGAGAATGGAGTACTATTACGATGCTTGGCACAGAAGACTATGCTCTACCGTATATCATTTTGATCAAGGAACGTGGCAAGAAAAAGATCGAGTCTATTACCTCTGGGATCATGAGTGTGAGATTGGCGCGTGTGATCAAGAAGGAAAGATCAAGGAGCTTAGAGTTTTAGGTCTGGGAGGAGATTCGGAAAGAAACCGTACTCTTGCCATGGAACTACAAGGCAAAATCTACATCCCAATGCACGATCTATGCGGAAATGTCTATCGTCTAATCGATGGAGCTACGAGAAAAACCATTGAGACCTACTCCTATACGGTATTTGGTGAAGGTAAAGCATTTTCTCGCTGTGGAAACCCCTGGAAGTTTTCTGGCAAACGTTACGACCCTCTCACTGGTCTAGTGTACTTTGGCAAACGTTATTATTGTCCCAAAGAGGGAAGATGGCTTACCCCAGATCCTAGGGGATTATCTGCAGGTGTTAACCTGTATGCCTTTGTACGCAATAACCCCCTACAATTTTACGATGATTTTGGAGAATGGGAACGAGATGATGTGTTCAGAGATGTTGTTGGAGAACGGGATGCTAGAGGTCGCCTGATTGATAACTGGGCCGGTTCCCCATTAGCTAATGTTACCGTGGCAAGTCAAGAACTCATCCATCTCATGGGGTCCTGTTTTACTGCAATGGGACTTCATGCAATTCCAGATTTTCTCGGCGGAGGCGCTCTGCGCTTTGCTGGGGATTACATGCAAACGGTATGCGATCCCAGATTACTTGATCGCTATCCCCACCTCAGAGATGCTTATCCTGAAGCCGATTCCAAATCACAAATCCTACGATTTGGAGATCAAAATGCAAGCGACCTAGTACGCATCAGCATTGTCAACGGCATTCTTAACCGACGCTCAGAGGCCCAAAAATTAGGAAGAGAAGTATCTAAATTGCACAACAATTGCTTAGTGTATCTCTGCTACAACGCAACTCATGGCATTTTTGTTGATACAGTCGATGCAGCTTTAGAAAAATGTGATGTCAAAACCCATGCCTCAAAACTTCTCACTGGACTCTGGCATAGTCTTATCCAAGAAATGGGAGGAGTGAATGGATCAGGAAAAATCGTTCACTATGCTCACAGCGAAGGCGGCATTATCACAGCTTGTTCGTTAAAAAGACTTTCCCAATCAGAAAGAAAAATGATCGAGGTGTACACTTTCGGTTCCGCAAGTCTTTTCGATAGCAATCTCGCCGGACTTGTACGGCACCATGTTTCTGTACGAGATCCAATTCCTCTCACAGATCTTATTGGGTATGGCAGAGCACTTTTCAGTAATGATGGGTCTGTCAAATTCGTCGGAGATTTTTATGGACTTCCCTTTGATCACGCCCTCACGGGAGATACATATTGGAGAACTCTTTCACGATTGGCTGATACATTTAATGAATACTATGGATGTCCACAATGAAGATAGTTTATCTCTTTTTGACAATTTTAGCGTTATCTGGATGCACAACACAGAAAGTTTCTTATACACAATTAGCTCATCGTCAAATGAATCAGTTTGCTCAAGAGATGGAAGGGGAAAAGAAATTCATTCTTTCCGGGTGTGGAGGCGCTATGATGGACTGCATTAGTGAATTCGATCTTGATTTTGAATCGCCGTATCCTTTGAGACTTACCATTCCTGAAGCCAGAGAGCTTATTATTGAATTTACGGAGAGGTTTAAGGATGAAGTGAATAGCAATGAAGAGATTAGACCGTATTTGTGTATATTTCCCATTAATCAAAACAACATCCGCATGGAACTGAGTTTTTGGGAGACTCCTCGCAAATTAGTTTCACAGGAGTTTGTGGCTCATGCTTGGCTGAGAGAAGGAAGAATTTACTACACGTTTTTCGATCATGAGCAGGGGAAGTTTTCAGGTAAATGCTTTAAAGAATCTTACGAAGAAGCCCTCAAGCTTGTTCACAAAAATTAAGTCAGGAAACTTTTGCTAAGAACTTAAAAGATATTCTTGAGTGTTATGAGAATTACCTATCTCCTTTTGACAATAGTTTTCTTAGTAGGATGCACAACACAGAAGGTTTCTTATACAAAATTAGCAAACCGTCAAATGAATCAATTTGCCCAAGAGATGGAAAGGGAAAAGAAATTCATCCTTTCCGGTAGTGGTGGCGCTATGATGGACTGCATTAGTGATTTTGACCTTGTTTTTAAGTCTCCTTACCCTTTGAGATTGACTGTCCCTCAAGCTAGAGAGCTGATGATTCAATTCGTCGAGCGATTAAAAAATGAAGTAAATCACAATGAGTCTATTAGGCCATATTTATGCAAATATCCCATTGACGATACAAATATCCGCATGAGTCTTACTTTTTGGGATGCTCCATGCAAAAGGGTTCCTAAAGAATTTGTGGCGATGGTTTGGCTGAGGAATGGTTGTATCTACTACTCATTCTTTGATACGGAGCTAGGTCAATATACGGAGGCCGATATTAAAGAACCCTATGCAGAGGCTCTCAAACTTGTTCATAAGGATTAAGTCGAGAAACTTTCTAAAGGCTGCAAAACTTGAGCACTATGAAAATTATCCGTCTCTTTTTAATGCTTTTAACGTTGATTGGGTGCACAGCACAGAAGGTTTCTTATACGGAATTAGCCGACCGTCAAATGAATCATTTCGCTCAAGAAATGAAAAAGGAAAAGAAATTCATTCTTTCCGGGTGTGGCGGCGCCATGATGGACTGCATTAGTGAACTAGGCCTTTTTTTTGAATCGCCATATCCTTTGAGACTTACCATTCCTGAAGCCAGAGAGCTTATTGTTGAATTCACGGAGAGATTCAAGGATGAAGTGAATACCAATGAAGAAATTAGACCGTATTTATGTGTATTTCCAGTTACTCAAAACAACATACGTATGGATTTGACTTTTTGGGAAAGTCCTCGTAGACGGGTTCCACAGGAGTTTGTGGCTCATGCTTGGCTGAGAGAAGGAAGAATTTACTACACGTTTTTCGATCATGAGCAGGGGAAGTTTTCAGGTAAATGCTTTAAAGAATCTTACGAAGAAGCCCTCAAGCTTGTTCACAAAAATTAAGTCAGGAAACTTTTGCTAAGAACTTAAAAGATATTCTTGAGTGTTATGAGAATTACCTATCTCCTTTTGACAATAGTTTTCTTAGTAGGATGCACAACACAGAAGGTTTCTTATACAAAATTAGCAAACCGTCAAATGAATCAATTTGCCCAAGAGATGGAAAGGGGAAAGAAATTCATCCTTTCTGGAAGCGGGGAAGGGATGATGGACTGTATTAGTGAATTAGGTCTTTCATTTGAATCACCGTATCCTTTGAGACTTGCCATTCCTGAAGTCAGGGAGATTTGAAGAACTAACATGCAATGGCTAGTGATTAAACCATTTTACCACGGGGACCCCCACAGCGAGGAAAAAGATACCCTCGTGCGCTGTAGAGGCGCTAATTAAGAATACGACACTTGTCATGCTCGCTATACTCAGCGCGTACGCGAGATAGCTCTTGAGGCTCTGGTGGACAAGGTTTCAACTCCCATACCAATTTTGCATAATTATGGATGGACTCATCGGAGCTAAATGTTCCCATGCCCGCGATGTTATGTATCGCATATTCGGCCCACTTGAGAGGGTCTAAGAACAGTTGCTCTACTTTCTTTTGCATCTCATAATAACTTTCAAGATCACTTAGGACAAAAAAACGATCCGGCATCTCTCCCCCGACCCCTTCGAGTAGAGTCGCTGCCACTGCACTGAGTACTTGGTGCTCTGTATCATTTTCCGCTAACGAATAATCGCGCAGAGAATCGACTGCTTTTTTGATCGCTGGATTGCGGTTATAGATCTCTACCGATTTATAGCTACGCTGCACTCTCTGCTGCTCATTATGTTCTGCCGTCGCACCAAAACGAAAGGGCCACCAGGCATCTCCAATGCACTTACGCATTTCTACATTCGCCCCATCTTCCGTCCCAATAGTGAGCGCTCCATTGATAGCAAGTTTCATACAACCTGTACCTGAAGCTTCCATTCCTGCAGTAGAAATTTGCTCCGATAAATCTGCCGCTGGAATGATACACTCTGCTTTGGAAACATTATAATCTTCGATGAAAGCAACTCTCAGTTTTGTATTCACTGTAGAGTCCATATTGATCTTGCGCGCCAGACAAAAGATCAGGTGAATAATGTTTTTGGCCATATCATAGCCTGGGGCAGCCTTCCCAGAAAAAATCACCATTCTTTTTACGATACGAGCATTGGGATTGCTCTTTAACTCCTCGTATAACATAAGTACATGCAGTGCACTCATGAGCTGTCGTTTGTATTCATGAATTCGTTTAATCTGCACATCAAATAATGCATCTTCATCTAACGATCCACTCTGCCCGATGATTCTCCCATGCATATCGCGTACTGGATTTTTCTCACGAAGGAATTTGATCAATCGAGTTTTATTCTGTGCCTTGATCTCTAGAAATTGCTTCTGCGCATTTGGATCTGCTGCAAAATTAGCGAGTTCTTTAATGGTAGGGAACTGTGTAACCCACTGACGACCGATACGCGTCGAAATAAATTCAGCTAGTAACGGATTGCATAAAAGCAACCAGCGTCTCTGCGTCACACCATTTGTAATATTAAGAAATCGATCGGGATACATCTCATAGAAATCCTTGAAAAGCTGCGTCTTTAAAATGTCCGTATGAATCTCTGCAACACCGTTAATTCGATGAGACCCATAAATGGCTAAATGCGCCATTTTGACTTGCCCCCCTTCAATCATAGACATCCGACGGACGCGATCTTCATCACCAGGAAATTGCCTACGTATCGTAGTACAAAATTCCTGATTTAAGTGCTCAATGATGAGGTATTGACGAGGAAGGAGGTATTGAAGACGAGCACCATTCCATTCTTCAAGAGCTTCTTTGAGTACTGTATGGTTTGTGAAACTGCAACAGGTTTGCACAATTTCCCATGCTTCTCCCCAGCTATAGTTATAGTCTTTGAGCAAAATTCTCATTAACTCTGCAATTACAAGAGCTGGATGCGTATCATTAATCTGGATTCTTACTTTGTCAGCAAACAGTGATATGTCCGAGTAATTGCGCAAATAATGGTGCACGATATCTTGGATCGAGGCGGATACAAGTAGGAATTCTTGCTTGAGTCGAGTTCGTTTGCCCGCTTCATTATTATCATTGGGATACAGTACATCTGTGAGCGAAGTGTTTTCAGCTGCTTGCCCTAAGTGCCCCGCATTATATCGCTGAAGCTGAAAATTTCTTGGAGAGTCTTTAGTCGACCACAAGCGCAGAGTGGCTACACTAAAATCTGACTTCTCATTATATCCAATGATCGGAATATCATAAGCTAATGCTCGCACTTCTTCGTAGTCAGCTAAATCCCCTACTTCAACTCCTTTTTGATTGATGGAAGAAAGGATCCTCCCCGCATAGCAAACCGAAGCTGCGTGTTCATCGCGCCTAAATTCCCAAGGATTTTCATGAAGCAACCAGGGATCTGGACGCTCTACTTGCGTTCCGTCCCATATCTCCTGATCAAAGATCCCATATTGATAGCGTAATCCATATGCTCTTGCTGGGTAATATTGCGTTGCTAAAGAGTCAAGAAAACAGGAAACCAGCCGACCCATGCCCCCATTACCGAGCCCAGGATCGTATTCATCACGCATCACTTGTTCGAGATTACGATTGAGTTTTTGCATGACTAACTTAACAAGGGGAAGGGCGTTCATGTTGACCGCATTATTCGCAAAAAACCTCCCTGGCATATATTCCATGCAAAGGTAATTGATCATCCGAACATGATGGTGTCTTTGCGTATGCCCTGTAGCTGTCCAGTTAATCATAATTTCTTCACGTAATGTGAGCGCTATTGCGTGATAGAATTGTTGATAATTTGCTTCATCAACAGTCACACCCATCGTCGTGATAAGATAGTGTTTGATCTTCTGGACTAAAAGATCGGCTTGGAGGTCAATATCAAAGTTCATAGCTAGCCATTCCTTTTTTCCTCTTTTACGGGAAAGTAGTTTTTTTGGCATGGTTCAAAATCAGGAAACAAATTATGTCGATAAATGAACCTCGATTTTTCTGGAGCATAAGAACGTCGCATTGCAGCCGTTTTATCTTAATAGCGGCAGGTTGAAAGGAATACAGTCAACCACCCCCGCCTAAAGGTGGTGGCTTGAAAGGAAACTGACAAGTCAAAGTTGACCAGACTAAGCTATCCACAAGATAGCTACGTTGTATAGAGGCCAAAGACCGACGGCAGAATGCTTCCTCAGTTCTGCCCTCTCGAAACTCTAGTTGCAGACAAGCGACAGGGTAAGCACGAAATGGATTAGAGTACGTGCCGCTATACAACATTGTCGAGGGGAGAGAATCGAAAGATTCCGTTACAAGGCCCGTAAGGGCATTTTTATAGAGACCTCATGGCAGTATTTGTACTAGATAAACAACAAAAACCCTTGATGCCCTGTTCTGAAAAACGAGCAAGGCTTCTTTTAACTAGAGGAAGAGCCAGAATCCATTCCATGTATCCTTTTGTCATTCGCCTTGCCGATAGAACCGTTCAAGAAAGCACCTTGCAATCTGTCCGTTGCAAGATCGATCCAGGAAGCACAACGACAGGGATTGCCATCACAAGAGAAAACAACACCCAAGTTGTCGTATCTCTTATGGAACTCATCCACCGAGGAAAGAGCATTCGAAACTCCTTGCAAACACGAGCCAGTCTACGAAGACACAGAAGGGCTACATTGCGCTACCGTCCCAAACGCTTTGCCAACCGCTCAAAACCTATAGGGTGGCTACCTCCTTCTTTATCCCATCGCGTGCACTCTGTACTCACCTGGGTCCACCGACTCCGCTCATGGATTCCTTTGACTGCAATCACCTGTGAAAGAGTCCGTTTCGATACCCAAAAACTCCTTAATCCAGACATATCCGGTATCGAATATACACAAGGAACTCTCCTTGGCTACGAAATCCGTGAATACCTCCTAGAAACCTGGGGACGTCAATGTGTATATTGCCGCCAGAAAGACATTCCCCTGCAAATCGATCACATCCTTCCTAAAAGCAGAGGTGGATCTAATCGCATTGATAATCTCACCCTAGCCTGTAGCGACTGCAATCTCAAGAAAGGCAACCTCCTCGTAGAAGTCTTTAGCAAAAAGCACATCCCACGTCCTCCCTCTTTGCAAGGGGCTGCCGTAGTCAACAGCACTCGCAACGCTCTTTGGGATGCTCTAACAGCCTTACCTCTTCCTTGTGAAGCTGCTACAGGAGGCCAAACCAAATACAATCGTCACCGTTTTAGCATTCCTAAAACACATGCTTTGGATGCTGCCTGCACAGGAACCCTTGACTCCCTAGATAACTGGAATATTCCAACCCAGAAAATCTTAGCATCAGGCAGAGGTTCCTATCAAAGAACCCGCTGCGATCGTTTTGGATTTCCCCTTGGATTTCTTTTAAAACAAAAAAAAGTGGATGGCTTTCAGACAGGCGATCAAGTGATCGCTCAAGTTCTTTCTGGAAAAAAGAAAGGGCGTTATATTGGCAGAGTTGCTATCCGTGCTTCTGGATATTTCAATATACAAACAGTTAGTGGGGTCATTCAGGGCATCAGTAGTAAATATTGCCGTTTGATGCAACGAGCTGATGGCTATCATTATTTACAACTCATCCCTGCTCCATACAGAGAGATGTACAACAAAAAAACAAAGGAGCGGCGTTTCCTCCCAGAGCTAAAGCACTCGGTTTCCACGCCGTCAATAGGATGAATCTAAGGGTTACTTAGATAAACGAATGCGATAAATAGCTTCTACCTGATCGATATTGGATACACAACAGTCAAGATCTTTGAGAATACCAGTGGCAAGATCGTATACCCAGCCATGAACCCAAAGGGGCTGTCCACGTGTCCACGCACCTTGTACAATAGTAGTATGGCAGACGTTAAGCACTTGTTGCATTACGTTGAGTTCTACTAGACGATTGTACCGTTCTCTCTCATCAGAAATTTTTTCCAGCTCATCTTTAAAGCGGGCATAGACATCCCGAATATTTCGTAGCCAATTGTCTACAAGTCCCAGATGATGGTCTTCCATGGCAGCCTTTACTCCGCTGCAGCCATAATGACCACAGACAATCACATGCTGGATTTTTAGCAAATCTACCGCATACTCTAAAACAGAAAGACAGTTGAAATCCGTGTGGGGAAAGAGGTTAGCGACATTACGATGAACAAAGAGCTCACCGGGTTCTAGACCGACAATTTCATTAGCCGGTACCCGACTATCAGAACACCCAATCCATAGATATAAAGGATCTTGGGCCTCTGCCATGTGATGGAAATAATCTGGGTCTTTATTGATTTTTCTTGAGACCCACCCTTTGTTATTCTGGAAAAGAAGCCGTAGCTTTTGCATGTATCCCACTCTATCAAATGGGGCGTTTCAAAAACAGAATATTTAGAGACAAGCTACTGTCAACTTTCGTTTGCACCATGTAAAGTTCAAATAATTTATATGGTTCAAACGAAAGTTGACAGTAGCTTGTCTCTAATCATTTAAGATGTTGATTTTTTAAAAAAATATATTACATGCTATGTAATGAATTTTTATTATTTTTTACGTAAACGTTGAAATAAAAACTATTTTCAGATGATGATTATTACGTCTGTATTGTATAATTAATGAAACTATTGACAAATCAGGTGTAAAACTATGGCAACAACTAACCAACTCCCAGCATTTAACCCCTCTCTAGCACTAGCGGTAGTTATAGAGGCCCAGTCCCAATATCAAAGATTTGAAAGACGGCTTGTTGATGTAGAACAGGGACTTCAAGATTCCTCTAGTATGCGGGATATGAGCTATGAGCGCACAATTACCGAAGTAAATAAACTATTCACGGATAGAGTTTGTGCAAGTTTTACAAGGGTAAAAGAGGCCCAAGAAGGATGGACAGAGGCCACAGATACATTGCAACAACGTCTTCACGAAGAGGTCCAACAGCTCGATGCAAATATAAAAGCTCTTGAAAGTCGCGTTACAAAGCTTCCCTTCTCTCTTAGTATGTGGAATGATGTAAAACTACTAACACTGATGACGCTTGATCGTTCTAGCAATATTCAGCTTGTAGATCTAAGGAAAAGAGTTATTACACTGATACAACAACATCCCCCCATATCTTTATTAAGACCATTGTTGGTTCGTCAGCAACAATTAGAGGAGAAGCTTTTGCAACAGGGGGGTAGTATAAAAGTTGAACAGTCGTCTAGTCCTGCAAAGAGCGCAGTGCCAACAGCACCTGCACAAGTGACACCACTACCAAAACAAAGTTCTTCAGCAGTTACTACAAAAAGCGCAGCACCTGTAATGGCGACGCCTTTGGAAGTGCTCGTTGAAAAAGTAGGTAAGATTACTGACAAAAATAAAGACAAACGCCTTGCGGCTTTACATAAAGCTTTTGAGTCGGTGAGGCGAGAAATCAAAATCCAGGTATATACAACTATTGGTGAGCAAGCTGGTAAATCCGGAGAGGCTGCTGTCAATCATGGCAGGGAGCATTTTGCCGACGATGTTTCTCTTGTAGTGGCTATCCTTATAAGTCTTTCTAATAGCTAGACCTAGTCGTCTAAATTCTGTAGGGGGGAAGATTTGATCTTCCCCCAATCGTATTTTACCGTTTTATTTTTACGGCAGAGTAATTGTGAATGCTGTTGGTTCTGCAGGGGTGTCAGGAGCAAAAGTAATACCAAACGCAACAAATAACTTCACATTTGAGCCGCGTCAAAGCGCCGAAAATCGGCGATCGTAAACGGCATTGTATTGCATTAATACTATGCTGTTTATGATCGTCAATTTGTCGACAGCTTTCACGCAGCTCAAATGTGAAGTTATTTGTTGCGTTTGGTATAACTCCTTGAATCACAGGCTGCTGAGTGTTGGTATATTGAGCACCGGGTTGAAGGAATTGGTATTTTGGAAAAACAGTATATATATTGCCTTGATAGCTGATTTGAAAAGGGGTGCTACTCGTCGATTTAACGCCCCTGATTTTAACCTCAGTTGAGGCAGGAGTAAAAGAACCCGTGGACCCTTGACGGTATCCAAAAGGATTCCCTGCGTAATAGTTGGGCGCAGTCTGACTTCCCTCGCTTTGAGGCAAATGCGCACGTAGATTTGCTTGATTTAAGGGAGCGCCGGAGCTATCGAATAGGCCAGAGATCCCTAATAGGGCCGTTACAAAAGCATTGCTAAAATAATTCTTCAGGAGAAGCACATCTGCTGCCTGATTCCCTCCTGTCACAACTTTTTCTCCTGATTTTTTCAGGCTCCAAGTTTTTTTAATAAAAGCATTGTAGACAAAATTTTTACACAGACGTAATGGATAACTTAAGAGAGACTCCTGCATAACTCAGTACCTTCGTTAAAAATGCTCGTTTTGCGATCTTTTTGTTTAACTGTGAGATCTCTAGTTAAAAAAACGCATGTATTCCAAAAAGCGGTCCAGAAAATTAAAAACCAATAAAAGGCTTTCTAAAAGCCAGGAGTAGAAAATGAATGAGGAGCCGATAGCTGTGAGCAGATGGAGAAAAACCAAGATCGCGGTTGGTTCCTTATTCGCAGTGGGTATGAGTTTGGGTGTGTATTCGCTAATAACTCCATCTCAAAAGGATGATCCTAAAAATGCTAAAACAGCGTCTATCGTAGAGAGAACTTTAAAAGAGAACCCTTTAAATTCACAGACCTCTAGAGCCAAGCAAGTTTTTCTGGCTTCTACCACAGACCGTCTTGTTGCAGATGCTGGAACACTGACTCCTACAGTTAGCACTGAAAGGCCAAGCTCTCGCTTTGAATTTGGGGGAAGTTACAGTAGGGTCTACATGAAGCCTGACGGAAATCCTTCATTTCAGGGGACCCTTGGAGGGGCTCAGGGGATGTACGAATATAGACCTTCAAACGACATCTACGCGGGATTGAAACTAGCCTTCCGAGAAGGGACTATGCATGGTTCAGCGGAAAAACGAACTCTTTTCGATATCGACCTCCAAGAGAGACTTGGATATACCTTTTATGATGAACCTGGAGGGTTTCTATTTTCTGTATTTTCAGGAGCTGGCTATCGTCATTTAGCACAAAAACTTAGCCCAACAGGAAGTTCTCCTGTTACATTTCGATACAATGAGCTATACGTTCCTGTAGGATTCTTATCAACGGCCCTAATTAACCACTATTTTGCTTTTGGGGTTAATTTTACCTGGATGCCACAGGTATACCCAACCGTTACCACAAGCTCTCTAAGGGGAGCACGCTGGATCATTAGCGATACTTTGAAGAATTTCCTTGTAGAAGTTCCTATGATATTCAAGCTAACCAAAACAAGACGCTTTTCTATTGAAATTAACCCATTTTTTGAGCACTGGCAAGATGGGCATTTAACAGATAAAACAACCTCATGGGTTTCGCTTGATCTCCCTGGTAATGAGTACTACTTTTGGGGAGCGGAGGTCAATTTCGGTTTTGCTTTTTAAGTTGGGTTCGGCGCTTTTCATGATTAGCTATTACGCTCCGAGTGCGCATCACAGCATCTGGGCTTAAGCTGATACTATCGATTCCACAATCTACTAAGAATTTAGCAAATTCAGGGTACGTAGATGGAGCATCTCCACAAATGCCAATTTTACATTTTTGTTTTTTAGCTACGCTGATCACATGTCGTATCATCCGCTTTACAGCTTCATGCCGTTCATCATAGATATCTGCGACAAGTGCGCTGTCCCTGTCGACACCAAGAACCATCTGTGTCAGGTCATTGCTACCTATGCTAAACCCATCAAAGATATCGCAAAATTGATCTGCTAAGATGACATTGCTGGGAATTTCGCACATTACGTAGACCTCTAATCCCTTTTTGCCTCGGACTAGACCGTTTTTTTTCATCACTTGGAGAACTTTTTTTCCTTCTTCTGGTGTTCTACATACAGGGATCATCACTTTTAAATTCCTAAGACCAAACTCTTCCCGCACTTTTTTAATGGCCTTACATTCTAAAATAAACCCCTCTCTGTACCCTTCCTTATAGTAACGAGAAGCACCACGCCAACCAATCATAGGGTTTTCTTCTTTGGGTTCGAAATACGAACCACCGATGAGGTTTACATATTCATTAGTCTTAAAATCACTGAAACGCAAGATGACATCTCGTGGATAAAAGGCTGCTGCAATCATTGCAACTCCCATAGAGAGTTTATCGACAAAAAACTCTCTTTTATCGGAATAGCCAATCGTTAATTCATTGATTTGCTTTCGGATATTGGGATCTTTGACTTCATCAAACTTTACAAGAGCCATAGGGTGAATGCGAATGTATTCATTAATGATGAATTCTTCTCTAGCAAGTCCAACTCCATTGCTTGGTAAAAAGCTCAATCCAAAGGCCTCATCGGGATAGCCAATATTGATCATGATCTTTGTCTTTGGATTGGGAATGTTGTGTACATCCATGGTAGTGATCTTGAATTTGAGAAGACCATCATAAATGATGCCGTGCTCTCCTTCTGTGCAATCGACTGTAATCGATTGACCTGTCTTGATCACTTGGGTAGCATTGTTGGTCCCAACGACGCAGGGGAGTCCAAGTTCTCGGCTGACAATAGCTGCATGTGAGGTTCTACCGCCTCGATTTGTTACAATAGCGGAAGCTAAACGCATAATAGGGACCCAGTCTGGGTCAGTCATATCTGTAACCAAGATTTCCCCAGGTTTGAACTGATTCATATGGGTGATTTCTTGGATAACGCGTGCAGATCCCTGTCCTATTTTATTGCCGGCACTTTTACCTGTTGTGAGGACCTTTCCTTTTTGAAGGAGTGTATAGGTTTCAATGATATTGAGGTTTTTCCTGGACTGCACAGTTTCTGGGCGAGCTTGTAGGATATAGAGCTTGTTTGTAAGACCATCTTTTGCCCATTCTATATCCATAGGGGTCCATTTCCCATTTTTCTTACTGTAGTGATCCTCAATGTCCATGGCCCACTTAGCTAGCTGTAAAACTTCCCCATCCTTAAGACAAAATGTATTTCGGTCCTTTAAAGATGTTGCTACTTTTTTCACCTTATCAGGGCCTTTGTCTGCATAGACGATCTTGATCGCCTTGCTGCCAATGATTTTGTTTATTAGAGGCTTGTACCCTTTTCTTAAGGTCGGCTTAAATACGTAAAATTCATCAGGGTTTACGGCTCCTTGGACAATGCTTTCTCCTAATCCATAGCTCCCTGTGATAAAAACAACATTTTGGAATCCGCTCTCTGTATCTAGCGTAAAGATAACACCTGCACTGCCCACATCAGAGCGGATCATTTTCTGAACACCAATAGAGAGATACGCCTTGAAGTGATCTATTTTATTTTGGCATCGATACGCTATGGCTCGGTTTGTGAAGAGTGAGGCAAAGCATTGCTTACAGGCGTTGAGTAGCTCTTGTTCTCCAGTGATATTGAGAAAGGTTTCTTGTTGCCCAGCAAAGCTAGCTGTAGGTAGATCTTCGGCAGTTGCAGAAGAACGGACAGCTACATCCGTATTTTTTGCCCGATATTTTGAAGATAATTTACGATAAGAAAGAAGGATAGCCTCTTCTAAATCAGAAGGAAATTCACATTGAAGAAGAATGTCCCTAGCTGCTTGTCCCGCTTTTTCTAAAGCCTGAGAATTGCTAGGATTTAATCCATGTAATGCGGTTTTAAGGCGATCTAAGGCCCCTTTTTTTTCAAGAAGAGATTGATAAGCGTAAGAGGTGATAGCAAAGCCGTTAGGAACCTGTATTTTCTTTTTCTTTAGGTGACGATACATCTCTCCTAAGGAGGCATTTTTTCCGCCAACGAGTGCAATATCTTTAATGCCAATTTCATCAAACCACAGAACATAGGGTTTGGAATGTGATTTTTTCATGGATACGGCTCCTCGTTATAAACTCACCTTACGCACATAGAGGGGCTTATGGACTGTTTCAAAGCGTCGAAAATTAAATCGCAGAAAGTGGGTTGTATTTCATTCAATACTACCCACTTTCTACGGTTTGATTTATCGATAGCTTTCAAACAGTCCATAATACCAAACGCAACAAATAACTTCACATTTGAGCCGCGTCAAAGCGCCGAAAATCGGCGATCGTAAACGGCATTGTATTGCATTAATACTATGCTGTTTATGATCGTCAATTTGTCGACAGCTTTCA
>Ga0207952_1000122_pt1 | contig 80972 bp, 72 predicted proteins | sample SubbioR12Aug_8Ca_FD_184831 | JGI IMG/M metagenome (GOLD analysis project Ga0207952, IMG submission 184831) | Serpentinite rock and fluid subsurface biosphere microbial communities from McLaughlin Reserve, California, USA - CR12Aug_8Ca (SPAdes) | ecosystem: Environmental > Terrestrial > Deep...
CCGGAGTCCGACTCACCCACCCCCAACCCCTCCCGCAAGCGGGAGGGGAGAAAATGACCCGTCCGACCGTCCATATCCTGCGCCTGCTGCGCTGGGGCCGCACGCTCGCCAGGCATGGCGCGCTGCGCGGGATCGAGCGCGACCCCAATACCCCTCCGCAGGTTCGCCGGCTGGTCCGGATCGCCCGGCTCGGCACGTTCCAGCCGCAAGAGCCCGACTATGCCGGGGCCTTCCAGGCAATCGGCCCGGCCGCGATCAAGCTGGGGCAGACGCTGGCCACCCGCCCAGACATCGTTGGCGACAAAGCCGCGAACAACCTGCTGCTGCTGCAGGACAGCCTGCCGCCAGTCCCCTTCGCCGCGATCCGGCGCGAGATCGAGACCAGCTTTGCGAGGCCCCTGGAAGAGCTGTTCGCCAGTATTGACGAAGTGCCGGTCGGCGCAGCCTCGATCGCGCAGGTCCACAAGGCGGTGACCACCGATGGCCGCGAGGTTGCAGTCAAGGTGCTGCGCCCGGGGATCCGCGAGAAGTTTGGCGCGGATATCCAGACTTACGAATGGGCCGCCGCGCACCTTGAGGCGCTGGGCGGCGAGCCTGCCCGGCTGCGCCCGCGCTCGGTCATTGCCAACTTCAAGCGCTGGACCCTGCGCGAGCTGGACCTGCGGCGCGAAGCGGCTTCGGCGAGTGAACTGGCTGAGGTGATGACCGGCGTCGAAGGCTACCTGGTTCCAGGGATCGATTGGGACCGGACCAACGGCAAGGTGCTGACCATAGACTGGATCGACGGGATCAAGATCAGCGAGATCGAGGCGCTCAGGGCCGCCGGGCATGACTTGCCCGCGCTGGCCCAGCATCTGGTGCTGACCTTCCTCAACCAGGCGATCAGCCACGGCTATTTCCATGCCGACATGCACCAGGGCAACCTGTTCGTGCAGGCCGATGGTACTATCGCCGCGATCGACTTCGGGATCATGGGCCGGATCGACCGGCGCGCGCGGCTGTGGCTGGCGGAGATCCTCTACGGCCTGACCACCGGCAATTATCGCCGCGTCGCCGAGATCCATTTCGAGGCGCAGTACGTGCCGAGCTACCACTCGGTCGCCGAGTTTGCGACCGCGCTGCGCGCGGTGGGCGAACCGACACGCGGGCGGCCGGTCAGCGAATTGTCGGTCGGGCAGATGCTCGATTCGCTGTTCGCAATCACCCGCGAATTTGACATGCAGACCCAGCCGCACTTGCTGCTGCTGCAAAAGACCATGGTGATGGTCGAGGGCCTTGCGACCCAGCTCAACCCGCAGATCAACATGTGGGACGTTGCCTCGCCCTATGTGAAGGGCTGGATCCGCGACGAGCTGGGCCCCGAAGCGGCGATTGCCGACCGGCTGCGCAAGGATGCCGAAACGCTGCTGCGGCTGCCCGATCTGGTCCGCCGGATCGAGGACAAGTTCCCGCCCAAGGGCGGCGCCCCCGATGCCCCGCCGCTCCCCGAAGTCGAACTGGTCTGGGACCGCCGCAAGCAGGCGCCGCGCTGGCCAGGATACCTGCTGGCGGCCGCGCTGGGCGGCGGCGCACTGTGGGCGGCGCAGCTGCTGGGCTGGCTGTAATGGACCTCGACGCGCTGCTGCTGCACTTCTTCGATACCGAAGACCCCTCAGAACTGACCGAAACCGAATACGACCGCGCGATCGAACGGCTCAAAATCGGCTTCGGGGTCGAGCGCGAGCCTGGCCGCAAGTTCGCGCTGTGGTGCCTGATGGACGCGCTGGAAGTCGCACCGCTGCCCGCCGATGCCTTTGCCAAGGAACCCGCGCTGAAGGCTGCGGCAGAGGATTACCTCAAGGCGGCGTTCCGGATGGAGCGTTTTGGACCGGAGGCTTAGCGGGCCTCGCTCTTGCCTTTGGCGTCACGCTTTGGGGTGATGAAAAGTAAAGGGGTTCACGCAGAGGCCGCAGAGAAGAAAGGGAGGCGCAGAGGTGTAGCGCCTGCGGCGAAGCCGCTTTCTTCATCTGAACACTGCGATTTCCGCAACGCTGAACAAATATGACGCTTCGCGGGAAGAGCGAGGTCTCTGCGTCTCCCTTTCTTCTCTGCGGCCTCTGCGCGAACCATTGCGAGCTTGCGACACAACGCAACGCATGTGGCGCACGCCCCGAGCTCACCCACAAACGAAACGCCCCGGCTCCTTGCGGAACCGGGGCGCTTTGTCGCAACGCTGCTAAGCGATCAGAAGTCGTAGCCCATCCGCAGCCCCACGGTGCGCGGCAGGATCGGCACCACATAGGGCCGCTGGTAGCACTGGCCGCACGAGACATAGCGCGAAACCTGGCCGCGTTCATCGAACACGTTCGAAACGAACAGTTCGAGGTTGAGCTTGTTGAGGTCCACCCCGAACGCCAGATTGGCGGTGGTAAAGGCGGGCAGCTTGCCAAGTGCGATGGCCTGGGCCAGACGCACGTCGCCGGTCGCCGAACCCTGGTAGGAGACGTTGACCTGGCCATAGGCCTTGGTGTCGGTACCAATATCGGCGGTGTAACGGGCAGTCCCGGAAGCCTTGAACTTCGGCGTCACCGGCAGGCGGGTGCCGGCCGGCGAGACGACCGAGTTGCCGCCACCGGTGCAGGCATAGGTCGGATCCTCAACCGCGCACAGGTTCTTGGTCATCTTGGCGTCGGTGTAGGCCGCCGCAACATTGAGGCTGAACCCGCCGCGGTTGTAACCCAGGTCCACGTCGATCCCGCGAATCCGGGCATCCGGACCGTTGTGGATTTCGGTGAAGCTGTTTGCGCCGAGGTAGGCAAACTGAAACTTCTTCCAGTTCTGTTGATAGATCGCACCATTGAAGCGCAGACCCGGAGCCAGGGTGCTCTTCCAGCCAGCTTCATAGTTGATCAGCGTATCGACGCCATACGGCGCCACGTCGGCGCGGCGATTGATCCCGCCCGGACGGAAGCCCTTTGAAGCGGTGGCGTAGACCATCAGGTTCGAGCTGGGCTTGTAAGTCGCGTTGAAGCGCCAGGTCACACCATCACCCTTGGCCCGGACCGGATCGACACCGCTGCCATTCCACACGCCCAGGTTTGTGCAGGGAGTGCCCGGCACGACCGGAGCAGAGAGGGTAGTCCCGGGGGTACCTGCAACGTCGCGCAGACGCGCGCCAGTCGATGTGAAACACCCAGCAACGCCGGTCCGCGATGAGCCGGCGGCATTGAACGGACCGTCCGAGAACCAGTTGTTCGGATTGCGGCCGAAACCGAAGAACCCGATCAGCGAGTTGTCGTACTTGTATCCGCGGATACCGGCGGTCAGCGTGAACCGGTCGGTCACATCGAAGCTGGCTTCGCCGAAGGCCGCATAGTCCTTGTCGACGCGGTGCTGCTTGGTCAGCCACAGCGTGCCAGGCAGGCCGTTGACCGAGACCAGCGGGCCCAGGTTGGCGACCTGGTAGTCCTGGTAAATGTCGTTCGACTGGTACTGGTAAAACAGTCCGCCAACCACGCGGAACGGCTTGTCCGAAGGCGAGGCGATCCGCAGTTCCTGACTGAACTTTTTGAAGTGATCGCTGCCGATCACCTTCTGGCGCGGATCGATCGGATCGCCGAACTGGTCCCAGACGTAGAGGTAGCCCGCGATCCCGCCCGACGATGAATAAAGCGCATCGTAAGCTTCCGAATAGTCGGTATAATCGCTCGAGCTGAAGGTCTTGCGATCGAGATAGGCCCCGGCATAGGTCACGTCCCAGTTGCCCACCTTGCCTTCGATGGTCAGCCCGGCCTGGACGAACTTGTCGCTGCGGTACTCGGGGAAGAAGCGCTGGACCTTGAGGTCACCAACCGAAGGGTCGAAGGCGTACATGCCGTTGGACTGGACGCTCTGGTACATCACGGTCGGCGTGACGGTCCAGCTGTCGTTGAGTTCGACCCCCAGCGCGGCACGTCCGCCGATGGTCTCGGTCTGGTTAAAGTCCTGTTTGACAAAGGCGCTGTTGTTGACGCAGCCGGTCCCCAGGAAGCAGCGCGTGCCCGGAACGTTGTCGATATAGCCGGCACCGTTCTTGTAGAAGCCGACCACCCGCGCCGCGATCCGGTCATTCAGCGGCTGGTTGGCGAAGAATTCGAACTTGCCGCCGATCTTGCCGTTCGAGACCGAATTGATCTCCATGTTCATGCCGCCCTCGGACTTGCCGGGGTTGGGCTTGTTGGTGATGATGCGGATCGTGCCGGCTTGCGACGAGGCGCCATAGAGCGTGCCTTGCGGACCCGACAGGCTTTCGATCCGGGCCACGTCATAAACGTGAACGTCAAGGTTGCCGCCGATCGTGGTGACCGGCTGCTCGTCGAGATAGACGCCGACCGAAGGCAGCGAGCCCGAGTGATTGCCGTCGCCGCCCGAGGCCACACCGCGCATGTAGATCACGTTGACGCCGGGCGTGCCCGAGCCCTGGAACGAGACCGAGGGAAGCTGCTGGGCATAGCCCGAGAAGTTCGAGATATTGAGCTGCTCAAGCTTCGCGGTGCCCAGTGCCTGGATCGAGATCGGCACGTTCTGCAGGCTTTCCGAACGCTTCTGCGCGGTGACAACGATTTCTTCGACACCGTTGTCATCGGCTTCAGCTTCCTGAGCGAAAGCCGGGGCCGAGATCAGCGCGGTGGAGGCGAACAGGGCCGCAAAGGTTGCGCGGCGGGTGGAGGTACGCATGATTTTCCCCTCAATAGGTGCGTAAAACAGGCAATCCCTGAGTCTTGTGCGCGCCTAGGTCAAGGCTGCGCGTTAATATTTTGCGTATCTGTGACGGGGCGTGGCAGATTTACCACGATTTCGGCGCGTCCGGGTAACAATCGAGCACCGGGCCGAGGGCTTCGCAGAGCGGGCCGAGGTGCGGGGCGAACGGTTTCCAGGCCTCGGTGCCCTCGCGAAAGATCGGCTGGCGGACCTGTTCAGAGCTGGGGGTGCGGACCGCGCGTTCGGTTTTGTAGAACGAAAGGCACGCATCCTCAAAGGGCACACCGATGTAACTCAAGAGTGCCCGCACCTCCACTTCAGTGTCTTCAACCATGCGTTCGTAGATCACCCGGTGGACCCGCCCCGGCAGCACCATATCGATATGCGCCATCAGCCGGACATAGTCGGCATAATAACGCCCCATGTCCTCCAGGCTGTAGGAAAAGGCCTGCCCCTTGGCGAAGTGCTGCTTGAAGTTGGAGAAACAGCAGCCGAGCGGATGGCGGCGGGCATCGACGATCCGGGCATTTGGCAGGATCGCCAGGATATAGACCAGGTGCAGCCAGTTGTTGGGCAGCTTGTCGATAAACATCGGCCGCTCGGTCTTGCGCTGGATCCGGCTGCGGCGCAGGAATTCTTCGCCCAATTCGGCCAGCTTGTCGCCCTTCAGTTCGGGCAGGTTGAGCGGGTAGTTGGCCACCCGCCGCGCCATCGCGGGGATATCGGGCAGTTCGGTGGTGCCCTCGATCAGCGAGTGGCTGGACAGGATCTGCTCGACCAGCGTCGATCCGGCGCGCGGCATGCCCAGCACGAAGATCGGGTCGCTGGCATCGCAGCCCCGCCCGGCGCGTGTCGCAAAAAACTCCGGCGTGGCGATTTCGATCAGGCGGTCAACGAAGCGGCTGTTCTCTTCGGCCGAATAGTCGAGGCCCTTGCGGCGCAGGGCATTGGCCCTGGCATAGTGGGCAAAGGCCTGGTCCGCTGCGGCGCGATCTTCGAAAGCCTTGCCCAGCGCGAAATCGAGGTGGAAGCGGTCTTCCTTCGCCAGCTCCGACGATTCCAGCGCCGCCTGCATTGCCGCGATATCCTCGTCGGTGAACTTCACGGTCTTGAGGTTGGCCAGGCTCCACCAGACCTCGCCCAGCGCGGGCATCAGGGCGATCGCCTTGCGGTAGGCGGCAACGCCTTCCTCCAGCTGGCCGACAGTCTTGAGCATGTGCCCGAAACTCATCCAGACGCGCGGCTGGTTCGGGGCCTTGGCCAGCACTTGCCGATAGAGCTCGATCGCATCCTCGAACTCGCCGATCCGGCCTTTGGCGGCGGCCTGGAGGTTGGCGTGACCGGGGTTCTCAGGCTCTTCGGCGAGCACCTGATCGAGCTCGGCAATCGCCTCGTCGGGGCGGTTCTGGCGGTAGAGCACCAGCGCCAGATTGGCCCGCGCGGCGGTGAAGGCAGGCGACAGGTCCAGCGCGCGGCGCAGCAGCGTCTCGCTGTCCTTGTAGCGCCCGATCCGCCCGGCGACTTCGGCGAACATCCGGATCGCGGCGACATCGAAGGGATCGGCCTTGAGGTGTTCGCGCAGCAGGAATTCCGCACGCGGCACGTCATTGTCGTTCATCGCCAGCGCGGCCTCGATCAGCCGCGGGTGGTATTGGCCAAGGCGTTCAAGCCAGGAGCGGGTGGTAACGGTAGCCATGCTTGCAGCAGAAACATGGTGACGCGCCGCAATCAAGCGATAGGTTGCGCGGCAGGGAAAAATGCGGGGGACGACAATGGATCACGGCAAGCCGGCAGAGATCGATCGCCCCTTTGGCCTGTGGACCGCGACCGCGCTGGTGGTGGGGGGCACCATCGGCGCAGGCATCTTCGTGCTGCCGGGCCAGCTCGCCTCTTATGGTCATACCTCTGTCGCCGGTTGGGTCGTCGCGATTGCCGGGACCATGCTGCTGGGCTTGACTATCGGCCTGTTGGTCCAGGCGCGCCCGGCCGCGACCGGGCTGATGGAGCTGTGCAGCGAAGGGCTGGGCGCCGGTGCCAGCGTGCTGATCGGCTGGGCCTATTGGGTCTCGGTTTGGGCCAGCATGGCGGTGCTGGCCGCCACCGGTGCGAACTATCTGGCGGTGTTTATCCCGGCGCTCGATTCGGTCTTCCTCAAGGGCCTGGCCGCCATCGCCCTGATCTGGACAATCACCGGGCTCAACCTGATGGGCGCACGCGCCGCCGGGCGGTTTCAGGTGCTGACCACCCTGCTCAAGCTGCTGCCGCTGGTCGCGGTGATCGTGATCCTGCTGGGGCTGCTGCTGGGCGGAGGGCACGCTTTCGAAGTCAGCCGCCAAGCCCCCTATGAAACCAGCCAGCTCCCCGGCGTGCTCAACCTGGTGTTCTACGCTTTGGTCGGCTTCGAAACCGCCGCGATGGCCGCCGAACGGGTCCGCAATCCGGCGCGCAATGTGCCGCTGGCGACAATCGGCGGTGTTGCGCTGATCGGGTTGCTCTATGTGGTGGTCAGCACTGGGATCGCCTTTGCCATGCCGACAGACCAGCTCGCCGCCTCGGGCGCGCCGGTGGCCGATTTCGTAACGCGCTACTGGGGTGACTGGGCCGGACTGGCGGTGGCCGGGTTCACAGCGGTTTCGGCGATCGGGTGCCTCAATGCCTGGGTGCTGATCTCGGGCGAAGTGCCGCTGTCGATGGCGCGTTCGGGGCTGATTTCGGAGCGGATCGGGCGGCTCAGCCAGCACGGCATCGCCTGGCAACCGGTGATCGCGGCGAGTGTCTGCGCCTCGGCGCTGATCCTCTCAAACCTCTCGCGCGGAACATCGGGCCTCTACGATTTCATGATGCGGCTGACCTCTTCGACCAACCTCATCCTATACATCGGGGTCTGCATCGTGGCGCTGCGGTTTGGCATCAACAAGTGGCTGACGGGCGCGGCGCTGCTGTTCTCGCTGGGGACGCTGTGGGGCTCGGGGCTGGAGGTCGCGCTGTGGAGCGGCCTGCTGCTGCTGACCGCACTGCCGCTTCATTTGCTGAACCTGCGGCAGCGTAAGGGTTCGGCGGTGGGGTAACGCGGCAAGGGTAGAAGGGTTCGCGCAAAGCACGCAAAGAAAACGAAGAGGCGCAAAGATGTTGCGTCTGCGGCGAAGCCGCTCTCTGTTCGGGACGCTGCGCTTGACCCAATGTCGGCAAGATCAAGCCGCTTCGCGGCAAGGGCAAACCCCTTTGCGTCTTCCCTTTCTTCTTTGCGCTCTTTGCGTGAACCCTTTGTCCTGCCCTTGCCCCCAAAAGCCGGTGCCGAAGGTGCACACTACCCAGCCGCCTAGCTGCGCAAGATCTTCCGGATGAACGGCCGGTCGGCCAGGATCGCATGCGCCGCGTTGTGGCCCGGTGCACCGGTCACGCCGCCGCCCGGATGGGTGCCCGCGCCGCACATGTAGAGGCCTTTGATCGGCCCGCGATAGTCGCCGTGGCCCAGCACCGGGCGCGCCGCCCAGAGCTGGTCGATCCCCATGGTGCCGTGCATGATATCGCCGCCGATCAGGCCGAATTTGCGTTCCAGGTCCCAGGGCGAGTGAATTTGCGTTGCGATCACCGACTTCTTGAAGTTGGGCGCATGGTCGTTGACGGTGTCGATGATCAGGTCGGCCACCTTGTCGCGGTTGGCATCCCAATCGACGGCCGGATCGAACTGCTGGCAGAACAGCGAGGCGACGTGCTGACCTTCAGGTGCAAGCGTGTTGTCCACGGTTGAGGGGATCTTGATCTCGACAATCGGCTTCTTCGACCAGCCGTGCTGCTGCGCGTCGATGAAGGCCTGGTCCATGTAGTCCATACCCGGCGCGATGATGATCCCGGCGGTGTGGTGTTCGGCCTGTTCCTTGCCCGGCAGGACCGAGAAATCGGGCAGCTCGCTCAGCGCGACGTTCATCCGGAAAGTGCCCGAACAGGTCTTGAAGCCCTTGATCCGGCGCTTGAAATCGTCGTCCAGGTCGCTTTCATCGACCAGCTGACGATAGAGCAGCGCCGGACCCGCGTTCGAAGCGACGATTGATGCGGCGATTTCCTCACCGCTTTCCAGCTGCACGCCCTTCACCTTGCCGCCATCGACCAGCACCTTGGCGACCGGCGCCTCCAGGCTGATTTCAACGCCCGCATCTTCGCAAGCCCGCGCCATCGCCTGGGTGATTGCCCCCATGCCGCCCACCGCGTGGCCCCAGGCGCCCAGCTTGCCGTTCACTTCGCCAAACACGTGGTGCAGCAGGACATAGGCCGAGCCGGGGGTCGAAACCCCGGCGTAGTTGCCGACCACCGCATCGAAGGCGAAGGCCGACTGGACATAGTCATGCTCGTACCAGCCATCGAGGAACTGGCGGGCCGACTTGGTGAAGATATCGAGCAGGTCGCGCTGGACCGACAGGTCGAGATTGGCCATCGGCCAGCCCTGCTTGGCCGCAGAGACCAGCGAGGCGAGGCCCCCGCCGACATTGGGCGGGATCTGCAAGGAGAGATCGCGCAGCACATTGGCGACCTTTTCCAGCGCGGCATCGTACTTCGGGTAAGCCTCGGCGTCCTTCTTGGAGAAGCGCGCAAACTCCGCTTCGGTCCGGCCGGTACCGCCGCCCAGCTTCACATAGTCGTTTTCGAACGGGAAGAAGTTGGAGATCGTGCGTTCGATCACCCGATAGCCATAGTCATGCAGCCGCATGTCCGCGATCACCTTGGGGCGCAGCAGGCTGACGGTGTAGCTGGCGGTCGAGTTGCGGAAGCCGGGGTGGAACTCCTCGGTCACCGCCGCGCCGCCAACGATGTGGCGGCGTTCGAGCACCCGCACGCGCATTCCCGCTTTGGCGAGATAGAAGGCGCAAGTCAGGCCGTTGTGGCCCCCGCCGATGATGAGCGCGTCGTAGGTCTTGGTCATTGGAAACTCCCCGAAATTCCCCCAACATCCGTTCGCATCGAGCGAAGTCGAGATGCCCCGCGCGGTGTCTCGACTTCGCTCGACACGAACGGAGGGGGGTTGATTGGCCTATTTGTGGTTGCGGCTCCACCCCGGCGCAGGCTGAAATGGCTGGCGGGCCTCTGGAATCAATGCCCGGATCTTCTTGGCGAAGCTGCGCAGGCAGACCTCGCTGGTGGCAATCGGTCCGGTGCCATAGCTCTTGCTGGCCATGCCTTTCTGGACGTTGCCGATCAGCCAGGTGTCCTCGGCATTGACGTTGCGGTTGATCCGCCAGTTGGCATAGCGCACCGCCTTCATCTCGCGGCGGTCATCCGGTAGGGCGTAAGCCACTTCGCGTAGCAGACAGGTGGTCGGGCTGACCGGCAGCCATTGCATGAAGTCGATCTGATCGGCGTAGATGTCGAAGGCCATGTTGGGCCACAGCTTGTAATAGAGCCAGCGGCCGTGAGCCTCTTCGGGCAGGTGATCGACCTTCGGCAGGTAGGCGCCGTAGAGCTTCTCCCAGAAGTTCTGCTTGTCGTTCTTGATCACATCGCCATAGAGCCGGTCGGCCCAGCCGTGCGCCTCGATCCGGTAGGTCTTGCCGACCAGGCGGTTGAGTCCATCGTGGGCAACCGGGATGTGCAGGTTGTCCGAATAGTTGTCGCCAACGTTCTTCCAGTTGACGTCGCGCGGGCGCAAGCGAACCGGAGCCATCGAGCGCATCTGCTCGAACCGGTACTGCGAAACTTCGGCTTCGAAGGGGGCCATCATTTCGGCCACGCTGGGAAAGCCCGCGTCCTCCAGCCGCACGAAGATGAAGCCGTGCCAGATCTCGATATCGACCGGGCTGAGACCGTTTTCCTCGAGCTTGAGCGATGGATATTCGCCCTTCATCGGCACCCCGGTCAGCCGCCCGTCGTTCTCATAGACCCAGGCGTGATAGGGGCAGACCAGCTTCTTGGCGCAGCCCGAAGGGCCCTGCACCAGCCGCATCGCACGGTGGCGGCAGACGTTGGTGAAGGCGCGCAACACACCATCGTCGCCGCGGATCACCACCACGCTTTCGCCGATGTAGTCGAGTGTCTGGTAGTCGCCGGGGTTCGGCACTTCGCTGACATGGCAGACGATCTGCCAGGAGGGGCGGAAGATCCGCTCGATCTCGAGCGCCATGAATTCCGCGTCGTGATAGATCCAGCCCGGCAGTGAAAAGTCCGCATCGGGATCGACTTCTGCGCCGTCAATCTCGGCAAAAGCGTGGTCGAGCTTGGTCATGGAGGCGAATCCCGCATTGCTTGTTGGACGTTCGTACAACAAGTGCTATGGCCTTGCAAGTGAGCAGCAGACCCGCCTTTACCCGCGCCGAACGCGCCTTTACGCGGGCGGAGCCCGATGCCCGCCGCGCCAGCCTGGTCGAGGCCTGCGCCCGCGTGCTGGCGCGCGAAGGGGTTGCAGGGTGCAGCGTGCGCGCCATCGCGCTGGAGGCGGGGGTCTCGCCCGGCCTCGTTGGGCACTATTTCTCCGGGATCGATGCGCTGGTCGCCGAAACCTATGCCCATATCGAAGCGCAGGTCAGCGCCGCGATCGACGCCGCGCTGGAGGCCGCCGGCAGCGACCCGCGCGCACGGCTCGAGGCTTTTGTCACCGCCAGCTTCGCCCCGCCGATTGCTTCGGGCGAACTGCTCGCCACCTGGATCGCCTTCTGGAGCCTGGTGCGCAGCCGCAGCGAGATCGCCCGCCAGCACGACGAGCAATACGCCCGGTTCCGCGCCCGGCTGGAAGGCCTGCTGGCTGAATGCGGCATGCCCGAACCGCAGCTGCGCCGCGCCGCCATCGCGATCACCGCGCTGGTTGACGGCCTGTGGCTGGAGCTGTGCCTCTCGCCCCAGGCCTTCAGCGCCGAAGAGGCGGGCGCGATCGCCCGCCAGGCGCTGGCCGCGCTTACTTCGTCAGGTCGGTAATCAGGCTGAGGTAATAGGTCATCGCCGGGGCAATGTTCGCCAGCGGGACCCGCTCGTTCAGGCCGTGGGCAAAGCTCTCGCTGTCCTTCATGAACAATGGGCTGGCATTGTAGGCCGGAATGCCCAGCGCGCGGTACCACATCGAATCCGATGCGCCCGAGGACTGGCTGGGGATCACCGGCACCCCCGGATAGGCCAGGTGGATCGCCTTGTCCGCTGCGGCCAGGAAATCGGGCCGCATCGGCGAGGCTGGAGAGGAAATCGAGTCCTCACCCGAAATCGCAGTCACCTTGACCATCGGCATAGCAATCACGCGCTCCAGCTCCTTACGGATGTGTTCGCGGCTGTGGCCAGGGAAGACCCGGCAATTGATGTTGGCCGTGGCGCGCTGCGGCAGGGCGTTCTGGGCATGGCCGCCCGAAATCTGTGTGGCCACGCAAGTCGTGCCGATCTTGCCGACATAAGCCGGATTGGCGCGCAACACTGCCGCTGCGGCCGCATTTGCCGGATTGGCGGCAAAGGCGCGCATCGCCGCTGCGGTCTTGGGATCGCTTTCGAACCGCGCCGCGCGTTCAAAATAGGCCTTGGTCAGCGGGTTCTGTTCGGGCTTGAAGTGATAGGCCCCGACTTTGGCAACCGCCTGGGATAGCTGGACAATCGCGTTCGCGCGCCGCGGAGCCGAGGAGTGCCCGCCCGGGTTGGTCACCTCGAGCTGATAGTCGTCATAGGTCTTCTCGGCACCGTCCCAGGACCAGTAGGCCGGTTTGCCGCTCTTTTCATCCAGCGTCCCGCCGCCGCCATCGACATTGAGCACCAGCTCTGCACCCTTCAGGCGCTGGGCGATGATCCGGCTGGTCTTCATCGTGGTTTCTTCATCGCCCGAGAATTGCAGCACGATCGTGCGGCGCGGCTTGTAGCCGCTGCGGCGCAGTTCGATCAGGCTGGTGGTAACCAGTGCCGCATCGAACTTCATGTCGCTGGCCCCGCGCCCGAACAGGTAGCCGTTCTCAACCACCGGCACGAACGGATCACGCGTCCAATCCTCGCGCTTGGCTTCGACCACATCGATATGGCCCGAGATCACCAGCGGCTTGAGGCTGGGGTCGCTGCCCGGCCAGGTGGCGATCAGGTATCCGGCATCATCGACCGGGGCGATCTCGACGTCGCCGTCCTGCCAGCCGCCTTGCAGCAGCTCGTCCTTGACCACTTGCAGCGCTGCGCGGGTCTGGTTGCCGGGGCCCGCGACCGAACGGATCGCGATCAGCCGCTTGGCCAGATCGAGCCCCTGGGCCTCGAGCGCGGGACTGACTTTGGGCCCGGCGGCTTCTGCCGCCAGCTGTGGTGCAGCCAGCGCAAAGGTCAGGGTGGCAGCAAAGGCAAGCGGCACGGCACGCATCGTCGAATCTCCTTTACTACTGCTTAGGGTCAAGTCCCTCACACCGCCAAGCACAGTTTAAGCGATTAATTAACCCAAATGCGGCTATTGCCTCAAAGGTTTCCAAGCGAAAGGGGTCGCACCGGGGGCATGGTTAGCAAGCAGGCAGTGCTCCGCGCTGCCGTACCGCCAGAGCTGCAAGACTGGGTCGATAACCGGCTCGTCAGCGCGCACGTCCGCATTGTGCGGGCGATGGCCTTGGGAATCCTGCTCAATGCCCTGGTGATCATCGTGGCGCTGTTCGGCGAGGAAGTGGCCTCCATTCATCTCGCCCTGTTTGCCGCATCGACCGTCGCCGCGCTGCTCCACCGCCTCTGGCTGGCCGAAGGGATCGAGCGCGGGCGGCGCCGCCGCAATTCGCGCAAGTTGATGCGCGCTTTCACACTCAATTCGCTGTGGCTGGGCCTCAACATGGCGGGGCCTTTGGCGATCTGGTTCCCACAGGTTTCGGCCGGAGACCAGCTCTTGCTGGCGATCAGCGGGGTCGCCCAGATCGCTGCTGCGGCCTATATGGTTCGCACTCTGGTGCAATCGTCCACGGTATTCATTGCCGCCCAGGCCCTGGCGCTGACAACCGGACTGGCACTGGTCGGCGGCGGGGAAGCGTTTGGCGCAACCGCTGTGCTGCTGGTGGCCAGCGGCCTGTTGATCCGCATGACGCATACCGCCCGCGACCTGTTCGTCACCCGCATCCTCGCCGACCGCGAACTGGGTGCCGCCACCCGCACGGTCAAGCTGCTGCTCAACGAATTCGAGGAAAGCGGATCGGACTGGCTGTTCGAACTCGATTCCCGGCATTGCCTGGTCTCGGTTTCGCGCCGCTTTGCAGAGGCTGCTGGCGAGCCTGCCGAACGGCTCAACGGACGCCCCTTCGCCTCGCTGTTCGCCGAAGGCCAGGGCCGCGCCACGCTTGAAAGTGCATTGCTGCGGCGCCGCACCGTTCGCGAGGAAGTGGTCGCGCTCGACGGCACTGGAGACGGCGAGCCGCGCTGGTGGTCGATCACTGGCCGCCCCAGCTTTTCGGGCGACGGGGTGGTCTATCGCGGGGTGATCTCCGACGTCACCTTGCAGCGCCATGCCGAACAGAGCGCACACCGCATGGCCTATTTCGATGCGCTGACCGGCCTGCCCAACCGCGCCCATTTCACCGAAGCCCTTGGAACGATGTTCGCCGCAAGACTGGGCCAGGAACAAGTGGCGCTGCTGCTGCTCGATATCGATCACTTCAAGAGCATCAACGACATGCACGGCCATCCGGTTGGCGATGCCTACCTCAAATTGTTCGCGCTGCGGCTGGCTGAATGCATCTCGCAAAGCGGGCTGGGCGGAATTCAACCCACGCTGGCCCGGCTCGGCTCCGACGAATTCGCGATTGCGGTCTATGGCGATGACGCCTGCGATCACGCGATCCGCCTGGCCGAACTGCTGGTGCTGACCATGGCCGAACCGCTGCACAGCGACGGTCATGAACTGCCCTGCGGGATCAGCATGGGCATCGCCCTTGCCCCGTTCCACACCGACAGCCAGCGCCAGTTGCAGAGCTATGCCGATATCGCGCTCAACGCCGCCAAGAAGGGCGGACGCGGCAATTGGGAAATGTTCGAACCCGGCATGGACGCCGCGCTGCACGAACGCCACTCGCTGGCCCGCGACTTGCGCCATGCGGTTGCGCGCGGCGAGCTGCGCCTGTTCCTTCAGCCGCTGATCGATGTCGCCAGCGAAGCCAAGACCGGTTACGAGGCCTTGCTGCGTTGGCAGCACCCGCAGCGCGGGTTGGTCGGACCAGATCAATTCATTCCAATCGCCGAAGAAACCGGGCTGATCGTGCCGATCGGCGAATGGGTGATCCGCGAAGCCTTTGCCGAAGCCGCGCGTTGGCCGGGCGGCGAAACGATCGCGATCAATCTTTCGCCGGTGCAGTTTTCCAGCGCCAATCTGCTGCCGGTCGTGGTCAATGCTCTGGCCGAAAGCGGGCTGGATCCTGCGCGGGTCGAATTCGAGATCACCGAAAGCGTGTTGCTGCACAATTCGGAAGCCAACACCGATGTGCTGTGCCGCTTGCAGGCGCTGGGTCTCAAGATCGCACTCGACGATTTCGGCACCGGCTATGCCTCGCTCAACTACCTGCTGACGTTCCCGTTCGACAAGATCAAGATCGACCGCAGTTTTGTGGCGGGCCTCGCCACGCGCGAGGATTCGCGCACGATCGTCGGTTCGGTCATTGCACTGGCCAACCAGCTGGGCATGTGCACCCTGGCCGAAGGCGTGGAAGAGCGCGAACAGCTCGACATGCTGCGCGAGCAAGGCTGCCGGATGGTCCAGGGCTGGCTGTTCGGCAAAGCCCTGCCCAGCGAAGAGTACCAGCCGCGCCTGGGGCGCACCGAGCGCCTCGGTCGCCCGGCCGGACTGACCGGCGCGCGCTCGCGCCACAGCGTGCAGACGTATTCACACCGCAAACGGGCCTGAAAAGCGTTCTGAATTGGAATGCGCCACTATGGCGCGCACTCTGCCCCGCTGCTAGTCCTGTCCCGGCCCGGACCTTTCGGGCGTGGGGAGACCGGCATGAGCTTTACTGCGGACCGCCTGCTGCTGTTCGGTGCGACCGGCGACCTGGCCCAGCGCATGTTGCTGCCTTCGCTCTGCGCGCTGCACGATGACAAGCTGATCGCGCCCGAGCTCAAGATCATTGGCACCGCAAGGTCGGACTACGATGATGACAGCTATCGCAATTTCGCGCGCGCGGCGCTGAACAAGTACCTGCCGGACTTTCGCAAAAGTGCGATCGACAGCTTCCTGCCGCGGCTGTCCTATCAGGTGCTCGATGCCACCGACGCCGCTCATTTCATCGACTTGTCCGATGAAATCGGCACGATCGACAAGGGCATGGCGATTTTCCTGTCGACCGCGCCCAGCCTGTTCGAACCGACCATCGCTGGCCTCAGCCAGGCTGGCCTGACCGGTGAGAAAGTGCGGATTGGCCTCGAAAAGCCGCTGGGCACCAGCCTGGAATCGAGCCGCGAGATCAACGATGCCGTGGCCCGCGCCTTCCCCGAGGATCGCACCTTCCGGATCGACCACTATCTGGGCAAGGAAACCGTCCAGAACCTGCTGGCGCTGCGCTTTGCCAACATCATGTTCGAACCGCTGTGGAACGCGGCGCATATCGACCATGTCCAGATCACCATCGCCGAGACTGTGGGCCTTGAAAGCCGGGTCGGCTATTACGATGGCGCAGGGGCACTGCGCGATATGGTCCAGAACCACATGCTGCAATTGCTGGCCTTGGTCGCGATGGAACCGCCCGCCAATTACGACGCCACCGCGATCCGCGACGAAAAGGTCAAGGTGCTGCGCGCGCTGCGGCTGATCGAGCCAGGCGAAGCGGTGACGGGGCAGTACCGCAAAGGCGCGATCGACGGCCAGCCGGTGCCCGGATACGACGAGGAACTGGGCAAGGAATCGGACACCGAGACTTTCGTGGCGATCAAGGCCCACCTCGACAACTGGCGCTGGAAGGGCGTGCCGTTCTACTTGCGCACCGGCAAGCGCCTGCCGCAGCGCAAGACCGAGATCGTGGTCAACTTCAAGCGCGTGCCGCATTCGATCTTCGCCTCGCGCGGGGCGCAGACCCAGCCCAATGCGCTGGTGATCGGGATCCAGCCCGAAGAGAACGTGCAGCTGCAACTGATGGCCAAGGTCCCGGGGCTTGACCGTGAGGGGCTCCGGCTGCGCTCGGTCCCGCTCAACATCACCATGCCCGATGCCTTTGCCGGGCCGACCAAGCGGATCGCCTATGAACGGCTGCTGCTCGACCTGATCGAGGGTGACCAGACGCTGTTCGTGCGCCGCGACGAGGTGGAAGCCCAATGGGACTGGATCGACGCGATCCGCGCAAGCTGGGCCAGTCACGGCCTGGTGCCCAAGACCTATACTGCCGGCAGCTGGGGGCCTTCGGCAGCGATTGCCCTGGCCGAACGCGATGGAGTGACCTGGCATGAGTGAATTTGCTCACGCGGAGACGCGGAGACGCGGAGGAGCAATGCTTGCGGCGCAGCCGCATATCGACCTTGCCTGCACTCGGCTGAAGCGAGCCATCGTCAAATTCCTGAGCCTGCGGCTCGCCCCAATTCTCCGCGTCTCCGCGTCTCCGCGTGAGACCAACCTGGCGCAGATCACGAAATGACCCTCCACCCCACGGTCGAACGCGTCACCGCGCGGATCATCGAACGCTCGAGGGACAGCCGCCAGGCCTACCTCGACCTGATCGAACGCGAGGCGGAGAAGTTCCCCGGGCGCGGGGCGCTGTCGTGCAGCAATCTGGCGCATGGCTTTGCCGCCGCATTGGAAGACAAGGGCGCGATCAAGAACGGGCGCGGTCCCAACCTGGCGATCGTTACCGCCTACAACGACATGCTTTCGGCGCACCAGCCCTATGGCCGCTATCCCGAAGCGATGAAGCTCTATGCCCGTGAGGTCGGGGCCACGGCGCAGGTCGCGGGCGGCGTTCCGGCGATGTGCGACGGCGTCACCCAAGGCCAGCTGGGCATGGAACTGTCGCTGTTCAGCCGCGACGTGATCGCGCTGAGCACGGCGGTGGCGCTGAGCCATGCGATGTTTGACGGCATGGCCTTGCTGGGCATTTGCGACAAGATCGTTCCTGGTCTCGTGATCGGCGCGCTGCGGTTTGGCCACTTGCCGGCGGTGTTCGTGCCATCGGGGCCGATGCCGTCGGGCCTCGCCAACAAGGACAAGCAGAAAGTCCGCCAGCTCTATGCCGAGGGCAAGGTGGGTCGCGCCGACCTGCTCGAAAGCGAAAGCGCCAGCTATCACAGCCCCGGCACCTGCACTTTCTATGGTACCGCCAATTCCAACCAGATGATGATGGAAATGATGGGCCTGCACGTGCCCGGCGCGTCTTTCATTCCGCCCAATACCCCGCTGCGTTCAGCCTTGACCCGCCAGGCGGTGCACCGCTTGGCCGAGATCGGGCGCGAGAGCGATGACTATCGCCCGATGGGCCGCGTGGTCGATGAAAAAGCCATCGTCAACGCCGCCGTCGGGCTGCTCGCCACCGGCGGATCGACCAACCACGCGATCCACATTCCCGCAATGGCCCGCGCCGCCGGGATCAAGATCGACTGGGAAGACATGGACGAGCTGTCCGCCGCCGTGCCGCTGATCGCGCGGGTCTATCCCAATGGCGGGGCTGACGTGAACCATTTCCACGCTGCTGGCGGCATGGGCTATGTGGTGCGCGAACTGCTGGATGCGGGTCTGGCGCACGGCGATCTGCTGACCATCAGCGATCAGGGCATGGCAGCCTATGCCGAGGAGCCCGTGCTGGACGGCGATGCCTTGAGCTGGCGCCCCGCTCCGGCCCAAAGCCTCGATCCAACGATCCTTGCCCCGGTCTCTGCGCCGTTCCATCCCGATGGCGGGATGCGGCTGGTCAGCGGCAACCTGGGCCGCGCCACGTTCAAGACCAGCGCGGTCGATTCCGAACGCTATTCGATTGAAGCCCCGGCGCGCGTGTTTGACAGTCAGGAAGCGGTCCAGGCCGCGTTCAAGGCGGGCGAGCTTGACCGCGACGTAGTGGTGGTGGTCCGCTTTCAGGGCCCGCGCGCCAATGGCATGCCCGAACTGCACAAGCTGACCCCGCCGCTGGGCGTGTTGCAGGACAAGGGCTTCAAGGTCGCGCTGGTCACCGACGGGCGGATGAGCGGCGCGAGCGGCAAGGTTCCGGCCGCGATCCATGTCACCCCTGAAGCGCTTGGAGGCGGCCCGCTCGCGCTGGTGCAGGACGGCGACATGATCAAGCTGTGCGCCCACGACGGACTGCTGGAAGTGCAGGCCGACCTTGCGGCCCGCCAACCCGCCACCGCCCCGCGCGAGGAAATGGGCATGGGCCGCGAACTGTTCGCGATGCTGCGCCGCCATGCCGACGGCGCCGAACAGGGCGGATCGGCGATGCTGGCGGAGGGCGGGCTATGAACCACTTTCCCCTTGGCCGTTCGTGTCGAGCGAAGTCGAGACACAGCGCGCGGCATCTCGACTTCGCTCGATGCAAACGGAGCATTTCCTTATGACCACCGAGATCGTCACTGTCGATATCGGCGGCACCCACGCCCGCTTTGCCTTGGCCAGCATCGCTGCCGATGGGCAGATCGAGCTGGGCGAACCGGCCACGCTCCACACCAAGGACCACGCCAGCTTCCAGACCGCCTGGGAGGATTTCGCGCGGATGCACGGCGGGCACCTGCCGGGCGGGGTCGCGATTGCCATCGCCGGGCCGGTCGGCGGCGAGGTGATCCGCTTCACCAACAACCCCTGGGTGATCCGCCCCGCGCTGATCCCCGAAAAGCTGGGCGCAGACCGCTATACCGTGATCAACGATTTCGGCGCGGTGGGGCATGCGGTGGCCTGCGCCGGGGACGAGCATTTCGTTCACCTGGCCGGCCCTGACGCGCCGCTGCCTGCCGAGGGGACACTCTCCATAGTCGGCCCCGGTACCGGGCTCGGGGTTGCGCACGTGTGGCGCGGCGCAGGCGAGTACCGGGTCCAGGCGACCGAGGGCGGGCATGTCGACTATGCCCCGCTCGATAGCATCGAAGACGCGATCCTCGCGCGGTTGCGCCAGCGCTATCGCCGGGTTTCCGTGGAACGCGTGGTTTCCGGGCCCGGCCTGGTCGATATCTACGAGGCACTGGCCCAGATGGAACACCGCGCGATCCAGCCGGTCGATGACAAGGTCCTGTGGAGCCTTGGCACCAGCGGAGAAGACAGCCTGGCCGCCGCCGCGGTGGACCGGTTCTGCCTCTCGCTCGGCTCTTTCGCGGGCGACATCGCGCTGGCCCAGGGGGCATCCGGCGTCGTGATCGCGGGCGGACTTGGCCTCAGGATCAAGGACACGCTGCTGCGTTCCGGCTTTGCCAACCGCTTCACCGCCAAGGGGCGTTTTGCCGAGCTGATGGCGACTCTGCCGGTCAAGCTGATCACCCATCCCCAGCCCGGCCTGTTCGGCGCCGCGGCCGCCTTTGCCAAGGAGCATCTTGCGTGAGTCCTATCGAAACGATCATGCGCACCGCTCCGGTGATCCCGGTGCTGGTGATCGATGAAGTGCGCTATGCCGCCTCGATCGCCGAAGCGCTGGTCAAGGGCGGCCTGCGGGTGCTTGAAGTCACGCTGCGCACCGCCGACGCGGTCGAAGTGATTCGCGAGATGAAACAGGTTGAGGGCGCGATTGTCGGGGCCGGAACCGTGCTCAACGAACATGCCCTGGCCGACTCGCTGGAGGCGGGGAGCGAATTCATCGTCTCGCCCGGACTGACCGACAGCCTCGCCAAAGCGACCATTGCTGCCGAAGTGCCCTACCTGCCTGGGATCGCCACCTCGTCGGACATCATGCGCGGGCTCGACCTGGGGCTGGACCGGTTCAAGTTCTTCCCGGCCGAAGCCAACGGCGGGATCCCGGCGCTCAAAGCCATCGCAGCGCCGTTCGGCATGGCCCGGTTCTGCCCGACCGGCGGCATCACTGCGGCCACCGCGGCTGACTGGTTGGCGCTGGAGCCGGTGCTGTGCTGCGGCGGGTCATGGCTGGTGCCCAAGGGGGTGCCGGACCTGGCAGCCATCGAAGCTGCTGCGCGCGCAGCGGCGGCGCTGGGGCAGTGACCCTGCTGGGCGAACTCGAAGCCCGGCTCGAGGCGCTCCACTCGCGCACCGCGGAAACCCCGCTGTTCAACCCGGTGTTCCAGCTCAGCCTGGAACTGTCGCGTAGAATTGAAAGCGGCGCGCTGCCGTTGGACGCTGTGGCGGGGCTGGTCGCCGAGCTCGAATGCGAAGGCCTTCAGGCCCGCGCCGCGCGGCTGAGCCGGCTGGTTGCCCCACTCGATCCGGCCGAGAATCTGACACGCATCGCCGCACAGGCACAGGGCGAAGATTTCGCCGCTTTCGCCGAACGCTGGCGGCATCCGTTGCTCCACGTTGTTTTCACCGCGCACCCCACATTCTTGCTTACGCGCCGCCAAAGCGAAGCCGTCGCCAGCGCGGCCAGCACGGGGGCGATCGACGCCGCCACCGCCTGTGTCGCCCCGCACGCACGCGACGGGATTACGCTCGACAGCGAGCACGCCGATGCGATGGCAGCGCTGGCCCGGGCGCAGGGCGCGCGCGATACGGTGGTTCGCCAATTGCTGGGCGAGGCCCGCACAAGGTTTCCCGATCAGTGGCGCCAGCTGAACCCGTTGCCGCTGCGTTTCGCCACCTGGGTTGGCTATGACATGGATGGCCGCACCGACATCTCGTGGGCCACCTCGCTGCGCTACCGCCTGTCCGAAAAGGCCGAGCGGCTGGGCAGCTATGCCGCAGCACTGCAAGGCCTCGCCCCCGATCTGGCGGAACGCCTGCGCCGCGCCCGGGCCTATGCCGAGGCGATGGCCACACGCTTTGCCGCCGATCTGTCCGATCCTGCAGCCCTGTCTGATGCAGCAAACGCGCTGACCACCGATCACCCCGAGAAGCTGACCAGCCTTTCTGCTGTGATCACCGAACTGGAACATGAAGCTGCCCGGGCCGCCGACACCGAAGCCGAAAGCCTGCTGACCCTGGCTGCCGCAATGCGCGCTGACGGCCTCGGCATGGGCTGGATCCACTTCCGGGTGAATTCCAGCCAGCTGCAGAACGCGATCCGCCGCCGGATCGATCCCGCCGGCAAGCTTGATCTGGCGAGCCAGGCCGCGCTGGTGCGGATGCGCGAGCTCTTGGCCGAAGCCAAACCGCTGCGCAGCAACTTCGCCGCCCTGGCGATCGAGAACAGCACCGCGGTGCGCCAGTTCCTGGCGATGACGCAGATCCTGCACCACGTCGACGCCGATGCCCCGATCCGGATGCTGGTGGCCGAATGCGAGCAGCCGACCACGGTGCTGGCCGCGCTCTATTTCGCCAGGCTGTTCGGGATTGCCGACAAAGTCGATGTCTCGCCGCTGTTCGAAACCGAGAGCGCACTGGAACACGGCGGACGCTTTCTCGACGCCCTGCTCGCCGAGGAAGCCTACCGCGACTATGCCAGAGTGCGCGGGCGGGTTTCGATCCAGACCGGGTTTTCCGACGCGGGTCGCTTCGTCGGGCAGATTCCGGCGGCGCTGGCGATCGAACGCCTGCAAGGCCGACTCAGCGAGGCGATGGCCGCCAATGGCCTGGGTGACGTTGCCGCGCTGGTCTTCAACACCCACGGCGAGAGTATGGGCCGCGGTGCGCACCCATCCAGCTTTGCCGACCGGGTGGCCTGGCCGCTCTCGCCCTGGGCGCGGCGGCGGTTTGTGCGCGCGGGGATCCGGCTTGAGCCCGAAGTCAGCTTTCAGGGCGGCGATGGCTATCTGTTCTTCGGCACGCCCGAGCTGGCGCTCGCCACGCTGACCCGCTTCGCCGAGGCGCGTCCGGCCGAGGCCGATGCACAAGCGCCGACCGATCCGTTCTATCGCCGGACCGACCTCAGCCTCGATTTCTACCGCGCGATCCGCCGCTTTCAGGCAGCCCAACTGTCCAGCCGGACCTATCCGCGCGCGGTCACCGCCTTTGGCCTAGGCCTGCTCAATGACACCGGCAGCCGCAAAAGCCGCCGCCAGAGCGATCTTGCCGCCGACCGCGAGATGAGCCTGCGCCAGATCCGCGCGATCCCGCACAATGCGGTGCTCCAGCAGCTGGGCTATCCGGTCAACGTGATCGCCGGGTTCGGCACCGCAGCGGAAGGCAACTACGAGGCATTGGCAGAATTGCTGCGCGAGAGCGATCGCGGTCGCCAGCTGGTGCGCCTGGTCCGCGCCGCCAATGCGCTCGCCAGCATCAAGACCGTCGCCGCCTTTGGCGAGCTGTTCAATTCGGCCTACTGGGCCAGCCGTCCCTATCGCGGCGACGAGCAGAGCGTTTCGGACGCTTGCCTGGCGCTCGCCGAATACCTCACCACCGACGACCGGACTGGCGTATTCCGGCGCCTGGCCTCGCGGCTGCGGGTCGATGCGCTCAAGCTCCACCGCCTGCTCGATCTGGTGCCCGATGAGGAGCCGCTGGAGGGCCGCGAGCATACCCGGCGGATGCTGGGCGTGCTGCAGGCTCTGCGCCTGGCATTGTTCCAGCACATGTTCCTCAAAGCTGTCTCAGTCCCGCAGTTCAGCCGCGCCAACGACATCAGCCGCGAAGATGTGCTGGAGATGGTTTTCACGCTGCGGATCGACGAAGCTCTGGCGCAGCTGCGCAGGGCCTTCCCGGTCAGCTTCCCGGGGCTCGGCGATTTCACGGTCAGCGAACCCAGCGACTACCCCGACGAAGCCGCAGTCGGCTATGAAGCGATCCACCGCGACTTCCTCGACCCGATCGAAGAGGCTCAGGCCCTGTCGCTGCGGATCACCACTGCGATAGCCTGCCTGTTTGGGGCGCACGGATGAAGGTAGGCGAATCTGGCTGTCCTGAAGTCTTTGCATGCTGCGAGCTCACAATGGTTCACGCAGAGACACGGAGAAGAAAGGGGAGGCGCAGAGGATGTGGAGCTTGCGGCGCAGCCACCTTCGCTTCCTAGGCTGCGTTTGTCCCAGCGGGATCAAGTTCAAAGCGGCTTCGCCGCAGGCGCAACCTCTCTGCGTCTCTGTATTCTTCTCTGCGGCCTCTGCGTGAACCCAAAAATCCTGTCCTCGCCATTGCATCCGCCCTTGACGGAGCAAACAGCCAACTCGCAAGATTAACCTTTTTGCGCTAGGAAGTCCCGCACCGGAACGCGTTTCACGCGGCGCTGGCATTTGCCATCTCGCTGCGTCATGAGATACTGAAAGTCAGTCTGGTCAAAGGGTTATGCGCGCATGAAGTTCAATCCGATCTATGCCGTGGGCGGCTTGTTCGTGACCGGGGTGGTTGCAGGGGCCTGGCTGCTGCAAGTCACCAATGCGGATCCGGCCCGGCCTTCGCCGACTGCCGATCCCGAACTGCTGGCCAGCGCCAGCCCGACACCGTCTCCGCCGCCCAAGGATGAGAACTTCGTGATCAAGCGGGTGCTGCCGATCAAGGGCCCGATCAAGTACGGCGAATGGCATTGGGACGACAAGGACGTGCCCGATGGCCCGCTGGTGATCACCGTCGATCTCGACGCGCGGGTGCTCTCGATCTTCAAGGGCGGCTATGAAATCGGCGCCTCGGCAGTGCTGCTGGGCTCAACCGAAAAGCCGACCCCGACCGGTGTCTTCCCGATCAAGTGGAAGAAGAAGGATCACTACTCCTCGATCTACGACGGCGCGCCGATGCCCTATACCATGAACCTGACCGATGACGGCATCGCGATCCACGGCACCAAGGTGGAAAAGGGCTATGCCAGCCGCGGCTGCATCGGCCTGCCCGATCCCTTCGTGGCCAAGATCTTCGCGATCGCCCCGGTGGGGACCAAGGTTTACATCACCCGCGGCAAGATGGTGAAGCAGGGGGATAGTTTGATTTGATCCCTGCCAGTTCCTTCCCATTTTTGGCGAATGCCACAAATGGGGAGGTGGATCGTCCGAAGGACGAGACGGAGGGGTATCGACCCTTACGCCATTACCCCTCCGTCAGCCGCCTTCGGCGTCTGCCACCTCCCCAAATGTGCTGCGCAAATTTGGGAAGGAACTTACCTAAGCCAACCCAGTCCCCAACTCTCGCCGGGTCGCGTCGCCCAGCTGGCTGCCGCCGTCGATATCGAGGATCGTCCCGGTGATGTACTTCGCCGCGTCCGAGCTCAGGAACACCGCGCCCTCGGCAATCTCCTCGATCATGCCCCAGCGCTTCATCGCGATGCGTTCGAAGTGCTTCTGCTTGGTCGAGGCATCGGGGGCGAGCCGGGCCATACCCTCGGTTCCTTCAATCGGGCCGGGCGAAATGCCGTTGACCCGCACGTCGGGGCCCCATTCGAGCGCGAGCACGCGGATCAGCTGGTTGATCCCGGCCTTGGCGGCGCAAGCGTGGGCCTGAAGCTGCATCGCATTGACCGCTTGGCCCGCCGTAATCGCGATCAGCGAGGCATTGGGGGCAAGCAGATCATGACAGCCCCGGAACACGTTGAACGTCCCGTTGAGGTCGATATCGACCACAGTCTTGAACGCGTTCGCGCTCATCCCCAGCGCAGGCGCGAGGAAGTTTCCGGCTGCGCCCGACACCACGATATCCATCGGTCCCAGACGGCTGCGTACCTCTTCCATCGCCGCGCGGATCGCGCCGAAATCACGCACGTCAGCGGTCAGGCCGATCGCCCCATGCCCGATCTCGGCCGCAGCATTGGCGGCCTTTTCCGGATTGCGGCCCAGCACCGCGACTTTGGCGCCGAGCTCGGCATAGCGCTTGGCGATGCCCAGGTTGATCCCGCTGGTGCCGCCGGCAACGAAGGCCACCTTGCCGTCAAGCAGGCCGTCCTTGAATGGTGATGTCATCGCTTTCGCTCCTCAGCGCGGGGCCATGCGGATCGCGCCGTCGAGGCGGATGCATTGGCCGTTGAAATAAGAATTGCGGACCAGTTCCATGGCCAGGCTGCCGAATTCCTCAGGCTTGCCCAGGCGTTTGGGGAACGGCACCGAAGCGGCGAGGCTGTCCAGCACTTGCGGCTTGGCCCCCAGCATCAAAGGCGTGGCGAAGATCCCCGGCATGATCGAGTTGACCCGGATGCCCAGGTCCGACAGGTCGCGCGCCATCGGCAAGACCAGGCCGTTGACTCCCGCCTTGGCCGAGCCATAGATGATCTGCCCGATCTGGCCATCCTGCGCCGCGACCGAAGCGGTCAAGGTGATGCAGCCGCGTTCGCCGTCTTCGAGCGGTTCCAGCGAGGCCATGCCCTCGGCCGAGATCGAGGCTATCCGGTAAGAGGCGACCAGGATCCCCTGCACGCCGTATTCGTAGTCCTCGGTCGGGGTGCGGCGCAGCTTGCCCAGCTCCTTGTCGAAGGCCAGCGTCTTGCCGCGGCGGCTGGTCATCGCGCAGTGCACGGTGATCCGCTCCTGCCCGTGGGCCGCGCGGGCCTTGGCAAAGCCTTCGAGCACCGACTGTTCCGAGGTGATATCGACCCGGCAGAACAGCCCGCCGATCGCCGCAGCAACTTCCTCGCCCTTCTCCGCGTTGACGTCGAACACCGCAACTTTGACGCCGGCGGCCGCCAGCGCCTCTGCCGTGGCCCGGCCCAGACCCGATGCACCGCCGGTCACCACCGCGGCAGTCGATGAATCAATCCGCATTTGACTCTCCTCTTAATCGAGCGATTAATACGCAGCGAGGAGAGGAAAGCAATGACCCACACCGTCGACCTCTACTGGTCCTTCCGCAGCCCCTATTCGTACATCGTGGTGCCCAAGCTGCTCGAGCTGGAGCGCGATTGGGACGCGAAAGTGCAGGTCAAGCCGGTGCTGCCGATCGCGGTGCGCCAGCCCGATTTCTTCGCTCAAGCCGATCCCTTGTGGTTCAGCTACCTGATGCGCGATTGCATTCGCTCGGCCGAATTCGCCGGAATGACGCTGCGCTGGCCGCGGCCCGATCCGGTGGTGATGGACTTTGCCACCCGGACCTATCCCAAGGAGCAGCCCTATATCCACCGGCTGACCCGGCTTGGGCAGTTGGCATCCGAGCGCGGGCACGGCCTGGCCTTGCTGCGCGCGGTCAGCCATGTGATCTGGTCGGGCGAGGTCGAGGGCTGGCACGAGGGGGATCACCTCGCCAATGCGCTCGCCGCAATCGGGCTCGACCTGGCCGAGATGGACGCGGTGCAAGCAGCCGAGGCCGAACGGCTCGACGCCGCGATCAAGCAAAACGAAGCCGACCAGCGCCTTGGCGGCCACTACGGCGTGCCGCTGATGGTCTATCAGGGCGAGCCATTCTTCGGCCAGGACCGCCATGACCAGCTGGTCTGGCGGATGCAGCAGAACGGAATGGCAAAAAAGTAGGGACTGTCCCTACTTTTCGCGGCGTTGCGGGGCCTTGGTGAAGCTCCAGCCCTCGGGCGTGACTCGCGCGACGAGGTTGCCGATCGAGGCCGGTCGCCGCGCCAACAGTTCCTCGAACAGATGCGCGATCTGGCCGCCCCTTGGCTCTGATCCATCGAGATCGCGTACGATCCGGGCCAGCACGCGCAGCGCCACCGCGCGCGGGGCCTGCGGGCGATAGGTCAGGCCCATTGGGGCCTTGCTCACACAGTCCTGCCATTCGCGTGCCGCGGCCCAATCGAGCGCCAGGTCGGCGTCGGCAAGATTGGCGGCGCTGAGCGCGAGCGCGGGGACATCGAGCCAATTGGCTCCGGCGATTGCCTTGCGGATCCGGGCGCGGTCGAAACGGTCGTCGGTGTTGGAGGGGTCTGCGATGGCTTGCAGGCCCGCGTCGGCCACAACCCGCGCCAATTCCTCCCGCCGCCAGCCCAGCAGCGGGCGCAGCAGCGGCAGACGGGTTCCCGGCACCTGCCCCCGCGCGCGCACTCCAGCCAGGCCAGCCACTCCGCTGCCCCGCCCAAGCCGCAGCAGCAGCGTCTCGGCCTGATCGTCGGCATGGTGCGCGGTGAGCAGGGCAGAGAGGCTCTCACCCTCCATCCATCCGGCCAGCGCCGCATAGCGCGCGGCGCGAGCCTCGGCCTGGAGGTTGCCCGCTGCGACTTCGACTGTCAGCACCGTATGCGGAACGCCGAGTGCCGCGCAGATTTGCGAAACCAGCGCCGCTTCGTCGGCGCTCTCGACCCTCAGTCCATGATCGACGGTCGCCGCTGCGACCCGTCCGGGCAGCGCGGCATGGGCCAGCAACAACAGCGCCAGGCTGTCCGGCCCGCCCGACACCGCCAGGCCCAACCGCCCTTCCCCCGGCCAGAGCCTGGCAAGGTCAGCGGCGAAGCGCGCGGTCAGTTCGGGCGGGAGCGGCCTATCAATTGCACTTCAGTCCGCTGCGAGTGGTGTTGTACTGCCCCATGAGGCGCCCTGCAGCTTCCTTGGGATAGTCAGCCGCGAACTGCTTGAGCGCGACGCAGCCGCGCTTGGCATCGTCAAGCTGGCGCATCGCTTCGGCCAGGAAAAGCAGGCTGTCGGGCGCGCGGTCGCCCTTGGGCTCGGTCTTGTAGTTCTGCAGGAACCAGCCCGCCGCTTCGTGCACGTTCTTGTCGTCGAGGTAGGCGCGGCCGAGCAGGTTGCGCGCCCAGCTGGTGCGCGGGTGCTTGGGATACTTCTGCAGGAACAGCTTCAGCTGCTGCTGCGCTTCGGGATAGAACTTGGCTTCCCACAGGCGGAAGCCATAGGAATATTCGTCATCGCCCGGATCGTCGGTCTTGGGCTTTTCGATTGCCCGGACCGCGGCCAGCCGCTTGGCCGAAGGGTCGGCAGCGACTGCGGGTTTGGCCGGTGCGGGCTTGCTGAGCGCGGGGGCAGGCGCCGGGGCCGGCTTGGGCGCGGGCAAGGCCGCACCGGTCATGGCGGCAGTGTTGCTTTCGACCACGCTGGGCGCAGAACTGGCGGCCTTGCTGCTTTCGAGCGCGGCGAGCCGGCTTTCCAGTTTTTCAATGCGGTTGTTGTCTTCCTCAACCTGCGCAGTCAGCCGCGCGACCTGGCTTTCAAGCGCGTCCATCCGCGCCAGCAGGTCAGCGGTCGGCGCGCTGGCCGGGCTGCCGGGGGCATTGCCGGTTGTGGCACCCGGCTGCATCTGCGGGAAGAATCGCCCGTCTCCGCCGGGGAAGACCGCGCGCTGGAGCGCCGCGACTTCGGCCTCAACCTTGCGCAGCCGCACTTCGGTATCGCCGCCGCCTTGCGCCAGCGCCGGGCTGGCGATCGCGATGGCCAGGACCAGCGCGAAAGGCCGTTTGTGCCAGGAGAGCTTGTTCATCGTTGTCATTTCCATCCAGGTGCTGCCCAAAAGCCTGCCACGGGCCTGCCACAGGCTTTCCGAACCGGCGATTAACCCTGTTGGCCCTGCCTTGCCAAGCAAGGCGGCGCAGCTATCCGCAATCTAAGTTGCGCTGGGGGCGGGTGCGGGCGCGGCCGGTGCGGGCTGGACCACCGCCGGAGCCGGTGTGGGACTGGCAGAGGGGCTGGCCTCGGCCTGCGGTGCGGTCTGGCGCTGGACCCGGCGGGGCACAGGCTGGCTTCTCTGAGCCGGGGCCGGAGCGGCACTCGCGACCGGCTCGGGCGGCGTCGTTCCGCGCTTGAGCAGCGCCTCTGCGCTGACCGGCGCGTCCTTGATCGTCTTTTGCACGTCAGACAGCTTGGGTACCGCCTGTCCGCCAATCGTGATCGCCAGCGCATCGGGCCGCGCGGTCATGATCAGCACTTCGCCCTTGTCGCTCGGCACGGTCCAGCTTTCACCCTGTGACAGCTCCTTCTGAAACAGCTGGTTGCCCAGGGCGTCGCTGAACTTGACCCAAACCTTGGGCTCAAGCGCAGTGAAGACCACCGGGCCGCTGGCCGCAGGGGCAGCGGGGGCCGCGCCCTGGCTGGCGGCAGGGGCGGGCTGCTCCGGGGTCAGACCCGAAGGCAGGCTGCCGCCCGGCGCGAAAATCCCGGGCAGGAAGTAGATCCCGGCCAGCAAGGCACCGACCAGCAGACCGCCCGCCAGCCAGGCCAGCGGCGCGCTGGGAACGCGGGCGGGATCGCCGGGTTCGAAGGTCTGGATTCCGCGGCGCACTTCGGTCGGCGCTTGCTCAGCCAGTTCGGCGCGTACCGCCATGGCCACTTCGGCATCATTGAGGCCAACCGCCTTGGCATAATTGCGCGAAAAACCGATGGCATAGGTCCGCCCGGGGAGCGCGGCATAGTCCCCCGTTTCGATCGCGGCGAGCATGCGTTCACCGATTCGGGTTTCCGCAGCGAGCTGCGCCAGGCTCAGCCCGGATTCCTCGCGGGCGCGGCGCAACCTTGAACCAATGCTTTCCAGCGGCAGTTCCGCTTCTGCCGCCGCTTCAACCTCTTCAACCATGCCGACCCCGAAGTACTGTTCTTTTTAACCTTGCCGGTTGGCGCGGGAACATCTCCGTTTGCCAAGCAAAGTCAATGCAAATCGCGCGCGCAAACGGGCCTTGGCGGCAGGATGCCCTCTGCGCGTGTCAGAATTGCGAAAGCGGCTGCAAAACGCGTCTAATCGGTGTCGATTTCACGTTCCTGCGCCCATGCGGCCAGCGCTTCTCGCAAGTTGGGCGGGGGTGAGGACAGCCACTGGTTCATCGCCGCGCCGATCTCGTTCAGATCGACCTTGCGGACCAGTTCCTTGATCGGACCGACACTGGCCGGGGTAATCGAGATCCGGCGCAGGCCCAGCCCCAGCAGCGCCAGGGCTTCCAATCGCCGCCCACCCATTTCGCCGCAGACGGTGACATCGACATTGTGTCCCGCCACCCCCAGAATGACCCGGCGCAGGAACCGCATGATCGACACCGACAGCCAGTCATAGCGTTCGGCCAGTTTGGGATTGGAGCGGTCGGCGGCGAACAGGAACTGGGTCAGATCGTTGGTGCCGATCGACAGGAACGACAGCTTGGGCGCCAGCAGATCGAGCGTTTCGGCCAGCGCCGGAACTTCGAGCATGGCGCCATAGCGGATTGCCTCGGGCAGCAGCTTCTTCTGGCCCTTGAGGTATTTGCGCTGGCTTTCGAACACCTCGCGCGCGGCATCGAATTCCCAGGGTTCGGAAACCATCGGGAACATCACGTTGAGCGTCCGCCCGGCCGCAGCCTCAAGCAATGAGCGCGCCTGGACCTTGAGCAATCCTTCGCGTTCAAGCGCAACGCGCAGCGCGCGCCAGCCCATCGCCGGGTTTTCCTCGGTTTCGCCGTTGTTATGGCGCAAGTATGGCAAGACCTTGTCGCCGCCGATATCGACCGTGCGGAACACCACCGGCTTGTCGCCCGCGGCATCGAGCACGTCGCGGTAAAGCCGGGTCTGGCGTTCCCGCGCGGGCAAGGTTGCGGAAACCAGGAACTGGAATTCGGTGCGGAACAGCCCGACCCCGTCGGCTCCGGTCAGTGAAAGCCCCGGCATATCCTCGCGCAGGCCCGCGTTGATCATCACCTGGATGCGGGTACCATCGCGGGTGAAAGGTTCAACGTCGCGCAGCTTGGCATAGGCGGCCTGGCGCTGCTTGTTCTTGGCGAAGCGCGCGTCGAACGCTTCTTCCATCTGCGGATTGGGCCGGATCGTGACCGTCGCGGCATCGGCATCGAGCAGCAACAGATCGCCATCGCGCAGCGCGCCCTTGAGCCCGCGCACCCTGCCCAGCACCGGGATGCCCATCGCCCGCGCGACGATCACCACGTGCGCGGTCAGCGAGCCTTCTTCCAGCACCACGCCTTTCAGCCTGCGCTTGTCATATTCCAGCAGTTCGGCCGGACCCAGGTTGCGCGCGATCAGGATCGTATCGCTGCGCAGCCCCTGGCTGGCCGCCGTTCCCATCTGGCCCGAGACGATCCGCAGCAGCCGGTTGGACAGGTCCTCCAGATCGTGCATCCGGTCAGCCAGCAAGGGATCGTCGATCTGGCGCATCCGCATCCGGGTGCGCTGCTGGACGCGCTCGATCGCGGCTTCGGCGGTCAGCCCAGAATCAATCGCCTCGATGATCCGACGGCTCCAGCCTTCATCGTAAGCGAACATCTTGTAGGTCTCGAGCACTTCCTCATGCTCGCCGCCGACGCCGAATTCGGCCTGGCTGGCCATCCGGTCGATCTGCTCGCGCATCTTGTCAAAGGCGAGGTAAACGCGTTGCAGTTCAGCATCGCGGTCTTCGGCCATGACATGTTCGATGGTGATCCGCGGCTGGTGATAGACCGCGTTTCCGGCTGCCAGTCCCTTGACCAGCGAAAGCCCCTCAAGCCGCACCGGCCCGGTCTGCTGCGGACCCAGCGCGCCAACTTCCTCGTCGATCAGGTCGGCACTATGGATCAGCTCGGACAGGACCATGGCCACGGTTTGCAGCGCCTCGATCTCTACCTCTTCATAGCGGCGCGGTTCGACGTGCTGGACGCACAAGACCCCCACCGAACGCTCGCGGCGGACAATCGGAACCCCGGCAAAGGAATGGAACTTGTCTTCGCCGGTTTCGGGCCGGTACGAAAAGTCCGGGTGGGCGGTCGCCTCGGCCAGATTGAGCGTCTCGATATTTTCGGCAATCGTGCCGACCAGCCCTTCGCCGATCCCCAGCCGGGTGACGTGGACCGCTTCCTGGGCCAGGCCCCGGGTGGCGAACAGTTCAAGCTGGCCTTCGCGTAGCAGGTAGATCGAGCAGACCTCGCTATCGAGGCCTTCGCCGATCACATCGACCACGGTGTTGAGTTTGGCCTGCGCATTGCTGCGCGAAGCCATCACATCGTGGAGGCGTGTGAGGATCGTGCGGGCGGCGGAAACGGCGCTGGTGACGGTCATGGCCCATAGCTAGGCCAGTGCCAACAAACCGGCAAGCGCAACCCCCCGCTGCGCATTCGAATTTGTGTGCGTGCGCCCCGCCGCTTCCGGCGGGGCGTGCGCTACCGGCTGCTAGATATGCTCAAGCTCTTCCTTGATCCTGAGCTTTCGTTTCTTGAGCAGCTGGATCGTCGCGAGATCAGGCATCGGGCGGCTCAATTCCTCGGCAATCTGGCGTTCCAGACCGGCGTGCTTGAACTGCAATGCGCTGACATGCGACTGTTCCATAGGGGATTCTCCTTGGTTTAGCCCCCTTCGGGCTGCGGATCCCCAATCGGTTCCCGACTCGGTTACCGACGGGTCACTGCGATTGTCATCGAAGCACATTACGATTATCTTGCGAAGCACCTGAGTGCGGCTTTGCGACAGGACGATTCATTGCCGCGCCAAGCGGGCCAGACGGGATAGCGGTGTGAACGAAGAGGAAATGCGCAAGCGTCTGGAAGTGCTCAAGATTGAGCACCGCGACCTTGACGCCGCGATCGACGCGCTGACCGGAGCCGGGTCAAACGACCAGCTGCAAATCGCGCGCCTGAAAAAGCGCAAGCTGAAACTCAAGGACCAGATCGCGATGATCGAGGACTATCTGATCCCGGATATCATCGCGTAGTTTGCCGCTTCACAGCGGTGCGGACAGGCATCCGCCTGTCCTAGCAACACCGGCCCGCTCCCCCTGCCCGACCACCCAGCGATGGTACCATAGGGGTGGTCGGGCAGGGGGAGCGGGCCGGTGTTGCTAGCTGATCGCGGAGGCGATCAGCGCACCCCGAAAAGAATCTACGGATGCCTGTCCGCACCAGCAAAAAACGTTCCCTTTGGGGACAGTCCCAATATGATGTGCAAAACTGCGCCGTCACCCGATTGGCAATGGGCCATACCTGCGCCTATCGCATCCCGCATGGCCAAACCGGCAAGTATCAATCCGCGGATCATCGAGGGTCTGTACTGCGAAGCGCTCGTCCTGTCGGACGACGTGCGCGCGGTGTTTGCGCTGTCGGGACGCATGGATGCGGCCGGCGAGGAGGACGAGCCGCGGGTTGCCTTGTCGTGCGAGGCGCTGCGTACCACCACGCGGATGATGCACGCGGTTGCCTGGCTGCTCAATCACCGGGCCTATTTTGCGGGTGAGCTCAGCGAGTTCCAACTGCGCCGCTATGGCAAGCTGGCCGATTTTCCCGAAAGCGATCCGGCGCGGATGGCTTTGCTCGATGCCGATACCCGCGCACTGATCCAGGCGACGGAGCGGTTCCACGCGCGGCTTAAACGGATCGACAACGGCTGGCGGACAAGCGATCCCTCGCAGCCCAGCGCGATCGCCGCGCTGCGCGAACGGCTGGAAGCACGCGGGCAGCACTGATTGCGGCTCGACAGCGGGGCGCGGCGTCCCCATATCCTTGGTGATGGATGCGCCCCCCAAGCCCTGGCCGACCGGCCTTTCCGAACTCTGCGAGCCGCTGGTCCGCCGCGTGCTGGCGCCCAATGCCTCGCACTATACCTATACCGGCACCCAGACTTACCTGGTGGGCAGCCAGAACGATGTCGCGGTGATCGATCCGGGGCCCGCCGGAACAGGTGTGGCTGGCCACGCTGACACCCATGGCGAAGGCCATGTCGATGCGATCCTGGCGGCGGTCGGTTCGGCGCGGATCGCAGCGATCCTATGCACCCACACCCACCGCGACCACTCCCCCGCCGCCGCCGAACTCAAGGCGCTGACCGGTGCGCCGATCATCGGCTGCGCGCCGCTGGCGATGGAGGATGACGGCCCCCGCGCCGACGCCGCCTTCGATCCCGACTATGCGCCTGACCGGGTGCTGACCGATGGCGAGCGCATTTCGGGCCAGGGCTGGACGATCGAGGCGGTCGCCACGCCGGGGCATACCAGCAACCACCTCTGCTATTCACTGGTCGAAAGCGGCGCGCTGTTCACCGGCGATCATGTGATGGCCTGGTCGACCAGCGTGGTCAGCCCGCCCGATGGCGACATGGCCGCCTATATGGCCAGCCTCGACAAGCTCTATGCCCGCGCGGACACGGTCTATTACCCCGCCCACGGCCCGGCAGTGACCAAGCCGCGCCAGCTGGTGCGCGGCATGCTGGGCCACCGGCGTAGCCGCGAGGCGCAGATCTTGCGGCTGCTGGAGCAGGATCCGCAGGTCATTCCCGATATGGTCACGGCGATGTACAAGGGACTCGATCCGCGGTTGATCGGAGCGGCGGGGCGTTCGGTCCTGGCCCACTTGATCGACCTCAGACACCGGGGGCGCGTCACCAGCGAAGGCGACCAATGGATACTCGTCTGATTCAATCCCGTCCGCTGATCACCCTGCCTGCGGTTTCCGCGCTGGCGCTGGCGGTGCTGGGCGGGTGGTACGCGATCAAATCGCTTTCGCCCGACCACGGCGATCCAGTCGCCGCCAGTCTGCTCGCTTTTGAAAAGCAGGACCGGCTGACCGTCTTTTCCGCGCAGCTCGCGCCGGTGGTCAGCGCCGATGATGTGCGCATTTTCGGCATCCTCAAAAGCCGCCAGATCGCGGTGATTCCGGCGCGGGTCGATTACACGATCGACCTGTCCAAGATGGACAAGGCGCGGATGACCTGGGACGAACCGGGCCAGAAGCTCAGCGTCACCCTGCCGCCGCTCGAACTGTCCAAACCCAACCTTGACGAGGCCCATGCGCAGTACCTTCGCGAAGGGGTGTGGATCACCGGCGATGCCCAGGCCAAGCTGACCCGCGACAACACCCTGCTGGCCGAAAGGCTGGCGGGCGATCAGGCGCGCAATCCGGTGCTGCTGAATCTGGCCCGCGATGCCGCCAAAGGCGCAATGCGCCAAAACCTGGCGATCCCCTTGCAGGTTGCAGGATACGGTAATGTTACAGTAGAAGTGACGTTCGACGGAGAGCAAACTCCGCGCTGACAGGTATCAATCATGGGTCGCGCCAAAAGGGGGAGAATTCTCGATGGCGACTCTTGCACCCAATTCCACCGACGCTGCGCTTGCCGGTAGCGAAGAGCGCTTTTTCTTCAGGATGGCCTGCACCATGGCTGCGGTGCTGGTCGCAGGATTCACGGTGAACCTGGCGATGGGCCGTTCCAGCTTTGCCGTGCCGCTGGTCTATCATCTGCACGCGGCAGTCTTCTTCGGCTGGATCGCCTTGTTCGTCACCCAGGTTGGCCTGGTGGCGAGCGGCAATCTGGCGCTGCACCGGCGGCTCGGCTGGCTCTCGGCGGTGTGGGTGCCGCTGATGGTGGTCATGGGCATCGCGATCACCGTGACCTCGATGCGCCGCACCGGCGGACCGTTCTTCTTCGATGCGAACGAGTTCATGATCAGCAACCCGATCGGACTGCTGGCCTTTGCCGGAATGGTTGGCGTCGCGGTCAGGATGCGCAAGCGCACCGACTGGCACCGGCGGCTGATGCTGGGGGCCATGGCCTCGATCATGGGCCCGGGTTTTGGCCGCCTGGTGCCTACCCCGCTGCTGGTGCCCTGGGCCTGGGAGATCACCAATGCCATCGGCATGCTGTTCGTGCTGACCGGGATGTGGCGCGACAGCCGCGTCAAGGGTGCGGTCCATCCGGCCTGGTTCGTCGCGCTGGCGGCGGGGCTGGGCTGGGTCGTGTTGGGCGAGCTGCTGGCCTATCAGCCCTGGGCAGTCGAGCTGACCCGCTCGGTGATGGAAGGATATCCCGGCGCGGCGCGGCCGATGGAGGCTTACGTGCCTTGATTAGTCCGGCCTGACGGGCCATCTGGGGCACTGCTGCAATCAAGGGTGCCCCAATGACCATCCAGACCGAAAACCTCACCGGCATCGACATCCGCGCCGAGATCGAGCGGCTGCGCAAGGACCGCAACGCGATTATCCTGGCGCACTATTATCAGAAGCCGGAGATCCAGGACCTGGCCGACTATATCGGCGACAGTCTGGAACTGTCGAAAAAGGCCGCCGCCACCGATGCCGAGGTGATCGCCTTTTGCGGGGTCAAATTCATGGCCGAAACCGCCAAGATCCTGGCGCCCGAAAAGATCGTGGTGCTGCCCGATCTCGACGCCGGGTGCAGCCTTGAGGATTCGTGCCCGCCCGAAAAGTTCGCGCAGTTCAGGAAGGCCAACCCCGATCACATCGCGCTGACCTACATCAACTGCTCAACCGAAGTGAAAGCGCTCAGCGACGTGATCGTCACCAGCTCCAGCGCCGAGACGATCCTGGCCCAGATCCCCAAGGACCAGAAGATCATCTTTGGCCCCGACCGGCATCTGGGCGGCTACCTCTCCCGCAAGTTCGACCGTGAGATGCTGCTCTGGCCGGGCGTCTGCATCGTCCACGAAGCCTTTAGCGAGACCGAGCTGCTCAAGCTCAAGGCCCAACACCCCGGCGCGCCGGTCGCCGCGCACCCCGAATGCCCGCCGCATATCATCGACCATGCGGACTATGTCGGCAGTACCAGCGGGATTCTGAACTTCGCCAAGACCTTCCCCGGCAACACGCTGATCGTCGCCACCGAACCGCACATCATCCACCAGATGGAACTGGCCCTACCGAACAAACACTTCATCGGCGCGCCCGGCGCCGACGGCCAGTGCGCCTGCAACATCTGCCCCTACATGGCGCTCAACACGCTCGAGAAGCTCTACCTCGCGCTGCGCGATCTGAAGCCGCAGATCCAGATTGAAGAGGGGCTGCGGTTGCAGGCCAAGAAGAGCCTGGACCGGATGCTGGAGATGGCCGGCGGCACGGTTGGCAAGGGGGATTTGGGGGGGCGGTGAGGCAAATGTACCCGACTGATTGGTTCACAATCAAGCGACGGGACAATTCTTGCCTCGAACTTCCAGGAATATACCTCTGGGAAATAGCAAATTTCCCCGTCTATGTAGGTCGATTTACCAAGCGATCGAGACTCTTGAATGAGTACCCAAGGAATGTATTTCGCCTTCTTAACGGCATCCCTTACCGCCCCAAGGACCCTTCCGGATTTCGAGCGATACATCGAGCATTGGCGGATGCAGCAAGAGGCGGAACAAGCGTCACCCTAACAATTCTAGAGAATTGCAGCCGCGACGAACTGAACTTGCGGGAGCAGCATTGGATAGGCGTCATGGATCCAAGCACAGGACTTAACGGGAAGCGGCGGCAGCGCTAAGCTAAACAACATCACTGACGCCAAGCAGTATACTTGCCATAGTGCACCATTTGCACTACAATCCGCCTCATGGTCACCCTCCATCGCGGACCTAATTGGAAGATCGCGGTCTATGCCGCCGACCACGGCATTCCGCATTTTCATATCGAGGGGCCAGGCTTTCGCGCTTCGATGGCGATTGCCACTCTGGAGGTGATCATCGGCTCTGTGCCGCGCCGGGTGCTGGTTGAGGCGCTGGGCTGGGCGGCGGAGCGGCAGGCCGAATTGCTGGCCAAATGGCAGGAGTTGAACCCATGAACGCCGATTGGATGCGCACGATCGAACGGGCTGAACTGCGCGAGGGCGGAAAGCTGTTCCTGCTGTGGTCGGACGGGACCGCCGCCGAACTCGAAGCACCCTCGGCCAAGGGGCCAGTCACGCTGGGCGAATGGGGTCACAGCCTGGAATGGGCCGATGGCACCGAGCTTGGCGCGGACTCGCTGTGGCTTGAAACGCTGACCGCGATCGGTCGGGACGATGCCCGTCAGTTCCTTCAATGGCGGCTGGCCAATGGCCTGTCACTGGCGCGCGCGGCGGACGAGCTGGGCCTGTCGCGCCGCACAGTCGCTTACTACTCCAACGGCACTCGCCCGGTTCCGAAAGCGATCCTGCTGGCCTGCAAGGGCTGGGATGCCTCGCACCCCAAGCGCAAGGCCGCCTGACGCTACCCCACCGGCAGCCCAAACATCATCGCCCGCACATACTTCACCGGCGGCGAGCCATAGCTCAGTACCGTGTCGTTATAGCGCCGCAGCGTATAGTCCTTGCCCCAGCGCTGCTTGGCCTCTTCGCGCAGCGCCATATGTTCGGTGTAGCCGGTGAAATAGCTCAGCAGCTGGACCGACGAGAGCGAAGCCCGCACCCACTTCCCTGCCGCTTCACGCTCGGCCTGGAAGGCGCCTTTCTGCATCAGCTCCATCGCAGAATCGCGGGTCATGCCTTCGGTCTGGATGCCAATATCGAGCAGCGTGTTGGTGACACTGCGCAGCCGCATCTTGAGCACGGTCAGACCGAACAGCGGATCGCCGTTCAGATAGCCTTCGTCCTTCATCACCCCTTCGGCATAGACCGCCCAGCCCTCAACGAACGGCCCCGATCCCAGGTAGGCGCGCAGCACATCGTCGGTGCGGTTGGCGTGGTCGAGCTGGAGGTAATGCCCGGGCATCGCCTCGTGGATCGACAGGTCGTGAATCATGTAGTCGTTGTATTCGGTCAGGAAGCTTGTCGCTTGCGCATCGGTCCAGTCATCGGGGATCGGGCTGACCGCGTAGAAGTTCTGCCCGTTCTTTTCGAACACCCCCGGCGGGTCGTTGTAGGCGACCGAATTGCCCTGCTGGAACTTGGGCATGGTGATGATCTTTACCGGGCCTTCGGGCATCCGGATGAAGCCCTTCGCGCGGACGAATTCGGTCGCCTGCGCGGTGGTTTCGCGGGCGCGCTGTTCGAGCTGGTCGCGCGGCGGGCGCTTGGCGTAGCTGAGCTGGAGCGCGGCTTCGATCACCGCCTGTTGCTGCTCGGGCGTCGGCTTGTCAGGCATGGCGAGCGCCTTGTCCGAGCCTTGCGCGGCCAGCACCTTGCGCGACAGCTCATACATCTCTTCCCGGATCGCGGCTTTCGATGCCAGCGCCCGCGCTTTCAGTTCAGGCCGGGTCAGGTCGCTCATCAGCGCGAATTTCATTTTCTGGTCGTAGAGCCTGGTGCCAAGCCGGAAATCGCCCTTGGCTGCGGGGACCAGCACCGTATCGAGCCACTTCTGTTGGTCGGCCACCGCCAGCTTCAGCCCCGCCAGCGCCTTGTCAAACCGCGCCCGGTCCGCGCCCTTCAGCGCGCCTGCCTGCGGGGCCAGCATGCTCTCGGCAATCTCAACAATCCCGGCGTTCTGTTTCGCCACAGTCTGGGCGAAAATCAGCGGCACGCGGCCCGGCACCAGCTGAGTGCGGCTGGCCTTGAGAAACGCCGGCAGCGCCTCCATCCGCGCGGTGGCACTCTTCAGCCGCACATCCCACGGCGCGAAATCGCGCGCGGCCAGCGTGTAGAGCGAGCCAGCCGCAACATCGTTGTAGATCTGCGCGTTCCAGGCCCAGTCCTGCAACGTCTGGTCCTGCCATATCCGGTAGCGCAGCTCGTTCTTGAGCAGCGCCAGGTTGACCTGATTGCCGCGGCTCAGCCGCACCGGGTCGATCCGGCCGAGCTGGGCCAGGAAGGTCTGCCAGGTCCGGCGGCGCTCGGCCCGGCCCGCTGCGCTCATGTCGGGCAGCTGGGCATCGTACTTGTGTTCGCCCATCGCGGTGGCCTCGACCGGCGAGAGCCGCATGGCTTCGGCCAGGAATCGCTTGGAAATCGCCTGGAACTGCAAGTCGGCGGGCATGGCCTTTGCCGACCTGACCGGCGGGGCTGGCCGCTCCGCCGCAGCTGGGAGCAGGGCCAGCGCGGCCAGCGGCAACAGGGCGAGAGCAAAGGGTTTCATGGCAAGTCCTCCCGGATTTTACCGGAAGGCTAGCCGAGCATCAGTCCTGCGTCGAGCGGGCAAGCGCGAGGCCCGCGGCGACCATCGCCATGCCCAGGAAGTCGGCCATGACCAGCGTCTCGCCATAGGCCAGCCAGCCCACCGCGACCGCAATCGCGGGCTGGGTCAACAGCGCCAGGCCGAACACCAGCGAGGTGAAATGGCGCATCGCGTAGATCAGCAGCCCCTGCCCGGCGACCTGCCCCAGCAGCGCCAGCGAAAGCAGCGGCCACCAGGTGCTTGGCCAGACCGGCTCGCCCAGATAGAGCGCGACCGCCAGCATTACCGGCACCCCGGCGACGCTCGACCAGGCGACCAGCGCCCAGCTGCCCATCGTCGCGCGCGGTTTCTGCAGCAGCAGGATGTATCCGGCATAGAGCAGCCCGGCGGCGATGCAGAACAGGTCGCCGATCAGCGTCGTACGGCCGATTTCCAGACTGCGGCCGAGCAGGATCGCCGAACCGCCGATTGCCAAGGCAAAGGCCAGCCACTCGCCGGCGCGCGGCGCGCGGTGCAGCGCATAGAGCCCGACCGCGATGACGACCAGGCTGCCGGCGTTGCCGAACAGCGTGGCATTGGCCATCCGGGTCATCTCGATCCCGATATGCCAGCTGGCAATATCGAGCCCAAAGAAAATCCCCGCCCCGGCAATCGCCAGCCAGGTGGCGCGGCTGTAACCGGTCACCCGCTCACGATTGACCCGCGCCAGCAGGAACAGCAGCGGCAAGGCCAGCAGCAAGCGCCAGAACCCGGCGCTGACTGGCCCGCTATCGGCATGGCGCACGAACCACGGCCCCACCGCCAAAGCCACATTGCCGCCCAGCAGCGCCGCGAAATGCAGCGCCTTGCCCGAGCGTTCGTGCGCCGTTCCCCCCATTGCATTGGTCATGCCCATGCCTTAGCGGAGCAAAACCAATTGCAAAACGAAATCGATGGAGACGCTGCCTTGCACGAAGCCTTGTTCCAGCCGCTGAGCCTTGGCGCGATTGAAGCGAAGAACCGGATCCTGATGGCCCCGCTGACCCGCGGGCGCTCCGATCCCGGCTCCGTGCCCAACGCGATGATGACCGAATACTACCGCCAGCGCAGCGGCGCCGGGCTGATCATCAGCGAAGCGACCGGGATTTCGGTTGAGGGCCTCGGCTGGCCGGCCGCTCCCGGCGCGTGGAACGAAGCGCAGACCGAAGGCTGGAAGGGCGTGACCCGCGCCGTGCATGACGCGGGCGGCAAGATCGTGCTGCAGCTGTGGCACATGGGCCGGATCGTCCACCCAGATTTCCTCGGCGGCGAACCCGGCGTCTCGGCCAGCGCGACCACCGCGCCTGACCATGCCCACACGCCCACGGGCCGCAAGCCGCACGAACAGGCCCGCGCCGCAACCAAAGCGGATATCGCCCGGATCTGTGAAGACTATGCCCGCGCCGCCGCCAGTGCCAAGGCCGCAGGGTTCGATGGGGTCCAGCTCCACGGCGCCAACGGCTATCTGGTCGATCAGTTCCTGCGCAGCTCCACCAACCTGCGTACCGATGAATACGGCGGCAGCCCTGAAAACCGCACCCGCTTCATGCGCGAAGTGCTCGAAGCGATCATCGCGGTGTGGGGCGCGGAGCGGGTCGGCATTCGCCTGTCGCCCAATGGCGAGACGCAAGGCTGCGACGATCCCGATCCGGCCAGCATCTTCGGCGCGGCGGCCAGGGTCTGCGAAGAGCTGAAGCTGGCTTTCGTCGAGCTGCGCCAGCCGGGGCCGGAAGGCACTTTCGGGCGGACCCAGGTGCCCAAGCAGGACGGCCTGATCCGCTCGATCTACACCGGCCCGCTGGTGCTCAATTCGGACTACACCGCGGCAGAGGCCGACGCCGATGTCTCCTCGGGCCGGTGCGAAGCGATCAGCTTTGGCCGCCCCTATATCTCCAACCCGGACCTCGCCGAACGTATCCGCGTGGGCGCGGAATGGGCGCCCAATCTTAACGTTCCGAAAAGCTGGTATCTGCCAGGACCGGAAGGCTATATCGACTACCCGGCGCTGGAGACGGTTTAGGCTTTCTTAGCCCCTACCCAAGGGGGAGGGGTTGGGGTGGGGGTTCAACGCCAGCGTGGTTCCCCCACCCCCGACCCCTCCCCGCCGGGGAGGGGGGAAGGACATTGATCAGGAGGGGTCGCACCTATGCCAGTACGGTCATGGCTGTTCGTTCCGGGCGACAGCGAAAAGAAGCTGTCCAAGGCCGCCGCGACCGGGGCCGATGTGCTGATCCTCGACCTTGAGGATTCGGTCACCCATGACAACAAACAGCGCGCCCGCGAGCTGACCGCCAGCTGGCTTTCGGCGCACCGCGCCCAGGTGACCGATGGCAAGCGCCAGGGCCGCTGGGTGCGGATCAACGCGCTCGACAGCCGGATGTGGCGCGATGACCTGCTTGCAGTGCTGCCCGGCGCGCCCGACGGGATCATGCTGCCCAAAAGCGCTGGCCCCGAATCGGTCCAGCAATTGTCGGCCGAGATCTATGAGCTGGAAGGCCGGGCTGGCCTGGCCGCCAATTCGATCAAGATCCTGCCCCTGGTCAGCGAAACTGCCGGTGCGGCGATCACGATCCCGGCCTATGCCAGCGCCCCGCTGCCGCGCCTGACCGGGCTGACCTGGGGTGCGGAAGACTTGTCCGCCGCAATCGGCGCAACCCGCAAACGCGACGTTACTGGCCGCTGGACCGACACTTTCCGCTTCGCCCGCACCCAGACGCTGCTCGCCGCCCATGCCCGCGGGGCGATGGCGATCGACACGCTCCACGCCGATTTCGCCGACATGAAAGGCCTCAAACGCGCCGCCGAAGAATCGCGCGCCGATGGTTTCAACGGAATGCTGGCGATCCACCCCGCGCAGGTCGAGGTCATCAACCAGGCTTTCACGCCAAGCGAGGAAGAACTGGCCGAAGCCCGCGCGATCGTCGAGGCCTTCCGGGCCAACCCCGGCGCTGGCGCACTGCAGATCGACCGGCGGATGATCGACATGCCGCATTACAAGCTGGCGCTGAGAGTACTGGGGCTGGAGGAGTAGGTCAGGCAGGGAACCCGTTCGGTCCCAAGCACGAACCAACCAACCCCGTCCATGCTGAGCTTGTCGAAGCATTGTCCTTTTCTTCGTGCGTATTGCCCGGCGGCTCGAAGAAAAGGGCAGTCCTTCGACAAGCTCAGGACAGTCGGATTTTGGGGCAAGCGATGCGATTGCTCGGCATACCCCTTAACCCCTGCGCCCCCGCCCCTTGCGGGCGTCGAGCTCGCGCTTCAGCTTGAGCAGTTCCTCCATATCGACCATTTCGCTGCGTGCCATCATCCAGCGGATCATCCCCCATGCCCATCCAAACATGGCCAGCGTGAAGCCCATTACCCCGGCAACGGTCCTGGCCGTAGTTGGATCCTTGCCCATGAACAGAAAAAGCAGCCCGCCAAGCGGAAGGGTCAAGAACATCCAGCCCCCGAACATCCACCACCCGGCAGCCGTCTGCGGCGTAATTTGGATGTTCCAGCCGCTCTTGTAGCAAATGAAGGGCTTTTCCGGCTCGGCCATCTCAATCCTCCTTCACTGGCCGGCCGCGCTTGGCGGGTTCGCTCGCTTCGACCTTGATCCCGCGCTTGGCCAGTGCCTCGCGCAGCAGCACTTCCACCTCGGCGTTGACCGAGCGGAAGTCGCTCGCCGCCGCTCGTTCCAGCGCCTTGAACAGCGCCGGATCGAGACGGAGTGCGAACGACTTCTTGGTGGGCGAGGCCATGGTCCCAGCCTATTGGTAGAGCGTGCCCGTGTTGACCACCGGCTGGGTATCGCGCTCGCCGCAGAGCACCACCATCAGGTTCGAAACCATCGCCGCCCTGCGCTCGTCGTCGAGGTGGACAACGTTCTTCTCGCTGAGCTGCTGCAAGGCCATTTCGACCATCGAGACCGCGCCCAGCACCAGCTTGGAGCGCGCCGCGATCACCGCTTCGGCCTGCTGGCGGCGCAGCATCGCCCCGGCGATTTCGGGGGCATAGGCGAGGTGCGTCAGCCCGCATTCGTCAACCGTGATCCCGGCCAGACCCAGGCGGACATTGAGTTCGGTCCGCAGTTCCGAATTCACTTCGCCGTGATTGGTGCGCAGCGTCACTTCGTGATGCTCGATATCGTCATAGGGATAGCGCGAGCCGATCGCGCGCACCGCGGCCTCGATCTGGACTTCGACGAAGGCCTTGTAGTCATCGACATCGTAGAGCGCCTGCGCGGTATCGGCGACGCGCCAGACCACGTTGGTCGCAATTTCGATCGGGTTGCCGCGCAGATCGTTGATCTTGAGCTTTTCCGAAACGACGTTGTTGGCGCGGACCGAAATCTTGGTCTTGCCCATCCACGGCCAGACCCAGCGCAGGCCAGTGCTGCGATCGGTGCCGCGATAGGACCCGAACAGCGTGATTGCCGCGGCCTGATTGGGCTGGATCATGTAGAAGCCGCTGGACAGCACCACCAGCGCCACCGCGCTGAGCCCGGTCGAGACGACGAAGCCGAGAATTTCGCTGTCTTGGGGATTGGACGCGGCAAAGGCGATGATCCGGTAGATCGTCAGCGCCAGCAGTGCCAGGAAGGCCAGAAAGATCAGGTAGCCACTGGTGCTCCAGGCCTTGGTTTCGCGAATGGAATTCATCGCGGGATGCGAATCGGTCATGGGATACCCCTCTAAATGTGATATCACTTTAATATCGCCTTCCACCGTGCTGTCAAATGTTCTTGAAATTGGAGCGAATCGCTCTTATTAGGGTCCTCGCAGGACCGGGCCCCTCTGGCGCGGTGCAGGTGCCCAATCGGGATCTGTGCCACGTGATGTCGGACTGCATCGGATGACGCCGATGCTTTGGGTCCGGATCTTGATCCCCCCTCCACAAGCACCGGTCCTGGCACGGCGCATCCGATCAACGTTCAACTTCGTTGCAAGGGATGCAGACCATGTCCGACAAAGCCTTTCGCCTCCTCGAACATCACCAGAAGCTCGATTCGCGGCTGCGCATGCTGCAATCATTGCGCTGGCCCGATCCGCTCGAACTGGCCCGGCTCAAGAAATTGAAACTGGCGATCAAGGACCGCCTGGCGCGCGTGGCGCGCCAGCCGAGGCTGGTCCGACGCTAGACTAAACAGCCCCTCCCCTGACCGGCGCTTCCATCTGCGAAGCGCCGGTCCCTTTTGTTTCAGAAGAAAGCGCACCTCTTTATGGAATTCCTGTTCGCCGACTGGCTCGGCACGCCGCTGTGGTTCTGGCTGTCGTTCGTCAGTCTGGTCCTGGCGCTGACCGCATTCGACCTTGGCGTCCTCCACAAGGAGGACCGCGAAATGGGGATTGGCGAGAGCCTGAAGCTCACCGCTTTCTACATCGCTATCGCCATGGCCTTCGGGGCCTGGATCTGGGTGGCCAGGGGCGCCGACCTGGGGATGAAGTACTATACCGGCTTCTTCATCGAAAAGGCGCTGTCGATCGACAATGTCTTTGTGATCAGCCTGATCTTCACTTTCTTCGCGATTCCCCCGCGCTACCAGTACCGCGCGCTGCTGTGGGGCATTCTGGCGGTGATCGTGCTGCGCGGGATCATGATCGCGGCGGGGGCCGCGCTGGTCGAGCAGGCCTATTGGGTGCTCTACATCTTCGCCGCCTTCCTGATCGCGACCGGCATCAAGATGTTCTTTGCCGGCGATGAGAACCCCGACATAGCCAAGAACCCGGTGGTGCGCTGGATTTCCAGCCACATGCGGGTGACCAAGGAGCTGCACGGCGAACGCTTCTTCGTGAAGGTTCCCGACGAAAAGACCGGCAACATGGTGCGCGCCGCGACCCCGCTGTTCCTGGCACTGGTGGTGATCAACCTGGCCGACCTGGTCTTCGCGGTCGATAGCGTTCCGGCGATCTTCGCGATCACCACCGACACCTTCATCGTCTATACCAGCAACATCATGGCAATCCTGGGCCTGCGCGCGCTCTACTTCGCGCTCTCGGCGATGGTCCACCGCTTCTACTACCTCAAATATGCGCTGGCCGCGGTGCTGGTGTTCATCGGCAGCAAGATCTTCGTCGCCGACTTTCTGCTGGACGGTACCAAGTTCCCACCAGTGCTGAGCCTGGGCGTGACCTTCGGTCTGATTTCGGCCGGCGTGGCTTACTCGCTGTGGAAGACCCGCCACGGCGAAGACGCCGCCCCGCACTTGCCGCACGATGAGATCAGGCCCTAAGACAAGCAACCAAGAAGGAGAGTACCAACCATGAAACCGATGCTTGCAATTGCTCCCGCGCTGGCCGCAGCCGCTCTGATGGCTGCGGTCGCCCCAGCCGCCGCCAAGTCCAAGGCGGTCTGCGAAAAACTCACGAGCGCCCAACTCGACGCCAAGTTCGCCAAGTTCAACGGTGCCTGGGCGACCGGCAATCCCGACACCGTGACTGCCCTGTTCGACGATGACGCTGTCTTGCTCGCTACCGTCGCCAACGTGCCGCGCACCGACCATGCCGGGATTCGCGACTATTTCGTCAAGTTCCTCAAGGGCAAGCCGGTCGGCAAGGTCGATACGGCCTCGATCAAGTCAGGCTGCAACTGGGCGCTTCAAGCGGGCACCTGGACTGTGACCCTGACCGATCCGGCGACGGGCGCCAAGAGCGACGTCAAGGCCCGCTACACCTTCCTCTATCAGTTCGAGGGCGGCAAGTGGAGGATCGAGCACCTGCACTCTTCGGTGATGCCGGAGAAATGAGGCATCGGCAGAGGGCGTTGCAGCGCCCCCTGCCAGCCTTCCCGCGATCAACCCCAAGAAGGGCACAACATGACCCCGGATGAAGCCCTTGAGCGGCTGCGCGAAGGCAACCGCAGGTTCGTGGCCGACCAGCCGGCCCAGGCCGATATCTCAACCCAGCGCCGCCTCGAACTGGCCAAGGGTCAGCAACCCTTTGCCGCGCTGGTCGGCTGCGCGGATTCGCGGGTCGGCCCCGAACACCTGTTTGGTGCAGGACTGGGCGAGCTGTTCATCGTCCGCACCGCCGGGAACTACCTTGACGATGCCGGGTTCGGTTCGGTCGCTTTCGCGGTGTCGCAGCTGGGGGTCTCGCTGGTTGTTGTCCTGGGGCACGAACAATGCGGGGCGGTTGCAGCGGCCAGCGCGGTGGTGGGCGTCAATGCCCAGCTTCCGCCTGCGCTGACCCGCATGGTCCAGCCGATCCTGCCCGCGGCGATCGATGCCCACGCCCGCAAGGTGCCTGAAGGCGACGTGCTCGACCTGGCCATCCATCTCAATGTCAAACGGGTGGTCCAGGGCCTGCGCGAGGCATCGGACCCGATCATCGGCGATCCCATGCGGCAAGGCAAAGTCCGGATTGTCGGCGCCTACTATGACCTGTCGACGGGCTCGGTCGATTTCTTCGACACCTGATCAATACTGCCGGATCACGCTGAGGAAGGCATCGCCGTGCGCTTCAAGCTTGCGCGTGCCGACCCCGGTGATCTCGCCCAGATCTTCGAGTGTCTGCGGGCGCCGCGCGGCCATTTCGCGCAAGGTGCTGTCGTGGAACACCACATAGGGCGGCACCCCCGCTTCGGCGGCGCGTGTCCGGCGCAGTTCGCGCAAGGCATCGAACAGCGGATCGCCGGTCGGGTTGACCCCGCCGCCCGCCCGCTCGCGCCGGGCCTTGCGGGTCTTTTCGCGCTTGGGGGCGAGCGCGATCAGCACCGCCGCCTCGCCGGTCAGCACGGCCTTGGCATCGTGGCCCAGCGCCAGCCCGCCATGCTCGGTCGGAACCAGGCTGCCGCGCGCCTGGAGCGCCCGGGCCAGCGGGCGCAGCAAGTGCGCTTCCTCGCCATCGACGATCCCGAACACTGACAATCGGTCATGCCCGCGGGCCATGATCCGCTCGTCGTTCTGCCCGGTCAGGACCTTTTCGACATGGCCGAAGCCATAGGTCTGCCCGGTGCGGTAAACCGCCGAGAGCAGCTTCTGCGCCAGGGTCGTCGCATCGACCACGCCGGGTGCATCGAGGCAATTGTCGCAGTTGCCGCAGTTCTGCGGCGGGTCCTCGCCAAAGTGGCGCAGCAGCAGCGCGCGGCGGCAGCCGGCGGTTTCGACCAGCATGGCGAGCGCGTTGAGCCGTGCCTCCTCGCCCGCCCGCCGCTCCGGCTCGACATCGCTCAGGAACCGGCGGGCCTGGGCGAAATCGCCCGCCGCCCACAGCATGATCGCCAGGGCCGGATCGCCATCGCGCCCGGCGCGGCCGGTTTCCTGGTAGTAACCCTCGATCGATTTCGGCACCCCGGCATGGGCGACAAACCGCACATCGGGCTTGTCGATCCCCATCCCGAACGCGACCGTGGCGACCATCACCGTGTCTTCGCTGGCCACAAAGGCCGCCTGGTTGGCCTGCCGCACACGCGGATCGAGCCCGGCGTGGTAAGGCAGCACGGTGCGCCCGGTCGCGGCGGCAAGCTTCTCGGCAAGGTCCTCCACCTTCTTGCGGCTCTGGGCATAGATGATCCCGGGGCCCGGCTGTTCGGCCAGCAAGGTCTGGAGCTGCTTGGGCCCGTTTTCGCGGTGGCGGATCGCGTAGCGGATGTTGGGCCGGTCAAACCCGGCGACGATCAAGCCTTCGTCCGGGATGCCGAGCTGGGTCAGCACATCGGCGCGGGTATGGGCATCGGCGGTGGCGGTCAGTGCCAGGCGCGGGACATCCGCAAAGCTGTCCATCAAGGGCCGCAGCAAGCGGTAGTCGGGGCGGAAATCGTGGCCCCATTCGCTGACGCAATGCGCCTCGTCGATCGCGAACAAGCTAACGTCGGCTTTCGACAGCAGCTCGCGGAAATGCGGCTGGCTGGCGCGTTCGGGGGCGACATAGAGCAGGTCCAGCTCGCCGCTGCGAAACGCATCGATCGCGCGTTCGCGGCTGTCCTCGCCATCGGCGCTGGTCAGGCTGGCGGCCCGGATCCCATTGGCCTCGGCCCCGCGCAGCTGGTCGTGCATCAGCGCGATCAAGGGGCTGATCACCACACAGGTGCCCGGCAGCATCACTGCGGGGAGCTGATAGGTCAGGCTCTTGCCCGCGCCGGTCGGCATTACCGCCAGCGTGCTTTGCCCCGCCAGCACCCGATCGACCACGCGTTCCTGCACCCCGCGAAAAGCGGAAAAGCCGAAAGTGGCATGGAGAGTGTCGAGAAGCTCGGGCGCGGTCACTGTGCTGCGCCTAGCTGGCCCAGCGGCTTAACGGAAGGGCACGCGCGCAGCTCTCTCCACAACGGACTCTTCCGCAGCGGTGAATGCACTGCGTCCGGTGGGGGCATCGGGGGCAACCGCGCTGGTGAAGTAGGCCAGGCCCTTGCCGCTGACCGGGTCCCACCACAGCCCGGCCTTGAGGCCATAGGCATCGCCGGCATGGCCGAGCCGGGCCCGGCCATCGCCGAACAGGTCATCGCGGCAATGCTCGCCCCGGCTGCCGATCCGCTGGACCGCCAGGCCAAAGGCGCAGAAGAAACCATTGGCGAGGCCGTCCTCGCCCACCCCGTTGTGGCCATCGAAGCGCCAGCGGGCGTGGGTCAGTTCGGCATAGGACCTGACCGTCAGGAACCCCCGCCCTCGGCGCGCCAGCATCTGGCCCAGCCTGGCCAGATCGCGCATCGAAATCCGCAGGCCGCCCTGGGGGCTGAACAGTGCGCCGTTGTCGCCCAATTTGTAGGTCGAGAGATCGCAGGACGTTCCATCGCCCAGATAGACCGGGCAGACCGGCGGATTGCCGCGCAGATCGTCGCGCGCGACTTCGCCGCTGGCGCGGTAAAGCACCACCGCGCGCTTGAACGCCCCGGCCGAGCAGCCCGCGCCCCAGTTGAAGCAGGCGTCGAGCTTCAAGGGCTTCAACACCAGCCGGCTCATCGCAACATCGAACCGCTCGCCAGTGACGCGCTCGATCACGCTGGCAACCACCGGAAAGTTGAGGTTGGTATAATGGAACCAGCCCGATCCCGGCGCATGGGCCTGGTCCCAGACCCTGGGATCGGCCAGCCGTTCCTTCAACGTGGTACCCAGCGGGATCAGGTAAAGCTCGCCCCCGTCAATCAGCCCGGACTGGTGCGACAGCAGGTGGCGCAGCGTGATCGGCCGGTCGGGGAAGGCCGGGTGGCGCAGGCTCCAGCCAAGGTAATCCGAAACATCGCGGTCAAGGCTCAGCTTGCGCTGATCGACCAGCCGCATCACCCCGATCGCGGTCACCAGCTTGGAAATCGAAGCAACCCGCACCGGATCGTCGGCAGTGACCAAACGGTGCGCGGCGCGGTCGGCCTCACCTTCGGCCAGCACGGGGCGAACGGCGCTGCGGTCGAAAGCCACGGCCACGGTGGCGGGCGGCGCGGCCTGGGCGGCACTCGCGGCCAGAGCCAGCAGGGCGGCGGCAAGAGTCGATTTCATGCAAGTGGTCTAGGGTTTTACCGTGGTAGCTGTCCAGCCATGCGCAAGACAGCCCTCCTTACCGCCGCCCTCCTGGCTCTCGCCGTCCCGGCCCTCGCCAATGACAGCGAGGCCGCGATTAACCTGGGCGGGATCGAGCTGGTCCAGAACCAGTTCGTCTCGATGGACAGCGAGGACCTCTACATCTCGAAGGAAGAGGTGCGGGTCCGCTATCGCTATACCAACCATTCGACCAAGAACCTGGAACTGACCATCTCGTTCCCGCTGCCCGCAATCAAAGCGGCGGATGAAGAGAGCTATGGCGATCAGGCCATTCCCGATTTCACCAAGCTGGCGTTCCAGACCACGGTCAATGGCAAGCCGGTCAAGTTCCAGCTGCTGAAGCGCGCCGAAATCAAGGGCAAGGACGTGACCCAGCGGCTTCAGCAGCTCGGCTGGCCGCTCGAATGGATCACTGGCAGCGGCGAAGAGCCGGGCTTCGTCAGAAAGCTCCCGCCCGCGCAAAAGACCGCACGCATGGCCGAAGGGTTGCTGCGCAAGACCGAGGGCGGCACCTATTTCCCGACCTGGGATGTGATCACCCACGTGACCCGCAAGCAGCTCTTTCCGGCCGGCAAAAGCGTCGGGGTGACCCACCGCTATGCCCCGATGATCGGCGGCTCGGTCGCCGGCAGCCTCTATCCCGAAGTGCGCAAGAACTTTCCCGGCAGCCTGACCCAGTACTGCATCGACAAGGCCTTCCTGGCCGCCTTCGACAAGAAGGTGGCAGTCCAGCTCAAAAACCCCGACGCCCCAATGGCCTACAGCGAAACCTGGATCGGCTATGTCCTCTCTTCGGGCCGCAACTGGCGCGGGCCGATCAAGCAATTCCGGCTGGTGGTGGACAAGGGCAAGGCCGAAAACATGGTCAGCTTCTGCATGACCGGGGTCAAGAAAATCTCCCCCACCCAGTTCGAAGTGCGCCGCACAAATTTTGAACCCAAGGGAGACCTGGAGATCCTGATCGTGGAGTGGCCCAGCAACGATATGTGATCAATCAAGGTTTGGCCGCAGCCACCGCTCGGCCATGGCCAGATCGATCCCGCGCCGCACGGCATAGTCTTCCAGCTGGTCGCGGCCGATCCGGGCGACGCCGAAGTACGCGCTTTCCGGGTGCGCGAAGTAGAAGCCGCTGACCGCCGCTGTGGGCAGCATCGCCTGGCTTTCGGTCAGCACGATCCCGGCGTTTGTCCCGGCGTCCAGCAGATCGAACAGGATCGGCTTGAGGCTGTGATCGGGGCAGGCCGGATAACCCGGCGCGGGGCGGATGCCGCGGTATTCTTCGCGGATCAGCGCCTCGTTGGTCAGCTGTTCACCGGGGGCATAGCCCCACAGTGTGGTGCGCACGTGCTGGTGCAGGCGCTCCGCAAAGGCCTCGGCAAAGCGGTCAGCCAGCGCTTTGAGCAGGATGTCCGAATAGTCGTCGTGGCCCGCGCGGAACTTCTCGAGGTGCGGCTCGATCCCGTGGATGCCGACCGCGAAGCCGCCAATCCAGTCGCCATCGGGGTCGATGAAATCGGCGAGGCAGAAGTTGGCGCGCTCGCGGCTCTTGCGGATCTGCTGGCGCAGGAAGGGAATGCGGACGTGCCGCACATCCCATTCTCCGTTCGTGTCGAGCGAAGTCGAGACACTTGGGTGCGGCATCTCGACTTCGCTCGATGCGAACGGAGTTAGGGACTGGTAGATGGTTACGTCGTCTCCATCCCTTGCGCATGGCCAGAAGCCGGCAACACCGCGCGCGGTCAGCCACTTTTCCGAAACGATCTTGTCCAGCATCGCGCACGCATCGGCGTGGAGCGCGCGGGCGCTTTCGCCGACCACTTCATCGGACAGGATCGCGGGGTAATTGCCCGCCAGTTCCCAGGCGCGAAAGAACGGGGTCCAGTCGAAACAGCCGATCAGGTCCTTGAGGTCCCAGTCCTCGAAGACGTGCAGCCCCGGCTGTTCGGGCGGCATCGGCCTGTCGCTCATGTCGGCCTTGAAGCTGTTGGCGCGGGCATCTTCCAGGCTGAGCAGGATCGAGGGGTCCTTGCCGGCGCGGACATCGCGGACATGCTGGTACTCTTGCGCCGTGGCCGCAATGAACGGCTCGGCCTGGGTGTCCGACAAGAGCTGGCTTGCCACGCCGACCGCGCGGCTGGCATCGAGCACGTGGATCACCGGGCCCTCGTAAGCCGGGTCGATCCGCAGCGCGGTGTGGATCTTGCTGGTGGTCGCCCCGCCGATCAGCAGCGGCATGGTCATCCCCGCCCGCTGCATTTCTTCGGCCATAGTGACCATTTCATCGAGGCTGGGGGTGATCAGGCCCGACAGCCCGATCATGTCGGCATCTTCGGCAATCGCGGTTTCGATGATCCTGGTCCAGGGCACCATCACCCCAAGATCAATCACTTCATAGCCGTTGCATTGCAGCACCACGCCAACGATGTTCTTGCCGATATCGTGGACGTCGCCTTTGACCGTGGCCATCACGATCTTGCCCTTGGGCCGCGCACCGACCTCTTTGGCGGCCTCGATGAAGGGGATCAGGTGAGCGACCGCCTTCTTCATCACCCGGGCGCTCTTGACCACTTGCGGCAGGAACATTTTGCCTGCGCCAAACAGATCACCAACCGTGTTCATGCCCGCCATCAGCGGGCCTTCGATCACCTCGATCGGGCGCGGGAAGCCCTGCCGGGCTTCCTCGGTATCCTCGACCACATAGGCGTCGATCCCCTTGACCAGCGCGTGTTCCAGCCGCCGCGCAACGTCCCAGCCGCGCCATTCCTCGGCTTCCTTTTCGGCCTTGGCATCGGTGCCGCGAAAACTTTCGGCCATGGCGATCAGGCGTTCGGTCGCGTCCGGACGGCGGGCCAGGATCACATCCTCGCAGGCCTCGCGCAGCGCGGGGTCGATCTGATCGTAGATGTCGATCTGCCCGGCGTTGACGATCGCCATGTCGAGGCCGGCGCGGATCGCATGGTAGAGGAACACCGAATGCATCGCCCGGCGCACCGGCTCGTTCCCGCGGAACGAGAACGACAGGTTGGAAAGCCCGCCGCTGGTGTGGACATGCGGGCAGCGCGCCTTGATCTCCGCCACCGCCTCGATGAAATCCAGGCCATAGCGATCGTGCTCTTCCATGCCCGTGGCGACCGCGAAGATGTTGGGATCGAAGATGATGTCTTCGGGCGGAAAGCCGATCCCGGTCAGCAGCTTGTAGGCGCGCTCGCAAATCTCGACCTTGCGGTCGCGGGTGTCGGCCTGGCCCTTCTCATCGAAGGCCATCACGACCACCGCCGCGCCGTAATCCATGCACTTTTGCGCCTGTTCGAGGAACTGCGCTTCGCCTTCCTTCATCGAGATCGAGTTGACCACTGGCTTGCCCGAAACGCATTTGATCCCGGCCTCGATCACTTCCCACTTGGAGCTGTCGATCATCACCGGGACGCGGGCAATGTCCGGCTCGGCGGCGATCAGCTTGAGGAAGGTGGTCATCGCAAAGACCGCGTCGAGCAGGCCTTCGTCCATGTTGACGTCGATCACTTGCGCGCCGTTCTCAACCTGCTGGCGCGCAACTTCGACCGCCTTGGCATAGTCGCCCGCCAGGATCAGCTTCTTGAACGCGGCGCTGCCGGTGACATTGGTACGCTCGCCGACATTGACGAAGCGGGCGGTGTTGAGTTCGGTCATTGGTGGTCCAGCGCCTTGGCGTAGAGGAAATCGTCGTAAGTGGTCGATCCGACCGTGAATCTGCGGGTTCCGGCGAGCACGAAACCGTGCTTGCGGTAGAACCCCTGGGCACGCTCGTTGTCGCGGTTGACGCCCAGCATCATCCGGGTGTGGCCCGCGCTGGCGGCAACCACGGTATCGAGCAAGGCCTTGGCCAGCCCCTGCCCCTGGCAGCGGTCAAGCACATAGATCCGGCGCAGTTCGATATCGCCGGGTTCGGCAATGTCGAAGCTCGAAGGGGTCAGCATGGCAAAGCCCAGCGGCGCACGGGTACCCGCAGCCTCGGCGATCCACAGCCGCGCGCCTTCATCGAACGCGGCTTCGAAGGCCGCCTTGCTGTTGTTGCGTTCGGCATGGACCAGCATGTCCTCGACGCTGGTCAGCCCGGCATAGGCTTCAAGAAAGGTCGCCTGCGCAACGAGCGCGAGCGCACCCGCGTCGGCCTTGGTGGCCGGGCGGATCGTCCAATCCAGAGGGCCGTGGATGCCCATCAGGCCGCCATCACGAAGGGTTCAAGCCCCGCCAGACGCGTCACCACCGGCGGCACCGGGACTGCGCGCGGGGTCAGGCCCGCAACCGCCTTGGCCATCGCCGCGATGTGCTGGGGCGTGTTGCCGCAGCAACCGCCCAGAATGTTGACCTGGCCCGCCTCGGCCCATTCGCGGACCAGCGCCGCGGTGGTTTCGGGCAATTCATCGTACTGACCCAGTTCATTGGGCAGGCCCGCATTGGGATAGGCCATCAGCAGCGTATCGACCAGGCCGCTGAGCAGGCGGATATGCGGGCGCAGCTGCGAGGCGCCGAACGAGCAGTTGAGCCCCACCGTCAGCGCCCGGGCATGACGGACCGAATGCCAGAACGCCTCAACCGTGTGGCCCGACAGGTTGCGGCCCGACAGGTCGGTCAAGGTCATCGAAAGCATCAGCGGCACCTCACGGCCAAGCTCGCGCTCGAGCTCCTTGACCGCCATGATCCCGGCCTTGCAGTTGAGCGTATCGAACACCGTTTCGATCAGGATGAAATCGCTGCCGCCTTCGACCAGCGCGCGGGCCTGTTCGCGGTAGACGTCCTTGACCGTATCGAAATCGACCTCGCGAAAGCCGGGATCGTTGACATCGGGAGACAGCGACAGGGTCTTGTTGGTCGGGCCGACCGCGCCCACGACAAAGCGCGGCACGCCGTCCTTGGCCGTGGCGGCATCGACTGTCTCGCGGATCACCCGAGCGGCGGCTACGTTGATATCGCGGACCAGGTGTTCGGCACCATAGTCGGCCTGGCTGATCCGGTTGGCGTTGAAGCTGTTGGTCGCCAAGACCCGCGCCCCGGCGTCGATGTAGTCCTGACAGATCCGGGCGATCAGCGCGGGCTGGGTCAGGTTGACCAGATCGTTGTTGCCCTTCTGGTCATGGCTGAGCCCGGTCTCGCCGCGATAGCCCGCTTCATCCAGCTTCGCGCCCTGGATCGCGGTGCCATAGGGCCCGTCCTTGATCAGGATCGCCTTGGCCGCTTCGGCCAGGAACAGTTCGCGCGGAGAAAAATAGGGACAGTCCCTATTTTTTGGATCGGACGGATCGAGGGTCATTTGGCTGTTCCTTGAAAAATAGGGACTGTCCCTATTTTAGGGCGCAAGCCGAGCAAGTGGCAGATCGCGTAGGTCTGCTCAGGCCGGTTGAGGGTGTAGAAGTGGAAGTCGCGCACCCCGCCCTGGTGGAGGCGGCGGCACAGGTTGGTGGCGACCGCGGCGGAGACCAGCGCGCGCGGGGCAGGCTTGTCGTCCAGCCCGTCGAACAGCTCGATCATCCAGTCGGGGATTTCGGTGTTGCCGCTCATCCGGCGGATCGCGGCGAAATTGGTCACCGGCATGATCCCGGGCAGGATCGGCACGGCGATCCCGGCCGCCAGCACGCGGTCGAGGAAGCGGAAATAGGCGTCGGTCGAATAGAAGAACTGGGTGATAGCGCGGCTCGCCCCGGCGTCGATCTTGCGCTTGAGGTTGTCGAGGTCGGCCTCGGCGCTCAGCGCATCAGGGTGGACTTCGGGATAGGCGGCGACCGAGATTTCGAACGGATGACGCGCCTTCAGCCCGGCAACCAGCTCGGCCGCACCCGCATAGCCTTGCGGATGCGGTTCGAAGTGCCCGCCGCTTTCGGGCGGAGGGTCGCCGCGCAGCGCGACAATGTGGCGCACGCCCGCTTCCCAGTATCGGTCGGCCACTTCGGCGATCTCGTCCTTGCTCGCCCCGACGCAGGTCAGGTGCGCGGCGGCAGTCAGATCGGTCTCACCGACGATCCGCGCGACCGTGGCGTGGGTGCGTTCGCGGGTTGAGCCGCCCGCACCGTAGGTGACCGAGACGAAGCTGGGAGCCAGCGGGGCCAATTCAAGCACCGCATCCCACAGCTGCGCTTCCATCTTCTCGGTCTTGGGCGGGAAGAATTCGAAGCTGACGTTAAAGTCACCGCGCACTTCGGCGAACAGCGGGCGTTCTTCGACCCCGCGCAGCAGGCTGGACTGGCTCATTGGCTGCGCCCGGTTGCGGTGGTTTCGGACTTGGCGGTTGCACTGGCACTGCGCTTGCCGGTCCAGATCTTCACGGTCAGCGGCTTGCCGGGCAGCGCCAGCGGCGGTTCGGCAGCGAACCCGGCCCCGGCCAGCAGCGCCAGCATCTGCTCGTCCGAAAAGCCCAGCCGTGCATGGGCGTGCTGGCTGCGCAGCTCCTCGCGGTCGTGCGATGCGAAATCGACCACCGCGATCGCCCCGCCGCCGCGCGTGACCCGGGCGGCTTCGGCCAGCACTTGCTCGGGCATTTGGGCATAGTGCAGCACCTGGTGGAACAAGACCGTATCGAAGCTGGCCTCGGCAAAGGGCAGCGCGGCAAAATCGCCCTGGACCAGATCGAGCTGATCGGCCGGAAGCCCTTGCAGGCGCGCACGGGCCAGACGGAGCATTTCGGGGCTGTTGTCGAGCCCGGTGACTGCCGACGCGCGCGGGGCGAGCAGCTCGGCAATCCGCCCGGTGCCGGTCCCGACGTCGAGCAGCGCACCCAGCGAGCCGCTACCCAAGGCCTGCTGCAACGCAGCCTCGACCGGGCCATCGGCGCTGTGCAGGCTGCGGATTTCGTCCCAGTGGGCCGCGTGGCGGGCAAAATAGGACGCCGCGCTGACCTCGCGCGCGGCGCGGATTGCGGCGAGGTGGCGGCGGTCTTCACCGCAGCGCGCGGCGAACTGGGCGTCGCTTTCCTCGGCCAGGCCCAGCAGGCGCGCGGCGGCGGCCCCCAGCGGCGGCGCGCGATGCTCGCCGATGGCGCTTCTCAGGAAAACCCAGCTGCCTTCCTTGCGGCGTTCGGCCAGGCCCGCATCGCACAGGATCCGGACATGGCGCGAAACGCGCGGCTGGCTTTGCCCCAGCACTTGTGCCAATTCGCCGACAGCCAGCTCCATCGCCGCGAGCAGGCGCATGATCCGCAGCCGGGTAGGGTCGGCCAGCGCGCGAAGGGTCGGTTCGATCCGCATTGATGCATCATATAAAGAAATCTTTATATCCAATCAACCGCTGATCGTGGATATATCCGAATAGGCTGTTTTTGGCGGTTGGCAGCGGAATCGCCTGCGGCTATTGTCACGGCGTTGGCGGCATTCCGCTGCCTGGGCCGCATGAATTCGAAAAGGACTGCCTCCAATGAAAAAGTTCGCCGCCCTGACCTTTGCCTCGCTGGCCGCGCTCGCCCTTGCCGCCTGCGGCAATTCCGAAAGCGCCAAGGAAGAGGCGATGGCTGACAACGTTGAAATGCCGGCCGAAGAAGCGGTGCAGGATGTCGATGCCACGCCCGCCCCCGACGCTTCGGGCGCGGCCGGGGCCGAAGCGGCCAGCAGCCCGGCCGCCAAGCAGTAAGGCACCAATCGGGTTTGAAGGGCGGGCTTGCAGCAATGCAAGGCCCGCCTTTTCCTTTTGCGCAAGCACGCTATCATGCCCCAATGCGCATTCTTGCCCCTGCCCTGATCCTCTTGGCGCTGGCCGCCTGCTCTGACGAGACCCGTACCGCCGGGGGCGTGAGCGAAGGCGAGGCCGAGGCGCTCGACCAGGCCGCCGAGATGCTTGACCAGGGCAATCCGCCTCAAGTCCAGCCGCGCCAACCCGCGCCCCAGCCGACGGCGTCCAAGCCCGCCGGTTGATTTTCCGCGTGGCCGCCGTAAGGCTGTCTTAAGCGATCGGTTAAATCGGGAGGATTCGCGCGGCTATGGGCATGCTCGAAGGCAAGGTTGTCGCGGTAACCGGCGCCGGGCGCGGCGTGGGGCGCGAGATTGCGCTGCTCTGCGCCAAGCACGGCGCGGCGGTGGTGGTCAACGATCCCGGCGTTGGCGGCGGCGGCGAGGGCGGCGATGCGGGGCCAGCTCAGGAAACCGTCAACGAAATTATCGCTTCAGGCGGCAAGGCGCATGCCAATCTGGCCTCGGTCGCCGATCCGGCGGGCGCGACGTCGATCATCGAGGACGCGGTCCAGCGGTTCGGGCGGATCGACGCAGTGGTGAACAACGCGGGCATCTTGCGCGATGCGATCTGGCACAAGATGAGCTTTGAAGACTGGCGCGCGGTGATCGACGTCCACCTCAACGGGGCCTTCCTGGTCTCCAAGGCGGCCACGCCCTATTTCCGCGAGCAGCAGAGCGGCAGCTTCATCCATTTCACGTCTACCTCCGGCCTGATCGGCAACATCGGGCAGGCGAATTACTCCGCCGCCAAGCTCGGCATTGTCGGCCTGTCGCAATCGATCGCGCTCGACATGGCCCGCGCGGGCGTGCGCTCGAACTGCATCGCGCCTTTCGCCTGGAGCCGGATGACCGCCTCGATCCCGGCCGAAACGCCCGAACAGCAGGAACGGGTCGAACGGCTCAAGACCATGAGCGCCGACAAGATCGCGCCGCTGGTCGTCTACCTCGCCTCGGATGCGGCGCAGGGCGTGACCAACCAGATCTTCTCGGTCCGCAAGAACGAGATCACGCTCTATAACAAGCCCCGCCCGGTCCGCTCGATGACCAAAATCGAAGGCTGGACCCCCGAGGCGATCGCGGCCGAGCTGATCCCCAGCTTCAAGGCCAGCATGGCCCGCGGCGACGAGGTTTCCGCTCACGTCTTCCCCTACGATCCGATCTGAGGCGCTCGCATATGGACCAGGATGTCTTCGAACAGTTCATCGAGCAATTGCGCCGCTATGTCCGCGAGCGGCTGATCCCGGCGGAAGAACAGGTCATCGCCGAAGACCGCATCCCGGGCGACATCCTGCAGGAAATGCGCGACATGGGGCTGTTCGGGATTACCATCCCGGAAGAGTTCGGCGGCGCTGGCATGACCATCAGCCAGTATATCGAGACGGTGAAGCAGCTGAGCTATGCTTCGCCAGCCTACCGCTCGACCGTCTCGATCAACATCGGGATGACTGGCAGCGCGATCAAGAATTACGGCACCCCCGAACAAAAGGCCGAATGGCTGCCGCGCATCGCCAGCGGGGAAATCGCCTGCTTCGGCCTGACCGAGCCCGGCAGCGGATCGGACAGCGCGGCGATGCAGACCACGGCGGTCCGCGATGGCAATGGCTACCGCCTGTCGGGCACCAAGCGCTACATCACCAACAGCCCGCACGCCAAGATCGGGCTGATCATGGCCCGCACCAACAAGGAAGCCCTGCCCAAGAACGCGCACGTCTCGGCCTTCATCGTCGATATGACTACGAGCGGAATCACCATCGGCAAGCCCGACAAGAAGATGGGCCAGTCCGGCGCGCACATCGCCGACGTGATCATGGAGGACGTCTATGTGCCCGGATCGGCGCTGGTCGGCGGGGAAGAGGGCCGCGGCTTCCAGATCGCGATGCAGAGCCTCGACAACGGGCGGCTCTCGGTCGCCGGGATGAGCGTCGGCATGGGCCGCCGCGCGCTCGACACCGCGATCCGCTATGCCACCGAGCGCAAGGCCTTTGGCGAGCCGATCGCCAATTTCCAGCTGATCCAGGCGATGCTGGCCGACAGCGAGGCCGAGCTTTACGCCGCCGAATGCATGGTGGCCGACGCCTGCGCCCGTGCCGACCGCGGCGAAAACGTGATGCGCAAGGCCGCCGCGGCCAAGCTGTTCGCCAGCGAGACTTGCGGGCGCGTGGTCGATCGCTGCGTCCAGGTGTTCGGCGGCGCAGGTTACCTGGCCGAATACCCGGCCGAGCGGTTCTTCCGCGATGCCCGGATCCTGCGGATTTACGAAGGCACCAGCCAGATCATGCAGCTGCAAATCGCCAAGCACCTGCTGCGCGAATTCGCCAGCGAAGGGGCGGTGTGGTGACATGAACGTCTGGCTCGCCCGCTTCGCTCTGGCCGTTGCAGCACTGTCCATTGCGACAGCTGGAATCGCGCGTGAACCTTGGATCGACTATGCTTGGCTGGTGAAAGTGAAACCTGGCGGAAAGCGGTTCATCTACAGTCACGGCGTGGCGCGACCTGGTTGCGATGAAGCCGAGCCCTGCCTCACCAAAGCCTATGTCATTGGTGGCGACCTTTTGGTCGCTTCGGATATCGGAACTCTAGGCAAAGGGTCCACCAAGTGGGTTGAGGTTGAGTATGTCTCCCGGTCAGGTCGGTCGACTTTCGGTTGGGTTAGAGATGCCGATCTCGAGCCGCTTGCCGATCCACCAGCGGCCATTGGTGCCTGGACAGGGAACTGGCAGCGGACCGAAGCCGACATCCAAATGAAACCGGGTCGACGGGTCGGCACCGTTTCCGTGACCGGAGAAGCGACATGGGGGGCGTCGGACCCCGATAGAGTTCGGAGGGGCGGTGTTCATATCGGAGAAATCGAAGGCACCTTCCAGCCAGTGCAGTCGCGCGGCGGGTTTGCGATGGGGGAGACCGGCAGCCTGCCTTTCGACAAAGGCGAGGAATTCGATTGCCGGGTCCGGTTCCGGCTGTTGCTGCCCTATCTTCTGGTCGAGGACAACGGCAACTGCGGCGGCGCTAACGTCTCGTTTTTAGGCACCTATGTACGGCAAGGTCGCTAGCAGATGTACAACCTTCTTTCCGGCCTGAAGATCATCGAGGTATCGAGCTTCGTCGCCTCGCCCACCGCCGGGCTCTATTGCGCGCAGATGGGTGCCGAAGTGGTGCGGATTGACCACAAGGCGGGTGGGCTCGATTACGACCGCTACATGATGACCAAAGAGGGCCGCTCGCTCTCATGGGAAAACCTCAACCGCGCCAAGAAAAGTGTCGCGCTCGACCTGAACTCGGCCGAGGGCCGCGAGCTGGCGGCGGAAATGGTCCGCAAGACCGGGCAGATGATCACCAACCTGCCGCTGAATAGCTTCCTCAGCCACGCAAAGCTGGCCGAGGGCCGCGAAGACCTGGTCTCGGTGCGGATCATGGGCTGGCATGACGGGCGCCAGGCGATGGATTTCACGGTCAACGCTGCCTCGGGCTATCCGCTGATGAACGGGCCGGAGGACTGGGACCCGAAGACGGCGCCGCCGGTCAACCAGGTGCTGCCAGCCTGGGACTTCATCACCGGCGCGTACTGCGCCTTCGCGCTGCTGGCCGGGCTGCGCCACCGCGATGCCACCGGCAAGGGCGTGGAGATGCGCGTGCCCTTGGGCGATGTGGCGATCGGGACCATGTTCAACGCCGGAGCGGGAGCGGAAATGCTCTATCGCGGGGCCGACCGCGAGCGGCTGGGCAATGCGATCTGGGGGGCTTTCGGGCGCGACTTCCTCAGCCGCGACGGCAAACGCTTCATGGTTGCCGCGCTGACCCCCAAGCAGTGGAAAGCGACGGTCGAGGCCTTTGGGTTGGCCGGGGAAGTCGCCGCACTCGAAGCCGAACTCGGTGTCGATTTTGCCGCCAGCGACCATCACCGCTTCGTCAACCGCCACCGCCTGTTCGCGCTGTTCCAGCGCGCTGCCGAAAGCTTCGACTACGCCGACCTGGCCGAACGGCTGACCAAGGCCGGGGCCACCTTCGAACGCTATCGCACCATGTTCGAAGCCGCGCAGGACCCGGACCTCGTCACCAACAATCCGCTGTTCGGCCCCTCCCCCGCCAACCCCAGCGGGTTCAGCTATCCCGCCACCCGTTCTTTCGCCAATGTGCCGGGCGAAGTGGTCGGTGATCCCAGGCCCGCCCCCTACCTGGGCGAACACAGCGAGGAAGTGCTGGCGGAACGGCTGGGCCTCTCCTCTGGCCAGATTGCAGACCTGATCGACCGCGGCGTAGTGGCCACGTCGGACAAGGGCACAAAATGACCACACCCACCCCGTTCGCCCCGAGCGCAGTCGAGGGGTCGCTACATGCGCTGTCCCTCGACTTCGCTCGGGACGAACGGTTTTGGGCGGGTATACTATCAACACCCCTCAAACTCCGTTCGCATCGAGCGAAGTCGAGATGCCGCGCACAGGTGTCTCGACTTCGCTCGACACAAACGGAGGAAGGTTAAAGGACCTAGCATGACCCAATTGCGCCGCGCTGCCATCGTCGCCCCGATCCGCACGCCCGTTGGCAAATTTGGCGGGGCGCTGTCCGCGCTTACTGCCGGGCAGCTCGGCGCCACGATCCTCAAGGCGCTGATGGAGCGCACCAGGATCGATCCGGGCCAAGTCGATGACGTGGTGTTCAGCCAGGGCTATGGCAATGGCGAAGCGCCGTGCATCGGGCATTGGTCATGGCTGCTGGCGGGGCTGCCCGAGCATGTCCCCGGTTACCAGCTGGACCGGCGCTGCGGTTCGGGCCTGCAGGCGATCGTCAATGCGGCGATGATGGTCCAGACCGGGCACAGCGACGTGGTGGTCGCGGGCGGCTGTGAAAGCATGTCGAATGTCGAGCACTACACCACCGACATTCGCAAAGGCATTCGCGCCGGCAACCTGACGCTGCATGATCGCCTCACCCGGGGCCGGGTGATGAGCCAGCCGATCGAACGCTACGGCGTGATCAGCGGGATGATCGAAACCGCCGAAAACCTCGCCAAGGACTGGAACATCAGCCGCGAGGCCTGCGATGCTTATGCCGTGCGCAGCCACCAGCGCGCCGCCGCTGCCTGGGCCGAGGGCAAGTTCGCCGATGAACTGGTCCCGGTGTCGATCCCGCAGAAGAAGGGCGATCCGGTGGTCTTTGCCCATGACGAAGGCTACCGCGCTGACGCCAGCATGGAGACGCTGGGCAAGCTGCGCCCGCTGGAAGCCAAAATGCTTGGTGCCGTGGTCACAGCAGGCAATGCCAGCCAGCAGAACGATGCCGCCGCCGCCTGCCTGGTGGTGGCCGAGGACAAGCTGGAGGAGCTGGGGCTTGAACCGATTGCATACTTCCACTCATGGGCCGCCGCGGGCTGCGACCCCAGCCGGATGGGCTATGGCCCGGTTCCGGCGAGTGAGCGGCTGTTTGCCAGGAACGGCCTGTCCTGGAACGACATCGGCCTGATCGAGCTGAACGAAGCTTTCGCGCCGCAAGTCCTTGCCTGCCTCAAGGGCTGGGGCTGGTCGGACGATGACAGCCGCCATGACATGCTCAACGTCAACGGCTCGGGCATTTCGCTGGGCCACCCGATCGGGGCCACGGGCGGGCGGATCCTCGCCAACCTGACCCGCGAGATGCAGCGCCGCGATGTGCGTTATGGACTGGAGACCATGTGCATCGGCGGCGGCCAGGGGATCGCGGCGGTGTTCGAGAAGGCATGAGCAGTCTCACCCAAAATCCTCCCCCTTTGGGGGAGGTGGCAGCGCGAAGCGCTGACGGTGGGGGCAGTCTGGGCTGGGCGGCGTGCCCCCACCGACCCGCCTTCGGCGGCCCACCTCCCCCAAAGGGGGAGGATTTATGAGCGACTTGAAACGCCTGCTCGATGCCGCGCGGCTCTACCGCGATGCGGCGCGGGCTGCGGTGGCGGATATCGGGGCCGAGGACCAGCGCGCGCACCACGGCTTTGCCTGGATCGCGACCAGCGTCGCGGCGCTGGAGGCGGTGCAGGCGTGGAGCGAGCAGCCGGGGGCCAGCGGGCTTGACCGCAATGTTGCAACGCTAGCCTTCGCCGAGACGCTTGGCCAATTGGTTGGCGGCCTGCCGATGGGTCAGAACGAGATAGTCCGCCCTGCCGATCTGGGGCTGGTGCAGACCGCGCAGGAGTTGGCGTACTATGCGTCCGACCTGCTGGGCGCTGATATGCGCTCCCACCGTGCTGCCGTCACCCTAGCGCTGGGTGAAGGCCGCTGGCCGAGCGAAAGCCTGCACGATCCCGAACTCGACACGGTGCGTGACCAATTCCGCCGATTCACCGACGCCGAGATTGTGCCGCATGCGCACAAGTGGCACCTCGCCAACGCACTGATCCCCCAGGCCACCGTCGCCAAAATGGCCGAGCTTGGCACGTTCGGCGCGACCATTCCCGAAGCCTTCGGCGGGCTGGGCCTCTCCAAGCTGGTGATGTGCCTGATCACCGAGGAGCTGTCGCGCGGCTGGATCGGCGCGGGATCGCTGGGCACCCGCAGCGAGATCGCGGGCGAGCTGATTGCCCATTCGGGCACGGCGCAGCAGCAGGCCGAGTGGCTGCCCCGGATCGCCAGCGGCGAAGTGTTGCCAACCGCGGTGTTTACTGAACCGGACGTTGGATCGGACCTCGGCTCTCTGCAAACCCGCGCCCGCTTCGATGGCACGCAGTGGCTGATCGACGGGGCCAAGACCTGGATCACCCACGCCGCGCGCAGCGATCTGATGACGCTGCTGGCGCGCACGGTGCCTGACGCCAGGGGCTATGCCGGCCTCTCGATGCTGCTGGTCCCCAAGCCGCGCGGGACCGAAGCCGATCCCTTCCCCGCGCCCGGCATGACCGGCAGCGAGATCGAAGTGCTGGGCTATCGCGGGATGCGCGAATATGCGTTGCAGTTCGATGGCATGCAGGCCCCGGCCAATGCGGTGCTGGGCGGTGAAGAAGGGCAGGGCTTCAAGCAGCTGATGCGCACCTTCGAAGCCGCCCGGATCCAGACCGCAGCGCGCGCGGTGGGCGTGGCGCGGCGCGCGCTGGAGCTGGGGCTGGACTATGCACTGGCCCGCAAGCAGTTCGGCAAGGCGCTGATCCACTTCCCGCGCGTTTCGGACAAGCTGGCGATGAGCCTGACCGACTTCGTCATGGCCCGCGAGCTGACCTATATGGCCGCCCGCGCCAAGGACACCGGCAAGCGCTGCGATATCGAGGCCGGGATGGCCAAACTGCTCGCCGCGCGCGCGGCCTGGTCAAATGCGGACGCAAGCCTGCAAATCCACGGCGGCAACGGCTATGCGCTGGAGTACGAAATCAGCCGCGTGCTGTGCGACGCGAGGATCTTGAACATCTTCGAAGGCGCGGCGGAGATTCAGGCCCAGGTCATTGCCAGGGGCCTGCTGGAGGGGCGGAACTAGGTGCTATTCCCCAGCCGATTCCTCGGCCGGAGCAGGCGCGTCTTCCTCAGCCGGAGCAGCTTCCTCGGCAGCAGGATCGGCCTTCTTGTCGGCCTTCTTGGGGTCGGCCTTGTCGCCGCCTTCGCTCTTGGGCGCCAGCGGGGCCTGCGATTTGACCGTGTCGAGCGGCAGCATGGCGTCGCTGGTGGAGCCGGGCAGGATCTCGCCCTGGGCGGTGCCGCCGGTCTCTTTCTTGGGCTCGCCCTTGCAGGCGCTAAGCGCCAGGGCGAGGCAAGCGAGCGATGCCAATTGGGTTCTCACGCAGCGTCCTTTCCGCAGGGGACTTCCAGAGCGGCAAGGAATTCGCCGGCCCGCTTCAGCAATGCCTCATCCCACTGGTCGAAATCAATGGCCAGGCCCAATCGTTGCAGGCTGGTGACCCCGAACTCGTCGATCCCGCAAGGCACGATCCCGCCGAAGTGTGACAGATCGGGGGCCAGATTGACCGAGAAGCCGTGCATCGTCACCCAGCGGCGGATCCGCACGCCGATCGCGCCGATCTTGGCCTCGCGCCCGTCCACGTCGCGGGTCCAGATCCCGATCCGGCCCGGCGCGCGCCACGATTCGACCCCGAAGTCGCTCAAGGTGGCGATCACCCAGCCTTCCATCGCATGAACGAACCCGCGCACATCGCGCGCCCGGCGCTTGAGATCGAGCAGGACATAGCCGACCCGCTGGCCCGGCCCGTGATAGGTATAACGCCCGCCGCGTCCGGCCTCGACCACTTCGAAGCGCGGATCGAGCAATTCGTCCGCCGCCGCGCTGGTCCCGGCGGTATAGACCGGCGGATGTTCAAGCAGCCAGACCAGCTCCTTGGCGGTGCCATCGGCGATCGCGGCATTGCGCGTGGTCATCGCCTCCAGCGCCGCGCGGTAGGGCACCTGCGCCAAATCGCGGCGCAATTCGATGCTGCCAGGCAAGCCAATATCCATCGCGCGATTGCGTGGCGGCAAATGCTGTGGTTATCAAGGGGGCATGAGCACCGAGCCCAAACGCCCGCCCTTCGACAGCAACCGCGCCTGGACCGACGCCGCCAGCATGGTCAGCGCCAACCGCGACCTGCTGCTGGCTTTGGCCGGGGTATTCCTGGTGGTCCCGGCCTTTGCCGTGGCCATGCTGATTCCACCGCCCCAACCGGCCGAGGGTGCAGATTTCCAGGCCATGCTGGCACCCTTCAGTGAATACTACCGAAACAACGCGGTGGTCCTGGTGGCAATGGCGCTGTTCCAGATGATCGGCAACTTGAGCATCCTGGCACTGTTCACCGATACCCGCCGTCCGACCGTGGGCGAAGCCATCCGGCAGGGCTTTCGCTATACTCCCACCGCGATCGCCGCGCAGCTGATCCTGGGTATGGCGATCGGCGCGATGGTATTGCTGCCGATCATGCTGGGCGGGGCGACCAAATCATTCGGTTTCACAGCGCTGGGCATGCTGGCCGCAGTGGTCCTGGGGATCTGGGCGTGGGTCCGGCTTTCGCTGGTGGCTCCGGCGGTGATCGTTGATCGCCTGGCCAACCCATTTCGCGCACTGGAACGCTCGTGGCGACTGACCGAGGGTCATGTCCTGCGCTTGCTGGTCTTTTTCGTCCTGGTCTTGATCGGGTTCGTGGTGGTCATGCTGGTGGCCGAAGGGGTGACCCGGCTGCTGCTGGCGCTGGTGGCCTCGCCCAAGACCACCGAGATTGTCGCGACCTTGGTAGCCACCCTGATGCAGGCGGTGATGTCGGTCTATTTCGTCGCGATTGCGGCCGCCTGTCACCGCCAGCTTGCCGGTCCATCGGTGCAATCGACAGTAGACAAGTTCGAATAGAGCGCGCAACCTTTGCTTCTTTGGGACAAGTATCGAGGGGGATGGACGTGGACTATAGCATTTCCAAAGCATTTTCGGACGCAACCCGCTCGGTAACCGAGCGGCTTGGCAGTCAGATTGCGGTCTGGGGCGTATTTTTCGCGATCCAGATCGGCGCGTTTATTGTCTTTGCTGTGATGATGGGCGGTTCGGCCATGGCGCTGGCGGGTGCCGGTGCGGGCGGCGGGGCCGAGGCGCTGGCCGGGCTTGGTGGCGGGATGGTCCTGTTCATGGTGCTGTTCTATCTGGCGCTGATCGCGATCATGGTGGCGGCTCAGGCCGCACAAGTGACGATCGCATCGCACTTGCGCCCGCCTTCGGTGGGTGACGCCGTAAACAACGGGTTCCGGTCGGCCTTGCCGCTGTTTGGGGCAATGGTTTTGCTGCTGATCGGTTACTTCGTCATTGCCTTTGTGCTGGGCCTGGTGGTTGGCATCGTGGCCGGGGCATCGGGTTCAAGTGCAGTCGGCATGCTTGTCTTGGTACTCATTTGTGTTGCGCTGGCCTATGTCGGCACCAAGCTGTCGATGATCGTGCCAGTGGTAGCGCTCGACGGCGAGCGCAATCCGATCAACGCCATATCCAAATCGTGGAACATGACCAATGGCAGAGTCCTGCCGGTGCTTGGCACCTATCTGGTGTTCATTGTCGCGCTGGTGGTGGTGTTTGGCGCAGTAGCCGCGGTCGTTGCAATGACGGCGATGGGCGGCGGGGCAATGCCTGGCTTTGGCACGATGGCCTTGATTGCCGTGCTCTACATCGTGGCGCTGGTTGCGATCACGATCTATGCTTCGTCACTGACGGCTGCAGTCCATCAGCAGCTGTCAGGGCGCTCGGCCGAAGAAGCCAGCAAGACCTTCTCTTAAGCACGTTCGGGGCTGGTGGGACACCTAGTCCTTCCAGCCCCAGAACAGCTTGCACGGCAGCACATTGAGCCATTCGAACCCGGCATCGATCCGGGTGAAGTGCCTGGCCATATAGTCGCGCGCCTTGGCGCTGAACTGATAGACCAGGAAAGCCCCGCCCGGGCGCAGCACGCGGTGCGTTGCGGCCGCAATCGCGGGACCAACGCCGCTCGGCAGGGTAGAGAACGGCAGGCCCGACAGCACATAGTCGGCATGGTCGAACCCGTGCGCACGGACGATCTCTTCAACATCGGCGGCCGATCCCAGCACGGCGGTGAAGCGGCTGTCGGTGATGGTGGCCTTGAGGTAGTCGATATAGAGCGGGTTGGTGTCGATCACGATCAGGTGTCCGTCTCGCCGCAGGTGCCCGAGCACCGGGCGGCAAAATGTGCCCACGCCCGGCCCATATTCGACGAACAGCTTGCAGCGGTCCCAGTTCACCGGGCCAAGCATCCTGGCAATGGTGAAGCGCGAGGACGGGATGATCGATCCGACCATCACCGGATTTTCGACAAAGCCTTGCAGGAACACCCCCCAGGGGCCCATCGCGCGCCTGATCCGGCGCTTGATCTTCTGGCCAAGGCTGCCTTGCGCAAGTTCGCCAGTGGTCATGTGAATTATTAGTCCTGCTACTGCTACTCGGGCATCGCCCTTCACAAATTTGCCAGCCCATTGCAAGCATCGAACTAGGCGACTAGCGACGAAGCGATGTCAGGTGGCGATCCGCAACCCAATCCCGCCGAGCCGGGAACCACCGCCAGCCTGCCCGGCTGGCGAGTAGCGCTGCTGTTCACGGTGATGCTGGTGACCGCGGCGGGCAATACCGCGATGCAATCGGTGATGCCCTCGATCGGGACTGCCTTGCAGGTCGAGGATTTCTGGATCAGCCTGGCCTACACCTGGTCGGCCTTGCTGTGGATGCTGTGCGCGCCGTTCTGGGCGCGGCGCAGCGACCAGCGCGGGCGCAAGGCGATGATGGGGATCGGCCTGCTGGGCTTTATCTTCAGCTTCGGGCTGTGCGGACTGGCGCTGTGGTTGGGGCTGAACGGCTGGCTGGGCGGAGTTGCGACGCTGCTGGTCTTTGCCGCTTGCCGGTCGCTTTACGGCGGCTTCGGATCGGCCGCGCCGCCTGCGGTCCAGGCCTATGTCGCCAGCCGCACCAGCCGCGCCCAACGCACCCAGGCACTGTCGCTGATCTCTTCCAGCTTTGGCCTGGGCACAGTGATCGGCCCGGCGCTGGCGCCTTATTTCATCCTGCCGGGGCTAGGGCTGGTCGGGCCCTTCGCGGCCTTCACCCTGATCGCAGTCGTCACGCTGGTTGCGCTGCGGTTCTGGCTGCCCGACGATACCCCCGCCTATGCCGCGCGCGGCGATGTCATGGCAGCGCCGTTCAGCGCCAATTCCGATTCGCAGCCCCGCAATCGCGCAGCGGCGGATGGCGAGCACGAACCCTACGTCGAAGTCGCCAAGATGTCCTGGTTTGATCAGCGGATGCGCCCCTGGCTGGTGGCAGGGCTGCTGGGCGGGCACGCCCAGGCGGCGATACTGGGGATTGTCGGCTTCCTGGTGCTCGACCGGCTGGGGCTGCGCGGCGATCCCTTGGCCGGTGCCGGGCCAACCGGGATCGTGCTGATGGCCGGGGCGATTGCCACACTGTTCGCGCAATGGGGGCTGATCCCCACGCTGCACCTGGGACCGCGCGCTTCGTGCCTGTCGGGCATCGCCATCGCCGCGGTTGGCACCGCGCTGCTATCGGTGGCCTATAGCCTGCACGCGATCACGATTGCCGTGGCGATGATCTCGCTGGGCTTCGGGCTGTTCCGCCCCGGCTTCACTGCCGGTGCCTCGCTCAGCGTCAGCCGGGCTGAGCAAGGCCAGTCGGCGGGCATCGTCGCTTCGATCAACGGCGCGGCCTATATCGTCGCACCTGCGCTGGGAGTTTGGCTCTATGGCCACAGCCCGTGGATCGGCTTTGCCGCAATCGAACTGCTGTGTGTGGCTGTGGTCGTGCTGGGCCTCAAGGGCATGGCCAGGGACGAAGTGCTGCTGAAAGCGCGGAGTTAGAGAATCTCGCGCACCGTGTCTTGCGGACGGCACAGCCGCACGCCTTTGTCGGTTTCAACCAGCGGACGCTCGATCAGCTTGGGTTCGGCTGCCATCGCCGCCAGAACATCCGAATCGCTCGCCAACTGCAAACCGCGCTCTTCAGCATCGGTGCCGCGCAGGCGCAGGCCCAGCTGTGGGCTGATCCCGGCATCGCGGTAAAGCTGTGCAAGCTTTTCGGCACTGGGCGGATGGGCCAGGTATTCGACCACGGTCACGTCCACGCCTGGCGTTTCCTGCAGGATCGCCAGGGTCTTGCGCGAAGTGCCGCAAGCCGGGTTGTGCCAGATCGTCGCTTTCATCGGAGTGCTCCTTGGGCTGCCTGGCGCGCTCCTAGGAAGAAAATCCGGCATTCGCAAATTTGATCCTTGTCAATGCGAACGATTCGCATTAGCAGCACTCTTGTTATTGCAAATCGTTCTCAATAAGGATCCCCATGCTGCCCTCACGTCATCTTGTCCTCGCCTGCACCGCTGCTCTGGGTGCGATCAGCTGGGCCAGCCCGGTTCTGGCCGAAGCGGCAGCAGATGAAGGGCCTGAGATCATCGTCTATGGCCGCCCCGACGGCTACGATCTCGAATCGACCCCAACCGGGACCAAGACCGACACCGCGCTGGTCGATGTGCCTCAGTCGATTGCGGTGGTCAGCCGCGAACAACTGGACGATCAGGGCATGCTCTCGCTGGGCGAGGCGCTGCGCTATGTCCCCGGCGTGGTGCTGGGCCAGGGCGAAGGCCACCGCGACCAGGTGAATCTGCGCGGACAGAACTCCTCCGCCGACTTCTTCATCGACGGGATCCGCGACGATGCCCAGTACTATCGCCCGCTCTACAACATCGAGCGGATCGAAGTACTGAAAGGGGCCAATGCGATGATCTTTGGCCGGGGCGGTGGCGGCGGGGCAATCAACCGGGTGTCGAAAGCCCCCGAATTCGGCCACCTGCGTGGCTCGGCATCGGGCGGGGTCGATTCGTTTGGAGCCTGGAACCTGGCCGTGGACCTGGGCGCGCCGCTGAGTGACAGCCTGGGCCTGCGGCTCAACGCCACCTATGAGGAATTCAACAACCACCGCCAGAATTTCGGTGGCAGTTTCTTCGGGATCACCCCCACGATCGGCGCGCGGCTGGGCCAGGACACCCGGCTGACCGTGACTTACGAATATGCCGAAGACCGCCGCCTGACCGATCGCGGCGTGCCTTCGCAAGGCGGGCTGCCACTGCGCGGCTATGACGCGACCTCGTTCGCCGATCCCGCGACCAGCAACAACGAAATGACAGCGCACCTGGCCCGTGCCCGTCTCGATCACGAATTCAGCCCAAACCTCAGCGCGAACCTGACCGTCCAGTTCGCCGACTACGCCAAGTTCTATTCGAATGTCTATCCCGGCAGTGCGGTCAGCAATACGGGCACGCTGACGCTATCGGGCTACGACTTCTCGGCCGACCGGAGGAACCTGATCGGCCAGGGCAACCTGGTGTGGAAGGGCACCACCGGCGGCATCGGCCACACCCTGCTGCTGGGCTTTGACGCCGGCGACCAGGAAACCCTGACCAAACGCCGCGACGCTGCCTTCCCTTCGGGTGCAACGGTTGCGCTGGCGCAGCGGATCACACTGCCAACGGTGACCTTCCCCAGACTGACCAGCGCCAGCCGCTCCGACGCCAGCTTCTGGTCGCTTTACGCTCAGGATCAGATCGACCTGGGCGAACACGTAAAGCTGGTCGGCGGGGTACGGTTCGATCGCTTCACGATTTCCTCGACCAACCTGGTTTCGGGCTTTCAGGGCCAGCGCAGCGACAGCAAATGGTCGCCGCGGCTGGGGCTGATTGTCAAACCGGGCGAGAAAGTCTCGTTCTATGGCAGCTACGCGGTCAGCTTCCTGCCGCAATCTGGCGACCAGTTCGCCGTGCTCGATGCCACCACCCAGGCGCTCGCGCCTGAAGAGTTCGAGAACCTGGAACTGGGCTTCAAGTGGGACATCACCCGGGGGCTGGCTTTCACCGCCGCGGCCTACCAGCTGGACCGGCGCAACACCCGCGCCACCGATCCGATTTCCGGCAATGCAGTGCTGAGCGGCAGCAGCCGGACCAAAGGGATCGAGTTGTCGCTGACCGGTCGGATCACCAAGAACCTCGACGTTTCGATGGGCTATGCCCTGCAGGACGGCGAGATCACCGCCACCACCACGGCCGCCCCGGCCGGGCGCAGGCTGGCCCAGCTCCCGCGCCACCAGGCCAGTGCCTGGGCGCGCTATGACTTGACCCCCAGCCTGGGGCTGGGACTGGGTGTGGTGTACCAGTCGAGCCAGTTCGCGACGATCAGCAACGCGGTGCGCCTGCCCGCCTTCACCCGGATCGACGCGGCGCTGTTCTATGATGTCTCGAGCAAGGTCTCGCTCCAGCTCAATGTCGAGAACCTGACCGACACCGACTATTTCCCCGCTGCGCACACCGACAACAACATCTCGACCGGCAAGCCGGTCAACGTGAAGGCAACGGTGCGGGTGAAGTTCTAGCGCTTTTCCGGAGCCATCGCCGGAACCGCGCGGGCGGCATCCTCTGGCGTGATCCCCGGAGCGGGCGCGGCGCTGATCGTTTCAAGGCGGCGCATCACTCGCCCGGCGCGCTGGATCGCGCGGGTCAGGCGGGGATAGACCCCGCAGCGGCACAGGTTTGGCACCGCCTCGGCGATGTCCTCAGGAGAAGGGTCTGAATTCCTGGCCAGCAGCGCGGCGGCGGAAATGACGATACCGGGGGTGCAGAACCCGCACTGGATCGCCTGTTCGGCCACCAGGGCCTGCTGGACCGGGTGCGAGCGATCGGCCGAAAGGCCTTCGATCGTGGTCACCTCGCGTCCCTCGACTTCGGCCAGCGTGACCAGGCAAGAGCGCAGCGCTTGTCCGTCAACCAGCACCATGCAAGCCCCGCAATCACCCTCGCCGCAGCCATATTTGGTGCCGGTCAGGTTCGCCGCGTCGCGCAGCCCCCATAGCAGCGGGGTTGCACTATCAAGCTTGAATTCGACCGCGCGGCCGTTGACCGTCAGTCGCGCCACGAACGATCGATCTTGTCGATAACCCGCACCCAGGCATCGAAATCGGCCTGGCCGGGCTGGGTCCCGGGAACCTGCGATTCGTGCAGGTCGCGCTGGTGGACCTTGATCACCTCGTCACTGACCAGCAAGGGCTTGCCCGCGGCCATGGTCGCCAGCTGCACTTCGCAGGCGCGTTGCAACGACCAGTGCATGACAAAGATCTCGGGGACCGAGCGGCCCAGGATCACCGGGCCGTGGTTCTTGAGCATCAGGATCCGCTTGTCGCCCAGGTTCTCAACCAGCCGCGCGCCTTCTTCGCCGCGCACGGTGACGCCCTCGAAGTCATGATAACCCACCCGCCCGGCGAAGTTGCAGGCGTAGAAATTGACCGGCTGGAGCCCGCCTTCGAGCGAGCAGACCGCCATCGTCGCAGTAGTGTGGGTGTGGCAGATCGCATGGGCCCAGGGCAGGTGGCGGTGGAAATAGCCGTGCTGGGTGAACCCGGCCTTGTTGACCGGATAGGGGCTGCCATCGAGCGTGTTGCCGTCGATATCGATCTTGACCAGGTTCGATGCGGTCACTTCGCTGTAGAGCAGCCCGAACGGGTTGATCAGGAACGCGCCTTCCTCGCCCGGCACCTTGAGCGAGATGTGGTTGTAGATCGATTCGGACCAGCCCATGTGGTCGAACACCCGGTAACAAGCGGCCAGCTCAAGCCGGACCTGCCATTCCTCTTCGGTGCAATCCAGATTGCGGCTGTGCGCGCTGAGCTTGGTGGCCATCGACTCTCTCCGGTTTCGTTTCGCTACCTGTCTTATGCCAACTATTGGTCAATGGAAATCCGCAATCCGGCCCACAGCGTGCGCGGCGCGCCCAGGTCGATCGAACCGGCCTGGTTGCGGGTCACCACAGCTTCATCGGTCAGGTTTTCCCCCCGCAGCACCAGGCTGAAGCGCTTGCCGAGCGGGACCAGCACGAAAGCGTCGAGCGTGGTTGCGGCAGGCAGCAAGTCGGTCTGGAGATCGTCTTCGTATTGCGCGCCGGTGTGCTTGGCCGTCAGCGCCAGCCGCCAGCCGGGCCGTGGTGCCCAGGCGAGCGTTGCGCTGGCGGCAAGCCGCGGGGTCTGCGCGGGGCGCTTTCCGTCCAGCGTGCCGCTGGCTTCAACCTTGGCGTGGGTCCAGGCCAGCGAGCCATCAAGGCTGACTGGACCCAGCTTCGCCGCCAGCCCCAGCTCAAGCCCTCGGGCATGGACCGCCCCCACATTGCGACGTTCGCGCAGGTTGGTGCCGATGGTGACGTTGGCAACTGCATTGCGCACCTTGTTGTCGAAGGCGGTCAGCGAGAAGCGGAGGGGCTCGGCGGGGGCCCAATCAAAGCCGCCCTCAAACCCGAACAGTCGTTCATTGATCAAAGCGGCATTGGCGCGCGTGGTGACCGGGAAGACCGTGAAGGGCCGGTAAAGCTCGTTGAGCGTCGGCTGGCGCAGGCCCGAATAGACCGAGCCGCGCAGGGTCAGGTCATTTGTGGCCCGCATCACCGCCCCGCCGCGCCCCGACCAGGCCCAGCCTGCGCGGTCGGCAAACTGGTTGTTGATGGTCGTCATGCCGGCGGCATTGGCTTCACGAAAAAAGCCTTGGCCAATCGACCAGCGATCGGCCCGCACTCCGCCGGTCAAGGTCAGCGCGCCAAACGTCCAGTCGTGCTCGGCATAGAAGCCCAGATCGCTGTTGCGCCCGCCAGCCTGCCGCCGCGCGGTGATCAGGCCGGTGACACCCGAATAGGCATCCTCGAACATCGTCCCTTCGGAGACTCGCCAGTCGAACCCGATCCGCTGGACGTGATTATCGCCCACCGGCGGGCGCAGTTCCGCCTTGCCGCCCCAACCGGTCGAGGGGGTGGCGCGCTGATCCAGCGTCTTGCGGAAACTGGTCGCGCTGATCACCACGTTGGAGAAATTGCGCGCTTGCAGATAGGCTAGCACATCGAACTGCCAGTCCCCCCGGCCGACCAAGCGCAGGCTTGCATCCTGTCCGCTGGAGGTCGAATCTGCACCCTTGAAGCGCAATGTCCGGGCATCGCCAAACAGCAGTCCGCGCGCTTGCAGTTCCACGTCCGGGGCCAGCGGGGCGACGCCACGTAGAGAAACCGACCAGCCGTCATAGGCGGCGCGGGCGCTGGCGGGGACGCGTTGGCTAGCTGGCGTAGTCCAGAACCCTTGCCCCCGGTCCCAGCGCGCGCTCAGCACCGCGAAACCTTCGCCAAGCCGCGGGGCGACAGTGCCTGACAGCGCGGTCTCTCCGCGATCGTCCACCATGGCCTCACCCGAAAGCAGCCCCAGCCGGTCCGGCCCGGCGCTGTCGAGCTCGATCGTGCCCGCCACTGCCCCGCTGCCAAAAGCGCCCGACCCGCCCCCACGCGTCACCCGCGCCGAGGCCAGCCGTTCAGGCGCGATCGCGGACAAGGGGACATAGCCGAAGAACGGATCAGCCATCGGCACTCCGTCAAGCAGCACCAGGCTGCGGCTGGTGGCATTGCCGCCCAGCGCGCGCAGCGTCACGCCCTGCGCCGAAGGATTGGCACTGCGGCTGTCGCTGCGGCGGAACTGCTGGAAGCCTGCGACCGAGGACAAAACATCCTCGATCCGGCCTGAGGCACTGGCCGCCAGCCGCTCGGCATCGATCAGGGTGGTGTCATAGGCCGGGGCCGACGGCGGCGCGGCAAGGCCGGTGCCGGTCACGACGATGTCCTGCGCTGTGCCGTCCTCGGCCGCGGCGGGCGGGGCCAGGGCCAGGCAAGCAGCGACAAACCCGGTGGTGCGAAGCAAATGCTGGACAGTTCGTGACATCGCAATCGCGCCTAGCCGTGGCCAGTCGCCCCTGCAACCGTGCAGTGCCAGGCTGAGCCCTCTTGCCAATGCTAACACCTGGCAAGCCAAAAGCCCCATCGGGGGACAGCCAAGCATTTGAAACAAGGGCCGATTGCAATTGCGACAGAAACCTGACAACAGTGTTAACAGAGGGGGGATTTCCGCAGGGCTTGTCGCACGAGTCCAAGGAATCGTGTGCTCCTTCTGGTTAATGGAGGCTTTCTTCAGAGTCGCACCTAAGTCGCTCCAACAAGGTTCCGGGCAACGCATCCGGGCCGGAGTGAACGTGCATTGGTCCTGACAGCGGATCGATGCAGCAACGGGGAAGGAACTCGACTATGAAGACTCTGAAATATCTCGTTTCGGCCGCAATGGTGATCACCATGCATTCGCCGCTGGCCTTTGCTCCTGCGATGGCCGCGATCACGCCCTCATCGACGACAACGGCGACGATGGAATCGACCTGCCTGACCGCACTGGGCGCAAATGCCGGTGGGGCATCCCAATTCGCCGTTCTCGCGCAATGTCCTGCTCGCCTACAGCGATCCGGCGCGGCCGCTGGCTTCGCTCAGCAATGGCAACAATGCCTCGCTGCAAGTCACCTTCAACGCGACGTTCGGCGAATGGCGCGCAACGCTGTCTTCGAAGTATGACGATCGCAGCCGTAGCTATTCCTCCGATTTCACCGGCCCGATTCCGGGCGGGTTGATTACGCTGGGTGCAGCGACCAATCCCTTTGCGGCGAGCCCGGCGGGGTTGATCCCGGTCAGCACGACCGTGACCAGCACCATCAACATAACCCGCGATGTCCAGCTCGATCTCGAAGGACCGCTGGCCAACCTGCCAGCCGGCCAGCTACGGCTGCGCGCCGGGCTGGGAGCGACCTGGCTGAGCCTTGACGGGGCCAGCACCAACCTGGCCAATGCCCGCCATTTCCGCCGCCGCGAGTATGAGGCGCGCGCCGGGCTGACCATCCCGCTGACCGGCAATGCCGATGGCTCGCCGGGCGGGATCGGGCGCAGCGAGTTCAGCATCGACTCGGCCCGCTCGGATCTCGGCAGCCAGGGCAGCGCGCACAGTGTCGCCATGGCGCTGACCTGGCAGCCAATTTCGTGGATGCGACTGACGCTCAGCCAGAATGAGGAATCAGCCGCGCCCTCCCCTGAACTGCTGGCAGCGCCGACCATCACCACGCCGAACGTGCGCTATTTCGATCCGGTCACCGGCCAGACAGTCGATGTCACCATGATCAGCGGCAGCAGCGGGGCGCTCGCCAACGAGAACCGGCGGCTGCGCCATGCCTCGCTCCAACTGAGGCCCTGGACGGCCTATAATCTCCAACTCAGCACCGACTTGCTGATCACCGACCTGCGCAACCAGGCCGGGGCGCTGCCCTTGCCCAGCCCGGCGGTAGTGGCGGCCTTCCCGGGCCGGTTCGTGCGCGACGGGAACGGCGTGCTGGTCCTGGTCGATACCACCACGGTCAATTTCGAACGGCAGCACAGCAGCGAGCTGCGCAGCGGGATCAGCTTTGGCGTGCCGCTTTCGGCCAGGCCCAGCGCCGGAATGCGCGGCCCCGATGGCAAGCCAGTGAAGCGCAGCAAGGCGCGCCCGATGCTGCAGGTCAACGCCTCATTCACCCATGTCTTCACCAGCACCACCACGATCCGCTCGGCATTGGGTGAGGTCGATTTGCTGGCCGGCGGGGCGATCGGCCTGGCCGGCAGCCGCGCGCGCAACGGCGCGGACGGCAGCGTGGCGATCAGCGACCGCGGCGTGGGGCTGCGTGCGGCTTTCGCCTGGCGCGGGCCAAGCACTTTGGTCACCGGCACCGCGCTGGCCCCCGACCGGTTGCAGTTTGACCCTTTCACCCGCTTCGATCTCAAGCTGTTCGCCGATGCCTCGCAGCTGTTTGGCCCCAGCCCCGTGACCCGCGGGCTGCGCGTAACCGTCGCGGTGGACAATCTGCTGGGCTCGCGCCAGCAGGTCCGCAACGGCGCCGGGATCACCCCGCTGGGCTACCAGCCGATCTACCGCGACCCGCTGGGGCGGCTGATTTCGGTCGAGGTGCGCAAGGTGTTTTAGGCGGTCAAAGCCCGTCCTGACCCGGTCAGAGCAAACTTGTTCTGCGATTCTTTGCTCGAATCTGCACTTTGCGCGGGCACAGCCCGACCAGCCAGGGCGATCAACGGGCAATGACCGTCGGGTCTTTTCAATCGCCGCGCAGCCTTGCCAGCCCAAGGCATTGAATTTTTTCAGTTAGATCTAAAGCCTGAGTCGTTCGCCAACGTGGCCATCTTTAGGTCAGGCCATTTCTGACCTTAATTGGGACGCCTGGTGCGATCCGCGTTGACCCGTTAGGTTAACGCCAAACGGCTAGCCCGGTTAACCGGTCAAGCAACTGACATTGTGCGGCAAATTGGCGAGGCAAACCGGTTCCCCCCCGGAATAGGGCCGCAAATCGCACAGATTCGAGAGTGTCCGGAAAGCAACGATCTTGCTGAATCGCGCTTTATGAAGGGCTTGATGGTTTCCAGATTGAGTTAACATGCTTGCAGCAATCCGGAGTGCGTGATCTATTCGCTTCGACGGAAGGAGTCCCTTGGCGAGTCGCAAACGATTTGCTTCTGGGAAATACCGACCTCTCAAACAGGGCCGCAGACACATGATTGTCTCAAATTCTGCCGACAGGTGGAATCTAAGCTCCTGTGCCTGCGTCCTCCTTAGCGCTGCGCCATCCACCAGATGGCTAGACGTTGAAAGTGATGGCAGATGGACTACGAAGGCAAGAACCAGACCGCGACCGATCACTCGATGGGCGAAGCCGCCCTCGGCCAGACGGGCAGCGACCTCATGGGAATGGCGCAGGCTGGGGCCAGCATTGCAACCACAGCGCTCATTCCGGATGCCAACAACACGGTAGTCCTTCCCGATGGTGCCACGCTGGACGATATCAGCGTGCGCGGTCGCGATCTTGTCATCGTGCTTGACGATGGCCGCACCTTCATCATTCCCGATGGCGCGGTATATGTTCCGCAGATTGTCTCTCAGGGCATAGCGGTTCCGCCGCTCAACCTTGCCGCCTTGCTGATCGGCAACGAGCCTGAGCCCGCGGCCGGTGCCGTGCGCAGCTCTGGCGGCAACTTCGAAGTTCCGGTTGATCCGCTCCAGGATGCCTACAACCTGGGCAATTTGCTGCCCTATACCGAACTCGCTTTCCCCGAAGCCCAGGATCGCCGGATTTTTCCGGTCGTGGACCGCAAGCCTTTTACAACGCCCAACCCCGATATCCGGCTCGATGACGATGCGCTGGCCGGCGGCAACCCGGGCGGCATCGGCGACGATCCCAATTCGGTTCAGGCCACGGGCACGCTTTCTGGCCATGGCGGCGACGGCGCGCTGACATATGCGCTCGCGACCACCGGGGCCCCGGCAGGTTTCAGCTATGTTGCCAATGGCACTGGGATCAACGTGTTCCAGGGTGCCACTTTGGTGCTGCAGATCACGCTCAATTCCGCGACCGGTGCCTATACCGTGACCCAGGTCGCCCCAATCCAGCACCCCGCTGGCGACAACGAAAACAATCAGGTCTTTACCCTGAACTACACTGTCACCGACGCCGATGGCGACGTGGCACCTGGCACCGTCAACATCGACGTTGACGATGATAGCCCGGTTGCGGCCAATGATACCGATGCTCTGCTGGCCGGCGCCACCGGCCCCGCCACCGGCAACGTGCTGACCGATGCGTCGGCGGGCGATGCCGGTGATGGCGATACTGGCGCGGACAGCCTGGGCGCCGATGGCGGCTCGGTTACCGCGATCAGCGGCGCTGGCGGCGCTGGCACGATCGGCGGGGCAACTGTCGGCGCGCATGGCACGCTGACGTTGAACGCGGACGGCTCTTACAGCTATGTCCGTTCGGGCACCGGCGCGATCAACGCGACCGACGTGTTCACTTACACCGTGACCGATGGCGACGGCGATACCGCGACTGCGACGCTCACCATCACGCTGCAGGATGCCGTGCCGATCACCGGCGCCAATGCCAATGTCCAGCTCGACGATGACGCGCTCGCCGGCGGCAACCCGGGCGGCACTGGCGATGACCCGGATGCGGTCAACATCAGCGGAACCCTCTCGGGCTCGGGCGGCGACGGCGCGCTGACCTGGGCGCTGAGCACCGCCGGTGCACCGGGCGGGTTCAGCTATGTTGCCAACGGCACCGGGCTCAACGTGTTCCAGGGCGCGACCCTGGTGATGCAGGTCACGCTCAACAATGCGACCGGGGCCTATACGGTCACGCAGCTCGCGCCGATCGATCATGCCGCGCTGGGCGACGAGAACAACGCGACGTTCCAGCTCAACTACAATGTCACCGACGCCGATGGCGACGTCGCTGGCGGCAGCCTGGTGATCGATCTCGACGACGATACCC
>Ga0207952_1000124_pt1 | contig 80177 bp, 91 predicted proteins | sample SubbioR12Aug_8Ca_FD_184831 | JGI IMG/M metagenome (GOLD analysis project Ga0207952, IMG submission 184831) | Serpentinite rock and fluid subsurface biosphere microbial communities from McLaughlin Reserve, California, USA - CR12Aug_8Ca (SPAdes) | ecosystem: Environmental > Terrestrial > Deep...
CGGGTGTGTGTTTACGGTTGTTGTCGTCTTCCCAACTCAAAAATATTTTTTCATCTACTATTTTTTGCAGTACGGCTATTATTTCTTTTTCGGAATGTTCTGTTATTATGTCGATGTCAATTGAAAATCGTTTTGGTTTTTCAGTTGCCAATAACAATGCCGTTCCGCCTTTGAATGTGAAATTTAACCCCTTTATTTTTAATTGTTCCAATAGCGTTAACGCCCAAATTACTTTTTCGATTAATTTGGGATCGATGCGTCTTCCTAACTTATTTTTTAAGTTAAGAATCCATTCGATTGTATTGGTTTCGCTGTTAATCATATTATTATATTATTGGCAAAAAGTGGCTTATTTTGCCAAACTTATATTTATCATTCTTTCTAATTCTTCTTCACGATTTCTTCTAGCTGCATAGCGTTTCATTTTTAATTCATTAATGTCGTATTTGTCAAAAGCAGCCTTAAATATAAAACTAAGCTCTCCTTGTTGTGCAGCAAATAGACTTACATCAATTAATATATCCACTAAAATTTTTTCAAGCGAAGGAATGGTTAAATCGTTCGTTTTGATTGTAGGCGCTTCGGAATTTAGATTTTTTACAATTATTACTTTATCGAATGTACTAATGTATCTTTCAAAAAAATTATCGTCTGGATTGATAAAAACGTTTTGGAATGAATTTGAAATTTGGTTGAATACTTGCTCTGAAGCCACTTTTTCTACTTCGACTATTGTAAAATTCTTGAATGGTTGATGTCGCATTAAATCATTTAGCCACACGCTGTTCCAAACGCAATAGTTTACGAATGGGTAAGTTTTATGTATTAGTGCTGCAATCTTTTTTATTTGGTCGTTGATTTGTGGATTGAATGTTTCTACTTTACCTAAAGTATAGTTTCCTCTGGAAAGATTGTGAATAACACCTTTCTTTTTTAAAAGATGCAGATAAGCATTGATAGTATTATTGGACCAATTTGGAAAATCATTTCGGATAGCAATAATTAAATCTTCTTTCGAAATTGTTTTATTATTTTCAAAGTAGTATGTTATCTGATTTTCAATTGTTTTTTCCAACTTTTGTGAATTTTAATGTAAATGTAGTAAATTATTTTAAACAATTATAACTTTGGCAAAAAAGATACTATTTTGCCAAAGTTATATTGATTGATTTGCATAAATTTTTGTCAATGATTGGGACTCTTTTTGATTCTTTTATTTGCGATTTACTACAGATTGTGATATGCGATATGTGTTTTATAATAAATTACAAAACATGACAATAAACTTATTTGGTTTATTATACAAAAACTAGTTTATCGTTTTATAACACAGCTATTTATTACCTTTCGGTGGTAAATTGTATTTTTTGTCAAAAGTTAATTATTTATTTCAATGTCGATATAACTTTTCAAGTTGTACAATTCGATTACATTTTCTTGATTACATTCTAATTGGCCAATCTCAATAAACGCAATATCATTAGCAAATGCTTTTTCTCCAATCAAATGCTCAATATTCACGTAAACTGCTTCTCGTAGTCTTGGGTTGTCTTTGTGAACAATGTAGTTTTTGAGTAGTACTTTAATTCCTAAATCGGTTGGTTTGTTTGGGTTTTCTAGTGGTATGAAATACATTTCGCTAATTCGTAAAGTGATGCCATAATATTCTAGTGGTTTGTCGGTGCCGTTTTCATATTTGGTTATGTTGGTTTCGGGTTGGAGGAATTTAGTAATTTTCCAACGTTCTACAACTGGAGCATGATGAACTAGTAATTCTACTTCTTTGAAAAGATAGGGATTGCCATTTGCTGTAATGATTAGTTCGGCATTTTTGTTTTTGTTTTTTATGATTAAATCAAGGTTTTTATTGTATCGATGGAGTTGGTAAATTAACTTATCGAAATGTACTTTGAGTTCGTCTTTAGGTATTTCGTTTAACAATAGAAAAACGAAGTTATTTTCTTTAAAGTGGTTCCAGAAGTTTGTTATTTGGTTCATTTGGTTATTCGGTTATTTGAAAGGTTCTCGATAAATTTTTTGTTCCATTTCAATGCACAAAAAATACTCGAACTGACGTTAGCGTTTGTCTTGTGCTTTTTTTTCAAATGCAATTAAGTTTACCATCTCTCTAAGTCTTGAGCGAACACGATTGCCGTAATGCTTTTCTATTTCTGTGGCTGAAAGGTTTGTGGTGATATGGGTTTGGATTTTTTTAGTCGTGAAAATGTCGTAACGACTTAATAGAATCTCAGCCATGACATTGCATTCGTTTCCGTAGTATTTTAAATTATTTTCTGTTCCTAAATCGTCAAAGCATATTGTTTTTGGTTCTGATTCGTATAGCTTCCCTTTGCTGTATTTGTGGATTATTTGGTATCCGTCCTGGATAAATTCAAAACTTATGTCTCGACACGGTTTTACGAAAAATTTATGTTCGGTTGGTGTTAAGTATTTCATTAAATTAATTAGCGATGTTTTACCACATCCGACTGGACCAGAAAGTAAAATTCCTTTATTGAGGTTAATACCGTATTGAAAACAAGTTGCTTCGTCTTTGAGGAAATAAGCAATGAGTTTGTAAATTATGTGATAATCGCTTTCGAGGATTTTAAAATGATTGCCGTATAATTCAATGCCTTTTGCTTCTAGCCAGTTGATTACTTCGGTGTAGCAGTAATGTGATTTTATTTCTTTTTCCATAACTGAAAATTTAACCGCAAAGTCCGCAATGATTAACGCAAGGTTCGCAAAGAACCTGAAACAAGTTCAGGTCAAAGTGGCTCTGAATAGTCTTTATCGGTTGTTGTGTCGAGTTGTTTTGCTCTGTTGGGTTGTTCTGCATTTGAAATGAATTTCGGTGCGTTAATCATCCAATTTTGTGCTGCTGCTTGCCAATCGACCATTGGTGTTTTGCCACCAACTAACCAACCGATACTTTTGAAGTAATTGTAGAATTTTTGAGCTTCTTGTTCCGGAAAGTTATTTTCTTGGAAATAGGTTTTGACATTTTCGATTGTTGGCTTCTTGACTGCGCTCGAAATGACAAGAAACTCTTTTTCTTTTTTTGCGGAACTTTTTTCTTTTTCTTCAGTACTAACATTTTTTAAAAACTCATTGTCAATTTGAAAATTTTTTGCTTGCTCGTCCAAGTTTACAATCTTTAAATCGTTTGAAATGTTTGGTATGTTTGTATTGTTTATATAAGGTACTAGAGCTTGTTCAGTACCTGTTTCATTACTTGTACCACTACCAGTATAAAGCTTGTTCACTACTTGTTCATTAACTAGTTCAAAAACAGGTTCAGTATTTGGTATAGCTGTTTTTTCGTTTTTGGGAATTGGTTTTAAATCGTCTGAAAAATTGAATAGGTAAACGTGGCTCCCTTTAAATGGATTGTATGATGGCTCATAGTTGATATAACCTAATGAATGTAAGTTTTTGAGGCATTTGTGATAAGTAGCTTTAGAACTAATTTTACTGATTCTCATTACCTCATCACGAGAAATACTGATTGGGTTTTTGAAGCGGTTGCAATTCCAGAATTGGAACAATGCTACATACAAACTTACGTGAGTTGGATTGAGCGTTTTGTCTATAGCGACCTTCTCGAAAAAACCTGTTAGATGTTTTATGTAATTCATCTTTGAGGTTATTTACGATTGAATAAATTGGGTGTTGCTTCAACTTTATTAGTTTCCAAAACCTTTTCTAGATCACTATTGGAATAATATAGAATTCCTCCAATTTTGGTATAAGTTATTGTTCCGTTTACTCGAAGGTTTTGTAAAGTTCCGGAAGAAATCTTTAGCAGCTTTCTGACTTCGTTGGATTTGAGCCATTGTTTTTGTTGCTGTGGTTTTGAATTAAACATTGTGTTTAAGTCGGAAAGTAGGAGTGTGCGAAATTCGTTTAAGTCTTCGCGAGTGATAACTTCGATTGCCATAACGTATATTTTAGATTGTTATGGTACAAAATTGCAGTGTTTGATTGATTTTAAATCACAACATGACCTCCGTTGTGAACGATTTTTATAGAAACCCTTATAAACATTAGATTAAATTGGTTCATCGGTGTTTTCTATCCTTTTTAATAAAACTTCTTTTAATGAATTTAGGAATTTAGTTCTGTCTGATTTTCTTGCTCTTATTTCTAGGAAAACCCTACGGTATTGCCCTAAATCTATATTAAAGATGTTTTCGAAATATTCTACAACATCTTTTAAATCGGTTGCTCCATTGTTAAATTCTCCACTTGAGTGTAAAGCATATATAAGCTCTACTAATGCTACTTTAGAACCTGTCCAATTGAGTTTTAAGTTGTGATTGAGTTGTGATTTTACTTTTACTACTTTATTATTCATAGCTACAATTTTTTCTTCGATGTATAATTCAATCAAATCATTGGCTATAATCTTAGCTACTTTGTAATCGTGAGAGGTAGCAAAGGATTGGTCTGTTTCAATGTAATAACTGTCTAGTGCCAATTTTATATCAAATTTACCTCGTACATAATATTTATAATCTAAATAGGTACTGCTAGTTCGATGGTACCTATAAAAATCAATATTATTTTCGAAGTATCGTTTTAATTTTAATAATTCGTTTTGATAGTATTTTTTTATTGCACGATCTCCACCATAGGTTTTCTTGGTTTCAATTTTATAAATAGCATTGTAGTATATAAACTTTGATAAAAACTGAGGTTTTATTTCTTTGAAAAAATGTATTTCATCCTCTTGAGATTTAAAATTTGTTTTTGATACTATCTCTTTTAGATTATTTATTGCTTTGATTATAATCTCTATCGCTTTTTCACATCTGTTGAGTTGGTTGTCGATTTCTAAGTCAATAAAGTTTAATTGCTCGTTTAGTTCTGAAAGTAGGTTGTTAGTTTTTTGGTTCAAAGCAAGTGATTGGGTTGGAAGATTGATTTATATTTTTAAATTTGAATTTTAAAATCAATTAGTACTAACTTTTCAGTAGCAATGGATAAAAAACCTAATTCTAAAATCCTTTTAATTGTAATTTTTGTTACAATTTTAACATGCAGCTTCTGGACATTACTTTTTTTTAAGCACGCGATAATTGGTGATGTTGTTTGGGATATTAATCGAATTTTTATTTCCGTTTTAGCTTTTTATTTGATAATAAAGTTAACTATCTCAGCAAGTTATATTGATTTAATAAAGATTTATTTTCGGATTATCTTTAGAGTTTGGCTTCTAATTTTTATTACTTTTTCAATGTATAAAGGTACCGAGAGAGTTGCCTTTTTATTATCAATTTCTTTTATTTTTGGTTACTTTGAAGGATTAATTGATATTGACGCGTGGTTAAATACTAGCTCACCAAAGCTGTTTAGTTATCTATTTGTAAATCAGTTACTCGAAAATAAAATGATTACTAGTATTATTTTTATAAACTTTATTCATTTTTCGTGTGCAATTATTTTATGGCTTTTTTTTAGATTCTATTAATTACTCAATCTTTTAGTTCTGAGTTTATATTTCATACTGGTTCTATCAAGTTCCAAATATTGCCATATAAATCCTCAAAAGCGAGAAACTTACCGTATGGTTCTTTAATAGTTGGTTCTTCAATAATTGGAACACTATTTCTCAGTAGATTGATATAATCTCTTCGAAAATCGTCAGTTTCTAAAGATATTATTGCGCCTCCACCGGTTTGATTTCCTACCCTGTCTTTTTCGTCTTCTTCAACAGCCTTGGTTAAAAGAATATTGCAGTTTTTAGATCCATTTGGCGACAAAACCACCCATCGTTTTTTATCTTTAATGACTTTATCTTCAATGACTTTAAAGTTTAGTTTTTTCGTATAATAAAAAATAGCATCATCATACTCATCAACTACTATAGCAATTAAAGCTATCTGTATATTTTCCATTTGATTTAAAAATTATTTATTTCGATTTCTATACTCGATAGTTGAGAATGCAACACCAAAATTTTCATCGATTGTGTAGTCAAAATTGAGTAATAATCCGATTTTTATAAGTGCTTGATGGTGTATGCAATGTTCTAAATTGTAAACCAATTCACGATAATAATTGGTATTTATACTGATTATTTCATCAACTCCATTTTGTTGCAACAAGAAATCTTTATTGGGTTTGTTTACATTGTTAAGCAATATATCAATTTGCTCGGCTGCAAAATTACTATCGTTTTCAATTAACTTATTTCGTTCTCTTTTATCATAATTCACTATACCAGATTTATATTCGTTAGTTATGCACTGAAACATTTCTATAATATGTCTTGTGTGTTCGCCTATGCTAGCGTTACTTAACTCTGAACATCGCATAGCATAATCTTTATCATCCATTTGAATGAGTAATGCTTTCACTTGAAGTAGGCAATGGTTTATTGATTGTATTATCATCGATTAAATTTTGAGTTTTAATAAATCGGTTATTTTGTTTTTGTTAATTAAAATTAAGTATAAGCTACATGCGAAGGTAACTGATGCTAAAATGAATAGCAATCCACCATCATTTTTAACTTCTATTCCAAGTATAAATAAATGTGAGGCAATTGCTCCAAGCATTGTACCTAATGCTAATATTGCTCCTAATAAAGTTGTTCTTGGAATTAGAATTAGTATTGAAGCAATAAGTTCAACCACTCCCGAACTAATTCTTCCAAAAGGTTCTATTCCTAGAGTTTGAAAAATATAGATACTTTCTTCAGCTCCTGTAAATTTGAAGAAAAGTGTTTGCAATAGGATAATAACTGCTGTAAGTTTAACTATCCAAGCTATAATGTTTGTTTTCATTATTTTTAAATTTTAATTATTTTGTGTATTGATTTTTTATTATCAGAAATGACTTCTACCATATAGATTCCTTTTGGATAAGAATCTAAAGATATTGAATTGTTTACTCTAGAGATATTTAAATTGTTACCTATTTTTTTTCCTATACTATCATATATCATAACTTTTGAATCCTCTTGTACCGAAAAAGTCAATTGATCTTTAGTTGGATTTGGGAAAGCACGAATTGTGTTAAAATCTGAATCAAAATTACTCGTCGCTAATGTTGAGCAACTAGTTCCTGTTGGATTTCCCAAAGAAGCATAACCAAAACGATGATTGTATTGAACACAATGAATAAGAATATATTGATATTGATTTAATGACACATTACTAGGAACTGAAAATGTTTGTGCGCCTGTAATTTGGGTTAAAACACCACTAATGATTAAATCGGTGCTTGGTGTATAAGAAGCGGTTTGACATAAAATAACATGTATATCAGGTCCATTATTTGGAGTAGAAAAATTTGATCCTAATTGTATCTGTTTGGTACCATTAGTATTGAATATTAAACTAGTCGAACCACTTGTAGGTGTATCGGAACCATTAGATATAAAGTTCCCAGTTCTTAAACATTGTGCTACTACAACTTGTGCTGAAAGAAGTAGAACAAAAACAGTAAAAGCGATTATTTTTTTCATGATTTTAATTTTTATAAAATTTAATAATTATTTAACCATTTTTGCCCAATTTACATCGGCTTTTTTCTTTAAAACTGCCTCATTTTTATTCCAACTTTTTAACGTATTATTGAAATAGGCGTTGTAGAATAAATTTAATTTACCATCAACAATTTTAAAAGTCTCTGGATCAATTTCTACTTTTTCTCCGTTTGGACCATTGTTACCCATTGCATAAGAACACCATCCACCATATTGTGGTTCGTAAGTTGCTGGACTTTTTGCAAATGCCTCTTTATTTGCTTGAGTAGAAAAATAGTAAATAACTCCCTCATTTGTTGCTGTTATTGTAGATTTCCCTTTAACAGCTTTCTTTTGTGTAAAATAAGCCACCGGATCATAGCCTTGAATGGCAACTTTGTTTTCTAAATTGTATTCTTTAAGTCTTTTTGCTGCTGTTTGAGCAAATGTTGTTGCTGATAAATGGGCAACGAATAGTAGTAATGCTAATTTTTTCATTGTGATTTATATTAAAAGTTATTGATTATTTATTCCAATTTTCATTGGCTTTTTGAATTCTGTTTTGTTGGTCTTTACTCCATTCTTCTTTTACTTTTAAATTATAGTTGAGATACAATTTATTATCAACAATAGTAAAAGCTTCCGGTCTAATTGGTGCTTCATATCCTTCGGACATTCCATAAGCACAATAACCACCAAATTGAGGAATGTACTGCGATGGATTTTTTACAAATAATTCTTTATTACTTTCGGAAGAAAAATAATAAATGGCTCCATTATATTCAGTGGTAATTTCTTTTTTCCCTTCAATAGCTTTACTACTTTCAAAATAGGCAACAGGATCGTAGCCTTGAATTGCGACATTGTCTTTTAGATTAGTATGTTTTGGTACTTGGGCAAATGTTGTTGCAGATAGTAGTGCAACGAATAGAATTAAAATTTGTTTTTTACTCACATTGAGTAAATTGTTTTTTTTGTGTTCGTGAATCTTCGATTTCATGTTATTTAAAATTTTGTGTTATTACTGTTTATACTACAAATGTAATATGTGTTTAGAAGTTGTTTTGTCAGTTGCTTTACAATTTGTTGAAGAATTATTTTTTTTATAATTTCTTTCTCTTTTCCCAGTTATTATTTGCTAATTCCATTCTATCTGCAAGTTCTTTTAACCACAATTTATTTACTTCTGAACTGTAATTTAAATAAAGTTTCTTATCAATAATTGCAAACGCATTTGGATCAATGGGAGCATCGTGGTCAAAAGACATACCATAAGCACAATAACCACCATATTGAGGGATAAAATGATTTGGATATTTTAAGAACGATACTTTATTCTTTTTTGATGAAAAATAATAAGTAGTTTCTTGAAAGCTTGCAGTAATTTTTTCATTACCTTTTATGGCTTTATTACTTTCGAAATACGCAACAGGATCATAGCCTTGAATGGCAACTCCGTTTTCTGTATTTACAAGCTTAGCACTTTTTGAATTTTGTGCAAAAGTTGATGCTGTTATTACAGCCATCAATACAATTAAAATTTGTTTTTTACTCACACAGAGTAAAGTGTTTTTTTTGTGTTGGTAACTCTTCGATTTCATTACGTATATTTTTTAAATTATCTATATTGATAAGACAAAAGTAAAACGGAATGAAAAATCAAATTGTCATCTACTATACAAATGAATAGAATTTAAAGTTATTTAACTAAAAATCTTGGATAATCTCTTGTTTCAAGGTACAAGTAAGAATAAAGGTTGCGCAGGTTTATAGAATACTGTGTCATTTTTATAAAGTATCAAATTATTATCTTCTTTTACTTTAAATATATACTCAAATAAATATTGTCTCTTTATATTAATAAAAAAAGCGGCTTCTATAATAAACCGCTTTAATTCTTTATAAATTCATTAATATATAACACTTTCAGCAATACTCTTGCCAATATCTAAATCGGCTTGAACACTTTTTATTTTCGAAGTAATTGAAACTAATGCAATTTTACCTAAAGGTAATCGTAAAGGTGGGGTTTCATTTTGCACCAAATTATAAATTGCAATAGCGGCTTTATCAGGGTTTCCTTCTTGAATACCATGTACACCTTTTATATTTCGGCGAAATATGCCTGAAGTCTCAGCATAATCTTGAATTATTTTTGATGCTAATCCAAAACCACCTCCAGCAAAATTAGTTCTAAATGGCCCGGGTTCTATGATAGAAACTTTAATACCTAATGGTGTAATTTCTTGCGCCAAAGCCTCGCTAAAACCTTCTAAAGCAAACTTGCTTGCGTTATAAATTCCAAAACCAGCAAAGGCTTTCACTCCTCCATGAGAAGAAATTTGAATAATATGACCACTTTTTTGATTTCTAAAAATAGGAAGAAAAGCTTGTGTGAGTTGCAAAGGGCCAAATAAATTGGCATCGAAAACTTGTCTCGTTTCTTCAAAACTTGTTTCTTCTATGGCACCAGCAAAACCAACTCCAGCATTGTTTACTAAAACATCAATTCTTCCAAAACGTTCTGTTACTTTTTTGACAACATCAAGAATTTGCTTTGAATTGGTCAAATCTAAAAGATAAGCGAATTGTTTTTCTTGATTAGTGTGATTAAAAAAATCTACTTGTTTTTGATTTCTAAAAGTACCGATGACAAAATCACCATTCTCTAAAACAGTTTTGGCAATTGCCTTACCAAAACCACTTGATATTCCGGTTATGAACCAAATTTTATTCATATTACTTTGACTTTAAAAATTCAATATTACAAGTAAGCAAAATTTCATTGCCAACTGCTAAACCGCCTGTGTCCAATGTTTTATTCCAAGTTAACCCCCAATCTTTACGATTGATTTTACCAGAGAATTTAAAGCCTGCTTTGGTGTTTCCGAATGGATCTTTTAAAATTGTACCGCCATAAACTGCATCTAATGTTACGGTTTTAGTAATGCCATGTATGGTTAAATTACCTATTAATTTGTATTTGGTTTTACTTTTACCAACGGGTTTAAATGAGGTACTTACAAACGTCATGGTCGGATATTTTTCGGTATCAAAAAAGTCAGTTGATTTTAAATGACCATCACGTTGTGCATCATCAGTATCAATACTATTGACATCAATGATTAGTGTAATTTTAGCATCTGAGAAGTCTGTTTTTGTTGAGGTAATTGTACCTTCAAATTTTTTGAATTGTCCATCGGTTTCAGAAATACCAAAGTGTGAAACACTAAAAGCCAATTTACAATGACTTTTTTCAAAAGTCCAAGTTGGATTTTGTGCCACACCTGTGATAGCTGCAAAAAGAAAAAAAGATAAGATTTTTGTTTTCATAATCTAATTAATTTTAAATGATTTATTGTTACTATTAACAAGGCAAATCTGCGCTAATTATAACATTATAAAAATGAACTAGTTTATGAAATTTACTTGTACTAAATTAAGATTTGAGCACAATTTTTTTTCGAATTTTACTTAAAAACTCGGGGGTTATACCAAGGTAAGAAGCCAAAGTATATTGAGGCACACGATTAACAATATGTGGATATAGCTTATTAAATTCAATAAATCGTTCTTCAGCAGTTTTATCAAGATTTGATAAAATACGTCGTTGCGAAAAAGCAAAGGCTCTTTGAGAAGTTAGTCTAAAAAAGCGTTCGAATTTTGGATTTTGAAAACAAAGATTTTCAACATCTGTATATGCCATTTGAAAAACCAAAGTATCTTCTAACGCCTCTACAAATAAAGAGGCTGGTGTTTGTGAAATATAACTATTGAAATCGCTTATAAACCAATCTTCAACGGCAAATTGAATGGTGTGTTCAATGCCTTCGTTAGTAACGAAATATGATCGAAGAGCTCCTTTTACTACATATATTTGATGGGTGCATATAAAACCAGGCTGGACTAAAAACTGACGTTTCTTAACGCGATTGGTTTTTATTATTTCAATAAATTGTTCCTCGTCTTGCTCGATGAGCTCAACATAGCGATTGATATTAGCGAGTATTTTTTTTAAGTCAGACAAAATATAATTTTTAACAAATGTATTTATTATTATATTAATTCTCTAAAAGTTATTTTTAATTCACTCCTCTGGCAAAACCCACGGTATCGCGATACATTTGAGGAGAAACATCGGCATTATTTTTAAAGAAACGACTAAAATAATGTTCGTCATCATAACCCAATTCATAGGCAATTTCTTTAACGGCTTTATTAGTGAGATACAACTCCCGCTTGGCTTCAATGATAATACGTTCCGAAATTAAATCGGTTAAGGTTTTATTAAAATGATTTTTAGTAATCTTGGCTAATGCTTTTGGAGAAATGTTCAGTAAATCGGCATAATCACTAGCGGAATGTTTGGTTTTGAAATGGATTTCGATATAGTTTTTTAGGTTTTGAAGGATAAAGGGTGCCGAGTTTACTTCTACTTGTGAAATTGCTGAAGGTTGCTGTTCTTTTTTTAATCGAGAGGCTGTGATGAGGAAGATTTTTAAATACGAAACCAATAATTCATATTGTGCCAATGCCGGATTTTGCATTTCTACTTCCATTTGTTCTACAACCATACTAAAGGTTGCTTTAGCGATTTCATCAACCATCACATAAGGTGGTTCATAAATATTATTAAACAAAACACCATTACATGCCACTTCATCATGATGTTTTACAATACAGAAGAAGTCGGGATGAAAATGAATCACAACTCCTTTTATTTGCGCTATCGTTGTTAACATAAAAGGTTGGTAAGGCGCAAAAGCCAGTAATTGATTTTCGGTAAAATCATATTCAGAGAAATCAACTTTTACTTTCCCATTTCCTTTTTGAACCCAAATTAAAGTATAATAATTCAATCGTTGGATGTGGTCAAACGAACTGTTATCTACAAAAGAAAACAGTTTGAAAGCCAGATTTCCGTTTTGTGGATTGACTAAAGTGAAGGTAGATTTGTCGATCATAGTACTTTTTTCATAAAATGTCTGTCAATAATTTCAAAACCCAATTTTTTGTATAAAGCAAGTGCTTTTGTGTTTTCTTTAAAAACTTCCAAGTCTATAATTTTATACTCTTTATTTTGAGCTAAATAATTTATAAATTGCGTTGAAATTCCTTGGTTGCGATACTCTGAAATTACAAACAATTCATCTAAAACAACCACCAAACCATTATACTCATTACTCCAAAAAAAAGTTAACATTGCATAACCAACAACAGTATTCGCAACTTTAAAGATTTTGATATTAACTTGTTCAGGATGGGTTTTACTTCGGTTGATGGTGCTTTTAATTTTGGTTTCAGTCATGATTCCATCTTCAAAATCATGTTTGTCATCTTTATATAAACCAAAAACCATTTCTTTGAGAAAAGGATAATTATTTTCGCTAAAGTTGTCTATGCTTAAATTCATAGTATAAATTTATAATTTTCTGTCTTTCTCTTCAATCGGTAAATCATTAATACTAGCAAATCGTTTGCGCATCAAACCGTTTTCATCAAATTCCCAGTTTTCATTCCCATAAGCTCTAAACCATTGTCCTTCGGCATTACGGTATTCGTATTCAAAGCGAACTGCCATTCTATTTTCACGAAAACCCCAAAGTTCTTTTTTGAGTTTGTAGTCGAGCTCTTTTTCCCATTTGCGCTTTAAAAAAGCTTTTACCTCTTCACGTCCGTTTATGAATTCGGTTCTGTTGCGCCATTCGGTGTCAATAGTATAAGCTAACGCAATGCGCTCGGGATCTTTACTATTCCAAGCATCTTCAGCTAGTTGCACTTTTTGAAGTGCAGTTTCCATAGTAAATGGCGGCAGTGGTAGTTTTTGTTCCATAAATTTAAGATGTTTAAAATACAAATGTCCAACAATAACAATTAAAACATGATGGATAATTTACATAAGTTAATGGACAATTTTTTATTTAAATAGAATTTCTTGAACTTTATCTTTTAAGCATGGAACTATGTCTTGCTCAAACCAAGGATTTCGCTTTTGCCACATTTTATTCCGCGGCGATGGATGTACCAAAGGAAAGTAATTCGGAAGAAACTTTTCAAAATGTTTCACATTCTCTGTTAAAGTTGGATAAGCCTCTTTTAAATAATATTTTTGTGCATAACTGCCTATTAGAATAATCAATTTTACTTCGGGTAACTGTTCTAAAACTTGATGATGCCAAAGCGGAGCACATTCGGGTCTTGGCGGTAAATCGCCCGATTTCCCTATTCCAGGAAAGCAAAATCCCATTGGCATAATGCCAAAAATTTCATTATTATAAAATTGTGTATCTGTAACTCCTAGCCAGCGTCGCAATTCTTTTCCACTAGCATCATTCCACGGAATTCCAGAATTTTGCACTTTGGTTCCAGGTGCTTGACCAATAATTAGAATTTTGCTTTTTTGATGAACCAAAATAATAGGTTTGGGTTCGCAAGGTAAATGCGCTTTGCAAACTGTACAATTTCTAATTTGGTGTAAAAGTTGTTCCATTGTAATTTATTATAAACGCAAAATTTGAGGACAGTAGCTATCCTCAAATATCGCAATTAAAAGTGAATTTTAGTAAATGTTTTTACCCATTTACTTCTTCTGATTTATGTAAGCTAACTACTGTCAAAACGGTACCGCCAATTAACCAATAGTAATACGAATCAATTCCTTCGAATGAAAATACAAATGGAGCAATGACAAAGGTAAGACCAACAAGAAAGTCAACTAGAAGATGTCCTTTGTAAGGTATTATTTTAAATACTCCTAAATGATGATTTGTAAACAATGTTAAGATTAAAGCGGCAATTCCTGTCGCAACCGAGAGTTGCAAAGCTAATGGATTAGAACTCCCTAATCCTAATAGGAAAGGAAATATCATCAAAGCAATAGCCACAGGATAATCTAAAAATGCATGAATTCGTTTAGTGATAAACTTCATAATAATTTGATATTAATTTTCTTTACTCAATTTAGCCCAATTTCCATCGGCTTTGCTGACTAATTTTTCGTGAGTTCCTTCCACCCACAGCTGACGTGCATCTACTTCTAAATCATTCAGAAACAAAAAGTATTTACCTTCTTTTACTACAAATTTGTTTGGGTCTACTCTAAATTTAGCGCCAACTGAAACTCCAAAGGCACAAAAACCTCCATATTGTGGTAAATATTTAGTTGGATTTTCTTCAAATTTGTTTTTTTGATCTTTCGAAGTAAAATAGTAATTCACACCATCATAAGAAGCTTTAAACTCTTTCAATCCTTTTTGGGCACTTTGCAAATCTAAATACGAAACTGGACTATACCCTTGTAAACCAATTTTACTGTCGTCGGTATTGTTTTTGGTTTTTAGAGTTTGTGCAAAACCTACACTTGAAATAGCAGTCATCACTACTGCAAATACGAATAATTTAATTGTTTTCATTTTTTTAATTTTAAGATTTATGTAATTTGTTTTTGTTTATCCTTTAAAGTATTGTTCTTCAATAATTTTTCCATCTTTCCAAACTGATCGAAGGATTTCGTGCCAGAGAATTTTGCTTCCATCGACCATATCAAAATCGAAAATAAATTCGGCAAACGATACATTTCCACTTGCTGAAGCGTGATTTAAAGTAATGCCGTTTACTTTGGCAATGGCTCCTAGAAAACCTTCCATTTTAGTTATCATTTCGGCTTGATTACTTGTTCTTGATCCATCGAAGTCTAACGATTTTGCATTCAAAGCAAAATACGTTTGTGTAGCTTCAATCATTTTTCCGTTGAGAACGAGCTCGTTCTTTGCGGCTGCTAATTCTTGTAAATTGTGTTCCATAATTAATTGTTTTAATGTTATTATTATGGTACAAATTTACTTTAGTAAGCTTGGTAAGAAGCTACAAAAACTGCCTCAAAGACTGGACAATTTTGTTTAATTCAATAAGAATTGAGTGGGTGTTTTTCCTGTATTTAATTTATAGAAAGAAGTGAAATGATTAGGTTCTTGAAATCCTAATTCATTGGCAATGGCGTATACAGGAACGCGATTTTGAATCATCTGTGAAGCTTCATGGATAAGCTTTTCAGAAATAAGTTGTTTGATAGAAACAGGTGATTTTTTGATGACTTTTTGAGAAAGCGATTTTGTAGTCAAATTCAATTTGTTTGCATAAAAGTCGATGGAATGGTGTTGCTTGAAATTTAGATTAACTAAATCTAAAACATCCTTCATAAAAGTATCTCTTTCTTCAAATTCTATCCTTTCTCTGAATTCAAGAGGAGTAAGTTGGGTTTGCTTTTTAAAAAAGCGGTTGAAATAGTTAGGATCATTAAATCCCGATTCGTATGCTATTTCTTTGGTAGATAAATTAGTGAAAACAATTTTTCTTTGCGCTTCTAAAAGTTGTTTCTCCGTTTTTAATTTTTGAATGGTATAGTGTAATTTCGATTTTGCTAAATTATCAATGAAAGATTCTGATTGTTTTAATTGATTCGAAATCGAAGTCAAGTTGATTGACTCTCTGTATTTTTCATCAATAATTTCTTTTACATCAAAAAGCAAATTGATGTTTTCTTGCGTAGTTTGAAACGGATTTAGAGTAATCCAATCTTCTATCGAAGTAGTTAAAAAACCTTCTATTTTGAATAAATCATCTTCAATTGCAATTTGTTTATCATCTTTTACTTCAATATGACCTAAACCAATAATGTGCTTAAACAAAAATCTAGAATTATTTAATTGCGTAATTGCTTCATCATTTATATCATATTGCTTCATAACAAAATCTCCCGATAAAAGCTGAAAACTTTGACCAGGAGATAAAAAGAAAATTTTTTCTTTTGTAAAAACGTAATTTTTAAAATCAACTTGAAAAATACCATGACCAGATTGTATCACGAACATGCAGTGTTTATCAAAAACATAAAGTTTGTTTACTAGTGGAATAAAGTTGTTTTTCATTAATACAAAAAATTATAGTTTTCTTAAAGCAAAAATAGCAAACCAAAACTAAATAATTGGTTTGCTATTTAATAAATTACAAGCTTGGAGCTAAAGGGAAATCGATTTCAATTTTTGTCAAATTATGCAGGTAATTCATCGTGATTTTTTCACTAATAAGAAGAATTAAATCTACTAAATTTTCGTTAGTATAGCCTTGAGCAAAAAAAGCATCAACAATGTCTGAATTAGCATTCCCTTTTGTTTGTGTAATTTCTGCTGCTAGTTGTACTAACGCATTCAATTTAGGATCAGAACTTACTTGCTTTCTGATCTCGATTAATTGTTCATCAGTATAACCATTCATTTTTCCAATAGTGGTATGAGCACTTAAACAATAAATACAATTATTGATTTGGCTTACCACTAAATTTACGGCTACTTTTTCTTTATTACTAAAAGAACTTTTAGCATTTTGAAGGGCAAGATAATTTGTTAAAGCGTTTTCTGAATAAGCAAAAGTGGCATACAAATTTGGCACAAAACCTAATGCGTTTTGAAGATTATCAAAAATAGCTTGATTGTTTGGAGAAACTTCCTCTCTTGTTGGAACTGAAAATGTTGTTGTAGTCATATTAATTTTTTTATGAATTTAGTATTGAAATTTGTTTTAAAATAAGGCAATTATGATTTTTTAATGTTTGACCAAGCTTTGTCAATATTTTTTAATTGTTTGCTTTCCTCTTTGTTCCATTCTGTTAATGTATTGAATGGTTTTCCTTCAAAATCACCGTTAAAAAACAAGTATAGTTTTCCGTTTACTACTTTAAATGTTTCTGGATTTACAGGAAATTTTACATTTTTTTCTGCAACTCCCCATGCGCAATAGCCATCACATTGTGGTAAATATTTATTCGGATTTGCCTTAAATGCTTTTTGATTTTTTGCAGATGCAAAGTAATACCTAGCTCCATTATTAGTAACTGTAAATTGTTTTGTTCCTTTTGTAGCTTTGTTAGCTGTAAAATAAGAAACAACATCGTAACCGCCGTTAGCTAATTTGTTTTGGTCTACTGGTTGTGTTTGTGCAGTAATTGCATTAGAAAATAGAGCGATAATCGCTACTACTAAAAGTGTTTTTAATTTTTTCATTGTACTATAATTTTAAGTTATTAATTATTTGTCGTTATTGACAGTACAAAGATGCGACAGCTTTAAAAGTTATAAAATGGACAATATTCGCATGGTGATGGACAATTTTCCTTCTGAATATTTACAGCCTTTTTAACCTAATATCAATTTCCCTATCAATATATTTCCATTCTACAGTAGCCCGAAGCTGCGCTAGTAATTTTTCAAACTCTTTCTCATGTTCTGGAGCATATTCAAACCATGTTAGAAAATCAAAAGGTTCGCCAATGTCTTTTGAATGGTACAACTTTCGAGCAATAGCTGGCAAATAGTTTAGGCCTATTTCTGTATGATGTGATTTATTTTCAAAAATTTTACGCCTTTCGTCTTGAGCCAAGTTCCACCAAGCATCATTTTTACGGATGGGAATTAAAGCTGCAAGTGTTGCTTCTTTTCGCCCTAAATCAGCCTGAATAGCAGTAAGTTGCTCTTTTTCATGTTTTTCGGTGTAACGAAGATTGCTTCGAAAACCTTTTAAAGTCCAAATACCCTGATTTTCTTTTTTCATGGTACTTTGAAAAATCCTCAAGTGAGTAGCTTTTTCAATCGGATTCCCGACAATTGTTTGCATTGAGGTTACTTCCCATTCACCCAAATTACCTCCAATAAAATCAAAAAATGTGTCCATATTGTAGTTTTTAAAATCGTTCTTTAATATATTCCACTGCATTTTTGAGGGAATATGATTGTGTTAAGTTATTAACCCTTACAAAAAAAAGTTCATCTTTTTCTGTTTTTACATAGATGGGTTGATGACTTGCATCACAATCTGCTCGTAATACCAAATGATTATTAACGCTAACAATGGAAAGATGCACATGAGAAGATGCTTCTTTCCCTAAACGTGAATTAATTAAATGATTGAGGTGCAGCATCATTTTATCAGCATTTTCGAAATTATCATTTTGAATACCCAATATTGATCCATCATCGCGAACTCCAATAAACAAAACACCGCCTTTAGCATTAAGAAAACCTGCCACTGTTTTAATACAAGCCAATTCAATAGCATCATCTTTTTTATTAGTATGCGCGTTCCAACGCAATGAGCTTTTAAATTCTATAAACTGAGTTTCGCCTTCTTCAATAAGAATATGAGAGGCAATTTGAGACCGAACGACCATTCGTGAAACTAAATTATTGGCTATTTGACGCACAATTTTATACGCAATGATTGGATCAATTTTTAATTCTTTAATGGCTATTGCATCAATTTCGATTACTTCACTTGGCACAGTACTTTTAGCAGTTGCAATTCGCATGTTGTCGTTTACTACAGCCCAATCACCAAAAACCTGACCTTGTGTGATATCAATTATTTTTTTGCTATCAAAAATTAAATGTATGTGACCTTTGGTTAATATAAACAAAGAATTAGCTGGGGTGTGTTCTGAAAAAACAATAGCACCTTGCTCCATTTTTTTTATTACAGCAATAGTGGAAAGTGTTTCTATTTCCTCATTCTTGAAGGTTGAAAAAAAAGTGGACTCTTTTAGCTTAGTAATTATATCTAATGAACTCATAATTATTAATTTAGCAAATAACGTTTAGACCAAGAGGCAATCATCAAACCAACAAATTCAGAATCTTCTTTGTCTGATAACAAATGATCGGCTTTGTCAAGCGATACAAATGACTTTGGATGTTTGGCAGCTTTATATATTTTGGCAGCATTTTCAATTTGTACTATGGTGTCAATTGGTGAATGAAAAATGAGTATTGGTACATTTAATTCTTTAGCAGCATCTTGCAATTTTTGACTTCTGATGTCATTCAAAAATTGCTGTTTTATTTTAAATGGTCGTCCACCAATTGCCATACTAGCTTCGCCTTTGCCTTCAATTTCGCTTATGCTATTTTCGAAAATATGTGATACATGCTCTGGATTTGCAGGCGCACCTATAGTTGCAATCGCTTTTATGGAATTGATTTTACTAGTAGCAAAAAATACTGCTGCACCGCCAAGGGAGTGTCCAATCAATATTTTTGGTGCTTTATAATTCAATTCGAGAAAATCAGCGGCCGCGATAATATCATCAACATTAGACGAAAAATTAGTGTCTTCAAAATCACCTTCACTTTCTCCTAATCCAGTAAAATCAAATCTAAAAACCGCAATACCTTCACTATTTAATGCTTTTCCAATACTTCGTACGGCAGTTAGATTTTTATTGCACGTAAAGCAATGAGCAAATATGGCATAACCAATTGGTTCTTGTTCTGGTAATTCTAACACAGCCGCTAAAGATTGTCCTTGCTTATTTTGAAATTTAATTTTTGTGGTCATGATGATTTAATTTTTTTCTGAAGTGGAATTATAAATTACACTTTGGTTGTAAAGTAGATTGTTTTTTAGTATTTGTGTAATGGTTTCCGGATTGAGATAGCGCTCTTTTTTGGTCATGTATTGCAAGTTATTTGCACCTCGCCAATACTCTATTTTTAAGTTTTCTCGAACCGATTTGCTCCACTCTAATAATTGATATCCTAAACCGTGATTGATGCAAATGCGGTCTGTCCTAGATTCAAATTTATCGACTTGCTTTTTTGAAAAAATTTCGATGAATAAAAGGTTTGCCATTTTACTAAAACCCTTTGACATATAATCAGAAACATGAGAAAGTTCGTGTCCTAAAACGCCTACTTGCGCATTGAAATTTAAGTTTTTGAACAATATGGGTTCTAATTTAGAGTTGGTTTCTTCGCTTATTGTAACAATATATTTTCTCATTTTGGCTGCTTGTAAAAAACCAAGCAGTTTAGGTTTAGAAGAAAGCGGCGTATTGGTTTTTTTTAGTCTGAACTCAATAGTTGTGTTTTTTAGTTCAGGAAAATAAGAGAGTGCTATTAAAATTTGAGTTTCATACAGTATTGGAATGATTTTGTTTTTTCCATAACTTACTTTTAAAGTATTTAATTCTTGATCACTGAATGTATTTGCTGAAAAGTTTTGTACTATTTCTTGTGCTTGAATAGTATAATTTACTGATAAAATTAAAAAAACAACTATGAGAGTGGCAAATTTCATTGGTATATTGTTTAATTCTTATTTGGAATATGACAAAAACTAACTGGCATTTTGGATTTTGCAAATTCATAACCCTCTTGCCACCATTGCGTCATTTGTGCTGTATCAAATATTAATGGATTGTCGGTTAGTTGACGCGGTGTGAAATAGAAATTGATGTTCACCATTTTATTTAAACCAACCAATTTTCCGATCATGATATCTTTTGTATAGTTTTGACCGTTCATAAACTTAAAGGTTCTAAAAAGCAACGAAAATGCATTTGTGATTTTGTAAGTGGTATTAGTTGTTTCTTCGTTTTCTAATATAATCACATCAATATCAGTTGCTCCATTTTCGATGGCATAGAGTATAGGAATAAAATTTCCAAAACCTCCATCGGCATATTGAAAGCCATTTTTAGTAAACAAACTCATAAAAGGTGTATAATTGCAAGAAGCCCAAGCCCAATCACAAAAATCATCATAATTGCATTGATTAGAATGAATGTATTCTGTTTTGTCTAATGTAAGATTTGAGACTGTGAATATTAATTTTTTTTCTAATGTTGAAAGATTTGTAAACTCTTCTTGGGTAATACTTTCTTTGATTAAAGTTCGCAAATTTTCACTTTCGCCAAAAGTGGCACTTCCTTTTAAAAAAGTTCGTAAGGTATTGAAATGGTTTATTTTGGTTTCAAAACCTTTACTGGTTTTCTTTATTTTGAAGGGACAAATACTAAAAATACTATCTTGGTTAACCGATGTATAAATTTGTTTGATTTTATCTATTTTCCCTAATGCCAAATGAGGTAAAAGCAAACTTCCTGTTGAGCAGCCGACGAACATTTCATAATTAGAGCAACAGTCATTAATAAGATATTCTGCAATTCCGCCTGCAAATGCTCCTTTACTGCCACCACCTGATATTACTAATGTTTTCATACTACAATTTTAATAAATCTTTCAAATCATTCTGTCTATTCAAAATCTTCTTATAGTTTATAATATCTTTTAAGGGCTGTACTTTTACTTTTTCACCGATAAAAACTTTATCGATAGCATTTTCTAAATTGGTTTCAATTTTTATATTCTCATTAAGATAGAAATCTTCAACCGCATTAATATCTATTTCAATTCCATTTATTTCTAGTCTTAATAACCAAATATTGAACTCATTATCAATATACCTAGATGTTTTTAAAGTAACATAGTCAGCAAAATCATTTTCAATAATTGCTAAATTACTCAAGGATGTTTCAAAATCTATATCGTGAAGGTGCCATAACGATCCATACAAGTTTCCTGCTAGTCCACCAGTTATCTGGTACTTGATATTGTTGTTATCAAAATAGTATATAAACTGTAAAATGAGTTGTTCTTGTTTATTTGATATAATTTTTTCCATATTATTTGTACAATTAAAAATCATTAGGGAAGTGCTTTTACTCTTGTGCAAAAGCACTTTTTAATGACTAACCAAAAACCAATCAAATCATTAACCTTATTCTTTATTACTTTATTTTTTAAGGCATATTCTTTAGTGTCGTAACCAACATTAGACCAACATCATTTAGATTTTTATAAACTTTAAAACTGCTAAAGCTTCAATATTTAGTTCTTTAAATTTTTTTAATTACCATTTTTAGTATCGTAAGAAATCATTTTCTGTTTCACTTTTGTAGTCAGTTAAAAGCCAAGTTAAGAATACCAATATTGCTAGAGCGAAATAAAAATTTCGAGATAATTCATTTTCAACTTCTCCCAAATACAGTGCAACTCCCACAAGTGCAAAGGAAACTATAAGTTCAATCCAACCATGATGTTTAAACTTTATAATTCTAATTATACCATACTCAAAATTTGTAGAAATTGTAACAAATAAATGAATTGCCCCTAATAAATAAGTGAATAATTCTGCTTTTTCTTCAAGGCCAAAAATAGTTGGTGAAGCGAATAAGAATAAAACGAATAAGTAGTCTACTATTCCGTGAATTTTTGAATTTAATACTTTCATAATGTTTATTTTTTAGTTAGTAGAAAACACATTTCACTTTTTTTAAATGTATTTTCAAGTTTATCTTATTTTTATCGAAAAATCATCAGATAAGTGCTTTTGATCTCTCACACAAAAGCACTTTCTAATGATCATCCTAACCAATCAAAAATTAACCTTTTTCATATTCTTATTAGACTAAAAACTTAAGTCAACTAAATTTTGAAATGCACGAGAATAATCCATAATGGCATTTGCTATATCAACAGCCACTTCTTTTTTAGATTTTATAGCAAATGTGTCAATAAACATGTCTTTACTTAAAATAGAAACCTTATTAGTGTCATGACCAAAGCCTTGGTCGTTTGTGGGTGAATTCATCACTATTAAATCAAAATTTTTCTTCTCTAATTTTATTTTTGAGTTTGCCAATATATCATTGGTTTCTAAAGCAAAGCCAATAGATTGTTGAAATCTTGTTTTTACTTTTCCAAATTCATAAGCAATGTCAATGTTTTTCTTTAACTCAAGCGAATACTCGTTTTCAATCTTCTTGATTTTAATTTCAGAAGTGAACTTTGGTGTATAATCCGCCACAGCGGCACAAAAAATTGCAATATTGGTACTGTAAAAATGTTTTTGGCATTCTTGATACATTTCGTTTGCCGTTTTAACATAAGTTATTTTTTCTTTTGGTAAAGTTGTGGTTAAATTAACCGGACCACTTATAAGATAAACATCGGCACCTAGTTCATGAAGCGTTTCTGCAATGGCATAGCCCATTTTGCCGCTTGACTCATTGGTTATATAACGAACAGGATCTAAATATTCTCTAGTTGGTCCTGCTGTGATAAGTATTTTTTTGTTTTTGAGTGTGGTTTCCATTGGTTTAGTTTTTGATTTTTTTCTCTTGTGTAAAAGTAATTTGGTTTGAAAAAATGTTTTGTCAGCTATCTGTCAAATCGTAATAATTATTTTTTATCGTGTTTTTGTTTAATTAATATCTGATTTTGTTGCTCCTATTATTGCGCCTGTAGTTGTATTTTGTAGATAGGCAACTACTATAAAATCAGATGGTATTTTATTTGTATCAAATTCAAAACTTGCTTTGTTGATAGTATTTAAAAGGCTTTTTCTAGCTTTAAAATCGAAAACTATATTGTAACTAGTTTGCTTTAAACCACTATTTTCGCCTCGTTTGATGCTCGTGAATTCTTTTTTCTTAACTAAAGCTAAATTGGTAATAAAATTGGCGGCTGTAGCATCCGTTTCATATTCTATATTCAAAGTCTTTTCGATAATAGTTGCTTTTTTAATGCTAATATGAAATGTACTCTTTACAGCTAACTCTATGTTTACTAAATTTTCAATAGTACTTTCTTTACTTCCAACCAATTCATATTTGCCATTTATGACTATTTGAGGTGTGTAATTTCCTTGTGCATTTAATTTCCGTGCATAGCTGCTCTGTCTTTCTGTGAATTCTGATTTACTGAATGGATCATTCCACCCAAGTCGGTTCCAATAATCAACATGAAACGCTAAAGGAATAATATTTGGATTGTTTTGAGTAGCATATTTAGCTAAAACCGCATCGGCTGGCGGACAACTGCTGCAACCTTGCGAGGTAAAAAGTTCAAGTAGTACAAAACCATTTTCCTCGGTTTTGATTTCGTTAGTACCTAAATTTTTTTTTAAGGTAAAACTTGATAATCCAATGAAGATTATTACAATTGTCGTATTGACTATTGTTTTGTAAATTAAATTTTTCATATTTCTTGATTTTTATACTACAAAATTATAGATGTAAAAAGAACGCGATTGTCGTCTAATTTACAATTATGCCAAATTGTGATTTTATTAACTTTTAAATGAATTTTGAAATATCCAAAATAATCAACTCTTTTCTGTCATAGTGAATTAGCCCTTCGTGTTCTAAATCATTTAGCAAAATCGTAGCCGTTTGTCTTGAAGTACATATAATTTGAGCAATGTCTGTTTGTGTAAGATAATTTTCGACAGTATATCTATTTTCTTTTTTAACGCCTTCATTTACCGCCCAGTCTTTCAAAAAACCAATAAGTCTTGTTCTAGCATCTTTAGAAATTAGATTAGAATAACTGTTTTTTACTTTTTTCATTTTTAATCCCACAAACTTTGTATAAGAGAGTGCCAAATTTGGATTTTGCAATAGTAAATTTTCAAAATCGGACATCAGGAAACTACAGATACTTACCTCATTAGTAAGAGCAACTGCTTGTTCGTTTGAATTCACATCGTTAACTAAATCTAATTCTCCAAATAAATCGCCTCGTTGAATAATGTCTTTAATGGTTTCATTACCATCTTCATCAATAGATACAATTTTGATATTACCAGTTTTTAAAAAAAAAATTCTAGGAACTTCTGATGATGAGAAGTATATAACTTCGCCTTTTTTCGCTTTTTTAAAGCCAACGATTATACAAAGTTGTTTAATTTGTGAAGAGTTTAATGTACTAAATAGTTTATGATCTCTTAAATACCAATATTTTAATTCGTCGTACATGATTGTTTAATTTTAGGTTATTATTTTGTGATTTTAATTTGATTTTTTCACAAAGCATTGGCAGTCATTCCGCCATCAACTATTATGTTTTGTCCGGTAATGTATGACGAAGCCGGCATTGCTAAAAAAGCAATTGTACTTGCCATTTCTATTGGTTGCGCTACTCTTTTTAGAGGTGTTCTAGAAATAACATTTTTGACTTTTTCTTCGTCTTTTAACAATCCTTCTGTTAAAGGTGTTTCGGTAAACCAAGGAGAAACTGCATTCACTCTAATTTTATCATCTGCCCATTCCACGGCTAGATTTCTAGTTAATTGTAGTATTCCTGCTTTTGAAATACCGTATGGCGAACCTGTTCTAACATCAAGAATTCCGGCAATTGAAGCCACATTGATAATTGATGGGTAATTTGATTTTTGCAAAAGTGGATATACTGCTTTACTCATCATAAATGGCGCTTTTATATTGGTATCAACCACAAATTGATATTCATCATCAGAATAGTCAATAGTTGGTTTTCTTAAATTCGTTCCGGCATTGTTGACCAAAACATCTAATTTTCCCCAAGTTGTTTCAATGTAAATTTTAACTTTTTCAATGTCTTCTGAACTCGTTACATCAGCCACCAAACCCTTAACATTTTTATACTTTTTGGACAATTCATTTTCTAAATCTTCAATTGCTTTTTGGTTTCGAGCTTTAAAAAATACTGTAGCTCCTAATTCTAATAACAATTCTACCGTTGCTTTTCCAATGCCTTTTGTACCTCCTGTAATTAAGACTTTATAGTTTTTAAGTGAAAACATTTTAGTAAGTTATTAGATGTTAATATTTAATAGATGGTTTAAGATTTCTTGCGGTTCAGCTCTTTTTCTGTAATCTACATCAACAAAACTGTAGCTAATTTGCGCGTTTTGCTCAATAACATAAGTCGCTGTTAATGGTAATTCATCACCAGTGCCACCATTAAAATCTTTTAGGTCATGAAATTTTTTATAAAAAGAATTTACTTCATCACTTACTTTAATAACCAGTCCATATGCTTTAGCTACTTTACTGTCAATATCACTTAAAACATCAAAAGTCAGTTCGTTTTTTTCTTTAGTACTCATTGAATTATCAGGAAGTTCAGGAGTTAACGCAATTAATTGAGCGTTTAGTTTTTCAAATTCTGGGATATGATTTTGAAGATTTCTTAAAGTCAAATTACAATAAGGACACCAACCACCACGATACCATGTAAGGATAACTCTGCCACTTTTTAATTTTTCTTTCAATGAAATAGAATTGCCATTTGCATCATTTAAAGTAAAATCAATTACACTATTCCCTTTTTTAAGTGCTTTACTTGAAATATTATGTTCTACTAATTCATCAATCCCTTTTTGAAAAGTTTTTGATACTGATGGGTCTACTTTTAAAGCCCAATTTTCTTTAAAATCATTTAATTGACTTTCTAATGACTGACTTATATTTTTTGTTGGTTTCATGTTTTCTGGTTTTAATTAAGAATTGTTTCTATTGGAATTCCAATCGACAAAAGTTTGTGCACAGGACATTTTTTTGCAATTATTAATAATCTTGCGATTTGTTCATCAGATATATTTGCTTCAATAGCTATTTCTGTTTTAATTGATTGGCTTTCTGTTTTTTCAAACATGCTTAACGAAATATTAATTTTGCTAATTTCCCAGCCCTTTCTATCAGCATACATTTTTAAAGTTGCAGTTGTGCAAGTTGCTAAGGCTGCTAAAATCAATTCAAAAGGATTTAACCCTTTGTCTTGTCCACCATCTTCGATTGGTTCATCAGTAATAATTTGATGCTTTCCATTGCTAATTAGCGTGGTATAATTGGTGCTTTGAAATTCTGATTTTATAATAGTAGCTTCCATATTTTTTTATATTTAAAAAGCCATTAATTTTATTTGATTAATGGCTTTTTAAGAGTTTATTATTTAAGTAACTCTCGTAATGGAACACTAACAACTTTGAAAGGCAATACCGGTGGTGTATTTAATTTACCATCTTTATCATCAATAATGTGGTTCAATTGGCTGTTTACAGTGTATAATCTTCCGTTTCTTATTGCCGATGCTGTTGGTCTATCATAAGATGACTGGAATTTATCGTGAATAGAAAGTGTAGCTTGTGAGTAGTCTTTGTTGAATTTTGCAGAAAAGATTGCACCAGCTTGAGAATATACATTGACCATTAAAAGCTGTCCGTTATGAAAAAACATACCATCTGAACCAGAGAATGATTTTGTTGCATTATCATCTTTCAATTGAATTGGTTTCACTTCTTTGTTTGCCAAATTAATTCTTACTAATGTACCGCCACCTTTGATAGTTCTGTTCATTACCGAAGCAATTAGGTATTTATTATCTGGAGTAATTGTTAAACCATTTAAACCAAAAGGTTGGTCTGCTGCTGGGTTTTTTAATATTGGATTTGTAACAAATACTTCAGCTTTATCGGAATTGAACGAAGTTTTCCAAATGTTTGGACCAAATGTATCAGAAACATACGCGTTACCTTTAGCATCAAGTGCTACTTCGTTAAAAAATGCTCCTTCAATAAAGTTTTCAGGTATCGTTTTTAATAGTTTTCCAGTGGTATAATCAAACACTTTGAAGTTACTTCCTGGTTTTCCACTTGCTGTTTGGAAATTGAAATTTGCTACCCAAAGACGGTTTGTTTTTTCATCTAAAGCAAAACCTACTGCTATGACCATTCCGTTTTCTTTCGATTTACTGAAATATGAAACGTTGTTTTTGTTGTCAATTCTTTGAATAGATCCGTCTCCAAATCCACCTACTAATAAATCTCCGTTTGGTAAGGTGTGAATTCCTTCTGGGAAAAGCGCATCGCCTTTAAGGTTAATAAATTCTGCTTTACTATTTGATTGTGCAACAATTGTATTGATGCTTACTAAGGCTAACAATAAACCTAATGTGTTTTTTAAAGTTTTCATGATATTATTTTTTAAAAATTTTTTTTTTACTTTTTTTGTGAATTAAATTTGTTCTGCTAAAGGCCAGTCAATTTCCAAGCCTGTTATGTTATGTAGATAGTTACTGATAGTTTTGTCACCTATAATGATTACGGTATCTATCAAGTTTCCTTCAGAATATCCTGCATTTAAGAAAGCTTCTTTAGCATCAATAGATACTTTACCTCTGTTTACCACAACTGCTGCCGTAAATTGTACTAACGCATCTAATTTTGCGTCAAATGATGCTGAACCTTTTCTGATTTCAAGAATTTGCTCTTCGGTAAGTCCGCTGAATTTTCCGAAAACCGAATGAGCCGATTGGCAATAACGACAACCATTAATTTCACTGGTTACTAAATTGATGATTTCTCTTTGTTTGCCATTTAATGTGCTTTTACGGTTTTGTAAAGCCAAGTAATCGGCAAGTGCTGTTTCGCTTTTTGCATAGTATGCATAAAGGTTTGGAACAAATCCAATCATTTTGTGTAGACTATCAAAAATTGCTTGGTTGTTTGAAGAAACTTCTTCACGAGTTGGAACTGTAAAAATACCGTTTGCTGTTGTATTCATTTTTTTATATTTAAAAATTGTTTGTCATTATTGACATTACAAAGATGCGACAGCAAGCAAGCGTTTTCCAATCAACTAGATTAGGAAAGAACAGGAAACTGGATGAATAAAAGAAGTGAAACTAGATTAACTTTATTTGTGAACCATTGCTATTGTTAGCTTTAGAAAGTTGCCTTTTAACTTTTTTATATAAAAGCAAAGCATAATGAATTGTCTGGATTTGACATTTTGATAAATAAAGTAACTTATTTTATTAAAATTATATTGATTTGGATAGAGATTATAGAGATAGTTTGAGAGGATATTTTTATGGTATAGATTTAAAATTATTTACAATAAAATATGCAATTACGCTAACGACTTGAATTAATTTTTAACCATTATTCATAAAAAAAGAAGCTACCATAAAATTTATAGTAGCTTCAAATTAAGAATGATTAAAAGATTTTTTTACTTGCAACTTTAACTCATTAGGTTATGAATTTTAATCGTTTTGAATTTTTTCCCAATTTACAATTGCTTTTTCTATTCTTACAGATTGCTCTTTTAACCATAATTCTTTAACATCTAAATTATAATTCAGATATAATTTATTATCAACGATGGTAAATGCTTCCGGCAGAATTGGTGCTTTTTTACCTTCGGACATTGCATAGGCACAAAAACCTCCAAATTGTGGGACATATTGTTTTGGATTCTTCAAAAACAATGCTTTATTGTTTTGTGAAGAGAAGTAATAAATAGCTGCGTCGTATTCAGCAGTAATTTCTTTTTTACCTTTAGCAGCCTTGCTACTTTCAAAATAAGCTACTGGGTCATATCCCTGTATAGCAACTTTGTTCTTTAAGTTAATGTTTTTTGGGCTTTGCGCAAATGTTGTTGCAGATACAAATGCAACGAATAGAATTAAGATTAAATTTTTCATGATTATATTATTAAATTGTTTGTCATTATTGACATTACAAAGATGCGATGCGCATTACGCGTTTTCCAATCAACTAGATTAGGAAATAACAGGAAGGTAAATTAATAATTACAGTGAAACTAGATTAACTTTAATTGCATTTTAAAGTTTAAAATAACTACAATTTATATTTAAAAACACAAAAAAAAACCGCTTGCTTTTTCAAACAAACGGTTTATTTTGTTTTTACAATTTTTTAGAAAGTGTAAAATTATAAAAGAATTCATTTTTGTGGTCCGACCTATAAAAAGTATAAACACCATTTGTACCTAATGTAATTCCGAGAGGTTTGTACTCAAATCGAATGTTTTCAAATACACCGGAAAGTTGTAATGTATTTACAATGTCAACGTATAGAACTCTGGTTTCTGATGTAAATTTCCACTTTTTAGAAAGATCTTTATAATGTGTATAGGAAGTCATAAAGGTAAATCCATTTAATCGTTTTGGATATTTTGCTTCGTCTCTAAAATCAATAAAAGTCCAAGTGCCAAAATTAAAAATGCTGTTCTTGTTATTTTTATAAATAAAGTGTATTCCTGGTCGAACAAAACCTCCACCAGCAGTTTCTAAATTAGCAATTTCAACTTTTGGTTTAATACTAAATTTACCTAAAGAATCTAGTTTGAAAGTATACGATGGTGTTATAATAGTTTGAATGCTTTTACCAAACTCTTGTAATGAAAAAGAGTGATACAGGTTTAAACCAAAATTTTTATTTTGATAAGTAAATTGGGTTACACTGGCAGGTTCTTGAACACCAAATATCCCAGTAATATCAATAAACTCTGATTGAATTTCTGTATTTACATCAAGCTTTTGGGCAGATACATTTATACTTCCAATTATAATGATTGCCAATAATGGTATTTTATAGAATGTTTTCATTTTTAGAAATTTTAAAAAGCTCTTTTATATTGCCAAGGAATTTCGATTTCCTGTTTCAATTCTTTAGCAGCATGAATTGGAAAATAAGGATCTCTTAAAAATTCTCTAGCTATAACAACTAAATCAGTTTTGTTATTTACAATTAAATCATTAGCAAAAGAGGCAGAAACTATGCCGCCAACACTTCCTGTAGTAATTCCAGTTTCACTTTTAATTTGTTCAGCAAATGGCACCTGATATCCTTCCATAACCATTGACTTGTCTACCCAAACAAAACCACCACCAGAAGCAGTAACCATATCAACACCATTTTCTTTTAGTATGTTAGTTAACTTGACAGAGTCTTCAATTTTCCAAGCTTTATCTTCATCGACATAATCAACAGCAGAAATTCGGACTAGTAGAGGCATCTGTTCTGGAATCACATTTCTAATTTTTTGTACTGTTTCAACAAGAAATCGAATTCTATTTTCAAAACTTCCACCATAATTATCTGTACGATCATTAATTAATTGGGAGTAAAATTGATGAAACAAGTAACCATGTGCAGCATGAATTTCAATAGCATCAAAACCAGCATTTATAGCTCTAATTGAAGCATCAACAAATTTGTTTTGAATAATCTCAATTTCATTTACAGTTAATTTTTTAGGTACAGACATTCCTGGAAATGGTGTTTTTTCTGAAGCACTCACTGTTTGCCAACCACCATTTTCTATTGTTAAAGGTAAAAAGCCTTCGTTTGGATGTGATTTGCTTCCTTTGCTACCAAAATGAGCAAGTTGAATAGCCACTTTAGCATTATTTTCGTGAATGAAAGTCGTTATTTTTGTTAGACCTTCAATGTGTTCTTCTTTCCAAATTCCTAAATCGTTTTTAGTACTTCTACCTTCCGGTTCAACTATGATTGATTCGGTAATAATTAAACCTGCACCCCCAACAGCTCTGCTACCATAATGCACTAAATGCCAATCATTAGAAAAACCATCATTGGCACTAAATTGTTGCATTGGCGAAACCACAATTCTATTTTTGAGTTCGAGATTTCTTAATTTTAAAGGACTAAATAGATTTTTCATTTTGTGCTGTTTTGTTCCATGACAAATAGCCACGAATATTCATAATTAAGAAAACAATATTGCCAATTGCTATACCTAAACTATTAATTAGGGTAAATCCAAGTATTGTCCATAATAAATTGGCTAAGATGAAACTAACAAAACCTAATTTGTTTTTGTTTCCAAGTAGATAAACTGCTAATAGACTTAAACCCATTGCGAGCCAGTCTAACGTATAATATTTTAAAAAGACTTCCATTTTCTTTGTATTAAAGTTAAATTCATTACTATTAATGAACAATACAAAGTTGCGTTAAGTCAGCTTTTTTAAAAACCAACTAGATTAGGAAATAACAGTAAAGTAAAAGAATAAAAGAAGTGAAACTAGATTAACTTTATTTGTGAACTCTAGTGTTTCTTAGCTTTGACATATATTGGGTTGTCATGCCAAGAAATGATGCCAACGCATATTGAGGTACACGATTGGCAATTTTAGGGTAATTTTGTTCAAATTCAGTAAAGCGTTCTTCAGCTGTTTTAGTAAGATTACTGATTAATCTTTTTTGTATTCCTGCAAAGGAACGCTCAGCCATAATTCTGAAAAAAGTTTCAAACTTGTGATTGCTTGCTTTTAACTTTTGTTCGCTTTCATAATCTATCTGTAATACAATACTATCTTCAAGTGCAATCACAAACATCGAAGCTGGCACTTGGTAAATAAAGCTACTGTAATCCGAAATCCACCAATCTTCAACGGCAAACTGAATCGTGTGTTCTTCACCTTCATCAGCAACCACATAAGCTCTAAATGCACCTTGAATTACATAATTTCGGTATTTTGCAACAAAATCTGGTTGAATGATAAATTGTCTTTTTTTTACTTTAGTAAGTTTAAAACAAGAAACAAACTCTGAAATTTCGTCTTCTGACAAAGTTACTCTCTTAGTAATATGATCAATAAGTGCTTGATGTTGTTCCATATTTTATTTAAAGTAATTGTTGTTCCCTAAAATAAATTTTAGGTTTATAAAAGTCAAATTTAGTGAAACAAAATAGGAATAACAATATTTACAGCGTTTTGTAAACTTTTAAAATTATATAATAAAATTTTGAAAAAACAAATTTTAAATTCTTTAAATAGCTTTAATTTATTTAATCCATCTATTTTAATTTTTATTTATTTTTTGTCAGTTTAATTTATAAATACGTCCCATGTTTTATAAAGTAACATCCAAAAGTAATATGAAAAAACCATTAGTTTCGCCTGTAAAAGATAATAACGACCAAAAACTTCAAGAATTAATTGCTTTTTATCAAGAAACACTTGGATTTTGTCCTAATAGTGTCGTCACAATGTACCATCGTCCTGAAATTGCATACTCATTCATTGCGCTTAACAAAGCCGTTATGGAAAATAAAGGCAAAGTTACTAGTGATTTAAAACGATTAATCGGATTCATATCGAGCAACACTGCTGGTTGTAAATACTGCCAAGCACACACTATTCGTGCAGCAGAACGTTATGATGCACACCAAGAAAAACTAGAAAATATTTGGAGCTTTGAAACACATACCGCGTTTTCAGACGCTGAACGAGTGGCGCTTGAATTTGCGCTTAAAAGTTCTTTAATTCCAAATGAAATAGACGATGCCATTGCAGATAAAATGCGATTGCATTGGAATGATGGAGATATCGTCGAGATTTTAGGAGTAGTCGCATTATTTGGGTTTTTAAATCGCTGGAATGATAGTATGGGAACAGAAATGGAGGATGGTGCCATTGAAAGCGGTAAAAAATATCTTTCTGATAACGGTTGGGAAGTTGGCAAACATAAATATTAAAAATAAAAAGAGGTGCAAATTAAAAAAATGCACCTCCTTTTTTTTATAGAAATTTTTCTATTGTTACCTTATTCTTCAATGCTATTCACCGTTAAAAGGGCATTCATATTCCTAGTTAATTGATCTCTAGTTCTAAAACCGCTTTCTTTAAGATAAAGCGATCCGCTTTTATAATATTGCAATGTTGGAACAGATTTAACATTTTGTTCTAAAGCAATTACCGGAAATTCATCAACATTTACAGCAATAATTTGTATTGTATCTTTAAAATTAATCTTTAAATCTAATAATGTTTGTGAAATGCTTTTACAAGGCATACACCATTTGGCGTAATACAGTATTACCAGAGCATGACCATTGTTTACTATCTCATCGATAATTTTTTGATTATTGTATTCAATCATTATATACTATTATAAACAACAAAATTCTGACTTTAAAAATGAGTAAGTGTTTTCTATTTTACCTAAATAGTTAGCAATATTACAGATTATTTTTGTTGTATTTATTAAAATAATAGTTACATCACTTAACTATCTTATTTCGTAAATGTAGTTAAATTAAAATGTTATAAAAAAGTGTTAAATTATGTTTAATGTAAACTAACTGACAAAATTGAATTTATAGTTACTAGTACTTTGCATTATAAAAATATATAAATTATGAAAATTAAACTTTTAAGTTATTCATTATTAATGATGACTTTGTTCAGTTGCAATACAAATGGACAAACAAAAAAAATATCGACTGAGGCTAAACCTGGAAAAGCAATAGCTGTTTTTGCTGAAGGCTGTTTTTGGTGCAGTGAACATATTTTTGAAGCAGTAGTTGGTGTAGATGATGCAGTATCTGGTTATACTGATGGCACTACTAAAAGTCCAAGTTACGAACAAGTTGGTAGTCACAAAACAGGGCATGCAGAGGCAGTTCTGGTCTATTATGATCCAAAGATTGTAAGTTTTAAAGAATTGGTTACTGTCTTTTTTGATTCACATGATCCCACAACTTTGAATCAACAAGGACCAGATAAAGGAACACCATATAGATCAATTGCTTTTTATAAAAATGTAGATGAAAAAGCGATAATTGAGAAAAAAATTAGTGAGTTGAATGCAAAAAAAGCTTTTAATAATACAATTGTTACCCAAGTTAGACCAATTACTGATTTTTATAAAGCCGAAGAGTATCATCAAGAATACATAAAAAATAATCCCGACAATCCTTATGTTGAAAATGTTTCTATTCCGAGATACAACAATTTTAAGAAGAAATATAGAGGAAAATTAAAACCAAGATCATAACAATAAATTCAAAAAAAATGAAAAAATCACTTCAAATAGTTGCACTTCCTGTAATGCTATTAAGTTTAATTGCTTGCAGAGAAGTTTCTAAAAAGCCTCTAGTAAATTTACCTGTTGAGGTTCAACAGAGTTTGTCATTATCAGATACTTCTTTAAAGAAAGTTGTAAAATCAGATGCAGAATGGAAAAAAATATTAACTCCAAATCAATATTTTATTTTACGCCAAAAAGGAACTGAACCACCTTTTGATAATGCCTATCACGATAACCACCAAAAAGGAAATTATTTTTGTGCTGGATGCAAATTGCCTTTATTTTCTTCAGTAACAAAGTTCGATTCAGGAACAGGTTGGCCAAGTTTTTATGCACCAATTGAAAAAAATAGAGTTAAAGAAGCTGTCGACAATAGTCATGGAATGGTAAGAGGAGAAATTGTTTGTGCTCGTTGCGATGGTCATTTGGGACATGTTTTTAATGATGGTCCAAAACCAACTGGATTAAGATACTGCATGGATTCTGGTGCTTTGCTGTTTTTAAAGTCAAAATAATATTCAATTAAAAAGCCTTTATCGTATTTAGTATAAAGGCTTTTTTTTATTAATATGTTTTTTTATTTAGTTGACTTATCATTTCTTTTTTCTTAAAATCTGATAGTTTTTTTTTGGTTTCTAGTTTGAAATAATTTGAAATAGTGTTGTCTAGTATTCCAGATTGTATTTTGTAATGCTGACATGTTCTACAAATGGTTCCGTGATACAACAAAATTAATTTCTCTTTTAAAGTAATTTCATCATCATCTTTTGAGATGATTTCAGAAACTCTTCTGCAAGAATATAATAAAAAAGGTAAATATTTTTTTAAACGTTCCATTTAGCTTCGACACATTTTTTGAGTAATAACTTTGAGCGATGAATGATTTGCCAATAATTGGTCGTAGTAATATTTAATTCCTTACAGATTTCATCCGCTTTTTTAGAAGTAAAATATTTGTAGGTCAATGCTAAATTCCATTTTTCGGGAAGTTCATTAAAACAATGTATTACATCCGCTTCAAATTGTTCGTTTTTATGTAACTCTTTTTCTTGTTCCCAAAACGGGATGATGTCGTTATCAATCCAAAAGTTATTTTCATTGTATATCAAATCAGAAATTGCAACTCCGTTTTTTTCAGTTACCAAAAAAGTTCTTGCCTTTTCTTTTCTAAAATGATCTATAATTTTATTGTTTAGTATAGAGATTAACCATGTTTTGGGTTGGCTTCTGTTTTCAAAACTTTCAAACGATTTTAATGCTGCAATAAAAGTATCTTGAACTAAATCTTCCGAAAGTTCTTTGTTTTTGGTTTTTGAAATTGCCCAAGAAAAAAGGGCGTCACCATATTGATACACCCAATTTTCTATAGTTTTAATTTTTATATCAACATTTTCCATTATTCTTTAATCGTAAAGGTTGAAATAAAATTTCAAATAAGAAAACACTAAAAACAATACCATATTCAGCAATAATCAAAATCATATTTTCTTTAAAAGGAAAAACACTATAAGCGTAATAGGTCAAAATAATTACAAAACTCCAAACTATTGGAAATTTATATTTTGTAAACACACTCAACAAAACTAAATTAAGTACATACCAGGGATGAACTGTTGTTGAAATAAATAAATACAATGTAATTATCATTAGTGCATTAACGGCAATCTCTTCAACGGATTTATTTTTCTTTAGAAAAGCAAAAAGCAAGATAATAACAATTGTAATAATAGGAGTGATTTTCCCTATTGTATGTATAATATTGTAACCTTTTACATAGTAACCAATTTCACGAACTACATAATAGATACTAGCATTAAACTCAAAATTAGTGAACCAAAGTGAAATGGTTTCTAAATAATTATTGGCGAGTGTTACATTTAAAAAAGGTAGAAAAAAAAGGAGATTCAAACCGATAATCAAAGTATAGAATAATACACATTTTTTAAATCCAAAATACTTTAAAAATAAAGGTAAAAGCAATAATGGTAATAATTTTGCAGATATAGATAAGGCAATAAAAACAGCCGTAATAATCCATTTGTTTTGTATAAGAAAATACAATCCTGCGACAAAAAAGAACAACATTACACCTTCAAAATGCAGGTTGCCGGTGAGTTCTAAAATCACTAACGGATTTAAAAAATACCAGAATATGACTTCCGTATTTTTATTAAAATGGGTTAATATTTTTCTTCCATAGTAGTAAATTCCAATATCAGCAAGGATAATGAACAGTCGTAAAACCATGGTTGAAACAAGTATCGATTTTCCGCCAATCAGCGCCGCAATGAAAAAAAACAACTGATTAATTGGAGGATAATTTGAAAAATGAGAAGCGCTTAAACTTCCCATTTTATCAAATAAATATTTCGCGTTGGGAAAATCGGCAATCGTATTAATAATTATTTCGGGTTTGTATTGATAGGGATTTATTCCAGATAGAATGGTATGACCATCCCAAATAAATCGGTAAAAATCTTGTGAAAGAGCTGGTGTAGAAAAGAGAAAAATCAGTCGGTATGCAGTTCCTATTTTAAAAAAAGTCTTTTCATATTCTTGTGTTTGTAACAAAGCAATAGTTCCAATAAAAGCCAAAGAATACAAAAAAAGTAACCAATAAAACTGCTCTCTTTCAAAAAAATAGCCCAAAATCAAATAAGCAAAAACAGTTATTAGCGTGGCTATAAATACTTGATATTTAGTAAAGAAAGCATCCAAATTATTTTACTTTAAGTGATTGTACAAAAACATAACTAAAACCAAAGAACAACATAAGATGAATTGGAAACAAAGCAAAATCGTTCAATTTAAAACCACTATACAAACCAAAAATGAAATACAAAACGAGTAAACCTTCGATAATAGTGTTTTTAGAAATGGTTTTTGAAATATAAATATTCTCTTTCCATTTTTCTTTTAAAGCTCCAATATTAAATTTGGGAGTTCTTATGAATTCACTTTTTTTACCTAAAAGCCCTTCCAATACAGCAATCGAATTTTGAAACGAAAATCCCATTGCAATCGCGTAAAAAGTAAAAAACATACCAATATATTTAATAAAATTGGTAAAACCTCCACCTTGTATATTTTTATACGTAAACCAATAACAAAAAAAGAAAATTACTGAAGTTATAATGAAGAAAATCATCACATCAAAATACCAACCTATGTGACTAAAATAATTTTTCACAAATAACATCGGAACGCTCAAAACTGCCATTATAAAAATACACAAAAACATGGAGCTATTTAGTAAATGTAATAATCCATGAAACTTTGTTTTTCGAGAGATTGTTTTAGAGGAAATGACTTTGGCAGCCATTTTTACAAAATTTTCGGCACCACCTTTGTTCCATCTAAATTGTTGTGAACGTGCCGCGCTAATTATTGCAGGTAACTCTGCTGGAGTTTCAACATCTTCTAAATAAATAAATTTCCAGTTTTTAAGTTGCGCACGGTAACTCAAATCTAAATCTTCGGTAAGCGTATCGCTTTCCCAATTTCCTGCATCAATTATGCAGGATTTTCTCCACACACCTGCAGTTCCATTAAAATTGATACAATGTTGTTTTGAATTTCTACCCGTTTGTTCCAATGTAAAATGAGCATCGAGAGCAAAAGCCTGAATTTTGGTTAAGATAGAATAATTTCGGTTTAAATGTCCCCAACGTGTTTGCACTACACCAACTTTTGAGTTTTTAAAATTTGGTATAGTTTTGAGCAACCAATCTGGTTTTGGTAAAAAATCAGCATCAAATATGGCTATAAATTCACCTTTTGCGGTTTCTAAACCATCTTTCAAAGCGCCTGCTTTAAATCCGGTTCTAATTTGTCTCCTAATGTGTTTTATATCGACACCTTTATTTTGATATTGATTAACTAACTCATTAGTTAATTGCACACTATCGTCTGTACTGTCGTCTAAGACTTGTATTTCGAGTTTGTCTTTTGGATATTCTAACAGGACAATATTTTCTAGTAGTCGTTTGATTACATATCTTTCATTATAAATTGGTAATTGAACGGTTACAAAAGGAATTTCGTTAGGATTTTCAAAGTTGAATTTTTCTATAAGTTTTATAGTTTTTTTACTTTTTAAATAATTTAAAAGCAAGTTAAACTGTGCCAAACTATAGAAAAAAATCAATAGAATAGCAATGCTGTAAACAAAGAGAACTATGTAGGAGAGAACTAAAATCATTTTTATTTTTTAAACGTATATTTTACAATCCAACCAATTATTTTTACGCCAGCCATAGTGGTTCCTTTGACTGTTCCGGAAACTTTTGAAACGCCAATTCGGTTTTTATAACGAACTGGAATTTCTATATAAGTCATTTTTTGTTTCAGTACTTTCAACTGCATTTCTACCGTCCAACCATAGGTTTTGTCTTCCATTTGGAGTTGTAATAGTTTATCATATTTAATAGCTCGAAATGGACCTAAATCGGTAAATTTCGCTTTGAAAAATACTTTCATTAAAAAAGTCGCCAACCAATTTCCGAACACTTGTTGTGGTGTCATTGAACCACTTTCTCTTAAATTTGAAACTCTTGCTCCAATTACAAAATCGATATTTTGATTTAAAATTGGTGCTATTAATTTTGTCAATTCTTCAGGATAATCAGAATAATCGCCATCCAGAAAAACAATAATATCTGGTTTTATTTCTAATTTTGAAATATAATCCATTCCTTTTAAGCACGCATAACCATACCCTTTTTTAGTTTCTAAAAGTACTGTTGCTCCAGCATTTTTGGCGACTTGCGCAGTTTGGTCAGTCGAATTATTACTCACTACAATAATTTCGTCAACTAATGATGGAATTTCATTAATGACATTACCAATGGCTTTTTCTTCATTGAAAGCAGGAATAATTACTTTAATAGAACTCATTTTATTTATTGCTATAAACTATTCCTAAACTAAATCCTTTTTCTTTTCTCACGTTTCTACCATCTAAAGTTTGGGTAAGCAGTGTACTAATCCCGAAATTTTTATTGATTTGATAATACACATTCGTACTTAAATTGGTAAAATTTACTCTGTTATTTGCAAATGCCGATAATCCGCCTTGTTCAAAAAATTCATCTGAGAAAATATCATTTCCTTTTTCAGAATTTTGAATGGTCAATCTCGCATCTGTATACCATTTTGACTTGGCATAACCTATTTTAAAATTAAAAACATTGGCATCTGGGATATTGTAATCGTCACGCGTTTCTTTAAAACTTCGTGCATATAGTCCTTCTACAAACCATCCTCTTTTCATTTTATATTGTACAATTGCAAACGGATTTATTGCAGTAACACCGTGACCTAATGCAATAATTCCTTGTTCTGTATAATTGGTTAACGGCGTTGAAAAACCCAAACCCGAACTGACAGTTAAATAACTCGATTTGTACTTTTTAAAAACCAATCTAAAATTGGCATTTAATTCAATATCTTGAAAACCTTGTTGCGATGGTTTATTGGTCACCGGATCTGGCGCATTATTTTTATTATAAATATACAAAAACGGGACATTAGCAGAAACATACCACCAATCTTTGAATGAATAATTGGCAAATACATTCACAATTTGTGTATCAATTGTCCCAAATTCTGCTGGAACAATATCGATTAACTCTTTACCTGCATAAAGTTCTTTACCGTTTTTATACGTGAAATTTGAAGCTACAACTAATTCTCCTTTTGGATTAAAAAATCCTGAAACGGAATATTGACCATAACTTTGTTGAAAATAAACACCAAAGAGGAATACCAAGATACTCTTCATTTTAGGACGGTACGGCTGTTTGCTATTTAGAATATCCTTCATTTAATAAAATAGATGATTATTGTCTTTTCTAAATTCTTTAATATCAGTCCAAGTCTTCAGCTTTACCCCATTACAGTACTTTTCTGCTTTTGAGATATCACCTTTACTATATACGATTACAAGTCCGTCGAGTTTGTCGTCTTTGTACTCACATTTTTTAATAATTGTTTGTTTTCTATCGTAGTGTATCCACCAAGCTGTTTTTTGGTTGTTTTTATAATGTCCTTCTTCTTTTTTTAAACCATTTTCGAAATAATAAAACCAATAATCTGTTTTCTTGTCATCAATTACCCAGCCTTCTTCTTTTAGCTTTCCGTTAGGATGATAGTGCTTTACATATACTTTTTGCGAAAAGGAGTACGACGCAACTAATAATAGGACTAATAGATGCTTCATTATTTCTGATTTATCAAGTCCATCAAATTCACATCATTTCCTAATAAAATATCATTAGAATTTATTCTTCCTGCAGGTGTGTCATTCTCTAATTTTAAAACGCCTCGTGGGCAAACAGCTGAACAAATTCCACAACCCACGCAAGAGGATCTCACAATATTTTCTCCTTTTTGCGCATAACTACGAACGTCAATTCCCATTTCGCAATGCGTGGTGCAATTACCACACGAAATGCATTGTCCACCATTCGTTGTGATTCTGAATTTTGAAAATAATCGCTGTTGTAATCCTAAAATCGCAGCCATTGGGCAACCAAATCGGCACCAAACACGGTTTCCTAAAATAGGATAAAATCCAACTCCAATTACTCCAGAAAATGCTGAGCCAATTGCAAATCCGTACCATTCTCTTAATTTGAAACTGTCAATGAATAGGATATTTGTATTTCCAGAAAAGAAATTAATCAGTAATGAAACAATAATAATTGCTATTAAAGTTCCGATTGTAAATTTTGCATCAATATCTAAATCGTTTCGTTTGAAAATAAATAAAACGCCTGTAAAAACAATTAGAAAAGCAACAATTCCATATATAAATTGATTTTTAGTAATGAAACTTAACTCTGGATTATCATTCAAAAAAGTAAAAACAACAGCAATAGTCATAATGAATGACATAGCTAACACAATATGAATAGACCATCGTTCGAATTTCCAAGCTTTTTTGGTAGAACTGGACAAATGACGAAAACTGTCACCAGCAGTTTCAGCTAAACCTCCGCAACCGCAAACCCAAGAGCAGTACCAGCGTTTTCCATAAAAGTAGGTTAAAATTGGAGAAATAATAAATATCATCGCTATTCCGAAAACGAGCATAAATAAACCTAGATTTTCACCATTTAAAAGATTTTTAAGATGCCAATCATTAAAAAAATAATAATTTAAAGGCCACATGTTTTTCAAATCTTTAGCAAAATAAGCTTTCTCAGGATTTAGTTTTTCTAGTATTTCTGGAATCAAAAAAGCAAATCCCAATTGGAAAAACATGACTGAGATAGTACGAACCAATTGGTATTTGTTGTGTCGGTATTTTAAAATAAATTTATATCCCAAGCCTAAAATAGCAATGGTATAAAGTGTTCCGTACACAAACCATTGACTTGCAGGTTTTCCATTTAACTGTAAGCTTAAAGGATCAAAAAACGCAACAATACCTGAATTAGCTATGCCATTTTCACCTAAGCCTAAATAGTTTGGAAACCAATACAAAGCAACATAAAAGGCAGTTAAAAGTATTCCAATTGACCAAGCAACAATTCCTTTATTTGATATGCTTTTACTATAAACACCATTATTGCTAATTCCTTCAGGCTTGTATAAATAAGTGCCATTTGCATACAAGACAATCCCTAAAATAATGGAAACTATTGAAAAGCTAAACCAGAGTGTTTTGTTAGGAAAACTAATATTCAAAAGCGCAAGTGCCATCACAAACAACCCTAAAATTCCAATGGTTAGACCTATTTTTTGAAATAAATTAAGTTGATTGTTTTGATGAGAGGCAAGGGAAATATTTTTATCTAAATTACTCATGATTATACTGATTTAGTAGTGTTGTATTGTGCAACATATTGATTTTGAATTTCTTTTTTATGTGAAGTGTAAAATTCAGGATCAAATAAAGCTTCGTTAAAATGATGAATTACATAATCTACACTTTTTTTATGTGTTAATACAGTATCAAAAAATTCATGACGCATTCTAATGCCAAATGTATTAATACCAAAAAACTCTCGAGTATCTTTATGAAATGAAATTCTAACCGCTTTCTTTCCGGATGTATGTTCCCAATAAAATTGTTCTTCATATTCCCTAGGTTTTGCAAATACCCAACCATAGGTTTGGTATTCTATGTCTAAAAATTTTGCAGAATTAAACCAATGACCTGGATTATATTGCATTGGATTACCACAAATGGTTTGCGCTAAAGCTTCCCCCATCATTCTTCCGGTATACCAAACAGCTTCAATATTTCGTCTTAGACCAATGCTTTGATGCTGTTCGGCACAATCGCCAATGGCATAAATATTTTTGATGTTTGTTTCTAAAAATCGGTTTACTTTAACACCTCTTCCTAACTCAATTCCAGAGTTTTGCAGAAATTCGATATTTGGTGAAACCCCAGCAGTTAAACCAACTATTTGGCATTCGATTGTTTCGTTTTTATCAGTAATAATTGCTCTGGCATTTCCATTTTCATCAGAAAGCACTTTGAGCAAACCTGTTCCCAGACGTAAGTCAATATGATGTTCAGCAATATGTTTATTTATCATTTGGCTTTCGCCAATAGGTAAAACGCCATCCCAAAAACTCTTTTCACGTACTAGAAAAGTAACAGCAATATCTCTAGATCGTAGCATTTCGGCTAATTCAATACCAATTAATCCTCCACCAACAATAACAGCTCGCTTACAAGTTGGTGAAAGTTGTTCTAATATTTCTAAATCTTGCTTGTGATATAATCCTGTAACTCCTTTTAAATCTTGTCCAGGCCAACCAAATTTATTTGGTTTGGAACCAGTTGCAATGACTAATTTATCAAAAGTTATTATAGTATCATCATCTAAAATAAGTGTTTTTAATTCTGTATTAATTTGAACGACTAAACCTTTTACCAGATCAATTCTATTTTTTTTCCAAAAATCGTTTTCATAAGGTTGAGTATGTTCATATTTCATATGTCCCATATAAACATACATCAAAGCTGTTCGCGAAAAGAAGAACTCTGTTTCGGACGAAATAATAGTAATTTTTTTATCTGAAAGTTTTCTAATGTGTCGGGCCAAAGTAACACCTGATATGCCATTTCCAATGATAACTATATGTTCCATACTATCTTCGATTTTTGAGTTGAGTAAAAGTAAAATATTTAAAAATTGAAATTCGATATTTAACTTTCATATCAAACTTTTATTAAAAAATAGCTCTTAAACCTAAATTAAATGACTGTCCTAAACCAGTATCATTTCCACGAACAAATTTGCTGTAAAGCGTTTCAATATTCAACACTTTGGTTAGTTGGTACTTTGCACCAACTCCAACAGCTGTGTAATTTTGTTCAAAATTGTTACCTAAATCCAATAATTGAGCATGTTGTGCAAATGTAAGAACAGTAAATTTATTAGTTGGAAAATAACTCAAGAAAACACCAGGAGCTAATTCTAGACTATTGTTCGCAAAACCATCTTCTTTATCACCAAAAAAATATCTCGTTCCGAGTTCTGAAAATAATTGAAATTTATTTCCTTTAAAAGTATAATCATAAAAAAATCGGTTTTGCCAGATGTAACTTTTTTGTGCAAGAAATCCATTCTCATCAGTCTCTTGATCAAAAATGGGAACAAAAAATGAACTTTGAATTGAGAAACGCGGTAAGCCACTAAATGGAGCAATTTTTACCGATGGTGCGATGTGAGATAAGCCAGATCGTGATTTTCCGATTTCGTTATTAAAGCTAAAAACACTAGTTGCATTTTCACCTCCAAATGAATTGGAACGATATTCAACAATTAAACCTGCATTAAGTTTCTTATTATTTGAAACACCTGTAAATACTTCTAATGAAGTGGTGAAAAAGTTAGAACGAGGCACATCACTTATTGTTCCATTACTTTCAGCTTTTGTTTGAGTATATAAATTATTGAACCACTTAATATCCCATTTTCCTTTTTCTAATAATTTTGATGGGGTGTAATTTTGAATATTGGATTGTTCAACTGCTATGCTGTCTTGCTGTGCAAACGTTGTAAAACTAGTTAATATGATTGCTATTAGGATTGCCTTTTTCATTGTTTTTTATTTGTTTAATTAGTTAATCGTTTTATTTTTTGTTTAAAGTCCAGTCATAAGTATAATAGGAAACTTTGTATTTGTTGTCTATTTTAGCGGCTCGATATTGGTTAATAAAATCGATTTCATTCATTCCTTTTGATATAAAATCTGCTTTGTACCATTCAAAAATTTGAGAAAACTCAACTTTTTTCGAATTGGGATTTACTTTTATAAAACTTGGATTATTTAAAGCAATTTTGGCTTGTTTGTTTAATTGTTCTTCTAAAGTTTCTGGTAAGTAAGCGTTGTTGATTATCGGCGGGCAACCATTTGCTCCACAAACCAAAACAAAATGTACGCGAGGATCGTTATATTTTTCACGAATCATTTTGTTTTCAATATCATTGAGAGTAAGTTTTTTTCCAGTAAGTGTAAACGTTCCTTTATCAAACAAACCTGCAATATCTAAAGGCGATTTAACAGGATATTTATTTACAATCGCTTTAATTAATGCGAGATTATAAGCATTAATCCAAAATGCTTTTTGGGAGTTAACTGTTTCTTTTGAAACATCTATTTTTGATGCAATTTCTAGTGCTTCATTTAATAAAATAGCATCGCTTTTAATGGTTTGATAATCAACTTTACCATTTGAAACATTCTTTTTTAAAAACACATTGGTTTTTGAAAAAAAAACAGCTAAATCTTGAGCATTACTAGAAGTTGTTACAGTTAAAAATAAAACAGCAATATATTTTTTCATTGGTTTATTATTTTAATAATTATTGAGACAAAAATAGTTTGTATGAAAATTAATATTTGTCTTCTACTTTACATTTAAAGTAAAAAATAATTTCTTAATTCTGTTTTTATATAAAACTGGAAGCTTGATTTGCACCAAACTTCCAGAACAATTTAAACAAACATGAATGAAAATTTTATTGTTTTTAATTATTTATTAATCATCTTATCTAGTAACAGTTCCTGACGGAAACGAAGTTAAATCTTTCAGCATAGTATAAGTATCTCCCGGAACAGCTGTTTGTGAAACATTGTGAGATAATGGTTTTAACGTAAATGGCATAGCTGAATTATCTGGATTTGGTTCAATAGTTATCACTAAAGTTGCTCCTCTTAAATCAGCAGGAAAAGTTACACCAGCAGGTGCATTTGTTACAAAATCTTCTCCAGGGGTTGATGGTCCAGCCATTGGTCCAGAATAAATACCTGATTCATCTACAGCAGCAGGATTGGTAAACTTACCCGTACTTAAAATGGTATTGCCATTATTGGTAACAGCCCAACCCTCGTATTTCCAACCTGCATCAAGAGTTGGTAAACTTAATCCGGCAAGATTATTTATTCCGTCATAAAACCAAACTCCTGCATAAGGATTTAAACCACCATCAGTAGGAGAGGCAATTAAGTACTTCCCTACAGAAGTTGAAAAATCACCTACTATTCCAGCTCCAATGGTCGCAGAATTGCCTGAAAAATCTCCAACCAAATATTTAGTATTAGATGGTGCTGGATCATTATCGTTTGCAGGCTCTATACTTAGTACAAATTTTGTTGCAGCTGCTAAAGTCGTTTCATCAACATCAAAACTAGTTTTAGACAAAACACCTGCATCATTTACGGTAAAAGTTCCCGTTGTAACTGGCACACCATTTACAACAATCCAACCTTCATACTTGTAATTAGCACCTAAGTTTTCAAGTCCTGTTAGGTTTAATTTTAATTGTGGTGCAGCTATGTTGTTGTCATCACTGCACGAAACTAGTAGCACACTTGATGCAACTAGAGAAAAGAATTTGTTTTTCATAATTTTTTTGTTTTATTTTTTTTTTACAAATTTGAATGTTATTTAAGCAATATTTCTTTTCAATTTCACCTAAATACTTGTCAATTTTACATGAGAAGATAATAATGATGATATAATTTAGATATTTGTAAAAAACTATGAGATACTTTCTTTTTTTCTTTCTCTTTTCTCAAATTATAGTTTATGCTCAAGAGCAAAATGTTGCTTCAATACATTGGAAAGGCAATAAAAAAATGAGTGTTAAATTCATGACCAATTTTATTGAAACTAAAATGGGTCAACCTTTGGATAGTATAAAAATTAATAGAGATTTAGCAGCTTTAACACGTTTAAATGGTATTTCTAATGTGACTTTTGAAGTTGCTAATATAAGTTCGGGCTTCGATGTAAAGTTTATATTAATTGAAAATTGGAGTATTTTGCCTAACCTTTCACTTTGGACAACAGATGAAGCCACAGCAGCATACAGAGTAGGTGTTTATGATTATAATTTTTTAGGAAGAAACGCTACTATTGGTGGATTTTATCAATATAACGGTGCTTCATCTTTTGGATTAAATTTTTCAGCACCATTTTTATTTTCTTCCAATTTTGGTATAGAAACAAGTTTTCAAAAATTAGCAAGCATAGAACCCATTTTTATAACGGACAGTCCAGCTCGATACGAATATACAAATACCGGATTTGAAGTTTTGGGTGTACATCGTATAAATTATAGAAATTCTGTAAAACTTGGTGTAAATATGTTTAAAGAGAAGTATCAATATCTTTCTGGAGCTACTGCAACTGGTGTGCCACAGTTTTTAGAAGTCAATAAAACGTTGTTCAAGTCAAACTACAATTATGATAATTTACGTTATGATTTTTATTTGGTAAAAGGATTTAGAAGTACTTTTTTTGGTCAATATGTAATCAGTTCCAATGACTTTCAAAACGATTTTATTATAGCATGGAACGATTTTTCGTATTTTAAACGAATTGGAAAAACAGGAAATTGGGCGAGCAGATTACGATTGGGTTTATCTTCTAATGATGAAAGTCCGTTTTCGCCTTTTGCCTTAGATAATAATTTAAACATTAGAGGTGTTGGAAATATCATAGATAGAGGAACTGGCGCAATTGTTTTTAATACAGAATACAGAACTACTTTATATGAAAAAAAATGGTTTGTTTTGCAAGGGAATGCTTTTGTAGACAGTGGAAGTTGGAGAAAACCAGGAGGCAGTTTTGATGATTTTACAAACGCAGATAACTTTAGAGTTTATCCAGGTTTAGGATTACGATTTATTCACAAAACCATATTTAATGCCACTTTTAGAATAGATTATGGGTATGGAATAACTAAGAACGCATCAAACGGAATTGTTTTTGGAATAGGGCAGTACTTTTAAATTCTTCAAAATGAAAAAATGTTATTTTTTGGTTTTATTTTTTTCTTTTTCTTGTTTTGCTCAAAAGAAGATTAATGGACTTAGTTTTGTTGCTTCCGATAGAGAAATTAGCATTAATTCGATTGATCCAGTCATTGCAATTAATGCTAATTGGGTAACTCTAATGCCTTATGGTTTTATGAAAACAGAAAATGATACGTCATTAGTTTTCAATAGCAGGCGACAATGGATTAACGAACGAAAAGAAGGTATTGAAGCAACTTCAAAATTATTTAAAAATAAAAAAATAAAGGTTATGCTAAAACCACAAATTTGGATACCAAAAGGAGGTTTTACTGGTCATATAAAGATGAAATCTGAAAAGGAATGGATTGCATTTGAAAATAATTATCAAAAGTTTATTCTTTTTTATGCCAAGCTTGCTCAATCAACAAATTGTGAATTGTTTTGTATTGGTACAGAAATGAACTCGTTTGTAATTGCACGTTCAAAATATTGGAAGGATTTAATTTTAAAAATCAGAAAAGTATATACAGGTAAAATTACTTACGCGGAGAATTGGGATACTTACACAACAGTTCCTTTTTTAAGTTCGCTAGATTATATTGGTATCGATGCTTACTTTCCTTTAGATACTTCAAAAACACCATCAATAAAAGCAATTGAAACAGCTTGGCAACCTTTAAAAAAAGAAATGCAACAGTTATCTTTAAAATACAATAAAAAAATTCTCTTCACAGAATATGGTTATCAAAGTAAGGATTATACCACTTTAGAACCTTGGGATCATTCTAAAAATAGAATTGTAAATTTGAAAGGTCAAGAAAACGCTTTAATTGCAATTTTTAATCAATTTTGGGCAACTGATTGGTTTGCTGGCGGTTTTTTATGGAAATGGTATGATAACCATCACGATGCTGGAGGAAATACTGATAGCGATTATACAGTTCAAAATAAACCGTCAGAAGATTCGATAAGAAAACACTATTCTAGTAAATAAAAAAGTGCAGCCCAAAAATTAGAGTGCACTTTTCGTTTTAAACAAAACAAAATGGGATGGTATTTATTTTTTTACTAATCGTTTTTGATAAACTTCATTTTCAGTATTCGTAATTCTAACAAAATATATACCTGAATTAAGTTGACTAATATTGATACTATTATTGTTATTAGATAATAGATTATTGCTTTCAAAAACCAAAATACCTAAAGTATTATATACTGCTACATCATAATTACTTGTTTCATCAATAAGCTGAATATTAAACTCACTAGTTACTGGATTTGGATATAATTGCAGTTTATTATTTTCAAAATCATTAGTTTCCAAAACCGAACAATTGGCTGATGTAAATGGTGCATAACTACCATAATCCCAAAACTGACTAAACGCTTGACAGTAAAAATATACGGTTTCAAAATCAGTGATATTTATTCCAGAAGGAATAGTTTTGGTAAAACTTGTTGCGCCAGAAGCTGGCGAAAGTCCCATTTCTATCCTTGGTCGAGTTAAAAAATTAGAGGTCACTTTAAGTTGTGAATTTGTCAAAGTTCCTCGATCAACCAAAAAAATCCTAACATCGGGTCCAGCAGCTGTAGAAAAATTTGACATTAAGTTTACTGTAACTGTATTATTAGTATTTAAGACCACTTGAACCGTTCCTTGAACATTATACATAGGAACACTAGTATTATTACCAAATCCTGTGGCTGTAACATTACACTGTGAATTTACAAGTTGACTGAATACGACTGTAAATAAGAATAAAATAGTAATTTTTTTCATAGCAACTCTTTTTTAATTAATACTACAAAATTGCTAATTAATTAAAATTCAGCTATTGACTATTTTACCTCAAAGATTATCAAAATTACATTAAGAGAAAGTAACTTTATTTTCGCGAAATTCTTTAGGAGAAACACCTTGCTTGTTTTTAAAAAAACGACTGAAGGATTGAATGTCTTCAAAACCCAATTCAAAAGCGGTTTCTTTTATACTTTTTTCAGAATTTAAAAGTATTCGTTTGGCTTCCAAAAAAATTCTATCTTGAATAATTTGCAAAGGCGATTTTTCGATATGATTAGCAAATAAATTTGTCAATGATTTTGCAGGCTTGTTCATTAAATTGGCATATTCGGCAACCGTATGTTTGGTTTTATAATGCACTTCTACAAGAAAGTTAAAGTTTCTAATCACATCCATTTTAGTTTCTTGTACGTGTATAATTTTATTTTCATCTTTAAAAATTCGTGTGGCAATAATTAAAAAACGCTTCAAAAGCATTTGCAACATTTCAATTTGCATTTCGTCTTTATTCTTTAGCTCTGCTAAAAAAACACCCCATAATACTTCGAATTTTTTTATGTTCTCTTCATTTAAATTAATAATTGGCACTTGTGATGCACCAAAAAACAAAACGCCTTTGCAACCAATTTCACTATCGTGATTGTCAATACAATAAAAGCAACGATTGAACCTTATGATGTTTACATCTTCTATATTAGAAATGTCAACTTTATGAAATTCGGTTAAAAAAACCATTTGATTTGGTTTTAAAACATAAGTAACATTATCAATGAGTAAAGTTGTATTTTTTTGCGCATTCCAATATATAGAAAGCGTATCGTTGTTGTTTTTATTAACAACCTCTACATCTGTTTTTTTTAGATTGGTTAGTAAAAGATATTCGCTTGAAGCGCCAAAAAATTCCATAGCAGTAGATTTTTTAACAAAAATAGGATTTTAACGGCATTTAATTTCTCAAAATATGTTAAAAAATGCTGTACGCTATAGCTAATTCAATATGTTTTTAGAATAATATTCTTGTAAAGTTTCATTTTTAAATCTTAATCGATGCATTAAATGAATAATCAAAAAATGAAACTGTAACTTCAAAACACCATTTTTAATATACTTTCTTGCAGAAGTTGTAATTGATTTTTGAATAACAACAAATCTTGAAGATGTATACAATCGAGAAATGAATTCATTGTCTTCGTAGATGATAAAATTATCATTGAATCCGTTTAGTTTTTCAAATAATTTTTTTTCTACAAACAAAGATTGATCGCCACCACGACAGGATATATGATTGAATTTAGTAAACCATTGTGAAACTCTCAAAACAATATGATTATTATCGAACTTCATTTTAAAACAACCCGATAAATTGCCGTTTTGAACTTGATGTACAATTTCAGCATCAAAATTTTTTGGAGGGAACGTATCGCAATGCAAAAAGTATAAAATTTCTGAACTAGTATTTTTCGCACCCGAATTCATTTGAATAGAGCGACCTTTTTCAGCATGGATAATTTTAACTGAAGGATAATTTTTTAGAATTTCTAAAGTTTTATCTTGACTCCCGCCATCAACAAGTAGTATTTCTTTGGTGAATTTTGAGTTTATGATCTCGAGTAAATAATCTAGCAATTTAGCAATGCTATTTTCTTCGTTGAGAACAGGAATGATTATCGAAATGGTCATTACTTATTCAAAATCCAATTATAATTTAGAAACTTAACTTTTGCTTTTTTATCAATTTTTATGGTGGAATATTTATTTATAAAATCAATTAATGAAGTTTTTTGGGTTTTAAAATCGCCTCCAAACCAATTGAAAATTTCAGAGATTTTTATTTCGGATGCTGTAATTGTGTTTTTTGTTTTATCGTTGATAAATGATTTTGTTGCCACTTCTAATTGCTTGTCTAAAGTTTCGGGTAAATAAGCATTATTTAACAAATTCGGACACGAAAAGGAAGCACAATTAATTGCAAAATGAATTCGTGGCTCATCCATTTTACGAAGAATTTTATGTTCGATATAACTCAATGAAATTTTATCTTTTCCCGATAAAATGAAGTTTTTATCCCAAACTGCATCAATATCTTTAATGCTTTTCACAGGATAATTATCGGTTACTATTTTCAATGTATACAAATTATAAGCATTGATATAATACGCTAGCTTTTCGTTTTTTGACCATTTCTCTGTTGGTTGTGTTTTTTCGAATTTTGTAATTATTGCATCCAGTTCAGTTTTGTTCGTTTTAATTTTATTGTAATTTACATTTCCTTTATCTGAAACGTAATTACCTAAAAATTGGTTATAGCTTTTGTAATCAAAATTTTGTGCAAAACTTGTGGTACTTATAAGCAGTAAAAAAATTATTTTTTTCATTTTTTTTAAAATTTTAGAGGATAGGTTTCTTGATTGATAAAATCTTTTGGGAAATGTTCGTCATCTTTAAACCCAAGTTCAATATCGCGACCATCGCTAGGAATATAATTAGTTTTAAAAATATAATCCCAAACACTTAATGTTATTCCAAAGTTCATACCGTATTTATTAGGCATTGCTTTACTATGATGCCAAATGTGCATTTTAGGATTGTTGAAAATATATTTTAGAAATCCGTAATCCCAACCCAAATTGGCATGATTTAAATGTCCGATAGTAATGGCAAAAAAGTGAACAATAAATACATCTTGAACGCTAAAACCGCCAATGACAGCTAGCGGAATGTACAACGTCGATTTATAAATTACAGGTTCCATCCAATGATAGCGCAAGTGAGCTGCAAATCCCATTTGTTTTACCGAATGATGTACTTTGTGGAAATTCCAAAATAGTGGAACTCGATGTAACATTCGATGTGTTATCCATTGCATAAAATCGGAAACCAAAAAAAAGATTAGAAGTGAAACTACTTTCGGTTGTTGGGATAAATCTACAATTTTAATGGATGCTAATTGAAGCTGGAATAATGATAGAAAATCATTAAATAATTGCGCTGTAACATTAGATAATGCTATCAAAACGATAAGATTTAATAAAAAAAAATTAAAAAACATGTAAAAAATATCCAACCAAAAATCTTTTCGAATAATGGCTTGGTATTTCCGCCACGGAAATACAATTTCGAGAATTAAAACGGCTAAAGAAATAAATAGCAAACCATAGAAATAATTTTCGATATGAAGCGAAAGCACTTCGTTTTTCAGGTAATTGAAATAACCTGAATAAGAATTGGATACTATTTCTTGGTATTTATTCATCTATAATTTTGCATAGATGCCAAAGTTAATTGATGGTGCTAATGGAGCATTGTCTATTCCCATTGCTCCTAAAACAGATGCGTTCGCTCCAAATTTATCTTTAGTAAATTCGTAATTCAATTTTAAACCAAAAGTGTTATAGGTTTGTCTATCTGAATACGAAAACCATTGTTTTGGGTCATTGTCAAAAGCGTCTTCTTTAGAAACGATATTCCGTGTATCTAGAAATAAAATAACATGACCTTTTGGAATGATGTTATAACCTACTTCAGCAGTAAATTTAAAATAATCCGAATAGTCATTATCCATATAACCATAGCCAATATTTCCAAAATAGTACCACTTCCCTTTGCTTGAACCAACCGTTACATAGGGAACAATTGTAGAAGCATTAAAACCAGTACTCAACCCAGTTTCATCATCAAATTGTCCCGTTTTTGGTGAGTAGAATAATCCCGTACTTACTTTCCATGTCTTGTCGTACAACTTATATTTCAAACCTAAAGTGACGTTTCCTATGCCTGAAAAATTTTCAGAAGTGGCACTTGAAGTTGGTTTAAATCCAACCGACTTATAAGGTAAAATAAGTTGTGCTTCTAACTTATTTGTTATGCCATACTCGCTATAAACTTGTAATGTAATATCAGTATAATCAGCATTTAAATCAACTTTTTCACCATCAACTTCCGCTTGATTATAAAAAATACCAGAAAATCCAAGTTGGATATACGCTTTGCCTTTTTCCTTTGTCCACGGACTTTGAGCGGTTACTATTTGCTGAAAAGCAATTGTTAACATAAGAATTGAGATGATTTTTTTCATGTTTATTTTTTATTAGTATTGTTTTAGTTTTAAGAAAATAATTTGCTTACAATTATTTTATTATTTAAGTTTTTCCAAAAAGAGGCTTAACGCTTTCCAATATTCTTGATTATCTGGATTGTCTTTCCAAAGTGCTTTAGAACCGTGTTTTCCTTTTTCTATAGGAATAAATTGGGATTGATTATGGGTAAACTTTATATTGGATAACAAATCTTTTAATTCTGATGCTTCTTCTCTGGATGAAGTGACAAACATTGGTTTAGCAAACGATTTCAGTTCTTCTTTTAATGAATTTTTTTTATCCGAAAAATAATCGCCTGGACTAAATGCAATTACAGCTTTCACTTTACTATTAGATTTTGCAAATAACAAAGCTAATGTTGACGAATAAGAACTTCCCCAAAGGATAATTTGTTTATTGTATTTTTTATAAGTGTAATCTATTGCTGCTTGAATATCTTGTTCTGCATCAAGGTAATCAGTAGGTTTTCCAAGTTTTGTTGCTCTTTGAAAAGTTTCATTTTCTTTTTCAAATAATGTACCGCCCGAACGTTGATCTATGGCAATTAAATTAAATCCTTTGTTGAATAAGGTAATGGCAATTTCATCGTATTCGGCTTTGTTATAACGTGCTTGATGGCAAAGTAAAATAACGGGGAGTTTACTATCGTTATGGTATAAATTAGCTGAAATTAGTAAACCGTCTACAGATGGAAAAGATATTTTTTCGGGGTTTATTTTTTGACTATAAGTTGCAACAGGAGTTACAATTGTAACTAAAAAGAAAACACAAGCAATTGCTTTTTTCATGGCTGAAATTTTGATAATTATATAAAGATAGACGTAATTCTAAAAATTCCTTACAATAGTAATGTAAGGAAAAAAATAAAGAACGTCTTAAGTACGATATGCTAAAAAATTACACTTACACTTCAAAAACCGCCATTCTCCTTTTTGCTCTAAGCGAAAACGTTGAACATATTTCAAAACCAATTGCTACCAATACAAAGCAAAATGTTTTGTTGTGGAAAAAAATGAATGAACGTGTTCTAAAAACCATTCAAAAAACGAAATTACAGTATTACCATTCCAATGAAATCAATCAAATTGGGTCTTCTTTTGGAGAAAAACTGACAAACGCTATACTGCAATTATTTAATAAAGGTTTTGAAAAGGTTATTATTATCGGAAATGATTGTCCTGAATTAAAATCGCATCATTTAATTGAAGCTTCATCTCAATTGCAAAAAAATGATTTTGTTCTTGGTGCTAATTATAATGGTGGCGCTTATTTAATTGGAGTTACGAAATCGGCATTAAACCTCGAAGATTTTAAAACTATTAAATGGCAAACTACTACTGTTTTTAATGAATTAAGAACTCTTTGTAAAAAAAGTACTTTAGAAATACTTCAAAGCTTCAACGATTGTAATAACGCTTCTGATTTTAAGAAAATAGTTGCTAAACTTTCTTTTTTAGATAATTTACGGCATTTAATTCTTTCTTTATTTCAAAATAATGCTACTATCAATCGGTATGAAATATCTTTTTTTACTGCAAAAATCTCTTCTTTAAATTTTAACAAAGGATCTCCACTCTCTTTCTAATACTCGTTTAGATTACTACTCCTTTTTACTAATTAAATATTACATCCAATGAAACAATTTTTTATTTGGGCTTTGCTCTGCATTTCGACAATGACATTCGCTCAAGAAGACCTTACCGTTTCGGTTATTGATTTTGAAACGCAAAAACCAATTCCTAATCTTTCTGTTAAATTATCAAATACAACTAGAAATATACTTTTACAACAAACCACAAATACTCAAGGAAAGGCTATTTTTAAGAGTGTTCCCGCTCTTGATGGCTATCGAGTTGTATTTGAATCGACTGCTGATTATAATTCTCAAAGTTCTGAACTTATTAGTATACGTTCCAATCAAAATCCAAATGTCAGTTTATTATTAAAGAAAACTTCTTTCCAACAATTAGATGAAGTTATTATTAAATCCAATGCAATAGCAAAAATTAATCGACGTGACGCTGAAGTCTCTTTTGAATTGAAAGCGGAGGAAATTCAAGAAATTCCTTTGGAAGGACGAGACATCACAAGAGTGTTGTATCGATTGCCTAACGTTTCACAAGCAACAGGTTTTTATCCCGAAGCTCCTAATGTCAGTATTAATGGCGCTAACGGTCTTTTTACTTCCTATTTGATTGATGGTATGGACAATAACGAACGCTTTTTAGGCGGACAAAAATTTAATATTCCATCTGGATTTGTAAAAGACATTACTGTTTTGACCAGTAATTTTTCAGCTGAATACGGTCTTACCGGAAGTGGTGTTGTTGACATTACACCGCGCTCGGGTTCTAATAAAATGACAGGTGAAACTTTTTTTATCACACGACCTGGACCAGCAATTGATGGCACTTCGCCTTTTGCACAACGCGATTTGTCTGGTAATCAAGTAAAAGACGGTTTTGCCCGTTATCAAGCTGGTGGCGGAATTGGTGGTGCTTTTGTTAAAGACAAAACCTTTTACTATTTCAATTTTGAACACACAACCGACGTAAAAGATAATTTATTGAATGTGCCTCAACTAGGAGTAGTTGAGACCGTAAGAGGAACCAATACGTTTAATTATTTTTCTTCTAAAATAGACCAACTTTGGAGTAAAAATTTTAGAAGTTCACTTCGTGCCAATATTGGTTTAATAGATGTTGAAAGACAAGGCGGCGGATTAGAGGGAGGTGCTGCATTTCCTTCATCTGCCAATACGCAAAAAAGAAACAGCGTTTTACTTGCTTTGAAAAACTCCTATAATTTAGGAAAAGTAAGTGGTGAAACCAATATTCAATATAGTCGTTTTAATTGGGATTACGCCAATCCATTGGATGGCAACTCACCTCAAGTTGTTGTTTTGGGAACTAACGACGAAACCTTGGCTGTTTTGGGTCATCCTGGCTATTTGTTTAATGCCATTGAAAATACGGTTCAATTCCAACAAAAATTCAAATATTACTTAGATAATCACACCATTAAATCGGGTTTGAATTATATTAGAGGTAACCACGAATTGTTTGGTGGCGGAAATCCGAATGGCAATTATACCGTAAAACTTACCCAAGCTCAAATAGACGACATTAGAAATAGCAGCGTTGGCAGCGGTTTAAATATTAATGATATTCCAACTAATGCAACGGTTACGAATTACAATGTAGAATTACGTCCCGCATCTTTTGGAACCCATCAGGATATTTATTCAGCTTATGTTGAAGATTTATGGTCGGTAAACGATAAACTGAATATAACTCTAGGATTGCGCTACGATTATGATAATCTATCAAAAGGAGGAAGCGATAAAGGTGATAACAACAACTTGGCGCCGCGTATTAATTTTAATTATAAACTGAATAACACTAGTAGCCTTCGAGGTGGTTATGGTATTGCATATGATAAAATAAACTATGCTATTTATAGTGATGCTTTGCAACAAAACACCAAATCTGCCGATTATAGAACGCAATTACAGAAATTTATTGATTTAGGGATTTTACCAGCTAATACAAATCTCGACGCCATTACCTTTAACGGAAATATTTCAGCAAATTTGTCTAATGTGACTTATCTTCAAGGTCCTTCTGGTGATTTATTACAAGGACAACGAGAAGGAGCGTTTTCAAATGAAAGAAGAATATTAAATCCAAATGGTTATAAAAATCCGTATTCACATCAATTTGCTTTAGGATATCAGGTTCAATTGGATGAAAATAAACTGTTTTTTGTAGATGTAGTTCACAATCGCGGGGAAGATTTATTTCGATTGCGAAACTTAAATGCTGCGGCAGAATATACTATTGACCCAAATAATGTAATCATCAGAACACCAGCTGAAGCTGATGCGACACGACCAATTCCAATTGTTGGAGGAACCGCAACCATAAACGGAAATATTGTTACTGGTGTTGCTAGAAATGTAATTATTACAGAAAGCGAAGGCAAATCGAGGTATTATGCTTTAAGCTTGAATTATCAAAAGTCTAGGGGGAAAAATAATTATTCCTATCGATTGAATTATACCTTATCTTCTTTAAAAAATAATACGGAAGACATCAATTTTAGAGCGATGGATGGAAACAATTATGGTAACGAATGGGGACCATCAATTAATGACAGAACTCACAATATTAATGGAATTTACAGTTATTATCCGTTTACAGGAACAACCATAACATTAGCTGGATTGTTGCAAAGCGGTCAGCCAATTAACCGAATTCCATTAGGTTTTGGAACCACTGATTTGAATGGTGATGGATCAGGTTTTAGTGATGCTTATCAAGGAAATAGTGATCGTTATCCAGGAGAAAGCAGAAACAATGACCGTTTGCCTTGGAGCACTACTTTTGACATTGGTGTGCAACATCAATTTAAAATTTATTCGAACAACAAGATTGAATTGAGAGCCGACATTTTTAATGTATTTAATGCTGAAAACTTGAGCGGTTATAGTAACAATGCCACGCAAAGCAATCAAATTCAAGGTGGCTCTAGCGCTAGTGGTTTGTTTACGCAACGAAATGCTTCACCGCCAAGACAGTTTCAGTTTGGAGTACGTTATTTATTTTAAAGAAAACATCCTGCAATGGCCATAAATCGTTGCAGGGTTTTAAATTTGCGTTAGGGTTAGTAGCGGGATCCTTTTGTGAAGCGTGCAAAACAAAAGATAGAGAGAATAGCCCGTCCCATGCAGTAACGCCATAAAACAGAAAAAATGTTTATACTCAATGCAAACGAGCCAAATAAATTGGCAACTTATTTACAAAAGCAACGATGGCTTGGTTTAGATGAAAAAATTCTATCTTTATTCAAACCTGGAGAAGGTAATATGAATTATGTGTTGCGAGTTACCACCGAACACCGAACTTTTATTGTCAAGCAATCACGGGCTTATGTCGAAAAATACCCGCAAGTTGCCGCTCCAGAAAAGCGTGTTGTTACGGAGGGCGCTTTTTATGAAAAGATTTCGAGCGAGAAAACAATTCAAAAGTATATGCCAAAATTAATTGGACTTGATGTTGAAAACAATGTTATGGTTATTGAAGATTTGGGTAACTCCCACGATTTTACTTTTTTGTATGACAAAGAACACCACTTAGAAAAGGAGGAATTGACGGAATTGATAGCGTATTTAAATAAGCTGCACAACTCCTTTAAAAAAGCGACTATTGATGATGAATTAGAAAATCTGGAATTGCGAACACTCAATCACGAGCACATTTTTCAGTATCCCTTTATGGAAGAGAATGGATTTGATTTGAATTCGGTGCAAAATGGTTTGCATGAATTGGCTTTACCTTATAAAAATAATAAGGAACTAAAGAAACAATTTTTGAGTTTAGGTTCGCTATATTTATCGAAAGGGCAGTATTTGTTGCACGGCGATTATTATCCGGGAAGTTGGTTGAAAACATCTGATGGCATTAAGATTATTGATCCAGAGTTTTGTTATTATGGTTTAAGAGAATTTGATTTGGGCGTTTTAATAGCGCATTTGCATTTATCTGGGCAAAATCAAGATGTATTATTGGATTTGGTTACGCAATATGAAGCTTACTCCGAATTGAATTTGAAAATTTTGAATGGATTTATTGGAGTTGAAATCATGCGCCGTTTGATTGGATTGGCTCAGTTGCCTTTGAACATTGATTTGAATGCAAAAAAACAATTGCTTGAGTTTGCAAAGACATTAATTTTAAAATAACTGAAAATGAAAATAAAATTATTTGTAGTGATTTTGTTGTTCGTAAATCAACTGCAAGCGCAAACCAAAGTTTGGTTTGACACCGATATAATGATTGGAATGCCCGACAAAGCTGCCCGAGAAGTAGATGATGGCATTACGTTGATTATGGCTTTAAAACAACCTCAAATTGAAATTGTCGGCATTAGCAACATCACTTATGTAGATTATGGTTTTGGCGTGATTCAAAAAATATTGAATTGGCATAACAAAGGAAAAGCCATTCCAGTCTATAAAGGTTCTGCATTTGCAAATGATTTGGGAACTGAAAATGACGGAACAAGTGCTTTGTATGCTGCTTTGAAAAAAGAGAGACTGACTATCTTGGCATTAGGTCCATTGACTAATATTGCCACATTAGTCAAAAATCATCCTGATATTATTCCCCAAATAGAACGTGTGCTTATTTGTGCCGCAAGAACGCCCGATTTGCCTTTTAATCCAGGTAACGGGAAATTAAATGTGTTTGATTATAACTACGAGTTTGATGAGGCATCTATGGATATTTTATTGAATTCTCCTATTCTTCTAGAGTTTGCTGGCTATGAACCTAGCTCTTTTACGCATATTGGCAATATTGATTTAGCAAGTTTGGATAAGAATAACGAAGCCGATAAATGGTTGTTTGATATAGTTCAACCATGGATGGAATTGAACGAAAAGTATTTTGGTGTTCGTGGATTTATTCCTTTTGATTGTTCGACTTTAGGATTGGTTACGCATCCGGAATATTTTACTTATTACGAAAATATTCCAATAAAAGTAACGTATAAAAAGAATGATGCATTGGAAATCCAACCGGATAAACCATTCAAAAACTTCTTGGAAGTATCGTATAATTTCAAAACCAAAAAGAAAGTAAAATATGCTCGTCGTGCTTTGCAAGGTTTTGAGGAAAAAATATTAGAAACACTAAGTGTTAAAAACTAATTCTAGTTTTTAAAAGAAATAAAATTAGAAAATTTCTCCTGCATCGGTTTATTTTTTTTGTAGAATTCGGAGTTAATTAAATCCTCAAAAGTATCGATATCGTTCAAGGTATCGATTAATGAAAAACCAATGTTGTTTATTTTTAATTCGTTTAAGGTAACATTTAGTAAATTGGGTTGGCTCCAAGGTTTGTTTTCGAATAGTATCGAATTTAAGAAGTTCATTCCTATTAAATAATAGCCACCATCTTCTGCTGGACCAAAAACGACTTCCTTTTTTTCTAATGCTGCAAAACCATTTAGAATAATAGCAGCAGAAATTTCGGGTAAATCAGAACCAATTAAAACAATCGATTCGTAACCTTGTTTAAAACCATCAAAAAAAGCGTTGTACATTCGTTCGCCTAAATCATTTCCTGATTGCACTTTTTTAGGAATCGTTGTCCATTTGGTATTTATGATGATATCCGAGAAATAAACTACTGTATCAACATCAATGGTTTGGGTTGCTTTTTCAGTAATTTGTACTAATTGGGTATAGACTTCAAAAGCACCTTCATCACCAATAGTTTTGGCCAATCGGGTTTTGACTTTACCCAATTTTATATTTTTTACAAAAATGATTAGAAGTTGTTTCATTAATGAACAAAGAAGTTAATACACTTTTTTTCCTTTAATTAAATATTTGCTCCATTCTTTGGAGAATGCGTGAACGCTTTCTGTTGGAGTTTGATTATCATCCACAACTTCTTCCTCATGATTTTTCCATCCAAAAATTCCACCATAAAGATTGTAAACATTTTTATACCCCAATTTTTTAAGTTTATTACCAATAGTCTCACTTCGAATACCAACTGAACAATAAACGATTATAGTATCATTAAAGTTCTTATATTTTTCTTTTACAATTTTTGAATTAAATTTATCATAGCCAACACAATAGGCATTTTTAATATGGCTTACATCGAACTCTTTTTGCTCTCTTGTGTCAAGAATAATAGGATTTCCAAGCTCTTTAAATTCTTCTATTTGTATGTAAGGAATTGTTTTTTTATTGTACTTAGTTAAAAGACTATCAATAGGAGATTGAGCAAAAATCGATGTACTAAATAAAATAAAATACAATAAACTTTTCATAACTAAATTTATTAAATAAGTCGTGAATTTAAAATTTCCTTACATAATTAACTAATCATTTTTGAATGTGAATTATAGTTGTCTAATTTACTTTTCAAAATCTGCATATCTTCACTCACTTTTTTATCCAAAACCTTTGCATAATGCTGCGTAGTCCTTAAATTTTTATGTCCTAACATTTTGCTTACACTTTCTATTGGAACACCATTTGTAAGAGTTATAGTAGTTGCAAAAGTGTGTCGGGCAATGTGGAAGGTTAATTCTTTTTCTATCTCGCAAACACCAGCTATTTCTTTTAAATAGGCATTCATTTTTTGATTAGTTAAAATAGGAAACAGCCTATCTTGATTTACACTTTGTGGATGATTGGCATATTTATCAATAATCATTTGTGTTACTTGGAGAATTGGGATTTTGGAAGCGGTTTCGGTTTTCTGTCTATGAGTGAATATCCATTTCTCGCCATCAATACCTATGCTTATATGAGACTTTGTTAAATTTTTGACATCAATGTAAGCCAAACCAGTAAAGCAACTAAAAAGGAAAATATCACGAACTAATGACAATCTTTCTGTTTTGAAATCTTTTTCTATTATTGATTGAATTTCTTCTTCAGATAAATAAATGCGTTCGACTTCTCTAACTTTAGATTTGTAGTTTGCGAATGGATTTTTGTCAAGCCAATCATTGTCCAAACAAATCTTGATTATTTTACTAAAGTTCTTTATGTATTTGACTGCGGTGTTATTAGCGCAGTTCCGAACACTTCTTAACCAAAATTCATAATCGGTTACAAAAGCATGATCTATTTTGTTTATCTCGATATCGGAAACTTTATATTTCCATTGCAGAAATTCTTTAGTATGGCTCAACGATGTTTTGTATCGTTCTAATGTTCCTGGTGCATATTCTTTACCAACCAGTTCTTTGATTTTGTTATTGTGATCTTCGAAAATTGGAACAAGCATACGTTTAGTTTCAGTAGTTCCGAACAATTCATTCTTCAAATTTTCTGATGTAACTTTGATGTCTTTTTTGAATAATCTCTTTTCTGCTTCCAAAACTTGATTTTTCAAGTAATCAAGATGACTATTAATTGTTCTAGCTTCTTCATTATTACCCTTAACTTTAGAGCTTTCTCCTGACCATCTTTCGGGATTTACATACTTATTAGCACTAAACTCAAATCGTTTGGCTTGGATTGTTACTCTTGTATAAATTGGGCAAATGCCCTCATTGTTGGCTTTTGATCTCTTGATGTAAAAGAGAACTGATACAGTAGTGTTCATAAGTGGTAACCTTTTAGTTATTATTAAATTTAAACTTTCTAATAATTACAAACAAGATGTACATATTTTGAATATGTTGTTGAACACCTTGCTGTACTGGTGGTTTTCTGTTAGAGGTGTCACTTAAATTTTTATAATTTAGTGACACCTCGAAAGACACCAAAACTTTGAGATTAAATGAATAATTTGATATAACCCTAAATGAAAAAACCCACTAAATTGTTGAATTTAGTGGGTTTTGTAACCATTTGTATTTCTACTGGCGGAGAAAGAGGGATTCGAACCCCCGGACCTGTTACAGTCAACAGTTTTCAAGACTGCCGCAATCGACCACTCTGCCATTTCTCCAATAAATATGTGCCTACTTGCGTAATGCGGATGCAAATATAACAACCTTTTTCTTTTTCCAAAACGATTTTGGTTAAAAAATAAAGATATTTTTTTGAGTAGTAGCTATATCGTTAATGCTGTGCCGGTTAGAATCAATTATACTTGTCCGGTATCTTAGCCATGAGTTCCTTAATCATAGAACTACTCATGTCTTAAAGCAAAAAAAAAAATCCTCAGTCAACTAGTCCAAAGGGCTTATATAGAAACAAAAAAAGTTGCCCATCGGACAACTTCTCTCTTAAAAAAACTACAGCTTACAGCGCAGCTTTCCTTGCCTCAACGGCCGCCATGAAAGCATCAATTTCAGCTATCTCCTGCTCTACCCTGCCTAAATCCATTTGTTTTTCCAGTAAGGCAACCACTCCGTAACTCTCAACTCTACCTTCCAACAAGAATTTTTTATACTCCAATCTTGTTTTTTTGTCGAGGGCTTCATCCTTAATGGGGCCGTCGGGTAAGATGGCTATGTAGCTGTCCACTGCGGCTAATTCGGCAATAACACCTTGCAATTGGGTAGCTACTTCTACCGAGGTTTCAGCGTAACGATCGGTTAATCGCTCTACCGATAACTTTCTGAAAGTTAAATCGGCTTTCTCTTTTTGGGCCAAAGATAACAATACGTCGCAATCGGCCACTTGTGTCAAATTCTGAACTGAGTAATTCATAATATAAAAAATTTAAAGTTATATTTTCCATCTTACAAACTGCTTGCCATTATTTGACAGAAATAACTTATTTAATTTAACTTTAACACACTCACCCTCTAATATATAGCCAAATATACCCACAAAAAACCATGCCAAGCGTTGCTATACTTGACCTATTTAACAAAAACTACAAGACAATTATTTAGGCATTCCCATAGCCTCATGGAGGATCCTGGCTTCCTCTTGCAGTGTCGCCAACTTAATTTGCAATTGTGTTATTTGAGGCAAACCACAATAAGCCAACTTTTTAACCGATTTGTTTTCCAATTTTTTTAAAAATCCATTGGCTACCAAATTTTCAAAAGTTGCTTGCGTCTTTAAGAAATCCACCAATGCTAATACCTGAAGTTGGGCATTATAAACTTGCTCCATTTTGGCCAGCTTTTGGGTAGCCTTTATTTGTTGATAGGTGTTTTCTTTAAGTTGGCGTTCCAAAAGATTTTGCTTAAGCTGTTCTTGTTGGGCTACCACCGGCATTACTTTAGGAGCCGATTTGCTTTGTTGTACTTGCCCCAACAACGCGGTGAGCATTATCTTAGCCGATAGCGGTAAATCTCTTTCTTTTAATTCGTACATAGCATACTGACTTCTACTCACTTGCAACAATACAGCCATATCGCTTTGACTTATCCCTAATAAAGCACTAATTCCCTCCGACTTTTTCATGACATTACTTTTGTGACAATTTTTTTTTGAACAAAAATTTTGCCACAGTTTTGTGACAATTTTTTTTTAAAGATTTTTTTTGTCACAATATTGCGACATTTTTTTCAAAAAGATTTTTTTTGTCACAACTTTATACAATAGCTTTTTATCGTTGCTATTTGAATTTCATCGACTAATTCCGGGTTTTTACTTCCTGTCCCAAAAGCTTTTGTTATCTTAGGGTATCGATTTTTCGATGTTCAAATACCACCACATTTTTTAATTCCTATGGCCAACCCGCTACTAAGGGTTTTGGTTGTGGTTTATAGTGTAACTTTTAAAACTATATAGGTATGAGAACAAGATTATTTTTTTTGCTGATTTTTTGTAGCTTTTTGGGATTTGGTCAGAAAACAGAAAATGGCACAACCGGAAAAGAAAAGGCTATTGATACATTAAAAATAGCACTATCAACAGATATTAACTTCTCTTCATCAGCAGATGATGACCGTAAAGAAGCCAGTGCAGCTGTCGGCACGTTAGGATTAAAATTTAGCCGTGGATTTGTTTATGGTGATGTTAATTTTACCGTTTACTCTCAGAATAAAGATGGTATAGAACCCGACTCAACTGACACAAAAATTTTTGGTTCAAATTTACTTTTACCACAAAACAGTTCTTCAAAAATTAGTAATTTTTCAATACTTGTTGGGTTAAAAAGTTTCTATCTAAAAAAAGGTTACCCAGATGACGAGCCAACATTTAGCTTAAAACGTTTTGGAGCTAATATCGGATTTAGAGTGAACAACAATACTTGGATAAAAGACTCTCTAAAATCTAATGTAACTATTAATACCTTTGATTTTAATGTTACCTATACCCTAATTAATGCCAGAGTTTTTAGTTCAAAAGAAGACATCAAAGTAATTCTTTCCTATGGAATAACCACTAGAAGACTTGGAGGTGATTTTGCTTTAAGTTCTAATGATGCTTTAAGAAGACAATTTATTGGAACTGACAAATTAGGGTTTAACGGCACTAACCTTGCCTGCAGACTTGAAATTTCAAAATTTTATGGTCAAATGAATTTAACTTCCTTTAGCAAGAAGGACAATATTGCGGGTTTTAGTGGTAATCAGGCTGTAATTACATTAGGATTACGTGCCGACTTATCACTTAATGCCAAGGAAAAAGATATTAGAGAAACAAGACTTCAGGAATTAGAAGAAGCTGTAGAAAAATTAAAGGAAACCGAAAAGAAATAATTCTCAAAACAAATCTCCCTTTTTGTTAACAATCCCCGTTAGCGGGGATTGTTTATGTGTGGGAAAATTGGTAGGTTTGGAAAGCTTATGATTTATCTTAATTTAGGTGGATTATATGAAGTCCAAAAAATAGCGGTCGACAATGACAACATATTTAAAAAAAATGCGTACAGAAGTAGACATACTTGAAAATGACATATTAGAACAATATCCCGAGGTATTGGAAATACTTTTGCGTGATCATACAACTCAAAAAAATATTTTCTGGGCAACTGACAACTATCAAGACCTTGGAACAAGATACCATTTTACTTCTGAAATATTACCTGAGTTAATAACAGGCATAAATGGTCATGTAATTATGCCTAGAGTCAAGAAAGATAAAGAGTTACAACAATCTAGAGTTAGAGGTATGGCAGAGGTTTTTACCCCCTCTTGGATTTGTAATGCACAAAACAATCTCATTGACAATGCATGGTTTGGGCGTGAGAAAGTGTTTAATACTGAACTAATAAATTCAAACGGTACAAAATATTGGGAAATAAACAGTGACAAGATAATCTTCCCTGAAGGAAAAAGTTGGAAACATTATATAAGAGATACACGGCTTGAAGTTTCATGTGGTGAGGCACCCTATATAACCAGCAGATACGATACAACCACTGGAGAATATATACCAATTGAAAATAGAATTGGTTTATTAGATAGAAAACTTCGAGTTATAAATGAAAATGTTGTTTCAACTGGAGAATGGTTGGAAGCAGCACAAACCGCATATAAAAACACTTATGCCTTTGAATGGCAGGGTGACAGTTTACTTTTAGCGCGTGAGGCAATGCTATTTAGTTTTATTGAAAACTACACTGCAAAATTTGGTAAAGAACCTTTATTAAAATCAATACAATACATAGCTTACATAATATCATGGAATGTTTGGCAAATGGATGGTTTAAAAGGTGTTGTTCCTGATAGCTGTAATAGTACGGTGTCGACTAGTGAAAATTTATTTGGAGAAGTAGAAAGTAAAACCTATTTCTGTGAAGGATGTTTGAATAATGATATTACTAAACATAGTGGTATTAAGTGTATAATAAAAGACTGGGGGAATAAAGATCCTAAAACCGGGAAAAAAGGAAAAAAACTCTTGTTTATCGACCTCCTAAAAAATATGAAAATATGAAGTTTACCTCGTCATTAAAACTAAAATTGATTTATGTGTTTCGCATTAATGATGCAGCACACAAAGGCTGTTTAAAAATTGGTGAGACTACTGCTGATAATGAAAATATCTGGGGTCTAGAACCCAACAGTAAAATCCTTAACGAAGCAGCTAAAAGACGAATCAATCAATATACACAAACTGCTGGTATAAGTTATGATTTGTTATATACTGAAGTAACAATTTTCAATGCAAAAGAAGGTTTAAAATCTTTTTCCGACTCGGAGGTACATCAAGTATTAACTCGTTCGGGAATTAACAAAAAGATTTTTGATACCAAACGGAAAGCTAATGAATGGTTTGAAACCGATCTTGAAACCGTAAAAAATGCTATCAAAGCAGTTAAAGACGGAAGAGATTCACTAAGACAAACAGAAAAATCAATTGAAAAAAATCCTGTATCATTCAGGCCAGAACAAAAAGAAGCAATTGATAAAACAATAAAGCAGTTTAAAAAAAGTAATGACATGCTTTGGAATGCCAAAATGCGTTTTGGTAAAACCTTATCTGCTTTACAAGTTGTAAAAGAATTAGATTTTAACAAGACACTTATTTTAACCCACAGACCAGTTGTAAATGATGGATGGTTTGAGGATTTTGGAAAGATATTCTACGATAAACCCAACTTTACATATGGTTCTAAAAACAAAGGAGATTCATTTGAAACTCTAGAAAAACTTCACACTAAAAGTAAAATTAAATACATCTATTTTGCTTCGATGCAAGATTTAAGAGGTTCGGCACAAGTGGGTGGGAATTTTGACAAAAACAATGAAATTTTCAATACTCTTTGGGATTTTATCATTGTTGATGAAGCACATGAAGGAACCCAAACCGAATTAGGCACTAATGTTCTGAGGGAGTTAAAAAAACCTTCAACTAAAGTCCTCCAACTTTCAGGAACTCCGTTTAATTTATTTGATAATTACAGTGAAGAGGAAATATATACCTGGGATTATGTAATGGAACAAAGAGCAAAGTCAGAATGGGATTCTATTCATTTTGGCGACCCTAATCCTTATGCATCATTACCACGATTAAACATTTATACCTATGACCTAGGTAAACTTCTAAAAAAGTTCATCGATGAAGAATTAGCTTTTAATTTTAGAGAATTCTTTAGAGTAAATGAAATTGGTAATTTCTTACATGAAAATGATGTAAAATCCTTTTTAAATTTAATTTGCAAGGCTGATCAGGAAAGTAACTACCCCTATGCTACTACTGAGTATAGAGATAATTTTAGGCATTCTTTATGGATGGTTCCTGGTGTAAAAGAAGCAAAAGCATTGAGTGCTTTATTGCAAACGCATCCTGTTTTTGGTCAGTTTAAGATTGTAAATGTTGCAGGTGATGGTGATGAAGAAGAGACAAATGATGAAGCACTTATTAAAGTACAAAATGCCATAACCAAAAAGCCTCATGAAACTTACACAATAACGCTATCCTGTGGTAGATTGACTACTGGTGTTTCTGTACCTGCTTGGACAGCAGTCTTTATGTTATCGGGTTCATATAATACCGCAGCCTCTACATATATGCAAACTATTTTTAGAGTTCAAACACCTGCTACCATTAACGGTAGAGTTAAAGAAGAGTGCTTTGTTTTTGATTTTGCTCCTGATAGGACTTTAAAAGTTATTGCCGAGGCTGCAAAAATATCAGCAAAGGCAGGTAAAACAACGGACACTGACCGCGCCATAATGGGCGAGTTTCTTAACTTCTGCCCTATCATTGCTGTAGATGGATCCAAAATGAAAGAATATGCTGTTGAAGGAATGCTTGAACAACTGAAAAAAGTATATATCGAAAAAGTCGTGAGCAATGGGTTTGAGGATAGTTATCTATACAACAAAGACCAGTTGATGAAATTAGACGATGTAGAATTGAGAGACTTTGAAACACTCAAGGGTATTATTGGCAGTACTAAAGCCATGGCAAAGACTAGTGATATAGACATCAATAAACAAGGATTTACTAATGAGGAATTTGAAACATTAGAGGGTGCTGAAAAGAAAAGCAGAACCAAACAAGAACTTACAGATGAAGAGAAAAGACTTTTAAAAGAAAAAGAAGAACAACGCAAAAATAGAGATAGTGCTATTTCTATTTTGAGAGGTATTTCTATTCGTATGCCTTTACTCATTTATGGAGCTAATGTAAAAGATGAAGACAAGGAAATCAATATTAAAAATTTTACCGAATTGATTGATGACCAATCTTGGGAGGAATTTATGCCCAAAGGTGTGAGTAAAAAAATATTTAAAAGTTTTGAAAAATATTACGATCAAGATGTCTTTAGAGCGGCAGGAAAAAAAATTCGAAACATGGCACGGGCAACCGACCAATATACCATTGAAGAGAGAATTGATAGTATCGCCACCATCTTTAGTACGTTTAGAAATCCTGACAAAGAAACGGTCTTAACGCCTTGGCGCGTGGTAAATATGCACATGGGGGATTGTCTTGGTGGTTACGTTTTCTTTGATGAGAACTATGAAAAAAAATTACAAGAACCTCGCTTTGTAAATCATGCTTACGTTACTAATAGTATATTTCAAGCCGACTCTAAAATACTAGAAATCAATTCAAAGTCGGGTTTATATCCGCTGTATATGGCTTATGGAATTTATAAAAGCATTGTTAATGCCACCTATTCAGATATAAACAAGCCTCCTACATTAGAGCAACAACATGCCATTTGGGACAAGGTAGTAGCCGAAAATATTTTTGTGATTTGTAAAACGCCTATGGCAAAAAGTATTACCAAGCGAACTTTAATTGGATTCAGAAACGCAAAAGTAAATACACGCTATTTTGAAGATTTAGTGAACCAAATTATACACAAACAAACAAACTTTTTAGAAAAAGTAAAACAAGGAAAAACCTATTGGAAAACTAATAATGACGACAATATGAAATTTAATGCAATAGTTGGAAATCCCCCTTATCAAGAAATGGATGGAGGTACTGATAGAGGAGCAGTACCTGTTTATCAAAATTTTGTTAATATAAGTAAAAGACTTTCGCCTAATTATATTTCTATGATTATGCCTGCTAGATGGTATGCAGGAGGAAGAGGACTAGATACATTTAGGACTGAAATGCTAAAAGATAATAGAATGTCTGTCTTAGTGGATTATGAGACTAGTAAATCATTGTTCCCTACCGTTGATATTGCTGGAGGGCTTTGCTATTTTCTATGGTCGAATTTTCACAATGGATTATGTACAGTAATTAATTCAAATTCTATTGAATTGCAAAAGATGAACAGAAAATTAGATGAGTTTGAAGTTTTTATTAGATCAAATGCTTCAATTTCTATCATACATAAAGTTAAAAACAAATCAAACTCATTTCTAAATGAAATGGTTCTTTCAATTAATCCATTCGGTTTTAGAACTTATTTTCGAGGTAAAAATGAGAAAACTAAAAATGATATTAAGATTTTAACTAGTGACGGTTGGAAATATGTTTCAATTAATGATGTTAAAAAAAATTCAGATTTAATTAAAAAATATAAAATATTAGTTGGTCGCTTTGTACCGAGCAATGGTGAATTAAACGTTAAACCAGGAGAAGGCTATCGTGTAATAACTACACCACAAATTTTAAAACCAGATGAAATCAATACTGAAACATACATTGATGTAGCAGTATTTGATACTGAAGAAGAAGCCGCTAATTATGTTGCATATTTAAATACAAAATTTTCAAGGTTCTTACTTCGTCAGTCAATAAGTTCAGTTAATGTTACTAAAGAGTGTTTTTCTTTTGTTCCAATACAAAACTTCAAAAATAAAAGTGATGTTGATTGGAGCAAATCTATTACAGAAATAGATCAGCAATTATATGCAAAATATGGACTAAACGAAGAAGAAATTGGTTTTATTGAGCGTATGATAAAGCCGATGGCATAGAAAATAACATCAATTACAATAATCTTAAAATTGTAATTCATATAATTGAAAAATAAAAATATGTTAGAACCAAGTTTATTTGAAAAAAAACTTTTAGAATTCCATCAAAGTTGGAATTTAGAAAGAATTAAAAATATGTCAATAGATGAATATGCTGACCTAAGTAATCCAGACTCTTTTTGTTATTGGTTAGAATATAGAACTAAAGAATTGGGAGCTATAGGAGGTATAGCACTTCATAAATTTGAAATATGGAAAACAAAGTCTAATAAAGTTTTAAGAAATCATTTTAAATATGAAAATGGATATTATTTTAACTCATTAAAAGGAGAAAGTCTTAATGAAGTATTTAAATTAATAAAAAAACAGATTATTGAAATTGTAATTAATGCAGAGAAGTTAAATTGGGAAGCGTTAGAACAAATAAAATTTAATTCGATAGCCAAGTGGAAAATAGCATTTTTATTTTCCAATAATAAAATTTTACCTATTTACAGTAAGAGAGCATTAATTGCAATTGCTAATGGTCTTGAAAACAATTTTTTTGATTTTAAAACATCCATAAGTACTTTACAAAAACACATTTTATCATTTAAAAAAGACAATGAATCTTTAGAAGATTTTGCATCTAAAAATTATGTTTTTTTTGCTACAAAAAATAGAATAAATTTTATTGAAAGAGTTGTAATAAAAGAAGAATTTGATAATGACTTATTATTACAAAATACTATTGTAAAACTTAACAAAGCTTTAAATAAAAAAACAAATGAATATATTTTTGAAACTTCTGTTTTACAAGAAAACATAATTAACCAACAAAAGTATGTCTATGATATTGTAATTAAAAAAAATAATAATCCTATTGCTGTAGTAGAATTAAAGGAAAAAGAAATATCAAAAGAAGAGGTAATTAATGAGATAAAATCAATTCCTATCTATTGTAAATATATACTAATAGTTGATAAAAATAATAGTGTTGTTTACGATAGACATAAAAATCAAATAATATCAGAAAATTATGAATTAAATGAACTGCTTAGTTTATTTGATAAAAAGATAGATACCTCTGAAATTGAAGAATTAAAAAAAGAATATGCTATTTCATTATTAAAATTTTTGAAAGAATTCAATCCTCACAAAAATTTTAACAATGATTTAAATAAAAAAGAGTTAAACATTAGTCTAAATGATTTGATTAAAAATATTGATTTTAATCTTGAAAAAAACACTTTAAATTTTATTACAAGTGACTACCAAATAGAAGAAAAAATTTTTGATTATTTACTTCCTGATATTGAATCAAAAAAAAATTCAATTTATCGATATACCACTTTAGATACATTATATAAAATTATTGATACTAACAAATATAGAATTAATGGCATACGAAGTATGAATGACCAGAGTGACGGAGTTTTAATTGATAAATTAATTACCCCTTACTCTAATTTTGAAGATGATGAGACTGTTAGAGAATTAAATAAAAAATATGTAAGTAGTTGTTCTTTGCTTGAAGATAATTTAACTATGTGGAGACTATATGGAGATAATAGTAAAGGTGTATGTATTGAACTTGAATTAAAAAATAATAATAGTCACTCTAATTTTTTCATAAAAACAATAAATTACGTAAACGATGAAAATGTTGATGTTATTAATTTATTTAAGAAAGTTTTTGTCTATTTCATAGACAAAGGAATTAATTTTAAATTTAAATGGCTTGATGCATTTAAACTTTTCTTTAAAGTTGCTGATTATAAAGTTGAAAAAGAAGTTAGAATACTTTTTGTAAATCATGATAATTATAAGAGAAATTGGATGTTAGCTCAGCCATTTGGTATTATAAGTCCATTTGTTGAGTTTGATCTTTTAATAAAAAGTGAGAATATCTATTCAGAAAATGAAGAACTTCCTTTTAGAATTAAAAAAATTATAATCGGACCAAATTGTCCTTACAAAGAAAAAAATATTGGACAGCTTAAAGATTTATTAAATGAAAAAAAATTTAATAGAGTCAATGTTATTCCTTCCAAAATAAAATCAGATACATATATAGTTTGAAAAAACATATAACTGTGAGCATTAAAATTAGTGATTAAATCTAAATTGAATGAAAGCCAACGAACTACAAATCAACACCTTTTTACAGTCGCCCAATGTACAGTTTGTAATACCGGTGTATCAGCGTAATTATGATTGGAAAATTGCAGAGTGCAAAGAATTGTTGCAAGATATAGTTTCAGTAGAAACCGAGAATAGAGGAACTCATTTTATAGGTAGTATTGTATTTGTTCATGAAGGCACCTACAGTACTAGTGAAGTGAAAGAATTGGTCATTATTGATGGACAGCAACGGCTTACTACTATCAATATTTTGTATGTAGCTATGTATAGGTATGCCAAGGACAATGGAAGAACACAAGATGCCGATAGACTATTCAATATGTTTTTGACCAATCAGTACGTTCAGCATGAGTCGAGTAAATTAAAGCTCAAACAAACTGACAACAATTCGTTAGCCTTTAAAGCCATTATGAATGGAACTGAAAAAGGTTTTACTGGTTATTCTAATGTGATTGAGAATTTCAATTATTTTAGAAACTACATTAACGATACTAATTTTGAATCGATTTTAAGAGGGTTAAATCGATTGATATTTGTAGAGATATCATTGGAGCGTGATAAAGATGATCCGCAACGCATTTTTGAAAGTTTAAACTCTACCGGATTAGAATTATCACAATCAGATTTGATACGTAATTTTATCTTGATGGACTTGCCACCAAGAGACCAAAATAGGATTTATGAAACCATTTGGAATCCTATAGAGGAAAATGCTAAAGATTTAGTAAAACAACAATCATTAGTGTCTGATTTTATAAGGGATTATTTGACGTTACGTAACAAAAAAATCCCTAATAAAAGTAAGGTATATGCCGAGTTTAAAAACTTATATAGTAATAAGAAAGAGGAAGCCTATAATCAGGAATTAGAAAATATTAAATCGCTCTCAGTTCATTATAAAAAGTTAGTCAATCCGTCAGTAGTTAATGACCTCAATATTAGAAGAGAGTTAGAATATATAAACCGATTGGAAATTAATGTAGCCTACCCTTTCCTTCTCAAAGTTTTTGAAGATGCTGATAATGGATTACTAAGTAATAATGATGTCATAAAAATTTTAAAACTCATTCAAAGTTATGCTTGGAGACGTTTTATAGTAGGACTACCAACCAATGCGTTGAATAAAATATTTATGAGTTTATATGCTGATGTAGATGCAGAGGATTATTATGAATCTATTGCCAGAGTTTTATTGAAAAAAAGAGGGAGCGCAAAATTTCCTACCAACGAAGATATTAAAACAGCCTTAAAGGATAAGGATTTGTATAATACCCAATCGAAAAACAGAAATTATTTATTTGAATTGTTAGAGAATTACAATAACAGAGAATATGTAAATACCGCTAACGAACAAATTACTATTGAACATATTTTTCCAAGGAATCCAAATGATGATTGGAGCCAAGATTTATCGCCAGAGGAATATTTCTTATTTAAAGAAAAATACTTGAATACTATTGGGAATTTAACTTTATCGGGTAATAATGGTGCTTTGGGTAATAAATCATTCATAGCTAAAAAAGAGATGAATACAGATGGCAGAGAGGAAGGGTATAGTTACAGTAGGTTATGGTTGAATTCGTATTTGAAAACTTTGGATAGTTGGAATGTAAAACATTATGAGCAAAGATTGCAACTAATTTATGAACGGTTTATTTCAATATGGGAATATCCGGCAGTTGAAGTAATTGAAAATGAAGAGTTGGAAGAACAAAATATTTTTGACATTGAGAGTCCGAAAAATAAGAAACTTGCCTATTACATTTTTGAAAACACGAAAGTTGAAGAATATACCGTTGCTCAGATGTACTGCAACATTTTGAGAAACTTGTATGAGAAGAATTCACAATTGTTAGTAAGTAATCAGGATATTTTTAAAATTACAAAAAATGCAAATGACTTTAGGTCGCCTCAAGAGATTGCCAATGGATGGTATGTAGAATTTAACATAGACAGTAATACAAAATTTGCCAGCTTAAAACGATTGTTAACATTATTTGAGTTGGAAGAAGAATTGTTGGTTAAATATGCTTCTGACAATGAGAACAATGCCGAGCCCAGTAGATATAATGTACGCAAAAAGTATTGGCAACAACTCTTACCATTGATAGAAAACACTGAATTGTTTAGTAATGTAAATCCAACGAAAGACCATTGGTTGAGCACTGGAGCAGGAACAGCCGGTTTGGCATATACGTTTGTGATTTCTAAATCTTATGTCAGAATAGAATTGACGATATTATCTTCCAGTAAAGACATTAATAAGTTATATTTTAAAAAGCTCTACGCCAATAAAGAGGCAATAGAAAATGCTTTCGAAGGAATTTTAGAATGGGAAGAACTACCGGAAAACAAAATGAGTCGAATTAAAATTGAAAAATCAGGCGTAAATGTTTTTAATGAAAATGATTGGCCGACCATGAATGCCTTTTTGATTACTAATCTCCCTAAATTTGAAAAAGCTTTTAGTCCATTTATAAAAAGTTTGAGATAATGAAAATACCAAAGACTTCAATTCCTTTTACCTACTCCGAATCTAAAAGAGTCTTTGAAAACAACTTACCTATCAAAGAGGCAGCTGAAAGTATTCATAAAAAATGTGGCTTAAAAATTACATCTTCTTTAGATTATGGTTATTACTATAGATACTTAATTACAGGTATTGGTTCTTGTAGAAGTTTGAGTAGTTATACACAAGAGTATTATTTAGAAAATATTCTTAAAGATTATAATAACGATACCGAACAAAAAAGGAAAACACTAAATCATTTTAAAAAATTGATTGAAAAATATGAAGGAGATAAAGTAGGTTCTAAAAAAAAGATGCGTTTGGTTTATGAAAAGTATATTAAATTAGTTTAAGTGTTTACAATACTTTTTTAGGTTAAATAAAAAATTAAACTGAGTTGTTATGGCAAAGCAACCCAAATATTACGTAGTCTGGCATGGCCGTGAGACCGGGGTTTTTGAATCTTGGGAAGCGTGTAAAGAACAAACTGATGGTTTTCCCTCACCTATCTTTAAATCATTTTCATCTAGAGAAGCTGCCGAAACTGCCTATTCCAGTGACAGTACTTATTATATTGGAAAACGTAGCTTAGCCAATAAAATCCCAGAAGAGAAATTAAAACAAATAGGTACACCAATCGGAGAAAGTATCGCCGTTGACGGGGCATGGAATAACATTACGGGATTGGTTGAATATCAAGGAGTACATCTTAATACGCGTGAGACTCTGTTTCAAGTTGGTCCTTTAGAAGATGGTACCAACAACATTGCGGAATTTTTAGCCATAGTTCATGCTTTGGCTTTGTGCAAACAATGGCATTGGAAAGTGCCAATATATTCCGATAGCAAAATTGCCATAGGTTGGGTTAAAGATAAGAGAGCCCGAACAGACCATCCGACTAGTGAAAAGAATAAAAAGCTATTTGATATGTTAGCCAGAGCAGAACGATGGTTGTTAAACAACGAATATGAAAACCCTATTTTAAAATGGGAAACGAAAGCTTGGGGAGAAAACCCAGCTGATTTTGGAAGAAAATAAAACGAAATGTCAGGTAGTAGTGATAACATATTAGAAGGATTAAACGACCGCCAACAAGAAGCTGTGGTTAGTGATAACAAACGACTGTTGGTTTTAGCAGGAGCAGGATCTGGTAAAACCAAAACGCTTTTGCAAAAAATCATCTATTTAATAGAGGAAAAAAAAGTGCAACCTTCGAGTATTTTGGCCATCACATTCACCAAAAATGCCACAAATGAAATGATTGACCGCTTAATAGTTTCGGCTGACACTAGTGGTATTTATGAACGAATTATTTTCAGTAAAGAATTAACCAAGTTAGAAAAAGATGCCGAGCGCAGAAACTGGAAACGCAAGTATAAGTGGATTGAAGGTTTAACTATTAGAACTTTTCACAGCTTTTGTTATAGTGTTTTGCGCACCGATGGTGTGAAAGAGTTTGACAATAAATTCAAGATTATTGGCGATGAAAAATCAACCGATATAGATGATATTTCTAACCGCATAGCCAGTGAAACTGTCTTTGAAGTATTCCACCGTTTGTTTATTGAAAAATGCGAAAGCAATGATTTTTTGTTAAAAACCAAACGTTACATATTGGACTATTTGGTGGATAAAATTCATATCTCTAAAGAATACGAGTCTCCTAAAGTTACGGATGGGAAATTTTATACTACTTTAAATGGTACTAAAGTAAAATCGAAGTCGGAACAATATATCGCCGATTGGCTTTATCGACATAGCATTTCATTTGTATATGAACCCCTGCTAAATGTAAAGGACTTTGATTTTCACCCTGATTTTTTTATTCCAGATGCCAATTTGTACTTAGAACACGTTAGTGATTTGAGTTACCCCATGGAGGACAAAGAAAAACAGTTTGCCAAAGGGAATATCTTATATGCCAAAACATTCGAACGCAATACGCAAGATTCGGCTATTTTTAATCATACGCTAGATCAAATTGTGAAGAGCCGATTACCTATGGATTTCCATCGTGATAAAAAATTAAACTACTTAGAAGAGTTTAATGGTTATTATGAAGAGGTAAAAGATTTGGTTCGACAAATTATTAGGATTTGCGATATGATAAAGGTGGAAAATATCGCTTTAGACGAAGTAATATCGAGAGCGTCAAAAGACCAACATGAGCGAGTTAGGGTGTTTTATGAGTTAGCCATTCCAATAATTAAGGATTATATTGACTATACTACCAATAAATCTTATTTGGATTTTAACGATTTAATTTTAAAAACAGCTAATCTGTTTACCAACCACGAAGATGTAAGACAACGCTATCAAGACAGATACCAATATATCCTAGTGGATGAGTTTCAGGATGTAAATAATCTTCAGGTAGAATTGATAAAGCTGATTATAAAACCTTCAACGCAATTGTTTTGTGTTGGTGATGATTGGCAAAGCATTTATGGTTTCAGGGGTTCGAATGTTGAATATATCATCAATTTTGAAAAGTACTTTTCAAACGCGCAACTCATCAAACTCAACCAAAATTACAGAAGTGAACGAAATATAGTTGAGGCTAGTAACGAAGTAATTAAATACAATAAGTACAAGATTGAAAAAGATATTTCAGCCACCAAGGACACTCAGCAAAAAATCATTATTCAGCATGGTAACAATGAGGAAGATAATGTTAGGTATTGTGTAGAAAAGGTTGAAGAATTATTAGAAGAGGGTTATGCGAAAGACGATATTTTGTTTCTCTACCGCAGGAATAATATGTTTTTTAAATATAGAGAAGAGTTTAAGCAACATAAGTTTTATGTAAACGGAAAAACCATTCACGCCTCTAAAGGGTTGGAAGCTAAAGTAGTTTTTATTGTTGGCTTAACTGATGGCAAAGGAGGATTTCCTGATGTGTGGCTAGAAGATAGATTATTCCAAATCATTAAAACAGCTGACTTCAATTTGCTGTTAGAAGAAGAAAGAAGACTGTTTTATGTAGCCCTAACCAGAGCCAAAGAAAAACTATATTTGATTACCGAAAGAGGCAATGAATCGAGTTTTTTGAACGAAATCCCGGCGGAGTATACCTCAAAAAGTAAGCAACTGACAAAGATAAACCACAGACAGAATGAGTGTAAAAGTTGTCACGCTCCAATGAAAGAAGAATGGGTTGCTTGTCCAAAATGTGGGGCAAAAAATTAACTACAAAAACTTCCCCCTACACGCCTCACAAAACCAAACCCTTTCCAAATCAACCTGTTTAATCGTGCCTTGGGCGGCTTGCATCATACAGTGTTTGTCATGGGTACAATGCGGTAAGCCTAAATTATGTCCTATTTCGTGCAGGGCTACTTTTTCCAGGCGTTCCAGGCATTTGGCCTTACTAACCTTGCGATGCAAACGAAAGGTGGACACCACACAAGTAGTGCCCGGCCGATAGCCCAAACCAAAGATACCGTATTCGGGTTGGGCGGCGCTTTTGCGGTGTGCGATGTCTTGGGTGGTAACCAGCAATAGATTTTGCCTGCTGTTAAATTGATGGAGTATCTTACTGGCTTCATAACGGGTTTGGCTGGTGGCTAACAAATCGGGCGTCAAGGGAACGGCAGGTTTGACCACACATTGATACCCGTAAAAACGATGAACCGATTGTTGGAGAAAAGTCAAATACTCCGGCGATACTTCACCCAAGGGTTGGATGTAAATAACCGATTGGGGTTGGGGTTTGGTTGTATTGTAAACCGTTATGGCAGCGGCAACAGCCAATACAAGTAAAGCAAGCAGCAGTAGTTTTCTTCTAGCCATTATTAAATAATTTCCACCCATACAACACAAACTGTGCCGTTATATAGTGGGTTGGTGATGTTACTTGGAGGAGCTTTTAGATACAATTTATAACTAAAAAAACTAGCGTTTCATAGTTATAAATCACTCGAAGTGACGTTGCAAGGACGTTGTGCTTACATGCAATTCCTAAATAACCTAAAAGAAAATCTAACCATGCGCATCTTCGAAACCGATGCCAAATAAAAATGGGTTGCGAAAACAACCCATTTATTAATAAACTTAAAAAAGAAAAGTCCTAAACTTAAGTCTAAATAAAACTAGTTTTTCATAAATTGTAGAGAGGCTGTATTACCATTTTCTGTGATAACTCGCAACAAATACTGACCACTGCTTAAACCATGAATACCAATCCCTAAACTTCCGTTGGCTTTCTGTCCCTCAAAAACTCGCAAACCAAGCATATTGTAAACTACATACTCAAATGGTTCTTCTAAAGTTAAATAAACCACCTCTTGTGAAGGATTGGGATAAATTCTTAAC